>Ga0210040_10001547_pt1 | contig 34456 bp, 32 predicted proteins | sample CryGeyCG12114_NA_FD_185462 | JGI IMG/M metagenome (GOLD analysis project Ga0210040, IMG submission 185462) | Groundwater microbial communities from aquifer - Crystal Geyser CG19_WC_8/21/14_NA (SPAdes) (version 2) | ecosystem: Environmental > Aquatic > Deep subsurface > Groundwater | place: USA...
GCCCCGCCCAACCCGTAGGAGCCGGTGTAGGACTGGACCAGCAGCACGCTGCCCAGCCCCACCATCGACAGCGGCAGCCGCCCGACGAACGCAGCCAGCACCATCGGCAGGGCGTGCGGGGTCCGCAGCACGTGCAGGTACGGGTTGGGCACGAGTGGCTTGGCCTCCGTCAGCGTGAGATGCGCGCCGTCGCCACGCTAACCGCTCCCACCGTGCGCCGCGGCCCGGCACGCGCCCCCTTCTCCGGGGTCGCACGACGACGGGGTCCCGCTCCCCGACGACGGTGTCGGTGAACGGGACCCCGGGTCCTCGGCCCCTACCGGTCCCGCCGCGGGCGGGGGCAGGGGGTCGCGGTCAGGCGAGGCGGCTCTTGAGCGTCTCCAGCTCGTCCCACATCGTGCTGGGGAGCTTGTCGCCGAACTTCTCGAACCACTCGGTGATCTGCGGGACCTCCGCCTGCCACTCGTCCCGGTCGACCCGCAGCGCCTGCTCGACCTGGTCGCGGGTCATGCCCAGCCCGGAGACGTCCAGCGAGTCCGGCGTCGGCACGTGGCCCACCGGGGTCTCCTCGGCCGCAGCGGTGCCCTCCAGGCGCTCGACGACCCACTTCAGCACCCGGCTGTTCTCGCCGAAGCCCGGCCACAGGAAGCCACCCTCGGAGTCGCGGCGGAACCAGTTGACGTAGAAGATCCGCGGCAGCTTGCTGGCATCGTGCTGCTTGCCGGTCTCGACCCAGTGGTTGAAGTAGTCACCTGCGTTGTAGCCGATGAACGGCAGCATGGCGAAGGGGTCGCGGCGGACGACGCCGACGGCACCGGTGGCGGCCGCCGTCGTCTCCGAGGAGAGCGTGGCGCCCATGAAGACGCCGTGGTTCCAGTCCCGCGCCTCGCTGACCAGCGGGATCGTGGTCTTGCGCCGACCGCCGAAGAGGATCGCCGAGATCGGCACGCCCTTGGGGTCGGTGTACTCCGGCGCCAGGATCGGGCACTGGGTGATCGGCGTGCAGAACCGGCTGTTCGGGTGGCTGGAGGGCTCGGTGGAGTCCGGCGTCCAGTCCTCGCCCTTCCAGCTGGTCAGGTGGGCCGGGGTCTCCTCGGTCATGCCCTCCCACCAGACGTCGCCGTCGTCGGTGAGCGCGACGTTGGTGAACACCGAGTTGCCCTGGTCGATGGCGCGCATGGCGTTGGGGTTGGTGTCCCAGCCGGTGCCGGGCGCCACGCCGAACAGGCCGAACTCCGGGTTCAGGGCGTAGAGCCGGCCGTCCTCGCCGAAGCGCATCCAGGCGATGTCGTCGCCCAGGGTCTCGACCTTCCAGCCCGGGATCGTCGGCTCCAGCATGGCCAGGTTCGTCTTGCCGCAGGCGCTCGGGAAGGCCGCGGCGACGTAGTAGGTCTTCTGCTGCGGGCTGGTCAGCTTGAGGATCAGCATGTGCTCGGCGAGCCAGCCCTCGTCCCGGGCCATCACCGTGGCGATGCGCAGCGAGTAGCACTTCTTGCCCAGCAGGGCGTTGCCGCCGTAGCCGGAGCCGTAGGACCAGATGGTCCGCTCCTCGGGGAACTGCACGATGTACTTGGTGTCGCTGCACGGCCACGGCACGTCGGCCTGACCGGGCTCCAGCGGGGCGCCGAGGGAGTGCATGGCCGGCACGAACGGCCGGTCGGTGCCCAGCGCCTCCAGGACGGCGCTGCCGATCCGGGCCATCACGCGCATCGAGACCACGACGTACTCGGAGTCGGTGAGCTCCACGCCGAACATCGGGTTCTCGGCCTCGACCGGGCCCATGCAGAACGGGATGACGTACATGGTGCGACCGCGCATGCACCCCCGGTACAGCTCGGTCATGACGGCCTTCATCTCGGCCGGGTCCATCCAGTTGTTGGTGGGACCGGCGTCGGCCTCGTCGACCGAGCAGATGAAGGTGCGGTCCTCGACCCGGGCGACGTCCCTGGGGTCGGAGGCGCAGTGGAAGGAGTTGGGCTTCTTCGCCAGCCGGGTGAAGGTGCCGGCGTCCACCAACCTGGTGGTCAGCCGCTCCCACTCGGCGTCGGTGCCGTCGACCCAGACCACCTCGTCGGGCTGGGCCAGCTCGACCATCTCCTGCACCCAGGAGAGGAGTCGGGCGTGCGTGGTGGGGGCGTTCTCGAGACCGGGGGTGGCCACGGAAGTCACGGCGTCTCCTCCTCTGGGGGACACCGGCGCGCTGTGCTGCACCGGCGTTCGCGCTGACTGGAAAACCCGCCCCGGCCGCTCCGTCGAGGCCGGGGGGATCAGGCGAGGCTACACGTATAGGACGTCTACCAGCAGTGTGACGTGCATCCCTCGGAATGCCCCCCGCCCGGCACCCCGTTGACCTCCCGTGACCGAGTCCCAGCTGCTCCAGCCCCTGTCCCTGCGCGGCACCACGCTGCGCAACCGCCTGGTCGTGGCCCCGATGTGCCAGTACGACGTCACCGACGGGCTGATCGGCGACTACCACCTCGTGCACCTGGGCCGCTTCGCCCTCGGCGGGTTCGGGCTGGTCATGGTGGAGGCGACCGGCGTCACCGCGGACGGCCGGATCAGCCCCGGCGACGTCGGCCTGTGGAACGACGCCCAGATCCCCGGCCTCGCCCGGGTCGCCGCGTTCCTGCGCGAGCACGGCAGCGTGCCGGCGATCCAGCTCGGCCACGCCGGCGGCAAGGCCAGCACCCTGCGCCCCTGGGACGGCTCCGGCCCGGTCACACCGGAGAACGCCCGGCCCGGGGAGGCACCGTGGACGACGGTCTCCCCCAGCGGCGTGCCGATGGGCTCGGGCTGGCCCGCCCCGCACCCGCTGACCGTCCAGGAGCTGGCCGACGTCCGCGAGGCCTTCGCGGCCGCGGCCCGGCGGGCGCTGACCGCCGGCTTCGAGGTCGTCGAGGTGCACGCCGCGCACGGCTACCTGCTCAACCAGTTCCTCTCCCCGCTGACCAACCACCGGGACGACGGCTACGGCGGATCGCTGGAGAACCGGATGCGCTTCCCGCTCGAGGTGGTCGAGGCCGTGCGCGCCGTCTGGCCGGCCGACCTGCCCCTGGTGGTGCGGGTCTCCGCGGTCGACGCCCGGCGCGACGGCACGACGCTGGCGGACACGATCGCCTTCGCCCACGAGCTGAAGGCCCGCGGCGTGGACGCGATCGACGTCTCCGGCGGGGGCATCGGCGCCGGCTGGGAGCACCCGATCGGCTACGGCTACCAGGTGCCCTTCGCCGCGGCGATCAAGGAGCAGGTGGGCATCCCGACCATGGCCGTCGGGCTGCTCGTGGACGCCCGCCAGGCCGAGGCCGTCGTCGCCACCGGCCAGGCCGACCTGGTCGCCTTCGCCCGCCAGGCGCAGGACGACCCGAACCTCGCCCTGCACGCGGCGCGGGAGCTGACCGGCGGCTCCTACGACACCTACCCGGTGCAGGCCGGCCCGCGGCTCGCCAGCCGCGACCGGCTGCTGCAGCAGCTCGGCCCGTGGACCGGACCGGACCCGGTGCGGGTGCAGTCCCCCGCCTGAGCCGCCCCGCCGGTGATCATGCAGGAGGTGCCCGCCGACGCGCTCGCCCCCGCCGTGTCGTCGAGCAGCAGCCGCATGATCACCGGGACGCGGGGGAACCGGGTTGGCATGACCGTCACCGATCCCGACGTCCCGGACCCGCTCGACGACCCGCGCACCCTGCAGGCCGACCCCGGCGCGCTCGCCGAGGGCGAGGACCTCGCCTCCACCGAGGACGACGACGCCGCCACCGGCGAGGACGAGCTGGCCAGCTCCCGCACCGCCGCCGACGAGGCCGGCGGCGGCGACGTGACCGGCGGCTTCGCCGGTGCCGTGGGGGAAGCACCCACCGCCGACCGGACCTGACCCCAGCGCGGCACCCCGCGCGCCGGGATCGGGGTCGTGGGGCCCGGGTGGTCCACCTGGAGCCCGACGACCCCGGTCTCGGCGGATGGGCGGCAGCTGCCCGCACGGAGGACGATGGCCGAGTGATCAAGACTGCGCTCACCCGGTGGTTCGACCTCGATGCGCCGGTGTTCGGGGCGCCGATGGCCGGGGTGGCCGGCGGCGAGCTGGCCCGGGCCGTCTCCCTCGGCGGCGGGCTCGGCATGATCGGCGTCGGGCCCGACACGACCACCGGCTGGATCGCCGAGCAGGCCCGGATCCCGGCCGGGGCCGACGTCTCCTACGGCGTCGGGCTGATGGCCTGGGCGGTCGACCGGCGGCCCGAACTGCTCGCGGCCGCGATCGCCGCCGAGCCGGTGTTGGTGTCGGTCTCCTTCGGCGACCCCGGCCCCTTCGTCGGTCCGCTGCACGACGCGGGCATCGCCGTCGCCACCGCGGTGAACTCGCTGGCCGACCTGGACCGCGCGCAGACCGCGGGCGCCGACGTGATCGTCGCCCAGGGCACCGAGGCCGGCGGGCACACCGGGCAGCGGGCGACCCTGCCGCTGCTGCAGGAGGTGCTCGCGGCGACCGACCGGCCGGTGCTGGCCGCGGGCGGCATCGCCACCGGCGCCGGGCTGGCCGCCGTCCTGGTCGCCGGTGCGGCCGGCGCCTGGCTCGGTACCCCGTTCCTGACCTCACCGGAGGCGACCAACACCGCCGGCATCCGGGAGCGGGTGCGGGCCGCCGGCGGCGACGACACGGTGCTGACCAGCGCGTTCGACATCGCCCAGGGGGTCCCGTGGCCGGCCCGGTGGCCCGGGCGCGCCCTGGTCAACGAGTTCACCGAGGCCTGGCACGGCCGGGAGCCCGAGCTGCGCGGCGACACCGCGGCGGCGGACCTGGTGCGCCGGGCCCGTGCGGAGGGGGACCTGGCCAACGCGCCGGTGTACGCCGGCGAGTCCGTCGGGCTGGTCACCGCGGAGGAGTCGGCGACCGACGTCGTCCGGCGGCTGACCGCCGACGCCCGGAGGGCTCTGGAGCGCGCGCCCCGGCTGCTCGGTTAGACCGCGCAGGTGCCGTCGGCGCAGCCCTCGGCGGCGGGCACGGTGACCAGCGGGTGGCTGTCGGTCCAGGCGCGCTCCAGCAGCTGCAGCAGCTGCTCGGCCGGCTGGGCGCCGGCGGCGCCGTAGGTGCGGTCGACGACGAAGAACGGGACGCCGGTGGCGCCGAGGGCCCGCGCGGTGGCGATGTCCTCCTGCACCGCCGGCAGGTACCGGCGGTCGGCCAGGGCGGCCCGCACCTCGTCGGCGTCCAGGCCCACCTCGACGGCGAGCGGCACCAGCGAGTCGACGTCGAAGACCGACCGCTGCTGCTGGAAGTGGGCGTGCAGCAGACGCTCCTTCACCGCCCCGCCCAGGCCGCGCTCGGCAGCGAGGTGGATCAGCTGGTGGGCGAGCAGGGTGTTGCCGCTGACGCCGTCGGCGAGGTGGTACTCCAGCCCCTCACCGGCCGCGACCTCCTCGACCCGGCGCATCTGGTCGGCCATCTCCTCGACGCTGCGGCCGTACTTGGCGGCCAGCGCCGGCAGGGTCGGCTCGGTGCGCCCCTCCGGGGCACCGGGGTCGAGCTGGAAGGAGCGCCAGACGACCTCCACCTGGTCGGCGTGCGCGAACCGGGAGAGCGCCGCCTCCAGCTTGCGCTTGCCGATGTAGCACCACGGGCACACGACGTCGGACCACACCTCTACCTGCATGCCCCGGGCCAACCGGTTGCGCGCTCAACTCATTCCGCGGGGCGGGCGGAGATCTGTGCGCGACCGTCGCCGGGGGTGGGGTCGAGGAAGACGTAGCGCACGCCGGGGTGCCGGGCGACCAACCGCCGCTCCGCCTCGTCGGAGGCCCGTTCGATGTCGGCGACGGTGGCCGTGTCGGCGAAGTCGACCTTGGCGGCGACCAGCAGCTGCCCCGGCCCGATCACCGTGGTGAGCAGGAACGGCACGTCGTCCACCAGCTCCATGGCACGCAGCTCGTCCTCCAGGCCCTGCCGGGTGGCCCCGGGGAGCGACTGGCCGATGAGCAGGGAGATGTTGGCCCCGGCCAGCGAGGCCGCGACCCCGATGAGCAGGACGCCGATCAGGATGGCCGAGATGCCGTCCCACAGCGGGTCGCCGGTGATCTGCTCCAGGAAGAGCCCGAGCGCGGCCAGCACCAGGCCGATCAGCGCCGCGCTGTCCTCGAAGGTGACCGCCTTCACCGTGGTGTCGGTGGTGTGCTGCAGGTACTGGCGCGAGCTGACGCCGTGCTCCCGGGCCGAGCTGCGGACCTGGCGCACCGCCTTGAGCAGCGAGCTGCCCTCGAGCACGAAGGAGACCGCCAGGACGATGTAGGAGATGGTCGGCGAGCCCTGCTCCTCGCCCCCGATGATCGTCGTGACGCCCTGGTAGATCGAGAACCCGGCCCCGACGCCGAAGGTGCACAGCGCGGCGAGGAAGGCCCAGAAGTAGGTCTCCCGGCCGTAGCCGAACGGGTGCCGCTCGTCGGCGGCCTTGGTGCCGCGCTTGAGCGCGACGAACAGCAGCACCTCGGTGACGGTGTCGGCCAGCGAGTGCGCGGCCTCGCTCATCATCGCCGAGGAGTGGCTGATCAGACCGCCGACCAGCTTGGCGACGGCGATCGCCAGGTTGACCGCACCGGCCAGGACGACGGTGCCGGTCGACTCACCGCCGGACTCGCTCCCGGAACCGCCGGCCCCCTGCTTCTCCGCCTCGTGGACGAGGGCGTGCTCGTTGGTGGGGGCCGGTTGCGTCATGCACCGCCCGGTGCCCCGGCCCGTAGATCGACAATCCCGGACCGGGTGACGGCCACGACACACCGCCCGGAGGGCCCAGGTCAACACCGCCCGGAGGGCTCAGGTGCAACACCGCCCGGAGGGCTCAGGTCGCGGCGGGAGGCCGCACGTGCTCCGCACCGATCCGGATGATCTCGGCCAGCCGCTCCCGGCCCTGGACGAGCTCGTCGATCTGCCGGTCGATCCGGTCCTGCTGCTCGGTCAGCCGGGCCATCATCGCCGGGGTCGCGGTGCCGGTGTGCACGCAGGGCAGCAGCTCCACGACGTCCTTGCTGGACAGCCCGGCCGCGTAGAGCTGCTGGACGAGCGTCCCGGACGGCACATCCCGAGCGCAAGGAGAACACCATGGACATCACCGGATCGGTCGCCCTCGTCACCGGCGGCCGCCGCGGCCGCCGGCGAGGTGAGCCTGCTGGTCGACAACGCCGGCATCACCACCGGCTCGAACCTGGTCACCGGCGACCTGGCCGACGTCCGGCGGGAGATGGACACGCACTTTCCACGGCACGCTGGCGTCGTCCGGGCGTTCGCGCCCGTGCTGGTCCGCAACGGCGGCGGCGGGATCGTCAACGTGCTCTCGGTGCTGTCCTGGTTCTCGAACGGCGGCGCCAACGCCTACGCCGCGGCGAAGGCAGCGGAGTGGAGCCTGACCAACGGGGGTGCTGGGTGCGGCCGACACCGAGATGATGGCCGGCTGCACCGGCCCCGTGCTCGACCCCGCCGACGTCGCCCGAGCGGCGCTGGACGGCGTCCAGGCCGGCGCCTGGGAGGTGCTGGTCGACGAGACGAGCCGGCACGTGGAGGCCGCGCTGGCGGCAGACCCGCGCGAGTTCCACCGACCGCAGGCGGGCTGAGCGGTGGCCCCCTCCCGGCGGGTGCCGGGAGGGGGCCGGCGCTCAGCGGACGCCGACGAGGTCGACGACGAAGACCAGGGTGGCGCCGGGCTTGATGACGCCGCCGGCCCCGCGCTCGCCGTAGGCCTTGTGCGCCGGGATGGTCAGCCGGCGGCGGCCGCCGACCTTCATGCCGACGATGCCCTCGTCCCAGCCCTGGATGACCATGCCGACGCCGAGCCGGAACTCCAGCGGGTCGCCGCGGTCCCAGGAGGCGTCGAACTGCTCGCCGCCGTCGTGCGTGACGCCGACGTAGTGGGCGCTGATCAGGCTGCCGGCGGTCGCCTCGGCGCCGTCGCCGACCACCAGCTCCTCGATGACCAGGTCGTCGGGTGCGGGGCCGGTGGGCGGCTCGACGTCGGGACGGGTCAGCTCTGCCACGGTGGTCTCCTCGGTTCGTCGCCAGGGCTCTCCCGGCGGGGCTGGCTCCATCCAACCCCAGACCGTCCGGTCAGCCGAGTGGCGCGCACGGCCTCCACCCACCGCACTCGGTCGTGCACGGTAGGTTGCCTTGGCGGGATGGTCGCGAGGACTTCCCGCTCGGCACCGCGGCGCCGCGGCACGGCCCCACGCTCGTGCAGGTGAACCTTCCTGGAGGTGTGCATGGCCCCCGATCTCCCGTCCGGGTCCCCGGACGGCGCGCCGCAGGGCGACCTGTTCGCCGCCGGTGGCGAGGCGGGGCGACGGCTGGCGACCGTCGACTGGGCGGCCAGCCCGCTGGGGCCGGTGCCGACCTGGCCGGCGGCCCTGCGCTCCGCCGTCCGCACCGTGCTCGCCGCCCCCCTGCCCGTGGTGCTGACCTGGGGGCCGGCGCAGCTGCAGTTCGCCAACGACCTTGCCGCGCTGCTGCTGGGCGCCGGGCACCCGGAGATCGACGGCGCGGCGGGGTCGGTGCTGGCGACCGGGGAGCCGGTCTGGCTGCCCCGGCTCCCGCTGCCTCTGGACCGCACCGGCGCGCGCACGGAGGTGCACGTCACCGTCTCGGCCACCCCGGTGTTCGCCGACGACGGCACGGTCGCCGGGGCGCTCGCGGCCTGCACCGAGGTGACCGCGGAGGTGCTCGGCGAACGCCGGGAGCGGCTGCTGCGCCAGCTGGCCACCGCAGGCTGCCCGCTCGGGGACGAGGACGACGTCCTGACCGCGCTGGGCGACGCGCTGGCCGGCGCCCCGCTGGACCTGCCGTTCGCCGCGGTCTACCTGACCGACGGCGGTCCGCTGCGCCGGGCGGTGACCGCCGGCTGCCCACCCGACCGGCTGCCGGCCGCCGCCGCGGACGCCGGGGAGCTGCCGCGCCGGGTGGCCGGCCTCGGCCTCGTCGGCGGGCCCGCCCAGGACCCGGTCACCGAGGCCGTCGTGCTGCCGCTGGGCCCGGCCGACGGCGAGGGGCTGGGCGTCCTGGTCGCCGGGGTGAGCCCGAACCGGGTGCTGGACGCCGAGTACCGGGCCTTCCTCGAGCTGGTCGCCGAGCAGCTGACCGGGGTGCTCGGCACCGCCCGGGCGTTCGCCGCCGAACGCCGGGAGGCGGCGGCGCTCGCCGAGCGGAACCAGGCCCGGACCACCTTCTTCTCCGACGTGAGCCACGAGCTCCGCACCCCGCTGTCGCTGCTGCTGGGGCCGATCGCCGACCTGCTCGCCGACCCCGGCGGACTGCCCGCGACCGCGCACGAGCAGCTGACCCTGGCCCTGCGCAACGGCCGGCGTCTGCAGCGGCTGGTCGACGACCTGATGGACGTCGCCGCCCTCGAGGCCGGCCACGCCGACGCCGTCCGGGTGGAGACCGACCTCGCCGCCGTCACCACCGAGCTGGCCGGCGTGCTGCGCGCCGCGGCGGAGCGGGCCGGTCTGCGGCTGTCGGTGGACTGCCCGCCGCTGCCCCGCCCGGTGCACGTCGACCCGCGGATGTGGGAGACGATCGTGCTCAACCTGGTCTCCAACGCGGTGAAGTACACCTTCGTCGGCGGGATCACCGTGGCGCTGCGCGATGCCGACGACGGGGTGCTGCTCACCGTCGCCGACACCGGGATCGGCATCCCCGCCGCCGAGCTGCCGCGGGTGTTCGACCGGTTCCACCGGGTGCCGGGCGCACCGGCCCGCAGCCGGGAGGGCACCGGCATCGGCCTGGACCTGGTGCGCGAGCTGGTCGCCCTGCACGGGGGCTCGGCCACCGTGGCCAGCGAACCCGGCGTGGGCAGCACGTTCACCATCTCCCTGCCCTACGGCAGCCCGGACGCCGAGGGGAGCGCCGCGCGCCCGGCCACCCCGTCGGCGACCGTCCGGGACACCGCGGAGGCCTGGGAGGCCGACCTCGCCCCGCGGGCGGAGCCGGCGGCACCCGCGGGCACGAGCACCACGGTGCTGGTGGTCGACGACAACGCGGACATGCGCACGTACCTCACCCGGCTGCTCGCGCCGATCTGGGCGGTGCGCACCTGCTCCGACGGCGAGCAGGCGCTGGCCAGCATCGCCGAGCAGCGTCCCGACGTCGTGCTGACCGACGTGATGATGCCCGGCGTCGACGGCTTCGAGCTGCTCCGCCGGCTGCGGGCGACCCCCGCCGGCCAGGACGTCCCGGTCATCATGCTCACCGCGCGGGCGGGGCAGGCCGCCGCGGTGGAGGGCTTCGCGGCAGGTGCGGACGACTACCTGGCCAAGCCCTTCCAGGCCGCCGAGCTGATCGCCCGGGTGCGGGTGGCCATCGCCCGGGCGGTGGGTCGCCGCGCGGCCTCGGAGCGGCCCCCCGCCCCGCGGGCGGGCCTCCCCCCGCAGCGGGCGTCCGCGCCGGACGTGCGAGCACTCGTCCCGGCCAGCCGGGCCCCGGCGGTCGCGCCGCCGCCGCCACCGGCGAAGGTGTTCTACGAGCGCTGGCGCTTCCCGTCTGCGCCCCAGTCCGTACCGGCGCTGCGCCGGGCGCTGCGCCGGCTGTTCAGCACCGCCGGGCTGGACGAGGACCAGTCCTACGACCTGCTGCTGGCGGTGTGCGAGGCGGCGACGAACGCCATCGAGCACGCCCAGGACCCGATCGAGCCCTTCGTCGACGTCACCGCCGAGGTCGGGGGCGGCCGGGTGGTGATCACGGTGCGCGACCACGGCCAGTGGCGGGAACGGGGGCCGAGCATGGACCGCGGCCGCGGCTCGACGCTGATGAGCGCGTTCGCCGACGTGACCGCCGTCCCCGGCCCGGAGGGCACCACCGTCACCATCCGGGCGCCCCGCTCGGCCGACTAGCCCAGCGGGCTGCGTGGCAGCATCTTGTTGCTGATGATCCGCTTCTGGATCTCGCTGGTGCCCTCGAAGACGGTGGTCAGCCGGGCGTCCCGCCAGTGCCGCTCGACCTGCCGCTCGGTGGTGTAGCCGTTGCCGCCGTGCAGCTGCATCGCCCGGTTGGTCACCCGCACCGCCATCTCGGTGGCCTGCAGCTTCACCATCGCCGCCTCCCGTTCGCAGGGCAGCCCCTCGTCGAGCAGGTGGGCGACCTGCCGGTAGAACGCCCGGGCCTGCTCGACCTGCGCGGCCATGTCGGCGAGGTCGAACCGCAGCGCCTGGAAGTCGCCGATCGGGTGCCCGAACTGCTCACGTTCCTGCAGGTAGAGCACGCAGTCCTCGACGGCGGCCCGGGCCAGCCCGACGGCGCGGGCGGCGGTGTGCACCCGGGCGGTGTTGAGGAACGCCTGCGCCTCGCGGAACCCGGCGCCGGAGTCGTCTCCACCCGCGTCACCCGGCCCGACGATCAGGTCACCGGCCGGGATCCGGACGCCGTCGAAGGTGAGGTCCCAGGTCAGGAAGCCGTGGTAGCCGACCTTGTCGATCGGGTGCCCGCTGAGCCCGGCGGGGAACTCCCCGCGCTCCTTGGTCAGCAGCAGGTTGCGCAGGCCGCGGGACCGCGACTCGCCGGGCTGCGGGTCCGACACCCGCACCAGCACCTGGATGAAGTCGGCGGCCTTGGCGTTGCCGCACCAGCGCTTGTGCCCGGTGACGACCCACTCGTCGCCCTCGCGCACCGCGCGGGTCTGCACGTTGGCCAGGTCGGAGCCGGCGTCGGGCTCGGACAGGGCCACCGCGCCGATCCAGGAACCGGCTGCGCTGCGCCGGAGCAGGTCCGCGCGTCGGTCGGCATCGGCGACCGACGTCCCCATGCCCTGCGAGCGGGCCAGGATGCTGGCCACGCTCATCCAGGCCCGGGCCAGCTCCTCGCTGACCATGCAGTACTCGAAGACGCCGAGCCCCAGGCCGCCGTCCGCCTGCGGGATGGTGATGCCGAAGTACCCCAGCTCGCCGAGCCGCTCCAGGATCCGCTGCGGGATCTCACCCTTCTGCGGGTCGAGCTCGTCGGCGACCGGCAGCACCTCGTCCATCGCGAAGCGTCGGGCCTGCTCCTGCAGCTCGGCGCGCACAGGCGTGTGCCACGGGGAGAGCAGCACGGGCGGCTCGGGGAACCAGATGTCATCGGTCTCGGCGGGGCGGCTGGCGGTCGACGTCATCGTCGGTGCCTCCTGGGTCGGCGGTCCGGACTGCTACCTACTCTCCGGTAACAAGGCCGCGGACGCACCCGCAGGTGATCAAGCAGACAAGCCGGGAGGCTCACCCGATGGACGCAGCCGAGGCCCGGGCGACGGTGTCATCGATGTACGGCGGCACCCTGCGCCGGGTCCGCTTCGACGGCCTCGAGCTGATCTCGCTGACCGTCGGCGCCACCTGGTGGTTGGACCGCTGCAGCTTCGTCGGCACGGACCTGCGCCAGGCAACCCTGGATCGGGTGTCGCTGAGGATGTGCGATCTACGCAACGCCGACCTGCGCGGCGCGTCGCTGCGCGGGACCCTCCTCGGCGGCTGCGACCTGCGGGGCGCCGATCTGCGCGACGCCGACCTGACCGGAGCACAGCTGACGGCGGTGAACACCGGCCGGGACGACGTCGGCCGCACCGACGTCACCGGCTCCCGGCTGGAAGGCGCGGTGCTGACCGACGTCACGGCCGAGGGAGTGCGGGGCTGGCCGGGCAGAGTGTGACGGACCGGTTCAGTCCACGGTGCACGGCGGGCGGAGCTGGTGCCAGGACGTGCACTGCTGGAACCAGGCGCCCGCATCCAGCAGCAGGTCCTCGCCCCCCACCGCGGCGGTGAGCTGCACCCCGACCGGCATGCCGGAGACCGGGTGCGGACCTGCCGGCAGGGCCAGCGTGGGCCCGGCGTGCAGCGACCACGGCGCGGTCAGCTGGGCTATCTGCCGGGTCACCGCCAGCACGTCCTCGCGCTCGCCGGCCAGCGGGACGTCGATCGGCAGCGCCGGCGTGAGCAGCGCGTCGACCTGCGCGAACAGCTCGTCCAGCCCGCGCTGGAACTCCCGCTGGGCGCCCAGCGCCTCGTCCCGCTCGTCCTCCGAGAGGCCCTCCCCGACCCGGATCCGGGTCAGCGTCTCGGGCTGGAGGAGCTCCGGTGCGGCCAGCCGCTGCTGGTGCCGGTCGGCGATCTCGGCGTAGACCATCGTGTAGAGCACGTCCAGGGCCGAGCCGATCCCCGGCACGGTGACCGGCACCAGCTCCGTCCCGCCGTCGGCGAACGCCCGCCCGACCGCCCGGACCACCTCGGCCACGCCGGCGTCCAGGTCGTCGAACCACGGCGTCGGGACGCCGATCCGCCGGGGCGGCGCAGGCTGCAGCCGCCGCGGTTCCCGCCCGGCCAGCACCGCGAACGTGCGGGCGACCAGCTCGACGTCCCGGGCGATGGGACCGACCGTGTCGATCAGCTCGCAGACCGGGAAGGCGCCGGCGTCCGGGACGACGAACGCGCCGGGCCGCAGGCCGGTGACCCCGCAGGCCGCCGCCGGCACCCGCACCGATCCCCCGGTGTCGGTGCCCAGCGCCACGTCGACCAGGCCGGTGGCCACGGCCGCGGCACCGCCACCGCTGGAACCGCCGGCGATCCGGTCCGGGGCCCAGGGGTTGCGGACCGGACCCGAGGCGGAGTTCTGGCTGGTCAGCCCGATGGCGAACTCGCTCATGTTCAGCTTGGCCACCTGCTGCGCGCCGGCCGCGGCCAACCGGGACACCACCTCGGCATCCAGGTCGGGGACCCGGTCGGCGAAGTACGCCGACCCGCAGGTGGTGCGCACCCCGGCGGTGTCGATGTTGTCCGTGAGCCCGACCCGCACACCGGCCAGCGGACCGTCGGCGGCGTGCGGCAGCGGCGGGTCGATCACGGTGATGACGGCGTTGGTCGCCGCCTGCACCTCTTCGGCCGAACTCGCCCACCACCCCGCCGACCGCGACCGGACCGCCGGCCCTGCCCCCGTGTCACCGTCCACGGGCGGAGCCTGCCACCTCCGCGGCAGCCCCGTCAGCCCTCGCGTCCGGCGGTGAGCCCGGCCGAGCTCACGGCAAGTGCCCCATCCCGTCGCCGCCCGCGCAACCAGACCGGCTCACCGTTCGCGCACCTCGGGCAACGCGGCACGGGCCGCGGCGTACTCCTCGACCAGGCGCTGCACGATGGTGCTGGCGGGCAGCACCTCGTCGACGAGCCCGGCGGACTGGCCGGCCTCGACCTTCCCCCGCTCGACGTCCCCGTGGACGGCGGCGTCCCGCAGCGTCGACTTCAGGAAGAACGTCCGGCGTGCCTCGAGATCGGCCCCGGAACGCTCGAGCTCGGCCATCTCCTCGGTGAACCGGTTGGCGACCCCCCGGATCACCCCCAGCCCGGCACCCACCGTGCGGGTGCCGTCCACCGTGGCGTCGACCACCGCCTGCTTGTAGGCCCGGTGGACGGTCGCTTCGTCGCTGGCCAGGAAGCGGGTGCCGAACTGGGCACCGCTGGCGCCGGCGGCGAGCACGGACGCCAGCCCGGCCCCATCGGAGATGCCACCCGAGGCCACCACCGGCACCCCGGGCAAGGCACGGACGACGGCGCGGACCATGACGTGGGTGGCCACCAGGTCCGGCGGCGGGTGCCCGCCGGCCTCACCACCCACCACGACCAACCCGTCCACCCCGGCATCGACGGCCTTCTCGGCGTGCTCCCGGCTGGACACGACGTGGAGGCAGACCGTGCCCGCGTCGCGGAACCGCTGGAGATAGCGCCGCGGACCGCCCTGGGAGGCGATGAGCACCGACGGACGCCGGGCGACCAGCAGGTCCATGATCTCGTCGGCGCTCTTGCGGTAGAGCGGCAGGTTCACCGCCCACGGCTGGTCGGTTCCCGCACGCACCTCGTCCACCGCGCGGACCAGGTCGTGCGGCCGCATCGGGCCGGCCGCCACCACGCCCAGCCCGCCGGCGCGGCTGACCGCCAGCGGTAGGGCCGAGCAGGACGACGCCCAGGACATGCCGGCCTGCACGATCGGCAACCGGGTACCGATCAACCGGGTCAGCGCGGTCTCGAGGACCTGCATCAGCGCGCCTCCTCCAGCAGCCGCCGCGCGTGCACCGCGACCTGCTTGCGCTGCACCTTCGAACTCGCGGTCATCCCGATCTCCTCGAAACCGGTCACGATGGTCAAGTGGTGGGGCGCCTTGAACGACGCCATCCGCCCCCTGGCCCAGGCCAGCAGCCCGTCCGCGTCCACCGTGGCCCCCTCCGTGAGGACGACGAACGCATAGGGCACTTCCACCAGCCGTTCGTCGGGCACCCCGACGACGACCGCCTGCCGGATCTGCGGGTGGCCGTGCAGCACGTCCTCCACCTCCGGTGGCGCGACGTTCTCCCCGCCGACCCGGATGACCTCCTTGGCGCGACCCACGAACGTGAGCCGGCCGTCGTCGTCGAGCACCCCGATGTCACCGGTGGACAACCAGCCGTCCGCGTCGAGCACCTCGGCCGTCTGCTCGGGAGCGTCCAGGTACCCCAGCATCACGTTCCAGCCGCGGACCTGGATCTCACCCGGGACGTGCGGTGGGCACTCGACGCCGTCCTGGTCCAGCGGACGGATCCGCACCTGCACGCCGGGCTGCACCAGCATCGCCCCCGAGACCCGCACCTCCGCCGGCTCCCACCAGCACGACTGCGCCACGTTGGGCGAGGCCTCCGAGAGCCCGTACCCGACGACGCACTCCCGGGCACCCAGCTCCTCGACCACCCGTCGGGCGATGGTGGGAGAGGCGGCCACCCAGGCGCCGCGCAGGTTCAGCGTCCGCCGCGCCCGGTCGGGATGGTCCAGCAGCATCAGCGCGATGGTGTCGTTGCCGGAGAAGTGCGTGCAGCGCTCCTCCTGCAACAGGCGCAGCGCCGCCCCGGCATCGAACCGGGGCATCGTCACCAGGGTGGTGGCGTGCTGCAGGCTGGCCAGCACCGACAGCGTGCTGCCGGCGACGTGGAAGAACGGTCGAGCGCTGTGGAACCGGTCACCGGGGCGCAGACCGAGCCGGGCACCGGAGAAGAACGCGTCGGCGCACATGCTGCGGTGGGTGAGCAGCACACCCTTCGGTCGGGACGTCGTCCCGGAGGTGTATTGCACCAGCAGCGGGTCCCCCGGAACGGCGCAGGGCGGCACCTCGTCCCCTGCCCCGGCGAGGAAGTCGGCCCAGGAGAGCGCACCGGCCGGGACGTCGTCGCCGAGGACGACGATCGACGTCAGCTCGGGCAGCCGCGGGCCGGGCAGCTGCGCCGGGTCGACCGCCAGCTCGCGCAGCATCGCCACAAAGTCCGAACTCAGCACCCGGTCGGCGAGGAACAGCCAGCTGACCTTGGAGTGCTCCAGCGCGTACCCGACCTCCTCGGTCCGCAGCCGGGTGTTCACCGGCACGGTGATCGCGCCCAGCGACCCGAGCGCGAGGAAGAGGGCGACCCAGTCAGGGGTGTTGCCCAGGCACAGGCCGACCCGGTCCCCGCGGCGCACCCCGGCCGCCGCCAGGGCCGACCGGATCCGTGCGACACGGACGGACAGCTCCCCGTAGGTGACCCGCTGCTCCGCGGTGACGACCGCTTCGACACCGGGCGCGATCATCACCGCCCGGGCCAGCGCCTCCTGCACGGTGAGCGGGCACGCCGTCCGCAGGTCCATCACTCCTCCTCCACCTCGCGGCCGGTGGTCCGGCCGAAGTCCGCCACGCCCTGCCGCCAGCCGCCGTCGGCCAGGCACTGCTCGATGGCCGCCAGCTCGATCCGGATGCCGCGGTCCAGGTCGGTCTCGCTGCCGAGGTCGACGGCCCGCTTGGTGAGCGAGATAGCCAACGGCGGCGCCGACGTGACCGCACCGGCCAGCTCGTCCCCGGTGGCGGGGAGCTCGTCGATCGGCACCACCCGGGTGACCAGGCCGAGGTCCAGCGCCTCCCCCGCAGGAAGCGCCCGCCCGGTGTAGAGCAGCTCCTTGGCGCGGCGTTTGCCGATCGCCCGCTGCAACCGTTGGGTCGCACCGACCGTGCCCCAGTGCGGTTCCGGGAAGCGGAACGTCGTGCCCTCCGCAGCGACCGCGAAGTCCGCCGCCAGCGCGATCTCCCCACCCGAGCCGACCACGGCCCCGTGCAGCAGGGCGATGACCGGCCGGCGGCAGCGCTCGATCTCGGCGTAGGCGGCGAAGGAGGCCAATCGGCGGCGGCGTACCCAACCGGCGTCCTTCCCGGTGCGCTCCTTGAGATCGGCGCCAGCGCAGAAGGCCGGACCGTCGGCGGAGAGCAGCACCACGCGGACGTCGTCATCGGCATCCAGCTGTTCGAAGGCCTCCCGCAGCTGGTGGCACATCGGCAGGTCGACGGCGTTGCGCGCCGCCGACCGGGCCAGCACCACCCGGGCCACCCCGTCCTGCACCGTGCGGCGGACCCGGGTCGGCGCTCCGGTGTCGGTGTCGGTCAACTCAGATCACTCCTTCGGCGTGCAGCGCGGCCAGCTCGTCCTCGGCGAGCCCGAGCCGGGCACCCAGCACCGCATCGGTGTCGGCGCCCAGCAGCGGCGGGGCGACCAGCGGGGGCAGCTCCGCGCCCGGGTCTGCGTCCCGCAGCGGGGTGCGCACCGCGGGCACGGTGCCCTCGGTGGGGTGGTCGAAGCTGGCGACCATCCCGCGGGCAACGGTGTGCGGGTCCGCCAGGGCTTCCCTGACGGTGCGCACCGCCCCGACCGGGACGTCGGCGGCTAGCAGTTCCGCGATCAGCGGGTCCCGGTCCCGGGTGGCGACGGCGCGGGTGAGGGCGGTCATCACCCGTGCTCGCGCAGCCACCCGCCCGCGGTTGGCGGCCAGCGCGGGGTCACCGGCGAGGTCGACCAGACCGAGGACCGCGCACAACGGCTGCCAGTGCTGGTCGCTGCCGCTGATGTGCAGCCACCCGCCGTCCGCGGTCTGGAAGGCCGCCGACGGCACCCGGCCGGGGTGCTCGGTGCCGGTCCGCACCGGGTCCTCGCCGAGGGCGAAGAGCCGGGTGGCGTTGAGCGCCTGCAGGCTGATCTGCGCGTCCATCATCGAGACGTCCACGTGCCGCCCGCGCCCGGTGACCCCCCGGCCGACCAGACCGGACAGCACCGCCACGGCCACCCACAGGCCCGAGCTGAGGTCGGCGACGGGGATGCCGGCCTTGGCAGGGGGCCCACCCGGGGCACCGGTCATCGCCATCACCCCGGACAGCGCCTGGAAGATCGTGTCGTAGCCCTTGCGGTCCCGGTCGGGGCCGCTCTGGCCGAACCCGGTGGTCGAGACGTAGACCAGGCCGGGGTTGTCGGCGCAGAGCCGGTCGTAGCCGAGGCCCAGCCGGTCCATGATCCCGGGGAGGAAGTTCTCCACCACGACGTCGGCCTGCCGAGCGAGCCCACGGGCCAGCTCCTGCCCCCGCGAGGTCTTCAGGTTCAGCGTCACCGACTGCTTGCCCCGGTTGAAGGCGAAGAAGTAGGCACTCTCCCCCTGGGGCATCTGTGGCTCGAAGCCGCGGGTCTCGTCCCCGGTGCCTGGGCGCTCGATCTTCACCACCGTGGCGCCGAGCTCGGCCAGCACCTGGGTCGCCCACGGGGCGGCGAGGACCCGGGAGAAGTCGAGCACCGTCAGGCCGGTCAGCGGCGGCGTCACCGCCGAAACCCACGCATCAGCGCGTTGACGTCCTGCCCGGCCCGCATCGCCGCCTCGTACGGCAGGTCGGCGACCCGGTGGAACAGCTCCTTGGCCGCCCGCATCGCCCGCGGTTCGACACCAGCCCACGCGGTGGCGATCTCGAGTGCGGCCGGCAGCACGCCGTCCGGCTCGACCACCCGGTTGACCAGTCCGGCTGCAGCCGCCTCGGCAGCGCCGAGCAGCCGGCCGGTGCTGATCAGCTCGAAGGCGAGCTTCCGGCCGAGCTGCCGCTGAAGCCCGGTCATGACCAGGGCGGGCACGATCGAGTGCTTGAGCTCCGGGTAGCCGAACCGCAGGTCGTCGCCGACCACCAGCATGTCCGCACCGATGGCCAGCCCCGCACCACCGCCGACGGCCACCCCGCGCACCGCGGACACCACCGGCTTGCTCAACTGCTGCAGCTGCTTCTGGGTTCGGGCGGTGAGCTCCGCCCGCTCCAGGACCAGCTCCTGGTCATCCGGCGTCAGCCGGGTGAACTCACCGAGGTCGGCCCCGGCGCAGAAGCCCCGCCCGGCTCCGGTCAGCACGACGGCGCGTACCGCGGGGTCGTGATCGGCCTGCGCGAGCGCGTCGTGCAGCGCTCGGGTCAGCGCGGTGTCCAGCGCGTTGAGCTTCGCCGGGCGGTTGAGCGTCAGCACCCGCACTGCCTGGTGGTCTTCCACCAGCAGCACCGCGTCGTCCCGCCCGACCGCCGCATTCGACGTCGGGGTGGCTGTTCCGGTCACACTTCCTCCTGGTGGGCTGTGGTCAGGCGCCCGCGGCCACGGCGGCGGGCTGGTCCGCGCCCCCGGGGACGCGGGTGAAACCGGCGCGCGCGACCTGGCTGTGCAGCGATCGACCCAGGGCCTCCTCGCAGGCGCGGGAGGCCTGTGCCAACGCGTCGAGGTCGATCCCGGTGTCCACGCCCATCGCCTCGAACAGGCTCACCATGTCCTCGGTGCACACGTTGCCGGTCTGCCCGGCGCCGTAGGAGATGGCGGCCGGGTGCCCCCCCACGCCGCCGAACGCGCTGTCGAAGTGCCGGCAACCGGCCTCGAGCGCGGCGACCGCGTTGGCGATCCCGGCGCCCCGGGTGTCGTGGAAGTGCGCGATCACCGGGACCCCGGGGACCTCCCGGTCCAGCCGGGCGAACAGCTCGGCGACAGCGGGCGGGGTGGCCACCCCGGTGGTGTCCCCGAGCGTCACCGCACCGACGCCCAGGTCGACGAAGCGCGCGACGTCCTCGACCACGCGGCCGGGGTCCACGTCACCCTCGAACGGGCAGCCGAACGCCACCGACACCACCCCGACCAGCCGGAACCGCTCGGCGGCGAGGGTGGCCATCTCGGTCACCGCCGCCCACTGGCGCTCCCGGGTGGTGCGCAGGTTGCGCTCGGTATGGGACTCGCTGGCCGAGACCAGCATGCTCAGCTCATCGGCACCCGTGCCACCGTCCAGGTCGGCCAACGCTCGCTGGACCGCCCGAACGTTGGGGCAGGTGGCCTTGTAGGCGACGCCGGGACGCCGTGGCGCCCCGGCGAGCACCGCCGATGCGTCGGTGAAAGCCGGTACCCGTTCGGGATGGCTGTAGCTGGTCGCCTCGATCCGGCGGAAACCGGCAGCGACGAAGTGCTCGAGCAGCTCGAGCTTGGTGGCGGTGGGGACGAACTCAGGCTCGTGCTGCAGCCCATCTCGGGCGAAGCACTCGCAGATCGTGACACGGTCGGTCATGGGAACACCTCCTGCGGCGAGCACAGTCTCGCCGAGGGGTGTTGATTATGTCAACACCCCGTCGCCCCCACCTTCCGCCCGCTCCATCGCCAGTGCGACGTCGACCAGCTTGTCCAGCGCCGCATCCAGCGCCAATCGCTCCTGCCCGGTCAGTGCGGAACGGAAGAGCTCGTCCCGCTCGTTGGCGGCGGCGATCAGCCCGGCGTAGACCCGGGCCCCCTCAGCGGTGAGCGAGAGCTGGGACGTGCGGCCGGAGCCCATCGCACGGGCCAGCAGCCCACGGTCGACCAGCTTGCTCACCACCCGGCTCACCTGGGCCTTGTCAAGGCCGGCGCGCCGAGCCAGCCGGTTGAGCGTCAGCGACGGGTCGGCGGCGACGAGCGCCATCGTCCGCCACTCCCCCAGGCTCACGTCGAACTCGCGCCGATAGCGCACCGCAGCGGTGCGGGACAGCGCGGCGGACGTGCGGGCCAGCCGGTAGGAGAGCAGGTCGCCGATCGTGACCGGCGGCCGTCCGTCAGGTCTTCCGGTCACGCCGGAAGCCTATGCGAAGGTCTCGCCACAACAGGTGTTGACATAATCAACACTGTGTCGTCAAGCTCACCACCGGAGTCGGCACGGAGCCGGCGCGCGCACCTCGCTGACGAAGGAGTCGCACGGTGGTTGGTCCAGGACAGTCATCACCCACCCCAGCGGGCGCGGCCCGCCCGGGGGCCCCGGTCGATCGGGACAAGCTCTACCGGCGGATAGCGCTGCGGACCATGCCGCTGCTGGTGGTCTGCTACGTGGTCAGCTTCATCGACCGCACCAACATCGGCATCGCCCAGACCGGGCTCGAACGCGACCTGGGCTTCACCGCCGCCGTCTACGGGCTCGGCGTCACCCTCTTCTTCGTCGGCTTCATCCTCTTCGAGGTGCCCAGCAACGCCCTGCTCACCCGGATCGGGGCGCGGAAGACCCTGGTGCGCATCATGGCCCTCTGGGGCGCGGTGACCGTGGCCACCTCCCTGGTCACCGACGAATCGACCTTCTACGTGGCCCGCTTCCTGCTCGGTGTGGCCGAGGCCGGCTTCTTCCCGGGAGCGTTGTTCTACCTCTCGCTGTGGTTCCCCTCAGCTCGACGGACCCGGATGACGGCCGTCTTCTTCCTGGGGGTGCCGGTCTCCGGCGTCATCGGCTCGCTCGTCTCGGGCTGGATCATGCACTCGCTCGGCGGCGTCGCCGGGCTGGCCGACTGGCAGTGGTTGTTCCTCATCGAGGGCATCCCGCCGATCTTGCTCGCGGCGGCCGTCTTCTTCTTCCTGGTGGACCGGCCGGCCGAAGCAGTCTGGCTCTCCCCGGAGGAGAAGGCCACCGTCCAGGCAGACCTGGCCGAGGACCAGCAGCGCAAGGACGAGCACCGTGCCCGGGCCGGGCACGGGGGGCTGGCCATGGCCATCCGGGACCCGAAGGTGTGGGTGCTGGGACTGTGCGCGTGCGGCGCTTACACGCTGGCCAACGCCGTCTCCTACTGGACGCCCCGGATCATCGCCGACGCTGGCGTGGGCAACGTACTGAACCTGGGCTTCTTCTCCGCGATCCCACCGTTCTTCGGCATCATCGCCATGCTGCTGGTCGGCCGGCACTCCGACCGCACCCTGGAACGGCGGTGGCACGCGGCGCTGAGCTGGCTGGTCGCGGTGGTCGCCATGATCGCGGTGTCGTTCTTCCTCGACAACGTGCCCGTTGTCATCATGCTGCTCACCCTCATGGCCGCAGCGCACTACTCCGGCCTCACCGTCTTCTACTCGATCCCGTCCATCTACCTCTCGGCCCGGGCAGCCGCCACCGGCATCGCGATCGTCACCTCTATGGGCTCCTTCGCCGCCGCCGCTGCCCCCTCGCTGCTGGGCTTCATCCAGGAACGGACCGGGAGCCTGTCACTCGGCTTGCAGATCAGCGCCGCGATCATCGTGCTCGCGATCCTGCTGCTCCTGGTGGGCGTCAAGAGCCGGGAGCTGAGGGAGGGCGGTGCCGCAGCCGGTCCGACCACCGCGGTCACCACCGGATCCCGAGCCGACACCCCCACCGTTCCTGCCGGCACGCCGGAGGGCGGCACCACTCGACGCCCCTGAGCCTGCCGGCCCCGGTCAGGGCTCCGCGGGCTGCTCCACGTCGATCGAGGGCTTGTCGGCGAACAGCGGCGGCAGGTAGCGGAGCATCAGCACCGACCAGGTGAGGTGGGTCAGCGCCGGCGCCTGGATGCCGCCGGTGACCCGCCGCTGCAGCGCGAACAGCAGCCCCATCGGCACCGAGGCGAGCACCAGTGCCGGGTTGCGGGTCGCCACCGTGGCCAGCGAGTAGACCGCGGACGACTTCAGCACCGGGTGGTCGGCGCCCACCGCCGCGTACAGCGCCCCGCGGAAGAAGACCTCCTCGGCGACGCCGTTGGCCAGCGTCGTCGCCGCGACCAGGGCCGGGTTGCCCTGCTGGGCGTAGCGCAGCACCCGGGTGACCGCCGCCTCCAGCGGCGGGACCTGCTTGGCCACCAGCGCCGCGGCGTAGAAGAGCCCGAACGCACCCGCCCCGGCGACGACCGGCGTCAGCAGCGGACGGCGCAGCGTCGCCCTCGGCGTCTGCACCCAGCCCAGGTGCAGCGGCCCCGACGCGAGGCCGCCGGCCACCCAGGTCGCGGCCACCCCGAAGGTCAACGCGTAGAACGACGGCGAGTCCGGCTTGCGCGACAGCGACACCCCGAGCAGCCCGGCGCCCAGCACCGACACCCCTGCGGTCACCCGCCGGCGCCGGGCGAAGGCCGCGTCGGACTCCCAGTGGTCCCGCGGGACCTTGTCCACCAGCCAGGACGGCGCCCGGTGCAGCAGCCGGGTGAGGCCGGCGTCGGAGATCAGCGACTCGCCGATGCGGCGGCGGGCCCGGGTCACCGGATCCGCCCGAAGCCCAAGGGCTCGCCCTGCCGGGCGGCCCGGCGTTCCCGGGCGCGTTCACCGAGGGCGGCGAGGACGGCGTCGTCGTAGGGCATCGGCTCGAACGGCACGACCGAGCGGATCGAGTCGTCCCGCACCACCACCTCGTTGCTCATCGAGTCGATCAGCGAGCGCGCGGTCTGCCCGTCGACGTCGGTGACCAGGGTGAGCCACCGCGCGGACAGGCCGGGTGTCAGCAGCGGCACCGGGACGACCAGCCTCCGCCGGTTCTGGATCTCTGCGACCCGGGTGAGCATCTCCAGGTACTCCAGCACCTCCGGCCCGCCGACGTCGAAGGCCCGGCCGGCTGCCTCCGGCGTCTCCAGCACACCGACCAGGTAGCGGACGACGTCGGCGACCGCGATCGGCTGCGTCTTCGTGTGCACCCAGCGCGGGGTGATCATCGCCGGTAGGTGCGCGACGAGCTGGCGGGTCATCTCCCAGGAGACGCCGCCGTGCCCGATGACGATCCCGGCCCGCAGCACCGTCACCGGCACCCCGCCCTCGGCCAGCAGGTGCTCGACCTGGCGGCGGCTGCGCAGGTGGTCGGAGAGGTCGTCGGCGTCGTCGCCCAGCCCGCCGAGGTAGACGATCCGGCGCACCCCGGCGTCCGAGGCGGCCCGGGCGAAGGACCGCGCCGCGTCGGCGTCCTTGGCCTGGAAGTCCGCGGAGTCCAGCGAGTGCACCAGGTAGTAGGCGGCGTCGCAGCCCTCCAGCGCCGTCCGCAGCGACGCCTCGTCGCCGACGTCCCCGGCGACCGGCGTGCCTGCCCCCCGGTACGTCTCCGGACGCCGGGTCATCGCCCGGACCTCGTGCCCGGCCTGCTCCAGGGCCGGCGTCAGCCGGCCTCCCACGAACCCCGACGCTCCCGTGACCAGTACTCGCACTCCCCCACCATGTCGGTACTGATCACGTTGCGCGACTCCGCCGTGCACGACCCATCCGGCGGGACGGCTCCCCCGGCGCGATGATCGCCCGATGGACACCCGGAGCGGGGAACGCAACGTGCTGGGCGGCCCGCTGGAGCCCTGCGGCACCGACCCGATGACCGGCTTCACCCGGAACGGCACCTGCACCAGCGGTCCGGCCGACCTGGGCAGCCACACCGTCTGCGCCGTCGTCTCCGCGGAGTTCCTGGAGATGCAGCGCCGGCTGGGCAACGACCTGGGCACGCCGCGCCCGGAGTACGACTTCCCCGGCCTGCGCCCCGGCGACCGCTGGTGCGTGGTGGCGGTGCGCTGGCTGCAGGCGTTGCAGGCCGGCGTCCCGACCGGGGTGGTGCTCGCGGCGACCAACGCCAAGGCCCTGGAGGTCGTCCCGCTGGAGCTGCTGCGGGCGCACGCGGTCGACGTCCCGGACAACCTCTCGGCGCTGGGGCACCTCCCGGGGGAACAGCCCTCCGACGGCGACGGTTGAGCGCGTCATGACCGACCTGCTGGACCTGCCCGTGACCACGCTGGACGGCGAGCCGACCACCCTCGGCGCGTTGACCGCCGGCCGCGCCACCCTGGTGGTGAACGTGGCCAGCAAGTGCGGCCTGACCCCCCAGTACAGCCAGCTGGAAGGGCTGCAGCAGGAGTACGCCGACCGCGGGTTCACCGTGCTGGGCGTGCCGTGCAACCAGTTCGGCGGCCAGGAGCCGGGCACCGCCGAGGAGATCAGCACCTTCTGCTCGGCCACCTACGGCACCACCTTCCCGATGACGGAGAAGGTCGAGGTCAACGGGGAGGCCGCCGCGCCGCTCTACCGGCAGCTCACCGAGGTGCCCGACGCGACGGGTGAGGCCGGCCCGGTGCAGTGGAACTTCGAGAAGTTCCTGCTCTCGCCCGCCGGGGTGGTGCTGTGGCGTTTCCGGCCGCGCACCGAGCCGGATTCCCGGGAGGTCCGCGCCGCGATCGAGGCAGCCCTCCCCCGCTGATCATCTGATCGGGGGGCGGATCCGCGGCCCGGTACGTCCCCGGCCGGTTGCACTGACCTACCGTGCTCCGGCCGGGCCGTCCGGCAGCCCCGCGACCCGGAGGAGTTCCGATGACCACCCCTGCCGCCGGCTGGTACCCCGATCCCGCCGGCAGCGGCGGGCGGCGCTGGTGGACCGGCAGCTCCTGGGGCGACCAGGTGCAGCCGGCGCCCCAGCCCGTCGTCCAGCCCTGGCACGTGGGTCAGCAGTACGGCGCCGGCCAGCCGCAGGCGCCCGGCCAGGTCCCGGCGCAGCAGTGGGGCGCCGGCCAGCCGGACCGGCAGGCTCCGGCCGGGTTCGCCAGGAAGAACACCGTCAGCCTGGCCGTGCTCGGGATCGCGCTGCTCTACGCAGTCCTGGCGACCACCGTGCACATCGTCGTCCTCGGCTTCCTGCCCCTGTTCCTGGGCGTCAACGCCGTCAAGCGGAAGGAGCCGCTGGCCTGGCCGGCGGTGGGCGCCGGCGCCGCGGTGCTGATCTTCACGCTCGAAAACTCCTTCTAGCCGGAACCGCAGATCCCGCGCTGCTGACCGGACTCAGCGCCGCGCCGTCCCGGCCAGCACGACGTCCACCGTCTCCGCCGGGGCGTCCCACATCGGGAAGTGCCCGGAGCCGGCGAACCAGTGCAGCTCGGCGTCCGGGAACGCCTGCTGCGCCCGGGCGGCCTGCCGGGCCAGGGTCACCCGGTCGTGGCGGCCCCAGCCGATGGTCAGCCGGCCCGGCAACGACCCGGCCGGCGCGCCCTGCTGGCGAGCTCCGCGGGCCAGGTCGGCCAGCACGGCGTCGAAGGACGGGGACTGCGCGTAGCCGGTGAGCTCCCGGGCGACCACCGCGCCCTCCAACGCCCACGGCCGGGCGGAGAACTGGGCCAGCAGCGCCGTCCGGCCCACCGGGTTGCCCAGCACGGCGGGGAGCGCCGGGCGGAGCCGGCGGAGCAGGGCGATGGAGGCGCGCAGGCTGGCGGAGAACACCGCGGCCTCCCGGTCGGTCCAGAAGCCGCCCGGGTCCAGGGCCACGTTGTCCCGGCCGAGCCCGCGCCGGGACAGCTCCAGCACCATCCGGGCCCCCAGCGAGGTGCCCACCAGCGGGGCGTCGGCCAGCCCCTGCTCCCGCAGCCAGGCCGCCAGCGTGTCGGTGAGCGAGCCGAAGCCCGGGTCGGGCAGGGCGGGGGTGGCACCGGCGAAGCCCGGGAGGTCGACCGCGATCACCTCGCGGGCTGCCGCCAGGCCCGGCACGACGGTCTCCCAGGAACGCGCGGAGCCGCCGAGCCCGGGCACCAGCACGAGGGGGTCGCCGGAGCCGGTCCGGTGCGCAGCCAGGTTCACGACCAGCGGGCTACCCCACCCGGGCCGGCCCACCCGTCCGTCCTGGATCAGGTGGTCGTGTCGCTGCTGCCGTCGTCCGTCGTCCCGCCGGTCGTCCCGCCCGTTCCACCGGTCGTCCCGCCGGGCGCCTGGGCTCCGCCGCCGCCCTGGCCGCTCATGCCGGGCGGCCTGCCGCCCATCCCGCCCATCCCGCCGCCGGGCGGGGTGCCGTACTGGCCGGTGCCACCGGGCACCGTCACCGAGGTGCTGGTGTCCGCCGAGGCCGGCGAGGCGGTCGCCTGACCGACGACCACGCCGACCACGACACCGACGCCCAGGAGACCGGCGGCGGCCGCGCCCATCATCAGCTTGCTACGCCGGGGCGTCGCCGGTGCGGCGGCGCTGGCACCGACGGGCTGGGCCGTCGGGAGCTCCTGGGTCGCCGATTGCTGGGCGGCCGGGGGCTGCGGCGGGATGTGCTCGTTCATCGCTGCTCCTCGTGGTCGAAGGTGTGCCCGAGGAGGTTCGTCGGTCCGGCTGTGCCCCGCGATGCCGCTGCCCCAGGGTCTGCTGTGAGGATGTCGGTGCGCCGGGTGGGCAGCCGGCCGAGCTGAGGAGCGTGGACGGTGAGCACGTCGAGGAGCAACCGGGTCAGGGCGGCGATCGGCACGGTCGGTCTGACCGGTGCGGCCGTGGGTTTCCTGGCGGCCTGCGGCACCGGCCAGGACGACGAGGCCCGCGAGGTCTACTGCGTCGACGAGCAGGACCAGGTCGTCGACGACGACCAGTGCGAGGAGGCCGAGCGCAACGGCGGCTTCGTCGGCGGCGTCCCCTTCTTCTTCCTGGTGGGTGGGTTCGGCGGCAACCGGTACTCGGTCGGCCAGACCATCCCCAGCACCTACACCGGCGCCGCGACCCGGGTGAACCCCTCCGACAGCACGGCCCGCCGCAACTCCGGCCTGGCCAGCAGCGGGAAGGTCACCTCCGGCAGCCGGATCTCCGGCGGCATCGGCTCCGGCGGCATCGGCTCCGGCGGGGGGAGCGGCGGCTCGTGAGGCGGCTCTACGGCAAGGCCCGGCTGGGCTGGGAGGCCGAGATCGAGAGCCAGGGGCTGGTCTACAACAAGACGGCGCTCCCTGGCGGTGAGTCCCGGTCGTACTGGCGCGAGGACGTCTTCTACGACTTCACCGCCGCCGAGGTCGACCGGCTGGCCGAGATCACCGACCAGCTGTTCGCCGCCTGCGTGGAGGCCGGCGAGGTGGCCCTGCGCGACGAGCGCCTGCTGGACCGGATGCGCATCCCGCACGACGCCCGCGACGTCGTCCGGGCGACCTGGGAGGCCGAGCCGCCGAGCGTCTACGGCCGGTTCGACCTGTGGTGGGACGGCAAGGCGGCACCCCGGCTGCTGGAGTTCAACGCCGACACCCCGACCTCGCTGGTCGAGGCGGCGGTCGTGCAGTGGGCCTGGCACCTGGAGACCGGGCAGGGCAAGGACCAGTGGAACCAGCTCGACGACCGGTTGGTGGCCGCCTGGGCGCGGAACCTCTCCCGCTGGGAGGCGCACCACGGCCGGCGACCGAGGGTGCACCTGGCCTGGACGTCGGGGGACACCAGCGGCGAGGACTGGATGACCGTGGCCTACCTGGCCGACACGGTGCAGCGGGCCGGCTACGAAGCGGTCGTGCTCACCACCGAGGAGCTGGCCCTGGACACCGGGGACGCCCGCTTCTACGACCCGGCGGGCAACCGGCTCGACGTCGTCTTCAAGCTCTACCCCTGGGAGTGGCTGGTCGCCGACGAGTACGGCCCCTCGGTGATCGCCGACCTCCGCCGGCCCGACGGGACGACGTGGGTCGAGCCGATCTGGAAGATGCTCTGGTCGAACAAGGGCCTGCTGCCGGTGCTGTGGCAGCGCTACGAGCACGACCCGGTGATCTCCCGGCACCTGCTGCCGGCGTTCTTCGCCGACGACCCGCGGGCCGGTGAGCTGGCCGCCACCGGGTTCGCCCGCAAGCCGCTGTTCGGCCGGGAGGGCGGCAACGTCGAGCTGGTCGCGCCGGGCGGTGAGGTGCTCGCCTCCCTCGGCGGCCGCTACGGCGCGGAGGGCTGGATCGTGCAGCAGCTGTGCGCCCTGCCCGACTTCGCCGGCCCCGACGGCCCGCACCACCCGGTCCTGGGCGCCTGGGTCGTCGACGGGGAGGCCGCCGGGCTGGGCATCCGCGAGTCCGACGGCCTGATCACCGACGACCTGTCCTTCTTCGTGCCGCACACCATCGACTACACGCGCCCGCCGAACACCACCTGGTCGGCCTGACTCCGCCAGCCTCAGCCGAGGACGACGAGGAGGTCGCCGCCCTCGACCTGCTGCACCCTGGTGATCGCCACCCGCTGCACGGTGCCGGCCTGCGGCGCGGTGATCGCGGCCTCCATCTTCATCGCCTCGATGGTGCCGATCTGCCCACCGGCCTCGACCGCGTCGCCCTCGGCCACCGACAGGGTGACGACGCCGGCGAAGGGGGCCGCCACCTGGCCCGGGTCGCTGCGGTCGGCCTTCTCGGTGGGCGCGACGTCGGCCGAGACGGACCGGTCCCGCACCGACACCGGTCGCAGCTGGCCGTTGAGCGTGCACATCACGCTGCGCATGCCGCGCTCGTCGGCGTCGGAGATCGCCTCGATGCCGATGAGCAGCCGCACGCCCGGCTCCAGGTCCACCGAGTGCTCCACGTTGCTGCGCAGCCCGTAGAGGAACTCCTTGCTGGGCAGCACCGAGGTGTCGCCGTAGGCCTCCTGGTGGGCGAGGAACTCACTCGTCGGCCCGGGGAACAGCAGCCGGTTCAGCGTCGGCCGCGGCTCCGTCGCCAGCCCCTCCAGGTCCTCGTCGGTGAGCTCGGCCGGCGGCTCGGCGGCACGGCGCCCCGCCAGCGCCTTGCCGCGGAACGGCTCCGGCCAGCCACCGGGCGGGTCGCCCAGCTCGCCGCGCAGGAAGCCGACCACGGAGTCGGGCAGGTCGAACCGGCCCGGGTCGGCGGCGAAGTCGGCGACCGCGACCCCGGCGCCGACCAGCTGCAGCGCCAGGTCGCCGACGACCTTCGAGGAGGGGGTGACCTTCACCAGCCGGCCCAGCAGCCGGTCGGCCGCGGCGTACATCGCCTCGACCTCCTCGAACCGCTGCCCCAGGCCCAGCGCGATCGCCTGCTGGCGCAGGTTGGACAGCTGACCGCCGGGGATCTCGTGGGTGTAGACCCGGCCGGTGGGCGCGGGCAGCCCGGACTCGAACGGCGCGTAGACCCGGCGCACCGCCTCCCAGTAGGGCTCCAGGTCGTTCACCGCACCCAGGTCCAGCCCGGTGGCCCGCTCGGTGTGGTCGGTGGCGGCCACGATCGACGACAGCGCCGGCTGGCTCGTCGTCCCGGCCAGGGCGGCGCTGGCGCCGTCCACCGCGTCGACCCCGGCCTGCCAGGCGGCCATCAGCGTGGCCAGCTGCCCACCGGGGGTGTCGTGGGTGTGCAGGTGCACCGGCAGGTCGAAGCGCTCGCGGAGCGCGGTGACCAGGGTGGCCGCCGCCGGCGGGCGGAGCAGCCCGGCCATGTCCTTGATCGCCAGCACGTGCGCCCCGGCGTCCACGATCTGCTCGGCCAGCCGCAGGTAGTAGTCCAGATCGTACAGCTTTTCCGCCGGGTCGGAGAGGTCGGCGGTGTAGCAGAGCGCGACCTCGGCGACCGCCGTCCCGGTCTCCCGGACCGCGTCGATCGCCGGGCGCATCTGGCTGACGTCGTTCAGCGCGTCGAACACCCGGAAGACGTCGACGCCGGTGCGCGCGGCCTCCGCGACGAAGGCGGAGGTGACCTGCTCGGGGTAGGGCGTGTAGCCCACGGTGTTGCGGCCGCGCAGCAGCATCTGCAGGCAGATGTTCGGCACCGCCTCGCGCAGCGCCGCCAGCCGCTCCCACGGGTCCTCGTGCAGGAAGCGCAGCGCCACGTCGTAGGTGGCCCCGCCCCAGGCCTCGATGGACAGCAGCTGCGGCGTCGCCCGGGCCACGTGCCCGGCGACGGCGAGCAGGTCCTTGGTGCGCACCCGGGTGGCCAGCAGCGACTGGTGGGCGTCGCGGAAGGTGGTGTCGGTGACGGCGAGGGCGGTCTGCGCGCGCAGGTCGGCGGCCCACCGCTCCGGGCCCAGGTCGCGCAGCCGGTCCCGGGAGCCGTCCAGCGGCGCCCGGTTCAGGTCCGTCCGGGGCAGCTTGTCGGTCGGGTCGACCAGGTGCGGCCGCTCCCCGTGCGGCCGGTTCACCGTCACGTCGGCCAGGTAGCTGAGCATCTTCGTGCCGCGGTCGGCGGAGCTGCGGGAGGTGAGCAGCTGGGGCCGCTCCTCGATGAACGACGTCGTCACCCGGCCGGCCCGGAAGTCCGGGTCGTCCAGCACGGCCTGCAGGAACGGGATGTTCGTGGAGACCCCGCGGATGCGGAACTCCGCGACCGCGCGCCTGGCCCGGGCCACCGCGATGTCCCAGGTGCGGCCGCGGCAGGTGAGCTTGACCAGCATCGAGTCGAAGTAGGCGCCGACGTCGGCGCCCAGGGTGGCCGCGCCGTCCAGCCGCACCCCGGCGCCGCCCGGCGAGCGGTAGGCGGTGATCCGGCCGGTGTCCGGGCGGAAGCCGTTGGCCGGGTCCTCGGTGGTGATCCGGGTCTGCAGCGCCGCGCCGCGCAGCACGATCGAGTCCTGGGTGAGCCCCAGGTCGGCGAGGGTCTCCCCCGCGGCGATCCGCAGCTGGCTGCCCACCAGGTCGACGTCGGTGACCTCCTCGGTGACCGTGTGCTCCACCTGGATCCGGGGGTTCATCTCGATGAACACGTGCCGGCCCTCGCGGTCGAGGAGGAACTCCACCGTGCCGGCGCAGCTGTAGCCGATGGCCCGGGCGAAGGCGACCGCGTCGGCGCACATCCGCTCCCGCAGCTCCGGGTCGAGGTTGGGGGCCGGGGCGATCTCGATGACCTTCTGGTGCCGGCGCTGCACCGAGCAGTCCCGCTCGTACAGGTGGATGACGTTGCCCTGGGCGTCGGCGAGGATCTGCACCTCGATGTGCCGCGGCTCCAGCACCGCCTGCTCGAGGAAGACGGTGGCGTCACCGAACGCCGACTCGGCCTCCCGCATCGCCGCCTCGATCGCGCTGCGCAGCTGGTCCCGGTCGGTGACCCGGCGCATGCCGCGGCCACCGCCGCCGGCGACGGCCTTGACGAAGATCGGGCCCTCGATCGCCTCCGCGGCGGCCAGCAGCGTGTCGACGTCCGCGCTGGGCTCGGTGCCGGCCAGCACCGGCAGGCCGGCCTCCCGGGCCGCCGCGATCGCCCGCGACTTGTCCCCGGTCAGCTCCAGCACCGCAGCCGACGGGCCGACGAAGGTGATCCCGGCCCGGGCGCAGGCCTCGGCCAGGTCCGGGTTCTCGGACAGGAAGCCGTAGCCGGGGTAGACGGCGTCCGCGCCGGCCCGCTGGGCGGCCCGGACGATCTCCGCGACGTCCAGGTAGGCCCGCACCGGGTGGCCGGGCTCGCCGATCTCGTAGCTCTCGTCCGCCTTGAGCCGGTGCACGGAGTTCCGGTCCTCGTGCGGGAAGACCGCGACCGTGCCGGCGCCCAGCTCGTAGGCGGCCCGGAAGGCTCGGACGGCGATCTCGCCGCGGTTGGCGACCAGGACCTTCTCGAACACGTGGGTCTCCTCGCGTGTCGGGAGGGCCGGAGGGTCGCCCTCGTCGGGGCAGACGCTAGCGGCACGGTGATCACGCGGGGTTCTGTTGCGCACAACATGCGTGCCGGGCCGCCTCCCGGGTAGCGGGGGGAGGTGACTGCCGAGACCCCAGCCGGCCCCGCCCCTTCCGGCCGCGGCGACGTGGTGCTCGTGCTCGGCGCCTCCAGCGGCATCGGCCGGGCCAGCGCCGTCGAGTTCGCCCGGCGCGGCGCCTCGCTGGTGCTGTTCTCCCGCAGCCCTTCGACGCTGGCCGAGGCCGCGACCGAGTGCCGGGAGGCCGGCGCCCGGGCGGTGGAGGTCTGCCCGGGGGACGTGCTCGACCCCGCTGCGGTGCAGGCCGCCGTCGACCGGGCCACCGGCACCTTCGGCCGGCTGGACGTCGTCGTCCACTCGGCCACGGTGATGGCCTACGGCCGGATCGAGGACGTGCCGGCCGACGTCTTCGAGCGGGTGGTGGACACCGCCGTCCAGGGCACGTTCCACGTCTTCCGCGCCGTGCTGCCGGTGCTGCGCGCCCAGCAGCGGGGGCACGTCGTGGTGGTCAGCTCGCTGCTCGCCTCGATCGCCGCGCCGACCATGGGGGCCTACGTCACCGCCAAGTGGGGGCAGCTCGGGCTGATCCGCACCCTGCAGCAGGAGCTGCGCGAGCTGCCCGACGTGCACCTCTCCGCCGTCGCCCCCGGTGGGACGACGACCCCGATCTACGGCCAGGCCGCCACCGTGCTGGGCCACACCGGCCACCCGCCGCCGCCGGTGTACACCCCCGAGCGCGTCGCCCGGGCGGTCGTCGACCGGGTGGCGAACCCGCGCCGGCTCAAGCAGTCCGGCATCGCGAACCCGGTGATCATCGCCGGGTTCCGGCTGTTCCCGCCGGTGTTCGACGCACTGGTCGGGCCGCTGCTCAGGGTGTTCGGGATGGCCCGGGACGACGTGCCGCCGACCACCGGCAACGTGTTCGCGCCGGTGCCGGACAAGGAGGCCACCCGGGGGCCCTTCCGCGGGATCTGATCGGCCCGTCGGCGAGGATGGGACGGTGACCGACCCGCGCACCGCCTTCTCCACCGAGGTCGCCGCTGCCGCCGTCCGGCTGGCCGGGGTGGCCGAGCGGACGCCGCTGCAGCGCAACGCCCGGCTGTCGGAGCTCACCGGCGCCGAGGTGTGGGTCAAGCGGGAGGACCTGCAGGTCGGCCGCTCCTACAAGGTGCGCGGGGCCTACAACACGATCAGCCAGCTGGACGCCGCCGGCCGGGCGGCCGGGGCGGTGACCGCCAGCGCCGGCAACCACGGCCAGGGCGTCGCCTACGCCTGCCGGGTGCTCGGCGTCCGCGGCCGGGTCGTCGTGCCCGGGACGACGCCGCGGCAGAAGCGGCAGCGGATCGCCGCGCTCGGCGGCGACATGGTGGAGCTGGTCGTGCTCGGCGACACCTACGACGAGGCGGCGGCCGCCGCGGCCGCGCACGCGGCCGGCTCCGGAGCGACGCTGGTGCCGGCGTTCGACGCGCTGCCCACGGTCGCGGGGCAGGCCACCGTCGCCGCGGAGCTGCTCGACCAGCTCGGCACGGCGCCGGACGTCGTGGTGCTGCCGGTCGGCGGCGGGGGCCTGCTGGCCGGGTGCGGCACCTGGCTGCGGGAGCACGCGCCGGGCACCCGGCTGGTCGGCGTGGAGCCGGCCGGTGCGGCGAACATGGCCGCCGCCCTGGCCGCCGGGCGCCCGGTCGAGCTGCCGGAGATCGACACCTTCGTCGACGGCGCCTCGGTGCGCCGGGCCGGCGACGTCACCTACCCGCTGGTCCGCGACTGCGGGGCCGAGCTGGTGACCGTGCCCGAGGGGCAGGTGTGCACCGAGATGCTCGACCTCTACCAGGTCGACGGGGTCATCGCCGAACCCGCGGGCGCCCTGGCCAGCGCGGCGCTGACCGGCGGCGCCGTCCTGGTCGAACCCGGGCAGACCGTGGTGACCCTGCTGTCCGGCGGCAACAACGACGTCAGCCGGTACGCCGAGGTGGTCGAGCGCTCGCTGGTGCACCGCGGGCTCAAGCACTACTTCCTGGTCGAGTTCCCGCAGGAGCCCGGGGCGCTGCGCCGGTTCCTGGACGAGGTGCTCGGCCCGGACGACGACATCGTGCTGTTCGAGTACGTCAAGC
>Ga0210040_10001548_pt1 | contig 34450 bp, 30 predicted proteins | sample CryGeyCG12114_NA_FD_185462 | JGI IMG/M metagenome (GOLD analysis project Ga0210040, IMG submission 185462) | Groundwater microbial communities from aquifer - Crystal Geyser CG19_WC_8/21/14_NA (SPAdes) (version 2) | ecosystem: Environmental > Aquatic > Deep subsurface > Groundwater | place: USA...
GGTAATCGCCGAAGGCGATTTCCGGCGGGCCTTCCCAGGTTCCTTCAAACGAGGGGTTGTGTGAAGCAAAAGTCTTTTCAGCGTCCCCCCACGATTCGTTGGTAGAAAACTTTTACAGTAGACTTCAAGATATTTAGTTTCCATGGATTTTTGTTTCGCTGTTATTATTTTCGCTATTTTTACTTTCGCTGTTTTTCGTTTCGCTTAGAAACCATTCTATTCTATGTATATTGGTTGAGGCCAAATAATTTAATATGCAAATACATTATTTCATTCATGTACAATTATTCCCTGCATATGGCTACTGAATGCGGCGAGCGTGAGCGTCGAAGCAGAAAATACAGAAAATATTCGATGTAATAAATTAATAAATATAAATGCTAACAATACTTGCTTATCTCTTTACGTGCTTTTGGAAAAATAAAATTGATGATCCCAGTCAAACCGGCAAATCGATAGCAATTGTTTCTTATACACAATGAAAAAACAACATTGGACTATGAACGGTTGAATTGGAAGGACATCTATGTTCAGAAAACAACAAAATTCCCGATCTTCTGACAGCCAAATTGAAGCTCTTTCAATTCTCCAACTAGAACTAAAATCTAAAACTATAAATCCTCTCGGTATATAAGTGAGCCTCTCGAATCCTCGAGTCAACAAACTGCCAACTGTTGATTAAATTAGCAATACAAATTTTAACTAATCCAAAATTAAGTTGGAGCCTACATCTGCTATAATTATAGTGCAAAGTGCGAAGTGATATGAATTCAACCAGGCATAAACAGTTAAGGAATAAAGGATAGACTTAATTGATAATTAATTTCTTTACAGCAATAGATTCAACCAACTCCATAAGTGGGCTGGGACAATAGAACATAAACGCTAGACGCATGGATTGAGTAGTTATTTTACTTACTGAACCATTAAGACATTAAGACCAAAGCTATGCTTGGGTTTGATTGAATCCACCTAATTGCGAAACAAATACATTTGTTTAAATTTTAATTGACTCTGTTTTTTAATCCTAAACTCGAATTTCAAATGGATACATTTTTTATGTCTAGTCTAATCCCTTTTTGTGACCTAGAAAAAAACATTTGTTTATTGTTATTGTCACCGAAATAAACCGACAATTCGATTCAACTATACTCAATTGACTCCAGAAAATAAAAAATTATTTTAGAGAAAATCCATCAACAAAACTTTATAACATTCGGCGGATTAGCATCCAACCCTGCCGGGTTTAAAAATACGTCCACTCAATACATTTTTTAGAAGGTAACTTTATGAAAAGCCGTTTTCAACAATCATCTACCTATTGTTATTTTATTATTCCTGTTCTGTGCCTGACTGATTTACTGAACTGACTGACTTGTGTGTGAGTACTTTGCTTGTTAATATATGCATGAGCAACACCACGATAAGTAGCCGCGTCTCGTTAACAAAGGATTATGAGCCTCCATTGTTGCCAAGTTTTAGTGTCTACAGTCTACAGACCATGGGCTGATTGTTTATCATTTGCTGTTTGGCGCTGATGATCAATAACAAAAAAAAATAGATGGGTTAACTTTACTGGTTAACATACTCTTTTTATTGGTGGTACTTCCATGAAAAAGTTCAGGTAAGTGCATGGATGATCAAAAAATTTTAGAACGTCACTTTGCTCTGCTTGTTCATCATAGGTTCCACAAGGACTCATGTGGCAACGTTGCATTATAGGTTGCACTGTTTGCAGCTTCAGTGTTCAGTCTTTTAAAACTACCTCATTTTCTCAGCCCACTATCCCTGAGAAAAGCTTACTTACTATGTGTGTAATAGGAAATGGGTAAGGATTCTGTATCCCATAGAGAGAATTCCTTTCCTTTTTTCTATTTTTGTACTCCTTTTGGATTGGTCTGCACTGGGGAATCTGGGAAGCTTCGTTTGAGGTGTGAAGCCAAAATAAGCTTTCTTTTCTGCAGCCATTGTTTGAACGAACGCTGCTTGTATTCACAGATGCTGCAGTTTTACTCGGGTTGGGCATTCAAAAACGACAGAATCCTATTTAACAGCTACGTTGGGGGCACGTAGTTTTCGGTTGATCACAGAAGATCCGAGTGTGATTATAACTTCGCATTTAACTTTTGTTTGTTAGTGTTTTAAGACTGTGTGATTAGCAAGAGATTTCTGAGTTCCAGACGGGTAAATATCAATTATGTCACGTCATCGGGATTGGGATCTGCACTGTAAAGTCTACGTTGGGAACTTGGGAAACAACGCGTCAAAAAATGAACTGGAATCAGCTTTTAGCAAGTATGGACCTCTGAAGAATGTGTGGGTGGCCCGCAATCCTCCTGGTTTTGCGTTTATTGAGTTCGAGGATCCACGAGATGCTGAAGATGCGACTCGTCATTTAGATGGAACGTACGTGATCAGTTTTTACTTGCGTTTTTTGCCTTATCTATTTAATTGTTTACCGTTTGGTTTGATAGCCAAAAAGTAACTTTTAATTGTTGTTAATAGAACGTAATATTTTGTCTTTTCATTAGACGGATGTGTGGAGTACGTGTTCGAGTTGAAATGTCTACAGGAAGAAGTCGCTCCCGCGGTGGAGGTGGTGGCGGCGGCGGTGGAGGAGGTGGTGGCGGCGGGGGTCCACCCCGCCGCAGCTACTACCGGAGGTATAATCTTCAACTTTATTTGATCCCAGATAACTCTTGTCTCTGGGTGAAGCGTTTGTTGTTGTGGATTTTGATTTCATGGCCAATATTAAGTTTCATGTCGTTGAGACTGTGGGATAGTAGGAGTATTTCGAGTTTTTTGCATCACGAATTTAAAGTTCTTGAAATGATTAACTTTATTGCATTGAAACAGAAGGATATTTGTTATAATTTTGAGCAAAAAGATTTTTTTTTGTTTGGAGGAAAGTCTCGATGCAAAAACTTTAAGGTGAATTTTATTTTCGGCAATAAGGAAAGACTGGAAAAAATGAGAGAATGAAAAGGCATATTTGAATTTGAATTGAACGTTTCCAAGAAATAGTGAGGAAACATTCGTATTTTAATTAAAGTGAATGAGATGGTATTCTGGGATGAAATTGGAGTTGAGCACTTTTTTTGAGAACCGATTATAATTCTTAATTACATAATGAAGCGATCCAGTCTCGCATTGATTTCAAAATTGTAAATGCATTTAGTGTGTTCAGCACCTCATGGTCTTACCTCTACGATTTCATCACATCCAACTCCAACGCATTGACATCCCCAGATCAGTCTCGTCAATATCAATTGCAATTCAGTACCATCAAAAGCCAGGCTACCAGTCTCAACTGCTTGTTGACCCCTCCGACAACTCTACTACGAACCTTTCCGCTACTGCTACTTCCCCTATAAACTAGGATTGCAAATGAGGAAAACAACGGCTGAGACAACTAGCTAATCAATGGCATCATATCTGCACTTTTCTTCACTGCTCCTCTACTAGTGCAAGAATTGCACGTAGCCAACAAACAAGTTAATTGAAAGAAAGGGTCGCGACTACAACTGCTGCTGAGAAACTCTCTCGAGCTCCTCAGCTGTCAGCTCAGGCGAACGAAAGACAAAGCGGTCTTCGTGACGGAATTGATATCTTCACTCACTCATCCTTCACTTTTTTTTATTTGCAACTCATGCTTTGTTTCCAACATTCGTCTTCAAGTTTTTATTTGGAACTGAGGGTCGGCAGTTCAGCTTGCATTAGTGTTAACAGATTACCTCATCCTCATCCAACATCTCACTCCACTTCCAAAGTGCTCGTTGCTACACATCTTATCTTCACACACAGTAGAATCTACTTTCTACTTCATGTTTTATCGCGCCCCGTCTTCTCCTCCCAGCCAACACCAGTCTTCCAACTTGTCTTCGTCAGTAATGTAATCCTGATTTTAAATATATATTTTATTTCACTACAAAATCTTGAAACATGAAATTTTGTATATACTGTGCCTACAAGACAATATTATTCTTGTAGTCTACTGGTGATTTATTCACAAGGCACTCATTTTCAAATTTCGATCTCCCCTATCCAGCCCAGCTGCCAACTGCCCAACACAGTTTTTATACTTTTTTCCTCGCATTTTCAAATCCGCCTCCAACTAAATAGCTTCTTTTTTAAAGTCCGTTCCATCTAAATTCAGTTAAACATTTTTTGAGATCCTATTCTGTCCTTCCTATCATTCCATTTTGACTTGTTTCTTTAAATGATGACTAGACTAACCACATATTAGTATTACTATAAATTTATGCTTCTGCTTTTTGATCTCGCTCCTGCCCCCTGTGTAAAATATTATCCTATGATGTATTTCTTGACTACTAACAAAACACCGTGCAATTTTGAGTCCGTTTGATCTCCCCTTTTTGTCTTGTCCGAAACCTGTGATCCAGTTACATATTACAAAATTCTGCGCGGTAGCACGATTTACTATTGGTGCTAGTCTATTTTTTAATTGTGCCCACATTTACCATTGACCAAGTCGTCGATCCTGATGCCCCTGACTAACTGATCTCTGTAATATGGTTTAGCCGTTCGCGTTCTCCTCGACGACGGTTTTCTAGAAGTCGCTCTCGGAGCAGGAGTCGATCCCCACGACGGCGATCCAGGTCTGAGTCCAGGGACCGTCGGTAATTCATTCAATATAGTTATAGGTATTTGTCATACACGTTCGAGTCAGTCACCATTGACTTATTATGGGTTTCCGATTTTATATGCGCAGTTACAGTGATTTCTAAATTATTTTCATGAATATAGTCGCGACCATTCAACGAGCTGCTAAAGGATACTTCAGAAGGCGTCGTGATCACAGATTATCAGTTCTGTTAAGTTTCGCAAAAAGTACTTGCTCCTTGTTTTTTTTTCCTGTTTTGTTTTTGTTAAATTTTTTGAGTCGTCAGATTTACGTAGCAGCGATTAAATCTACTCTTGATGACGGTTATCAAAATCAAATTACAGGATCGTTCTTTTATGTTAGCTATATCATTTACTTATAGGATTTGTACATGTTGGTAAACTAAAATAAGAAAACTTCTAAAGTAAATTGAATAATTGTATTGTGGTGATTGCATTTGACCACTTTAGTGACTGTTTACTAACAACGCTTTTTTTGTGAGTTTTGATCGCTAATGCTATCACTAAGCTACTAATTTTCTTCATGCTTTTAGTACTGAATTTAAATATTAATTGACTTGGGATGAGTAATATGGTATAACATAGCAGATTTGGATTTTTTTGGTTGACCTATTTTATTTGTCACACAGAGATTTAAATTTGTGTCAGTATAATTTAACTTGTGGGTTTTTGTTACGGTTGTTTCCATGATTGAAATAAAATGTGTATTGTTAGCATTATGTCGCATTTTATATTCCTTCTCTTCTCATCTCATGCAGTCAATGTTCATGGACAGTTGTTAATTTCAGTCAGAGTGATGACCAAGGGAAACACCAGCAATCAGTGAAGCATGAAATTATTAATTATATAGCGGTATCCACGAATGCCTCAGTGACTTTTTTTGATGCATTTAAATGGTGAGAAGTTACGAAAAGCTATATGGAGAATTTTTGAAAATATGAAATATTGTTATCCATGTTCTCAAAACCTCTCCAACACAGGTAAACTATTTTTGCATGCAATCAAGGCTTCTCCAGAAGCAGCAGCTGCAGCAATTTACTATATTCGCAATTGCGGCGCAGCACAAACTCATGCGCAAGGAGAAAATGGAATAGTGTTTTATCTATGTTTCCCTGAGTTAAGCTGGATTCTAAATACTTCGCTGGTTATATATAGACCCAGGTAAGGTCGATTATTTTATGGCATTTGACACCTGTCGCATGGGTATAGATAAAAAATAATTTTGATTTGTCAAGTTAATTGTTTAAACAAAGCACTGCATATGTGGCAAATTCACTCATTTCCAGTTGCTGACAATATTTCCAATATCCTATGAATGTACTTTAAGGCGGGAACACGTCCAGCAACCAAGTTTTTAAACTCACCTAACCAACCAAGAAATCAAAATTGAAACATTGAATCCATTGGAATCATTGGATGAAAATTTGGAGAATATTGTTATATGGTAATCTGGAGATAAATTTTTTATGATAATCTGCTTCTATGTGCGACACGAAATTTTTTCCTGGTCAAAAGTTCGGTGAATGAAGTGAAGCTACATATCCCTAATTAAATGACGTGAACTAGAATTTGGGGAAAATGCTAATTCTTTTGGAATATTTTCCATTCACTTGACAAAGTTGAAAGTCGTTAATCTATTTCTTTAGGAAGCAGCCATAGAAGAATATAGGATTAATGTCTTGTTGCCGAGGTTATCCAGATTCCATATTCACGTAAGTCATTTTGATTTTGTCATGTATTCTTTGCCTTTTTTGCATTATTTCCGTGGTTGGATGTTAAGTTAGAAATGGCATATTCAAACTTGCCGTGCGGAGTTTTAGCTTTGCATTAGGTTGTTTCCGGGACGTATTCTAGAAGTGGGGCCAAAAATAAAAAACACTGATGAGAACTTAGTTACGCCCAACCTCTCGTTAAAATTGGAAAGGCTCGTCACTAATCGCCTTCAGCGATTCGCGAACACAGCGGCCTTTCCAGTTCCCTAACCTGATTTATGGTTAAATTTAATTCTAAGTATGCAAGCAATATACTATGGTATGGGTATTTTTATTCTTTCCCCAACTTCTACTTTAGAATACCTCCGTCTGAGCTTATGGCACTTCCGCACTTCCGCACTTCGTTTGCCAAGTTCCCCGTCAGATGTTCGCATCCCTCAACTGAATAATAAATAGTAAATACATTACATGACATATGCTGTAAAAAAATACGCGTTTCATAACATTTATATTATACTTCATTTTGCTTGGCTTTTTCAAATATAATCATTTTAGAAAGGCAAAACATCAATGCAGTGGTACTGGGACTTATCAGGTTGCATGTTGCACAGTCGCGCGTAATTTCATGCTGCATTGGAGTTGATAGCATTTTTCCTAATAAAATTTTTCTCGCAAATTGCAGACCACTAAGACCGTAAGCAGCTACCGATTCCGAATTCCGAGCTACGTGATAAAAATTGACAAGGGACATACTCCTTTAAAAATACGGTCATAAGCTATGAAATGGGCTGTATCGGGAGTCGCCTTTCAATACTTCGAAGTTGGTCACATAGTAGTCGCCATTTACGGAGGCAGAACATTTTTCAAGTATTAAACGTTGACGACACGGGGCGGCAAATCTCTCCTGGGAAACTTGAAGTGACGGAAACGAACTTAGTGTTACATGTACGTGGAAAACCTGCTTTGACGTGGCCTCTCCGTTGCTTGCGCAGATATGGATATGACGATGATCTTTTCTCATTTGAGTCCGGCCGAAGATGTCCCACTGGTGCAGGCATCTATGCATTCAAATGTCACCGAGCCCAGTCACTTTTTAATTTATTGCAAGCTCGCATCCAAGGAAACTCATCAACTCTTCCGTTTATACCATCAGCACCGATCTCACCTACGAATGTTACGTCGCCCTCGTCTGTCACGAGTTCAGGAAACCCAACTTTCGACTACGTGAACATTGCCTCAGATCCGACAGTCACTACTGCTAGTAGTAGTGGTAGTGGTCGTGGACTTCCGAGCAGTAGTCTGGGGGTCACTGAACCCGTGGAAAGCAATCCCAGTGGCTCTCAACATGACCCCAACAGAGGACTGGGAACCACAACGACTTCTCTGACTTCCACGATCGCTCCCATCATGAACTCGATGGGTGTGAAAAGCACAGTCCCCAATGGTGGGGCCCTTCTCAGTGTAACTGGTGACAATAATCATCACGTGTACATGAATGTGGAGAGTAGCTACAGTAGTCATATTAGTAAAATCCCTGTTTTCCCACACTACCGAAACATTTCCTTCAACAGATTGGAAACGGCAGCACAACAATCTAATTGCTCATCTGCTTCTAGACAAAAGAATTATAGCAGTAGTAACAATGACAACGAAGAAAGTACGGACTTTAACTGCAATCCAAGAACCTTGTCGCACCAAAACGACCCCAATGTGACCTACACCAATGTGGTTTGCAACCCTAACAGCAGTAATCCCTCCAGCAAAAACTGCGGATTAGCCAAAACGGACTTTGCCGAAGTGAACTACGCAGAACTTGATCTCAAGACTGATAATCAATCGTCATCTCGTTTCTTGGAGAATCAGCAATCGTCCTTTGTCAGAGACAGTAGTAAGAAACAATTCCGTGATCTGGATCCACAATTCAGGAACGGCAGTATTGGTGCTCCTTCGTCCATTTTTTTCTCATCGGGCGCTTCCAAAGGAGAATTGGGCTACGCCACCATAGACTTTGATAGGACAGCAGCTCTGAGTGTGGTCACACGATCCAAGATTAAGCTTGATTTCTCGTCATCTAATGACCAGCAGAGTTCAAGCAGTACTCGCAAGAACAGGCATAATTCTACTACATCCTAAAGATCCTTAAGATAAGATCTACATGAGTTGTAAAGGAAAGTAGAGAGTACGAGTTGTATCGTTGTATGTAGGCCACTGTGTAGTGGCCAATTACTGTGACACTGAGAATAATCTGCGGAAAATGTTGTTGAGATGATAGAGAGGTAGTTAATGACGGATCTCCATCCAATTGGTTATGCATTGCTAAAGGGAAATACAAGATTAGATTTAGAGTGCATTTTTAAATCCTTGGCTTTGAAATTATGAACTATATAGTGCCAAACTAAATCCGACTTTGTGAAATATTTGTAAAGTTTAAAACCCAGTATGAACATGCTATGCTAGATCAAGGTTTTTGGTTTTTCTGAATGTATCGTTTTCTGTAGTTTTTTCCTAAAGAGCGCTTGATGAAAATGAAAAGTTGAACTACAAGAAACTAGCGTTCTATAGATGGCTATATTTAGCGTATTTACTGCACAAGACGGTCTTTAATAATGCTACCTTACCATAATACAGCGAGAAAGTACATAAAAAGCACAACGTTTTTGAGTGTCAACTACAAGTACGTTTTTAAACGAAAGGTTTTACATATTTGATTGTAATAAATAATATAGCAGGCCAGGCAGAATAGAAGACACTTTTATTCAGGTAGATTGCACCAAAAAGTCCAATATACTGACTTGAGCGCATGGGTTTTTTACTCTTTTTTTAAATCTTCGCAGTGAATGATATTATTTGACGGAAATTTAAACCTGGCAGTTTTAAAGGGATGCTATACTCAAATATGCCTGGAGAGCATTGATATTCAAGTGAGCAGTTGATATTTAAAATTGAAGGGTTATGGGGCAGTTGACTTTCCCAGAACAGTTGATATTGGAAGACGAGATCCGTTTTATGGTTGTATGGAAAAAATTGATGGACTGGCTATGATTAATGCTCATGACCAATGACATTTACCATGACTTCAAATCATTGTTTACATGTTTGGTTATTATTGAAATTATTAAAAAGTAAAAAGTTTTAAGTCACGCTTGCGAAATTTGAAATTTACGTTGTGACGTAATGATAATGTTTAGTCAGTTGTGAAATCGCTTTAGCATTAGCCTAGCATATTATCTTGTTTTTTTTACATGTTTAGTCTTCTTCTGCTTGCTTTCACTTGATATTAATAATGTATATTTTTATTGGGGAGTCAATCAGAAAAAACTCAATCGAAAATCGCAATCACCATATGATAATTGGATATTCGTTATAGTTAATTGGAAATGGAACGGAATCATATTTGTAGTACTGTGGTCACTATGGTGGCTGCGAAATGGCTAAGGACGAAATAAAGTTACAGTGAATCTTGATGAGTACAAGTTATAAATAAATCTGGCCTATAACTTTGTAGTTGACTAGTTTGCATGAAAACAAAAAGGTTCATTGCATTGATGTCGTTTATGCATGAACTTTATCGCTGCCTGCCTATACATATTATAAAATTATTTTAAAATAAATACATTACAAAAATTAAATATGTATATGTATTAAATATGATTATTTATAATGTAATCAAACCAGGTTCTTCGAAACATATTTATTTATCGCAAAAATAATCTCATTTTAAACTGAATTACCACAAACTATGAGTCTCATTACGAATCGATTTTTACAAATAATTCATTGTTATAATAGCTTCATTTCATGAAACATTATTAAAATAGGTGTAATGGGAACGAAAAGTTTATAATATTTATCAGAACATATTTATTTGATGGGTATTTGAATTATCATGATTTTCCAAAGCGTATTCCTGTGTGTAAATGTATATAGTCTTTGCATTTAGAAGTTCATGTTATGAATTTCTTTTGCTGAATAACAGGCATTTATTTTTATTCGAAGCCAAATCGACTCAAACTCTGTATTCTATAACTTGAATCACTGAAATAAAATATATCTTTTCTTCGTTATTCGGCAAAAAGAAATCGTTCGGTATTAGTCTCTATATATGTTCCATACGAACAAATTTTGGTAGTTGAAATCTTTGTCTTTTTTTTATACAATAATATACAATATGCAACTATGCGGTAGAAAGAATCGAAAAAATTTGAATTTAAATCTTTATTCAAATTTAATAGTGTTTGTATCACTGCAGAATGTAAATGACACAATGTAATAGTTCAACTTTTAATTTTCATTATTAAATGTTGCTGTACTGCAGTAGTAATAAAGACTAAATACAACAGCGTGCAAAACAGAACTTTAAAACCAATCTAAAGTTGCATGCGACTACTGGAACTATTATGACTTGACTAGTTATTGTTTTAGCTCATACTCGAATATCACGTTCGTTCGGTTGTTTTTTTTCTCCCATCTATTGAAATCCTCAAGCATTGGGTCGGAGAAGTGATTTTTCCAATCTCCCACTTTTCCTTTTCTCATGAAACGAGCTTCTTTTTTATTTCGTAGGCCCAAATCATTCCAATGTTCATAATTTACGGAAGGATTTTCAGCCATTTTGTCAAATTTGGTATGTTCAACCAACATCTTCACCTCATTTTCATCCAAAGGCTTTTCAAGAAATAAACCAATTTTCTAAAAAATTCAAAATAATTGTAATATTTGTACCCACAAGTCACCTTCAAATAAATAAAAGTAATCACCCGAATAACGTCTGAAGGGTCTTTAATGAGATCCTCATACCGTACAATCAAAAGATTGCGATTTTCCTTACGGCCCAAATAACTTTCTATGTGACCAAAAAATGGACAATAGGGAACTGTAAAACGCCAAAACATTTTAAGATTATGCTCAAGCTTACTACTGTAAATACTTTAAAATAAATACTTAATTTGCATACATACGCTGATCATTTTGAAACTTCTCCACAAAGTCTGAGAAGCGACCATCATAACTGGTGAAAGAAAACATCCTCGCAAAATGATAATAAGACACAACCGTGTCCTTGGGATTTCTTGTAACATATATAATTTTTGAATTGCCCACGTCCTCCGGTAAATAATCATACGGCAAATGTGTTTTAAGGAGTCGGGGTGATTCCATTTTCTCAATACTAGAAAGACCAGGATATGGATATTCCAGAAAAGGACATCTAGTTTCCATCACAGTTGACGATGCTTTGCTAAAATCTAGCTTGTTTTCTATCAGGTATACAATTTCTTGAACCCAAGTAGTACCTAAAATTGTATGTAACGTTAAAAACTGAAGTTCAGTAATATTAGTTTACATGACAAGAGTTTTCTACCTGTCTTAGGAAAGCTAGCAACAATGACATCATCTGGACGAAGTTTAAAATTTTTAATGGATTTAATAGTTCCATCAGAAACAATCTGAACAGGTAGAACGCATGTGGTTCTATCAGCTACCTTTTCACCACATTTACAAAATGTTTTGTAGCTACCACGAAAATTCTCATCCACAGGAAGAAATGTGCAGTCTTTGATATTATCTTCGAACACAAGTCTCCTTCTTCTCCGAGCATAAATTGCAGCCCCTAATGTACTTGCAAATGCTAACGTCGAGAATATTTTCTTATAGAACCGAATGCGTTTTTCTTTTCTTTGAGCTTCTTTCTCATATTCTTCGTGCTTATCTTCATCGTATCCTCCATAATCTTCTCCCATGGGTACAATCCCTCGTCCCTTAGCACCAGCTAATAAGGTTACTTTCAAATGAATATTTCTCATATGGCGATTAGGACTCAGGAGAAAAGTTTGAGAGCTATTCCTCAAAGTATGTCCATATCCATTAAGCAAGCAACTTCTCAGTCCACAGCCTGAATAGATTTTGACATTCCTAAAGACGACAGCTACAAGTTTACTTGAATTGCTCATTTTACATAAGAGTTGGTAATGTCGGATAAGTTAACTCCCTGCGAGACTCAGAGCTTGATTGACTGATCTTGATTGATTTGATTGAAGATTTGATGTCGTATTTTTTCTGACGAGGTTTGAGGTCTTTACATTTTTTTGGCTCATATGGCCAGTGGTGAAAAGCAATTGAAAAGCACCAACTGCAATTGAGAAAGTTATGATTAGAAATAATCCAAGTTGGAATCTATACCCAAAAATTCAAATGATTTAGACGAGAATGATTGATAAATGAGAGCGCAAAAGTATTAATTTACCTTTGACTTGATTGATTGCAGTAGTAATTAAAAAAATAATTGCATCCTCAAGTGCACTTGAGCTTTTTCAAATATTTATGCGAAAAAATTAACCCAGTTTGCGAGTCTGCCAGCAATAACTACAATAATATAAATAGCCGGGCCCACTGGCCTTTAGCCAGACTCGCTCTTACGAGCAAAATTTAAAACCTGTAAAATATTCAATGATCCACAAATTTTTTGACGCACAGAAATTTCTAGAATGTGATAAAGCAAAAAAGAATAATTTAATAAAACAGAATTGCTTTATCACATTCTAGAAAATTTCTTTGCGTCAAAAAATTTGTGGATCATTGAATATTTTACAGGTTTTAAATTTTGCTCGTAAGAGCGAGTCTGGCTAAAGGCCAGTGGGCCCGGCTAGTTAAGATAATATTTCAAACAGACTTATTGTATAGAATAGGCTATCGACTTTTAAAAACGGATTTAAAAAGCCCCTGCTATAATGTTTCTTCTATTTTTTATATTCAGGTTTATACATGCTGCCAGTTGACCAAAAAATTACTGAAATGAAAAATTTATGTGTTTGAATTTATCTCCACAAACCTTCGCTTGAAAAAAAAAAACGATAATTCCAAGTCCAAAAATTTTTTAATGCAGTATTGCCCGTTAATTTAGTAAAAAAGAAAACTCCGTACAGAAAAAAATACCTTGATGATCGATCAAAACCTGATATGAAATCTGAAATCTACATATGGAAAATTATGACATGAACAATATTTCTAGCCCTAGAATAATAAAGTGTTGTTTTGACACAGAAGGGCAATCGCAATAGCGACTGTCTGTTCAATTCCGACTTTGGATGACAGTCTGTTTCCTTAAATCATACACCCTGATTACTTTAAATATTAAGACACTCAAATAAACTTTAATCAAACGTCTATTCCCGTGAAAATTCAAATTCGCTCAAAAAAATTTTTCCCTCTAAATTGGAAAATTATTTAAAAGCTTGGGCAACCAAAGTTGTATATTTCTCTAGAATCAACAAACCAATTCAAAAACACGCGTTTCAAATTAAAATTAACTTTTTTTAAATTTCGTTATCCCAGTAACCGGCAAAAATAACTTTGAACTGCTGCTTTGAACAGCACTGCCAAATAACTTTGAACTCTAATAGCGTTTTGGTTTTTGTTATTCTGAAATTCCGTACACACAGACAAAAGTAGCCCAATAATAATGATATGATGATGATTGAATCTAGTTTTCACAGCCAGTCCCAGCTGTGCCACTGCTCGTTGTAAAACTTCTTCAATTGGTGATTAGCCAACAATAAAAGGTGATCAGTAGCACTCTAGGCTTGCTCTGTTTACCAACAGACGGTTGGGTTGATGATAAAAATGGACAGATTTATATAGAGACAGAAGAGGTATAAAAGCCTAACTAAACATTCGATTCATTTTAATACCTGTACTATAAAACTACTCATTTTCCCGGTTAACCATAACTGTTCATTGGGAAAAAGCCCCGGAACGCTACTAATCCTTTCGAATTGTTTTCTAACGAGCGACCCGTGTGAATTTTTTTATCGCGAGGAGTTGCCTATCCTAGAAGCTAGAAGTTATTTCGTTACGATGGCTACTTGATTTTGGTCAAAAAAAATATGCCTCATATATATATAAGTTTTTCCCGCAATAATAATTCAAAACTCCATCATATGTATCACAATAAACCAATCAGATCAGAATTTCTACCTCTGCTTGATGATCGTACTGATCGTAGTACTGTGGTGTTCGGAGTTTCTCTTCGTTATTCACTGGACACCATAGATAGACCATAGAAGTAGATTTAAGATTACTATATAACACTAGAAGACTCGCTTCCTTCATTTCTTTTAGCCACATTTTTTTCAATGTGTGTCTATGATCCTCATATGTTCAAGTCCAATCAAATATACATAGTTAGATCTGCGATCTTCCTTCGTATTCGCATCCGCCAAAAACTCGGCAGAGATGGCGTGCCACTCATGCAAAAATTTTACGGAATTTTCTGATACCATAGAAGTAGATTTACTTACCACACAACACATACTGGCTACACAGATTCTACATGTATTAGATCAGAGGAGCGATACGCTCTGCACCACAGGTTTCGTATTCATTGCTGGACAGGACCAACAATGGATCTGCATTGGGACTGGATATAGGTGGATAGGATGATAGAAAACACCGGACTAAAATAGTTGAATACGTTTTTCAACTGTTGTGTTCAACCAATGACACTATTAGCTATGAAATATGGAAAGATGCGACGTGCAAGTTCTTAGAGATGGGATTGAATGAAATCACCTATTAAAACGCGCCTCAAGAGGCCTCAACTCAAATACAAATCCGAACAGAACAAGTCATTTCCATGTATATTCCCTAATTAAGAAATCTAATCGCCAAATCTATACCGTAGCCGTAAAAGTCCGCCAAGTTTTAGCTGCAAGATTACTTAATTATGTATTAATTGGAGGGTAGTGCATGCTTTTTCGATCATGGAACTTTATGAAGTACAGCTAAAATTAACACATCAACTACTGAGAGCTTTTGTCTGCTTTTCTCGATCCAAACAGTCCATTCTCCAAGAAAGAAACCGCGGGAAATTAACTAATTGCTTTGAGCTGATTTATTTAGTGCGGATGCGGAACAAATTTTGTTAAATACGTTCGTCCAGAGTTCCGAATTCCGATGGTTCCTTTTCTCATTCATTTTGTGCCTGGTTATGGGCATCAAAGGTTAGTGAGGGCAAGGAGGGAGAGAGCGCTAAACCATAGAAAACGAATCATCGTAGCTGTTTATAGAAGGGCAAAGCCGTATAATATTATGTCTGATTGCTTCTTTAACACACGTAAGATACAAAACGCGCGTTTAATTTTGAACCCGACCAATCAGAGCATCTTCTGCACCAGCTTTGTACCAATGAGTGTGTCTTCTGCACTTTTTTGCACAGCTGCTGTACCCAACGTCACAGACATTGCTATGCATATTTTTTGTGCTTCCCGTAGAACATGTTCTACGACGTATTCCCTGGCTAAACAGACTTGGCAGTCCGGCAGTGTACATGATTGTAAAATTTTCACCCAGATATATACGCGCACAATGAAAACAACTACACTGATAATGACTGGCCCTCTCCTGTGGTTATCAGCTGACAATAACATTAATGATCATGTCATGAAATCTAAATCAGTTTTACTCAATGCTATTGCATCCTATAATGTATAAAAGCATGTTTGGCTCGATTCGGTTCATTAAAAAATTCCATGGGTCTAACATATTTATTATTTTAACAATGCTATTCCCAAACATTCAAACTCTACACCAGATTACAATAAAAAAACATTTCTTGAAAAATAAATATTGAATTTGAAAAAACTTCAACTTTAGTCTATAATTTAAAACTGTGCTTTATTTTCGTAATTTAATCATCATCTGCCTATCTAACTTACGTACACTAAAAAGTAGCTCCTGGTGGTTACAGTAGGAGGCCAAAATACGTGCATGCAGTCAACACAATTAAAAAAATTTAAAGGTTAAACAAATATCAAATTAATAATCAATGTATGATAAAATTGTGAATTTGATCATAACATGATAAACTTTTTAAGCTGTATGAGAAAATCTGAGAAAATCAGGGAAGAGGGAGTTAAAATTTGAGGTGAACACCCTGCATACCAGCTATCCCAATCCCGCAGTCCTCTCCATATGATATACGATGTTTTCGTATGCTTTTGTAATTGCCTACCAGAAGAAACCATAGACGATAGTTGGACAGTATATGTTCCGTACCATTTGCCGTGGTCCGTAGTAGTTGTAGTAGAAACAGAGCAGCTAGCAGCAGCAATAAGCCAAGAAGAGCACGAAACGTGAAATATCAGTTGATTTTAGCTAGTGTAGTTTACTGTGAACCTTTTGAACGGATGAATCTACAAAATTAAAATAATTATTTTAATTGAAACATTAAAGAACGAAAAGAAAGAAAGAATACAGTTTGTCGTGATTAAATGTACCCTTGAGAGGGTGCCATTCAGAAGTTACCATGGGGTTTCTTTTCTTTTTCGCAAGAGTATTACTTTTCATAGTCTACGGAACTGCCTTAAAATGTGTTGAACAGAGGTAAGTTTTTTTAAATCATTTTTGTTTTCTTGTTATTGTTGCCCACAATTATTAGCAAATGATCATGATGGTGTGTTTGTAACGAATCGAAATCTAACTGCATTCATTCCTTGTATTTCATTATTGATCTTTATTTCGAGATTGTATCACCGGTTACGATTGCATTCAAAGTTTCTCTAGTATTTCAAATGGAAGCAATGATCGGCCGACTAAAAACAACTTATGAGCATGACAAGAAGGGGATGACGAAGAGGATTGAATTGGATAATTTTCACGTGTTTCGATTCTTGTTTTCCTTGCTAGGAACTTGTTAGATTTGTTGGTTTCATGCTTATACTCCGTCCATAATTGATGTAATTTTATTGAATTAGTCTCGCTCAATGTTTTGGACGATATTTTAATTTTTGGTTTCATCAGAGTAAAAAACATTAAAAATTCCGCTGTTATAGGAAACTACTTTACGATCATGGGGCCAACATAGATTTAGTCAAATATGAAGTATTCCGTCTCCTACGCTAATTGCGACAGCTATACGTCTCAGTTTCAGCCATTATGTGTACTTGGTGTGGAGGAAAGAATCATAATAAGAAAAACTAATTTATTGCTATCAAATACACTACTATAAGTAGAAAAAAATTATTGCTATTATGTTTTAAGGTTTACGACGCCCGCACAAACATAAAATTTAGCAATGTCAAAACATCAATCGATAGCAACCGACAAACCTAATCCAATAAGCAATTTAGGCTTGGCCAAACAAAGAATTCGTCCTACAAGAAATCTATCTCATGCAGTAGTTTTTCAGCGACAGAAGTCAAACACTTGTTCCGTTTCTATAGTTAGGGTAAAATCATCTGATTGATCTGATAATTTGATTAAACTGTTCTACTGCCATAGAACTACAATTTTTTCAATTTTTATGAATAATTTCCAAGTGTTAGTGATTGGGAAGTATTTCAAAATCAAGACTTGTCATTAGCATAATTTTCTGAACATTCTGAAAGAGGACTAGTAGTAGGCTACTATTGTATGTTTTTCTACAATGTTGATATTTTTCGTTACCCTACTGCTCTGGGAGAAATATCCGTAATCCATGTATTCCACACACCCAAACTTTTAGTGAACTGACTGACTGAGTGAGATCGAGGAATACCTGTTGTATGCTAAGGTCCCCAAAATAAGTTTGTGTCGTTAACACTAACTTAAAACAAGTAAATAGTTTGATACTTTGAATATGATTCTCACTCGGTGTAGATCCTTTATAACAAAGTGAATTCCTAGATCGGTTTTCCGGATAGTCACAGCTTATGTTTTAGACTTCATCGGGCTTTTGTTCCGTTTCATCCAAATAACTTTGTTATCATAAATATTGCAGTTTATAACCATGCAAACACCTTTACTTCTGAATTCTCGTCGAACGTAAATTAATTTTAATGACCATTCATCATTTGCATTTACTATGCATTATATAAGACGGTTTAGAAATAAAACTACAACAAAGCACCTGTTTATGCTCATTTCCAGGCTCCTGGAAGACGGATATGAAGCCAAAAGTCAGTTATGCAATGAAAATTCTATTGTTTCATTTCATCCAAAGTATTTTAACTTCAAAGAAAGGTATACTTCATTATAATAAAAAACTAGCCTAACTAGAATTCAGCTCGCATTATTTAATAGATGCAGTAAATTTTTTCGTGGAGCTATTTCGCTAGTCTATTGTTTTGGCTACAGCGCATTAGTATTGCATGAATAAAAAAGTTCCACACTTAATTAGCTTTGAATTTTCTACTGCTGCATTTTGCATTATTGATTTGAACTAGTTTGAAGTTCAATGAAGATGGTTGATTGTGTTATTTTTATGTCTTGTTAATCGTTAGTTTATTCAATAATAATAATAAAACAAGACTAACTAATATTAGAAACTAAACTATAATTCATAAAAATTAGATCCATAATGATCCATCCGTTTGCTCTAATGCTTGCTATTCATTGTTCATGTTTATAGAACGATTATGATTATAAATAGCATTAGCCTTCTGCCTTCCCATGGTTTCTTGTTTGACTTTATGTCCTTTTGATCCCAAATTAAGTATAATAACGTTTTTGATCATGCAATAATTTGTACCCATAAGTCGGGCAAAGTTTCCTGGTTTGTTTACTCTAATTTTGTTGAGGCAAGGCTTTTGTAGGGACAAGGTTAATAACTTCCTCACCTCTTGTTATGATTTTCATGCGAATATGCGTTCGCTTGATTTGTTAAGTGTTTTCTGCTCTTTCATTATCTATTGTTTACTAATTCATGCTTATGTTGAATAATTGATTTATTCCTGTGAATCCTTCCCTTTGCATTCAGAACTCAAACTGTGGTGAATGATTCCTAGGAATGGGTTATAAGTCTGTTTGACTTGCTTTAGCTTCTTGGTGCGTCGATATCCCTTAGTGAACTAGGGTAATTGATTTACGATTAAGCTTAAAAATGCGGCTTTCATGCACCAAGCATAGTCTGTCTCATCATAGTTGACTCATTACATGATTAAAAGGTGTCTGCGTTGCTAGCTCTTGAACCCTTATGACAGGCCGACCCGCCGACTGAATGCCCATGATATGGATTGGAAATTGGAATAAAGTCTATGGACTCACACTCAACCTGCAATCACAAGCAGGAGCAACCGCTATACCTTAGTAAAATATATTGCAGCATTAGCAGCATGAATGTTTTCTAATTTAATATCATGACAATACTCCTATCAGTCAAGGGTGAACCTGGCAAACTATAGTCTGCTAAATTGGGATTTCCTTTATTCCGCAATATTATAAATAATGTGCGGCTTGTTTGTTTTGGTAAACATTGAAACATTTGTTGTTTATTCATGACGATCACGTCAGGATGATTTTTTATCAGTTCAAATGAACTAATACCCCATGCAGTTATACAGATAATATAATATATTATTTATGTAAGGATGAAGTTCGAAATTGTTATCATTGATTCTCAGGTCAGACTTTATACTATATATTTCAGCTGACGTATGCGTTTTTATGTTATAATCGCGGTTAACCTATATGGGTTCTTCATTTCATGTCTGTTGGCCGTGTATTGCTGATGTAAAGTTTCGAAATTTCAGTGCATGGTGCGATTACAATCTGATCATTATTGACTGTTTCACAAGAGATCACAGGGGTAGGGAAAAGAAGGATTGCGGCTGCAAACTCCATAACCCAATCCACTAAAGGCAGATTTATTCGCGATACCTTTATTCTTATATGCAGTATCTCTGAAGCATTTTTAACGATTCTCATTTCTGCGGTTGGCTTGTAAAATTAATTTCTTCGGGCAGCAGATATACTCAATTCATATTTTGTATGGCTTATGAAAAGCTTATCAGGATGAAAGACTATAATTGCTTTTGAAGCGTGTGTATAAATTAATTCATTACGCAGGGTTTAGATCATCCTACACGAATCTTTATCTCTATTTTTGATTTAATCCTTTAATCATGATCATGTACAATAAACTAGATTTTTTGTAGCTGTTTACGCCATTTCCAATCCAATGGTCGTTATACTTATTTTACCTTGATGGAATATTATGTATGCCCGTAGGTAAGCTCCAGTTGATTTTAAGACGTTGAATATTCATGATTCTGTTTTATACACGTTCATATAACAATCGACCTTGATTAGTTTGAAGTACTTCAATTTACGAATTTTCTTTTCATGCTTTGATGCTCTAATTTTATTGCAGATTGCTTCAACTTTGTGGATACTTTTGCTTGGCTATAGCTTCCTAACCTTAAGGGAATTTATGAAATCCATTCTGCCTTGTAATGTTCTGAAATTAGCAGAATTCCATTTTAAATCTGCTTTAAACATATTTAGTATTTCTTTGCGAACTGTTATATCATCACATAGTCTCAGAGTTGCTTTATGAGGACAGTAGTACATATTTCCTATAGAGATGCAAGCAAATTTCAGGGGTTATATCTACCATGCTACTGTACTTTCAAATGCCCTTTTTATTGTTTTATTTCCCTATCATCCAACTTGTTCCTAATTCTAAAGTATATTTCCTTCTATATCTGCATAAGAGTTTAGAGCATAATAATGATCTGCAACTAATGTTGTTTATTTGAGGGGCATTTTTTTTGTCTTGTTTTGGTTTTTACATTACATAACATTAACATAGATATGCTATTTTATTCTAGCCTGCTGTACACATTGCTATATATTGTCGCAATATCAATAAGATGCTCAAACTCACAGTTAGAAGTTTAAGGCTTTTGCTCTTCTGTTTTTTTTTACATTTTTTGAATGCATTAGCTGATATGCTGTTGCCTGCGTTTTTTGGTGACTTCTTTGTTGCTAATAATACTAACAATACACACATTTTCTATCAATACAGCCCAGTTGGTGTACCTAGACTGGGCGTAGTTAGGGTGGATAATCGATTGAGTGATGAAAACCTTAAATTGATCTCTATCTCGGGCAATACTGTCCATTTCCAAGCATCATTTTTTGCAGACAAGGTACTAATAACTACTAGTGATCTTTTTTTCTGTATTTGTATTGGTGATATGATAAAATAATGAAACGATTTCTCCTGCAGACTATTGCTCCAGGAGGGAATACAACTTTTGAGGTTGTGTTTCTTAGCCGTGAAGAAGGGAAGGTAGACTCTAACCTTTACATTCACACATCCAAAGGACTTTTTAAGTACTATGTAAGGATATGATCTGATTTGGGATTTTCATGATTTTGGGATTGATGTCAACTTTTCAAGGATTGAAAGTAATCGTCGGAATTCTTGTTCGATTCAGGTGCAGGGCTTTGGACTGCCCAATCCGTATAGACTGAAACCACTTGTAGGTGCTCTTATTCCTGTGAACGGAAGCTATGAGCCGGTGATTACCATGCACAATCCGCATGACCGGCGGATCCAGGTTATTGAGATGCTTTCTAGTGGAACTGACTTTCATCTACAGTTACCGGAGGGTTACGACAGTGACAAAAAGGCTGGAGATGCTTGGGCTATTGAACCTTTTCAAACAAAACCTGTGATGAGGGGTAGCTTCTTAGGAACTAAAGATGGGAATCACACGGGATACATTAAGTGAGCGGAACATAAAACGGGCTGAAAATATTTTCAAGGATATCATGTGTCATGTGTGGATCGATGATAACTTGATATATTTTTATAGGATTCGTTTAAATGACTCGTCACTTTCGTCAGAGTACTTGCTCGTCCCAGTGGAAGTTCAAGTTAGTTCAGCTCCTGGCGTTTACTCACCTCAAGATTCTCTTGACTTTGGACTGATGGTTTCATCTGACAAACCAAAAACTATCTCACTTCTTCTCATCAACGCTCAAGTCACACCAGTCAATGTTCAGGTTAGTTTTGTTTAATGTAAGGAAAAGAGTTGAAGGTTTATATGTCATCATGTTAAATAGTTTTATTCTGTGCAGTCTGTATCTGTGAGAGGAGACCCGAATTCAGCGTTAAGAATAGAGTTTAGACCTTTGACGATTGATGCTGACAACTCTGTTTCCACTGTAGTTGCAATGATTACTTTTGACCGTGAGTTTATATATTTGTCTTATATTATTGTTTTGATATGAGTATATATTTGATTCATTGGAGAGCTTAATATTCACGTTTCATTGTTTAAGCAATGGAAGCTCACAATGCAAAAAAGACTCAAGGATACATTGAAATCAACAGTGACTGCGGCCAATTGCTTACAGTGCCCTACCGGGCCACTGTTTTACAAGGAGAACTCGAGTACAATTCCTCATCCTTGGGGTTCTTCATTAAGGCTGATAATATACCACCCAGAAACTTTAGGTAAGTTATTTTCTAGCATCAATTGTTTGACTGTGTTTATTAAGGCTGCTTTATGGTGCTGGTTGTTTTTGTTTATTTTTATCCCACTATCGTTCTTTTCCTGACAGTGTTCAGAACAACTTTCCGAAAACAATAGCGATTTATGAGGTGATAGCGAGTCATCCTGACATCATCCAAGTTAATAAGCTCAACCAGTCTCATGTTTTGAAGCCTGGTGAAAAGAAGGATATATTTGCTTTTCAAGTTCTCCAAAAATCAGAACTGTGCGAGGCTAGTGGAAATGTGGAAATCACAATTAAAAGTAATATCACCAATCTAAAACTTCCTGTTACTTGCTACGACGGCAAATTGTCTATGGTATTTCCACTATTGATATATTATATATTATGAAATTCGAATGATGAAGTTGTTTGTACTATTAATTTGCTGTTGTGTTTAGCACACAATGCAAGGAGACCAGCTAGATTTTGGAACGGTTGAGTTGTTTTCTACGCGCACAGAGTACTTTTCCGTAGACAACAGCAATCCTGTTGAGATCCGTTTGAAATCATGGGGCTCTAATTCTTCGTGCAGCCACATAGACTTGGTAGGAATGCAAAGGGGAGAAAACAAAGACATCTCTACGATTCAAGACTTTGATTCATTAAAAAAATCGGTTCGTTTTTTGTATTATTTTCCAATAGACCAACGTTCTATAAGTGTGAATAATCAATTGTAAACTAGTGACTTGTGATTTTCAGCTTTTTTTGCAACCTGGTCATATGGCTGTTTTTGCGGTTGAAGTTCGTAATCCTAGTGTAGAAGGGAGCTTTTATGGCGAGTCGTATATATCTACAGATCATAATCAGACTCTTCGCATACCTTTTCGATTTGCTGTGTCGAAAGGATGCGTTTACTCCGATCCTGTTGTTTTTGACAAAGCATTTCCTGTAAGTAATTACAAATGCTGTTGTAAAAAACGTATAAAATTGTACTGTGAGGAGAGATTATTTAATGAGTTGTCTGTTTTCGACTACAGGGAGAGATCTCAACGGAAAAGGTGTATTTAAGTTCCACATTCAATCACAGTCTTGGGCTGAAAGGAATGAGAGCACATCCTCCGTTTCCTGTTTGGTTTTCACCGTTTGCGTCACAAGATAACCCCATAGTTCATCCTCATAAGAAGAATTTTGTGGGACATATCAGTTTTGATCCTCGGAAATTTTGTGTAGAAAACTGTTATGCTGGATTTAGTCTTAATTCTTCTCGTAAGTTGACTATCTATCTACTAGTTATCTAAACCAGGAAAAAGTTAGATTCTATCTAGTCTTTCTTTCTTCTCATCCCATGATATTTCTGTATTCTATGTATTTAAATTTGAATTGGTAGTTGGGGCGAAATGGATTGAAGGTACAAAGCTGAATTGGAAGGCTGGTGATATTGACTTTAAGATTTTATCTTTGCTTCAAAAACGTTATGAGGAAGTTAGAGACGTTACAGGTACCTTCCGTGATTCTTTAAAAAAAAATTTTGTTTCTTCAATTGCATCAATCGCACTCAATTTTATTATTTTCAGTCTCTAACATGACTCTATGGGCGGAAATAAATGGACTGGGAGAGTATAAAATAGCTGCAAAAATAAATTTTTCATGGCCCCGCTTATCCTTCTCAAAAGTTGTTATGTTCCCTATGACGGCTGTTGGGAATTCTAGTTTCATAGACATCCCCATAATTAATCCATCTAACTCTCCGATTGTGGTTCAGTCTGTTCTCGCCAATTATTATGGATCTCGCTGGTCACACTTTGTGCAAGGCTACGATTTATGGGGTAACAATGGAACCGAGAGTAAGTCCCTAAAGTAGCCATAGTTATTTCTTATTTCGTATAAATATTTATAAAGTTTTGTTGCCTAAAGTTTCTATGATGTTGTCTTGTTTCAAAATTTTCAGTGTTCAATTTACAAGAAGTGTTTCCTGAATCTAGTCATTCAATTGAAAACGAAAGTGTGATACTTGATCAAATAGTTAAGGATGCTTTGGAAATGAATAAAATCTCTCCGGCTGGCTATACATTCATGATACCACCAGGTGCCAAATATTTGTTGAGAACCAGGTTCAATCCAAGTGTTAAGGATATGATGAGCAATGTGATTCTCCTTCGAAATAATCTCACTGGCATGGAAACAATATTGATCAAAGGTCGGGCTGGCATGGGTCAGTTGTCTGTTGGTAATGGTGTACCTGGTTCATCTCTGCTTTTTCAGTTGACTGAAAAACTTCTTCAAGGTTGTCAAAGTGAGCGAATTTCTTTTAATTAGCTGTTTAATTTATTCTTCGGTAATTTTTTTTACAAAAAAATTTAACTTTCTTGGTATTTGCTTCCATAGAACAAACTAGTAAGTACACTCCTCCACAAGTGACTGTTCGTCGTTCCTTTACTGCCCGTAACATGGGGGAAATACCCTTGGATATAAAATCGGTGGACATTTACCCGCCACAAAGTTCGCCATGGTTCTCTTTCCTTGGATTCTCAGCTCCTCATGACGCTTGTGAGGGATATGGTTTCAGGATTCTGAACTGTAATGGATTTACCATCCACCCAAATCAGACTCATTCCATCGACATTGCATTTACTCCTGACTTTACAATGTCCAAAGTGGTTCGATCTTTGCGACTAACAGATTACAGTGGAACGGTGAGTAGATTACCGTTGCATCATTGTTAACGTCACAAATATTTTAATAAATTCTTCTTAATTAGACTTGTAATTTTTTCAATTCATTTTTTTTATTTCCAGCATTTTAACTACTCATTAGTATCTATGGTTCCAAGCAGTATGCTGAATGTGTGTGCTGCAGCTATTACTAGACCGTCATGGGAATCGATGCTGAAATATGTTCTTGTGTTCGGGGTGATCATAGGATTGTGCGCTGCTTCTCTTATGGCGTATTTTGAAGCAGGGTCGATTGTATCTTCGGCAGTTGTTGCTACGGTACGGGTGATTCCGCCTTCAGGTCGTTGTGAAACAGGAAAGTCTGATAGCAAAGAAGCTACTACTCGACTAGATCTCAAAGCAGTGTATGACAAAGTGGATAACAGATTTAAACGAAACCAAAGAGAGGCTCAGCAAAAGTCTCTTTTAAGTCAGTCAGCCTCCACAACTGTCTCATCTACCACATGTACAAATGCAACCCAGTCGAGTAAGTCTTCAGGAGAAGCCAATGGAGCAGGAAATGGCAACTCTTCTTTGCGTAATCGGAAAAATAAAAAAGGAAACGCAGAATCCAATACCGCGAGTCTGAGCACTAAACTTACTGACAAGAGCAATCAACCTCAACAAGTGCAACCTTCTGGCAAAGGCAGTACCACGAACACACCGTTAGAAGAAACATCTAGGATCAATAATGGCAATGGGAATGTCAAAAAAGATAAGGAGAATGCATACTCTGGTGGAGTCAATCCTACCCCTACGAGTGCCAAAAAGAAGAAGAATGGCGGTCAGAACAATAATAGTAAAAAACATCAGCAGCAGAGTAACAGTAATCTACCTGGTGTTAGGTTGCCAGCTGCTAAAAGTCCGAAATTGGAAGAAGAAACTAGTTCTACGACTACTGAGAGTTCGAATCCAGATGACCTGTCTTGGAGCACACCAAAGGAGAAGGAGAGAAAGCCTAGTGGAAAGTTTACCCCTGTACCGACCGGTTCTGACACTAAAGGCAACCAAAAATTAGCCAAAAAGGATCGAGGTAGCACGACTGACTCCTATGCTGCCAAATCCAATATGTCTGGCAATGGGAAGAGCCCGACTGGTAATGATGCTTGTGATGATAAGGAAGGCGGATTTGAAGAATATCGAAAAAAGTCTGGAAACAAAAAGAGAGATAGAAACGAGAACTGTTCATCTCCTAAGGGATCTGACGGAAACAATAAAAGTGAAACTCAACCATGTATGTGGGATAACCCAAAACAGTCCGGTGAAGGTCTGAGTGAACTATCAGCTCAAACGGAAGCGTTTGTACATCAGAAACAAAGAAAGCGGAATAGTTCTGACGGTCATAAAGTTGTTGGTGATTGTAGCGCGAAAAATTTGGTGACAAGCTGTAACAGTATGAACGGTAGTTTGTCGAATATATCGGAACCTGTTAACCATGGGACCTTAAATGGGGGCATTTCTGCCAGCCAGTGCCAGTACTACAATTATCCGTCAGCTGTTGCCGCCGCGGCAAATGGTTCTAATGGACTTGTAAATCGATCACGTCGTCCTGGTGTTATTGGACAACCAAGATTACTGCCATCTGGAAACGCAAATACAATGCCCAGAATACCCAATTTGATGCAGAGTCAAGCTGCAAATCCTTTGGCTATGATGGATGGGATGAGTGGACCACCAAGAATGCACGCTCCACCGGTGAGAACGCTGTCAAGTCCTGGATGCAGCTCTTGGGGGTCAGACATTTTGCCCAACAATGGTTGCGACATTTGGAATCGTAAGTCCACCATGGATTCCAATTACAATGGCAACTTTCGGAATTCTCCCAATGCTACGACCAGCAACATCAGTCCCAGACCATCGGATGTGAGCAGGTTTTCTAATAGTGGGGCTAATTTCGGTGTGCCAGATCCTTATATTCCTTCTGGACAAGCTGGATATTCTTCATCATCATCATGTTTGAACTCAAGTAATGCCAGTAGCAATGCAATTATGGCCACAACCACCCTTAGAGATGTAGTCAACTGCAATCAGTCTGGTCTGCGGTACGGGAGCACTCAAATATCGTCCAGCGGAGCCTCTGGAAGTACCATGAGTGACAGCGCATACATGAACAACTCACTTGCTAACGACGTGATTTCGAATTTATGGCAGTATAGTGGAACATCAGCCACCGGGTTTGATTCAAATTTGCAAGCTGGAAAGCAGTCACGGCAGCTTCCTCTTCAGGCTACCTCACAGGTTGGATTTAATGACTTGCCTACACAGAAGCAGAAGATTCAACAAAATCCTCAGGGTCAAATGGCTTTATCGACCACCGGTCAGCATGGATATCTGCAAAGAATGAGATCAGATCCGTCTTCTCGACAAGACTATGGAGCAAATGGTAATACGAGTTTTTGTAATTTAATGTACGGGTATATTAATATGATTGAATACTTAGCTACTTGAAACCCGTATGATTGATTTAGGAAACTGGAGTAACAATGGAACTACATATTACGGATTGGAAGCTCAGACCCCAGCTTTTATCCCTGGGAGAATCGTGAGTTTAGCCCAAACAACTTCTGGTAGTCTCATGTCCGTTCAGCAAACCACCACAACTAATGGAACATTGTGCTGGTCGACGGCTCCGATTTCTTCCTGTGCGTCGGTCTCTGTGAATCCTGTATCCTCGATAACTTCCAGCGTTGATGCTAACATGTACTCTGGTTGGACTGGGTTGAATAATACACCTGCTCCTGGATTTCCTTTATTGCCACGTCCACCGGCAGAGACATGGGGCAGTGGAGCTCCTATAGCTTCATCAGGTGCTCAAGATTGGTCAACTTCATACAACAACAGCTCTGCTCAGCCCGTGTACACTAATTCGATGGCAGTTGGAAGCTCACGAGGATCTGGAACGAATTCGACTACTCTTTCGGATTTGACTCTTCATGGACGAACTGTGGATATGGCCCAAAGTCAACGAGAAGTTGAGGTGAGTATGATGAAAATGCTGATTTGTTATTGCGTTGGTTTGAATGGGATTATTATTGTCCGTGGCACTCGTTTTATCTCTTCTTGATATTATTCATAGGCTGGTCTTGGATTTAACCCGTTCTCTTCTGCCTGGAATCAAGCAGAGACTCCAAATGGATGGAACCCGAACCAATAGAATTCTCTTGTAGATGAAGAAGGACTTACTTAGCTTTGCTATCATTTTCTGCCTCCTGTTTACTTTGTTTGTATTTGGCATTGTCGTGACAGTAGTTAGCTTAATTGATTTTAACTACTGTCATGTTTCCTAAAGAGTATGAGCTATGTTCTTGCGACTGTGTATCAATTAAAGAGTTAATTATTGATTTCTAGAGAGGGGTAGATTGTAAGTTGTGTTCTTGTAATTCTTTTGTTTTTTCTAGTTATCTTTTCAAGTCAATAACTACATTTGTTCATTAATAATTATTAGTTTTTTCCGTGTTTTTACAAATGAATTATTTCTTACATAAGAAATCGTTTGACTTTACCGACTTTAATTTTTGTTCTAGTTTTTTGATGGGCTGTTTTATGTTTATGTAGTAATGCGTAAAGTTTAAATGTTAGAAGGGAACTAACATTGCCATATGTGACTGTCTCGGCTTGAACTATTTTGATAGAGTTTCATTGCTTGGCTATTCGGACAATGCATTACATGATTTAAAAAATTTCTTCTGTTGTTTCGTTGATATTATTACTATTATAGTTATTATTATTATTAATATTGTCATGTTATTAGTGTTATAATTATAATTGTTTTGAAATATTGTTATTTGTTCTTGTTGTCCTTCTTTTCCTGAATATTTCTGGCATTTTGTTGCTAAGCCTTGTTGTACTTCTGTTTTGTTTTCACATGATGTGCTTTTTTCTTATGTTACTACACTGTATTTTTCTTTATTTACATATTATTTATGTTGCGCGGAGTTCAAAACGTAAATATTTATAAATCTGCTTTGTCAAGAAAACTGAATTCATTTACTATGGCTTTCCTTTATATCATCTTCAATCCTTAGTTAATATGCATTCGTTTTGTTTCAAAATTCAGCATGCATCCTTCAAGTATGTATTGTTGTACGATATGACATATGAGCTATTCTCTATTTTTTGTTGCCAATCAATTATTATTTTGCATTAGCACTTGTGCTTTCCCTGTCCTTCACAGCTACTGTTCTAATTTTCTTCTGCCAACTCTGGGAGTTATTTAGTTGGTTGATACTCGTCTGAGAGAGTGATCTATGCCAATGAAATTTCTTGCTAATTATTTAGTTTAGAAACCATTCATTCAATAGTTATGTAAACTATGCCATGCCATGACTGGTCTAAGTTGAGAACTAAGCTGAATCTCTTTTTTCGTCTTTGGAGATGACATTCATCAACAGTAAAACTATAGTTATAAGGGCGTAAGCATGAACTTGTATAAGTATGTTGTATTGTGGGTTTTCCTACTCAACAAGACATTGCATTACTAAAAGATGTGAGACTCTCAATATGTACTTACTTTTTACTTGATACATTTTTTATTGATTCCCTTATAAAATCATCACATTCAATAATATAAGCTGGTTAAAATATGCATTCAGATAGTTATGAATGCCTTTCAGCTGATTTAGTCTATATGTTTAAGATGGCCAGATAGGTACTAGATACGCGAAAAGAAAGCCGTCATCATTTAAAAAGAAATAGATTTTACTGAAGTGTGTAAACAGCTGGTTTTCGCCATGAAATTACTATGCTGCTGAACTGATGTTGTTATGATGAAACGACGCCAAAAAAGTGTCTAAGGTTCCAGTTTTCTGGGTCTTGAGACAAAATAAACATATTCAGTAAAAAATCTTGTTAGTTCCCGTTTATTCTTGTTGACTATAAAAATCACAGTCGTGAGTTGCATGAATCATGAATATAAAACTGAAGGCTAGTCAAAGTAATCTTCGATATCAATATCTGGATTGAGCAGATCCACCCCGTAAGACTCTAGATCAACTTGATTCAAGATTAGGTTTTCGAAAGTCTCCTCCAAGCCTGTATCTCCAATTAGAACTGCCCCTTGCATCTTCCAGTCCTCCATAACTACTTTAATGTACTCCACGTTCTCGGTACAACGAACCAAATATTGAACTTTGGATGGATCGGATTCTTGTGCATTGAATTGTCCCAGTAGTACTACTTTGAATCCAAAGAATTTAGTAACGTGAGAGAATAATTCAAAACAAAAATCTAGCTCAATTTGTTCTTTTTCTTTGCTTGATTCATTTCGCACAGAAAGATACATAGACTTTCCGGCATAAAGCCCTAATTGTCTGGCTTGGGTCCACAGCTTCATCTTCAACATGCAATACAAACAAAAATATCGCAATATTGTCATCCCATTTCATCATATTGATTAATAAGCAATAAGCATATACATTTTTATAGATCTTACGTTGAACCAATGCTTAGCCCAGTCCCAAGCTGGAAAGCACACATCTCCAGCAGCATAGACATTTGGGATTGATGTCCGTAGCTGAGAGTCCACAATGATTCCTTTGTCCATCAGTTTGTCGCCGGGAAACCAGTCACAGTTCGGCATGACGCCAGTAGCGGACACAATCAGATCACAGCCATGAATTTGGCCATTTGATAATTCGCCATATATGGGCCATGACTCGGCATCTATTGATACAGTGAATAAACAACCAGAAATACTAAAAAATTTCAAAATACTAGCAGAATTACATAATTAGATTACTCTTTTCCATTGAATACTATACCTTGAATAACTCGAGATTCCTGCTCGGGCAGCAATTCCTCTGGTCGCAGAATGGATACGCATTCAGTCTCATATTGTATAGATACATATTTATCCACTCCCCCACCTTCCAAAACAAGACCGGAATGCCAGTCTGGCCCAAGTGCACTGCCAACTTTGCTCATGTCTTCTGCATTTTCTCCAGTGCCCTCAAGATTAATACTGGTTATAGTGTATCTCATTCTCTTGGACGGTTGGACGGTTATTTCCTGAGTTTCCCCAGATTCCGATGGAGCTGCGGTCCAGGCTTCCGATTTCGACTGGGATGTACTGTCCAGGATGCCGATACGATTATTGGATCGAGATTTTTCCGCCATCAAAATAAACTCTCCTGCACCAGCGTCTAAGAATCTAGCCGAGATTGATTTATCTCGAACTACCCAAACTATAGTCATATTGGAAAGTTCATGAACCAACTCGGTGGCAATACCTCCATTGCCTACTAGAAGAATCTTCTTAGCTTTCGCTATTTTGCTGGAAAACTCTTTGACCGTTGCAGTATCTCTAATCCCAACAACGTAAGGGTTATCCGGGTAGATTAGTTTCGGCCTTCCTCCAGTACAGATGCATAGTTTCTTATATTTGTACTTTGTACCCCCTTTGGTGAGGACCATTTGTTCTTCAAACAGCAGACTCTCGAGCTCATCGTGGATTACTTTGACGCTCTTATGGACGTCTTTGAAAGACTTCAGGGATTTCTCGACCACTATGAAGTCTTGGACTGTTTTAGACAGTTTCGTAACATTGGCAGCCTCTTTAACAACCGGTGAAGCACTGATTAACAGGATATCAGCGTGTTGGTTCAGCTCGAGAATTTGCTCAACGCAAGAGACTCCAGCAATTCCACCTCCAATGACTACAAACGTAAATCCTTCCACAGAATCCATCATTCAAGTGATTATAACATCTGATAGCCCCTTAAACAACTCCACTAAGTTTTCTTTTAATTTTTGAAAAGCAAACGAAGAATAAGGTTGAACGCGGTCATGTATATACTACTCGATTCGATCAAGTTGATTTGTGAGGAGAATTTTTGTTGATCAAGAAACCTAAAGTGGGAGAACCACAATTTTATGAACCTCGCGGTGCAACCAATCAATGCCTCATTTGTACAACCTATAGAGGGAGCGTAAACAGATTTGGGTTTTTAACTAACGTTTACTTTAACCATCACATCAACAAGAAAGAAACCAATTTTTGCACTCACTATATCACAAAAGCGAGACTGTTTATATCGATCTCGACACATAATTAAACCTGCATGGATGAATCAAATGGAGTAAAATTTGTACACGGGAAAAGATGATTTACAAATCATTTACGCTTTTTATCTGAAAAAATATTGTCCAGTGCCTGATTGATATTGAAATACCTAGGATGAACATTCACTTCTGTTCTGAATTTTTCTTCTCATTAAAAATTAGGAAGAACCAAAAAATAAAAGAGTGTATTTCGACTGTTAGAGTAATTTCCATGATTACTTTTTCGAGTTCTCAATAAATAGTGTGGTTCAAACACAAATCTGGTTTGGGTGCTGTACATTATTTGCTGATATCATATTTGTTGCCAGTGCTAGATGAATTCGTCATACGTAAATGATTATATATTACGAAATTTTAGAGGTATGATTGGTTTCTGCATCGATATTCCGAACACTGGATCTCTCAACTGTTATGCCCATAACAATAGTGCGGAGTAAAATGGTCAAAGTTTGAGTTAGTTAGTAAGTAAGTAAAAATAGGGTAAAGCTTAGGAATGTTGCAAGAATGAAAGTTTTCTAGGAAAGCTCTAAAGAATGGAATTTAAAAGTTCAAGGTTTGTTGGTTTGTTGACCTAGAAAAATTTAACGGTACCTTAAGTACCCAGTATATGTAGTTTATGTTCCTAGATTTGTGTAGGAATCTTGTTTTTGTCTCTATGAAAATAAAGTATAAAAACTCAAGACAAGTTTTTAAGAGACACATTCTTTTGGAGAAGAGCTCTAGGTTTCGCTGTAGAAACCGCATAGAGATTTCGCCCTAGAAATCGTGGCTCACCCATTTCTTATAGGCTTATATTCTTTGTTATACTTCCTGAAAATAAAAATGACTATGTTGTGTCGATTGAACTCAAAAATGTGAGTTACGTTTTATTTAACATTTCCTACAGTTCTATAAATAAGGGCCATGAAACTGGTGGCCCGTACAGTTTGGTGTAGTTTTCCCAATTTATGATTTGAAAACCAAGTTCCTGTGCTGTGTAGTAAGTATGTAAGAAAGACTTTTGGATTCATATGTGCAGACCCATATGAAGTATTTAAAGTGGGAAAACAATGTTTTCGTCCATCGTGACTTTATCACTAGTGAGTGCTATTGTGCTGTTGACTATATGCATATGTGTCCTATGCAAAATTGAGATGGCATATATTCTGTGCAAAGAAGTTAACTCAACAGAAGGATCAAAATGAAAACAACTGTGCACAATTTACCGAAAAACTTTATGGTGCAGCTGGTGAAAAACTATTCTCATGCAATTGTGAAAGTGAAGAAAAATGTACACAGTGTTACATACATTCTACAGTCCAACAGTAGAAATGTATGTATAAAAGTAATTATTCCGGTTTAAACTCGACGAATAAAACTCCAGGCTAAAATGGCAGCAAAACCAACAAAAGTGCCTGTCGTCCCGAAAACGTTTAGTGGCAAGGCAACAGAAGATCCGGACCATTATCTCATTGCATTTGGCCGAGCCGCAAAATGCAATAACTGGACAGAAGATTGCAAAATGACTTATCTACCCGTATATTTGGAGGGCACCGCCAACTTTTGGTACCAAAATTGGTTTAAAAATCAAGCTGTAATCACATGGAAAACATTAGAAACTGCATTCAAGAAAGCATTCAACTCTGTAGCCAAAACAGAGGTGGCAGAGCAAAAATTGCAAGCAAGGAAACAACTGCTGGGGGAAACACCAGAGGATTACATTTATGAGATGATTGATCTGTGTGCTAAAGCAGATCCAACCATGCCAGTAGCCAAACAAGTACGAACTATCATTAAAGGATTGCGTCCTTCATATCTGGAGAAGGTCCATCTACTTGATCCTCAGACGATTGGCCATCTATTAGAAGCAGTGAGAAAAGTTCATGAAGCCAAATATTTAGTGGAAATTAGGGAGGAAAGCGTGATGGCAGTTCAGCCAGTGCTTCCAGTCTCGGAACTTTCCAGTTGGATGGCGCAAGTAGACAAAACTTTGAGGGAACAAGCTTCTATGATCCGAGACGTCACAGCTCCCAGAAATATGGGACAATCAACCTATGGAAGAGGACGTGGCAGAATAAACAACAGAGGAGACGCCAGACAATTAGTATGCTGGAATTGTTCACAGCCAGGGCACCTCAAATCCCA
>Ga0210040_10001549_pt1 | contig 34423 bp, 30 predicted proteins | sample CryGeyCG12114_NA_FD_185462 | JGI IMG/M metagenome (GOLD analysis project Ga0210040, IMG submission 185462) | Groundwater microbial communities from aquifer - Crystal Geyser CG19_WC_8/21/14_NA (SPAdes) (version 2) | ecosystem: Environmental > Aquatic > Deep subsurface > Groundwater | place: USA...
GTCAGCCCGGATAGCTTCCGGCGTAGGCGCCCCCCGCCAGTGCGACAGCATAAACCCGTTGGCATGCGTGCTGTCTACCACAATTGCTTTATGATTTCTGAGTTCTGAAAAAGGAATAAATTGTCGTTGCATCTTCATGGCTTAAAGGTAAAAAGAAGCAATACAGAAGCTATCGTTTTGGCTATACTTTATATGTTACCGATGCTGTGGCTTCTACCTGTTCCTCCCGCTGTTCTTGCAGCCGGAGCAATAAAATGTTTGGTCATTTCTGATAACGGCATTTATTAATCTGTTACCAATTCTCCTGCGCCAGAAACAAACAGGCGACACTAAAACAGGCATCGGCAAAAATCTGAGCATCTACTTTTCCGGATTTTATGCGTACTTCGCAATTCGCTATACTTCACTTTATGAAACTGAAAGATATTTATGCTTCGTCGCTTGCGCTGCTCACAGATCTGTATCAACTAACGATGGCTTATGGCTATTGGAAGCAGGACATGGCGGAGCGGGAAGCAGTGTTTCATTTATACTTCCGCAAAAACCCTTTTGGCGGCGGCTATACCATAGCTGCCGGTCTGGAGTATGCCGTACATTATTTGCAGGAGTTGCAGTTCCGGGATGAGGATTTAACTTATCTCGCTTCGCTTCAAGGCAGCAAAGGCCAGCCCCTGTTTGAATCAGCTTTTCTGGATTACCTGCGCAACATGCGCTTTAGCTGTACTGTAGATGCCGTACCCGAAGGCACGGCCGTATTTCCGGGCGAGCCGCTGGTGCGGATGCGCGGGCCTTTGCTGCAGGCTCAACTAATTGAAACGCCGCTACTTACCATTCTTAACTTCCAGACGCTTATCGCTACCAAAGCAGCCCGTATAGCCGATGCAGCCAAAGGCGACCAAGTGATAGAATTTGGAATGCGCCGCGCACAGGGCATCGACGGCGCACTGGCCGCAGCGCGCGCCGCCTACGTGGGCGGTGCCAATGCCACTTCTAACCTGCTGGCCGGAAAGCTTTTTGATATCCCGGTGCGGGGCACACATGCGCACAGCTGGGTTCAGGCCTTCGACTCAGAACAGGAAGCCTTTGAAGCTTATGGAAAGGCTTTTCCGCAGGATTCTGTTTTCCTGGTAGACACCTATAATACACTGGAAGGCGTACGAAATGCCATCAAAGCAGCCCGAAATCTACAGCCGCATGGGTTCGTGTTCGGTGGTATCCGCCTCGACTCCGGCGATTTGACATACCTGAGCGTGGAAGCACGCAAACTCTTGGATGCAGCAGGCTTTACAGATGCCAGCATTGTAGCCAGCAATGACCTGGACGAGCACATCATCACCAGCCTGAAAGGCGAAGGAGCTAAAATTAATGTATGGGGAGTGGGCACCAAAATGGTAACGGCTTATGATCAGCCTGCTCTCGGCGGTGTTTATAAACTGGCGGCTCTCCAACAGGGCAACGGCAACTGGGACTATAAAATCAAACTCTCGGAGCAGCGCGCCAAAACGTCTACCCCCGGTATTTTGCAGGTGCGGCGCTTCTATGACAGCGACGGTTACCAGGGTGATATGATCTATAATCTGGCGGAGCCACTCCCGCAGAAGCAGATAATTGTAGACCCACTCGACAGCACCCGCCGCAAGTCCGTTGCGCCCGGTACCAAGTATAAAGATCTGCTGGAGCCCGTTTTTGATAACGGTAAGCTTGTATATACTTTGCCTGATCTTAAGAGCATCAAGGCCAAAACCAAATCTGAGCTAAACCTGCTGCACGAGAGTATACGCCGCTACCTGAACCCGCACAGCTACCCTGCCGGACTGGAAGAAAGCCTGCATCAGTATAAAACAGACCTTATTCTGAAGTTAAGGAGCGAAAACATTAAAGTCTGAAAATGTTATAGCAGCGCCATTACTTCTGATACTGCCAAGTATAGATAAGCCGCTTTGTTAAAAACAACTACTTTTTGCCGTTGCGCCCGCGGCGGTTAGAGATGCGCTCCAGGCGCTTGTTGCTTACCCAATTTAGGTAGCGCTGCAGCGGTTCGGCCTGGCGCAGCGCCTCCACTGAATTATAAAGCACAGCCAGCTCGCGGTTGCTGAGGTGCAGGTGAATGGTACTGTGGCATGGCTGACACAACTCAGCCGTGTCACCGTAGCGCCCTCCTTCTTCCCGCGGCACCAGGTGATGCCTGCTGAGGCTTTGCACTTCACGCCCGCATAGTTCGCATACCAGCAGCTGCTTTTTAGCCATACTTCCCCAAAGCTTTATTTCCTGCTTTTATAACAACAAAGTAATTGGCAGAGTTTAAGATTTTCCCGTACCCGGTGCTAACCTCGCAATCCGGCAACAACATGACACAAATATTCTGTAACACCCGCTGCTGTTCCGGCCGTATCTATACACAGGATCCAGCATAACAGATAAAGATATGGCTAAGAAATCGTTTCAGGAACTTATCAGCAGTCCGGGTATGCCGGTGCTGGTAGACTTTTACGCCGACTGGTGCGGCCCTTGTAAAAGTATGAGCCCCATTGTGCAGCAGGTAGCCGCCGATTACAACGGCAAACTTAAAGTAATAAAAGTGAATGTAGACAGCAATCAGGCCGCTGCAGCACAATACCGCGTGCAGGGCGTGCCCACGTTTATACTTTTCCGCGACGGCCAGCAGGTATGGCGGCAATCCGGGGCCATGCCGGCGAATGTGCTGCAGCAGGCTATCAAACAGGTAGTTTCCTGAGGAGTTATAAGTTAAGAATTCCGGGTTCCGAGTTTAAAATTATCATCATTCGGAACTCGTAATTATTTTCAATTGCAGGCTGAAAGTAGTTGGGCCGCTTGGCTTGCTGCGCACGCGGATGCTGCCGCCGTGCTGCTGCATAATTTGTTTAGATAAACTCAGGCCGATACCAGAGCCTTGCTTCTTGGTAGTATAAAAAGGGATGAAAATTTTGTCCAGCACGTCTTCGGGTATACCCGGCCCATTGTCGGTTACATCGATGCGAAGCTTCGCTTTATCCTGTTCATCGATATAAGCTACCACTTCCACGCAGGGTTCTGCAGTTTGCAGGCAGGCCTCCATACCGTTCTTCACCAGGTTGATAAGTACTTGTTCGAGTTGTTCCGCATCGGCGAGCAGCGTTACGTTTTCGTCTGGCAGGTACATGTTCAGGTTTATTTTATGTGTATGCAGTTCCGAGGCAAGCAGTGTGCGCACGTTCTGTAGCAGCTCGTTTACTTTTACAAGGCGGAATTCGGGAGCAGGCAGGCGCATCAGGCGTCGGTAGTTTTTTACGAAATGCAGCATACCCGTGCTACGCTTTTCAATGGTGCGCAGGCCTGCCTGTATGTCTTCCAGTGTTTCATTCTCCAGTGGCTCTCCGGCCCTGTACTTTTCTATAATTTCTGAATTCAGCAAACCTGCCACCGTAGACGTAAGCGAGATAACGGGTGTAATAGAATTCATGATCTCATGCGTCAGCACCCGGATTACCTTTTGCCAGGTCTGCAGTTCCTGCTCTTCCAATTCCGATTGTATATTCTGCAGCGAAACAATTTTCAGCCGCTGCCCCTGCGACACCAGTTCTGTAGCGTGTAGTGTCAGCAGCAGTTGCTCGTGGCGGGGCTGTATGGTTACCAGTGCCTTTTCGTTGTTGCCAATGCGCATCAGCACCTGCACCAGTTCTTCGCTCACCCGCTCCAGCGCATAAATACTGCGCAGGTGCGGCACGTGCAGCAGCTCTTTTGTTACCTGGTTTATGAGGTTTACTTCGCCCGTTTCATCAAAGGAAAGTACACCGATGCCCACATGCTCTACAATGGCCTGCAAGTATAAATGATGCGCCTGCTTCTCTGTTTTTACGCGCTGAAAAGCCTCCGTGATATCGTTGAAAGATTTATAGAGATCCTGGTAAGATCGGTTGGACTTACCGCCTGCAAACCGTTGGGTAAAGTCAGAATGGCGGATGGCTTCCAAGAAACTGCTGATGTCGCGGTTAGTGCGCTCTACAAAATACATCAGTTCGTATACCTGAAACGCCAGCAGCAGCAACAGGCACAATCCAGTCATATACCAGTCGGTGCGGTAGAGCAGCAGCAGCATAAGTGCAATAACGGCTATCAGGAGGCCTAACCGCAGCAGCAGACTCAGCCTGAATCCGTTATAAACCATGTTTCTCGATTCTGCGGTAGAGGGCGGTACGTGTAATGCCTAGTTCTTTGGCAGCATGCGTAATGTTGCCGGCATGTTTTACCAGTACCTTTTGCACCATCATTTTTTCCAACGCTTCCAGGGTATAATCGCTGTTAGGCATCGCTCCTGCCAGCGGCTGCCTGGCGACCGCGCCGGGAGCAAAGTAAAAATCGTCTGTTTGCAGCTCGTCGCCATCGCAAAGTATAACAGCACGCTCCATTGCATGATCCAGTTCGCGGATATTGCCCGGCCAGTGATAATCGCCCAGGCGGCGCAAAGTTTCTTTGCTGATGCCCAATCCGCGACGCTCATACTTGTGGCTGTATACTTGGAGGAAGTGCTCTACGAGCAGTTTAATATCTTCGCGGCGCTCCCGCAATGGCGGCAAATTAATCTCTACCGTGTTGATGCGATACAGCAGATCCTGGCGGAAAGTGCCCTGATGCACCATCTCGTAGAGCGGCATGTTGGTGGCGCAAACCAGCCTAACATCGATGTGGCGCGGCTTGTTGGTGCCCAGCCGTATAACCTGGCGACTTTGCAAGGCGGTCAGCAGTTTTGCCTGCAGGCTAAGCGATAGGTTGCCGAGTTCATCCAGAAACAATGTTCCGCCGGAGGCAGCCTCAAAGCGCCCGGCGCGCTCTTCTTTAGCATCGGTAAAAGCGCCTTTGGCATGGCCGAAAAGCTCGCTTTCGAAAAGTGTTTCGCTTACAGCACCCAAGTCTACTTTCTCGAACACATGATCTGCTCTCTTTGATTTGCGGTGCAGCGCCCGTGCTGCTACTTCTTTGCCGGTACCGTTCTCGCCAAGTATAAGCACATTGGCATCGGTGCCGGCCACTTTATCTATGGTTTGGTACACGCGCTGCATAGCGGGCGACACCCCGATAAAGCCGTCGTAATGGTAAGCGGTGTTGTTTTGCTCAGCTGCCTCGGCGCTGCGGTTGCCGTGGCCGTTTTTACTTTGGCAGGCGGTTTTAAGTATAGCCACCAGTTTGTCGTTTTGCCAGGGTTTTAGCACAAAGTCGGCGGCACCTTCTTTTAAGGCACGCACCGCCAGTTCAATGTCGCCGTAGGCCGTCATCAGGATAACGGTAACTGATGGATTTTGCTGCAGCAGCTGTTTGAGCCAGTGAAAGCCTTCTTTGCTGGAGGTGGCCCCCGTGCTGTAGTTCATGTCCAGCAATACTACATCGAACTGATGCTCCTGCAGCAGCGCAGGCAGGCGGTAAGGGTCTGAGGTAGTCATTACTGTGGCAAAATGCTGCTTCAGGAGCAGGCGGCCAGCTGTTAGGATATCCTCCTCATCATCTACAATCAAAATCTTGCACGGCGTTTTGCTCATGGTTCGGATGCTGGTATCTAGCACAAGTATACTATAAAAATCTATTTTTTATATCCATTCAGCTAAATGCTGCGCACTAAAACTGCCAAGGTATAAGTAAAAGGACACAAGTATCAAGACATTAGACACAAGATTATTTTATATTTTAATATCCGATAATCAGCATTTTACACTTCATAACGAAGTGTTTAAAGTATATGGTTTATTTTGTCTGATTACTTATACCTTGACAGTCTGTACAGACACTTGCAGGAGCTTGCGCACGCTGCGAGGCCGGTGTCCGCTAGCAGACACTCCACTGTACGGAAACGGACAATGTATACATAGCTACACATCCATACATAGCTATAATAAGTTAACAATCAACAACTTATAAACAATGGCATACTTATTGGCAAATGCATTTCCAGTATGATGAGAGAAGTCATATAACCACAACGCTACAAGATGGATCGAGTAATTGAAAAAAAGAAAAACACCCCTGCAAGAATAGCAATAATTGCTGCCGGCGCAGCTGTGCTGGTTTTTGTTATTTACAACCTGCTATTTGCCGAACATACTTCTAAGCTGAATGTAGACAGCGAGCGCATCACGGTTGGAAAGGTGCAGGAAGGCGTTTTTCAGGAATTTATTGCCATTGACGGATCTGTAGAGCCGCTCAAATCTTTTTATCTCGATATTATAGAGGGCGGGCGTGTGGATAAAATTTTTACCGATGATGGCCGCATGGTGCAGAAAGGCGATACGCTTCTGAAACTATCGAACACCACGCTGCAGATTGACTTTATGACGCGCGAAACGCAATTGTATGATCTGATGAACGAGCGCCAGAACTCAGAAATCCAGATGAAGCAGGACCTTATTAAGAAGCAGAACGAGTTGGCCGAGATTGAGTATAACCTGGCCCTGATCAATCGCAAGTATAAGCGCAATCAGATGCTTATAAAAGAGAAGGTGATTTCGCGGGAAGAGTTTGATGCTTCCAAAGATGAATACGAATACCAGACCAAGCGTAAAGAGCTGGCTGATCGCTCCGTGAAGCAGGACACCCACCTGATGGAAGAGCGCCTGCGCCAGTTGGATGAGTCCATTAACCGTATGAAAGCCAACATCAATATGGCACGCAGCACGCTCAACAACCTCTACGTCATCGCTCCTTTTACAGGGCAGCTGTCTACGCTGAAAGCCGAAGTGGGCGAGTCGAAAGCGCCGGGCGAAAACATCGGCCAGATTGATGACCTGAACGGCTACAAAATAAAAGCCAACATTGATGAGCATTATATTTCCCGCGTGTACCCCGGCCTGACCGGCTCTTTTGATTTCAACGGCAAAACTTATCAGGTAAAAGTTTCTAAAGTAATCCCGGAAGTACAAAACAACACCTTTGAGGTAGATATGGAGTTTGCAGATGGCACTACACCCGAAGGTATCCGTCGCGGCCAGACGCTACAGATAAAACTAAACCTGAACAGCGGCGGAGATGCGGTACTGGTGCCGCGCGGCGGTTTCTATCAAAGTACGGGCGGCAACTGGATATTTGTAGTAGATGAATCGGGAAATTTCGCCGCCAAGCGCAACATCAGACTGGGCCGCCAGAACCCGAACTACTACGAAGTGCTGGATGGCCTGCAGCCTGGCGATCAGGTGGTGCTCTCCTCCTACGACAGCTATGGCGACATAGACAGGCTGGAGCTTAAGTAGATTTGGGAGTGTGGAGATTTGAAAATTTGTGAATCTCCAAATCCCCAAATTTTCAAATCATTAAACCGCCTTTAGTTAATATCAAAACTCGAAATACGATAAATAAAACACCATGAACAACGAAGAATTAATTATTCAGACGAAGAACCTTCAGAAAAAGTACATCACCGACACGGTGGAAACCACGGCGCTGGCCGGGGTGGAGCTCAAAATCAAGAAAGGCGAGTTTGTGGCCATTATGGGGCCCTCCGGCTGCGGCAAATCCACGCTGCTCAACATCCTGGGTATGCTAGACAGCCCTTCTTCGGGTAGTTTCCTTTTTCTGGACCAGGACATCAGCAAAGCTACCGAACGCCAACGCGCCAAACTTCGCAAGCAAAACCTGGGCTTCGTGTTCCAGAGCTTTAACCTGATTGACGAGCTGACGGTGGAGGAAAACATTGCCCTGCCGCTGGCTTACCTGGGTGTATCGAAAACTGAGACGGCGCAACGGACCAAAGAGGCCATGGAACGTATGGGCATTGCACACCGCCGCAACCACTTCCCGCAGCAACTGTCGGGTGGTCAGCAGCAGCGCGTGGCCATTGCCCGCGCCACGGTGTCGAACCCCAGCCTTATACTTGCCGACGAACCGACCGGTAACCTCGACTCGGTGCATGGCCGTGAGGTGATGTCGCTGTTATCGGAGCTGAACGAAGCCGGCACGACCGTGGTAATGGTAACGCACTCACCTTCGGATGCTGAGTATGCACACCGCATCGTGAACCTGTTCGACGGCCAGATTGTAACGGAAAACCTGAACGTGAAACACCACGCCACAGAGCTACTGTAAGGCTTTTGCTGACCTCACAGCGTGCGCAACTCCTGAGAGCGTCTGATGGTTCAAGTATAAGAGACGCAAAATTTTGCGTCTCTACAAATCCCCATTTTACCAGCTTTTGCTCAATAGCCATTACACCCAATAAGAACTCAAAGCTAAAACTATGCTGCAGAATTACTTTAAAGTCACCATCCGAAATCTAGTTCGTAACAAAGTATACTCGACTATCAACATTGCCGGGCTGGCCATTGGTATATCTTCCTGCATACTTATCTTTTTATATATCCAGCATGAGTTAAGCTATGATAAGAGCTTTAAGAATTCGGACAGAATTTACAGGGTGGTTAGTGAGATACATTCTAATGGACAGGAAATGAAATGGGCTATCTCTCCAGGGCCTCTGGGCCCGGTAATGGCTACAGAATATCCAGAGGTTGAGCAGATGACCCGCCTGATAGGAGGAGGCAAACAAGCTGTTCGATTTGGCAATAAAGTATTTTATATTGATAACGTTTATACCGTTGACAGTACGTTTTTTTCTGTGTTTGATTATCCTTTTGTAGCTGGTAATCCAGAAACAGCCCTCCAGGAGCCAAATTCTGTAGTAGTTACAGAAGAAGTAGCACAAAAATTCTTTGGCGGTGCCATGTCAGCCTTAAATAAGTTGTTAAAAATTTCTAATAAAAGCTATAAGGTGACTGGCGTTATTGCGCTACAGGGAGCTTCACACTTAAAACCGGACATACTAATTCCACTTGCTTCCAGAGGTAAGAGTTATCTACAAAATTTAGATACCGGGTGGGGGCAATATGTTGGCTATACCTATCTCTTGCTACATGACAGCGAACAGGCCGCTTCGCTTCAGGAAAAATTAAGTGATTTTTTTGAGCGAAAAATAAAAGAGAATCCGTCTGACCCTCTTAATGTTATCTTTCACCTGCAGAAGCTCCCCAACATATATTTTCAGAATGAATGGCAGATGCAAGTATCAGAAACAGGAAGCTTGTCTTATTTGTACATTTTTGCTGCCGTTGCTATCTTCATTCTATTCATTGCTTCTATTAATTACATCAATCTGGCCACTGCCCGCTCTGCCAAACGCGCCAAAGAGGTGGGTATGCGCAAGGCCATAGGTGCCTATCGGTCTCAGATAATTTTCCAGTTCTTAAGCGAGTCGCTGTTTCTTTCTCTGCTAGCAACCATACTCGCGCTCGTTATAGTAGAGCTTACGCTTCCGGCTTTTAATGTCATTACAGAAAAAAACATTGCTTCAGAATACTTACTCAACCCAGAACTCATCCTAGCTATACTTGCGCTCATACTCTTTATCGGTGTGGTAGCTGGCAGCTATCCAGCCTTCTTCCTCTCGCACTATAAGCCTACGGAAGTGCTAAAGTCAAATAATACCCCTAGAGGAGGCAACAGTATGCTGCGCAAAAGCCTTGTAGTGCTCCAATTTACTATCTCTTTGGTTCTCATTATAGGCACCGTAGTAATTTATAGCCAGATGTTGTTTCTACGGAATGCAAACCTAGGCTTTAATCAGGAGCAGGTATTGGCGCTTGATATTCCTATATCAAATCAAAACTACCATGAAAAGCTGGCACAGCTGAAGAATGAACTATTAAAGTCTCCTCAGGTAGTACAAACTTCTACCGTTCAAAATCTACCCGGCCAACAAACAAGCATGTCGGATTTCGATTTAGAAATAGACCATAAAACAGAGACTAAGAATTTAAATGTTATAAACGTAGGCTATCATTATCTTAACCTAATGGATATTAAGTTGGTTGCAGGCAGAAACTTTTCAGAAGATATGCCCACCGACAAGGACCATGCTTACATCATTAATGAAGCGGCAGCTAAAGAATTCGGCTGGGTTGAGCCAATTGGAAAAGAAATTAGATTCAACGCGAAAGACTCTACCAGCGGCAAAGTAATTGGTGTGATAAAAGATTATAATTACAAATCTTTACACACTAAAGTAGAACCTTTAGTACTTTACTTGTGGCCAAACAACGGATACTTACTTGCCCGCATTAACACCTCTGTCAATCTCAGTTCCACCCTCAAGGACATCGAGCAAGTATGGCAGAAGTATTATCCAGACTACCCGATGGAGCACCATTTCCTGGACGAAAGCTTTCAGCAGCAATACCGCGCCGAAGAAAAGATGCTAACCATTTTCGGGTACTTCGCGGGCCTCACCATCCTCATCGCCTGCCTCGGTTTGTTTGGTCTGGCATCATTTACGGCGGAACAGCGCAACAAAGAAATTGGTATTCGCAAAGTGTTGGGAAGTTCTGTGTCAGGCATTGTTATACTGCTCTCAAAAAACTTCGCGCTGCTCGTGCTCATCGCCATCATGCTGGCTATACCTATCGCCTGGTACGGTATGAATAAATGGCTACAGGACTTCGCCTATAGAGTTGAATTGAGCTGGTGGATATTTGCGTTAGCTGGTTTGGTGGCTATGGCTATTGCGCTGCTAACCGTCAGTTACCAGGCTTTGAAAGCGGCAGTAGCGGACCCGGTGAAAGCACTACGAACAGAATAGCAGAAATTTTCTTGTATTACCTCCGCCAGCAGGAGATTTTTATAAACGAGACATATCACCAAAATAAATAAAACTATGAAGAACCTGTTAATTGTTTTTTTCCTGTTGCCGGTGCACCTGCTGCTAGCGCAATCAAACCTGAAGTACCTGCAGACTGTGTCAGCTACGGGCATTAAAAAAGGAAATATTCATTTTGAGATACCTGCCGGCGTCCTGAACATGCGTACCGGAAATAGTAATCTGGTCGAGACGGAAGTGCATTACGGCAATGCGAAATGGAAGCCCGGTTTTAGCCAGAACACCAGCAACGGTGTGTCTGATCTCACCTTTAAGCAAAAGGACATGAGCAATAAGGGCAATGATAACGAGGAGAATAAGTGGGATGTAAACCTTAGCAAAAACACCCCAATCAATCTTTACCTGAAAATGGGCGCCGGTGAGACAAAGCTGGATCTCAGCAACAGCCAGGTTACCAAACTGGATGTAGAAGGCGGCGCCGTATCGCTGGATGTGAACCTCAAAGGCAGCAAAGCCCGGGAAGTGGATATCAACGCAGGCGTTGGCGAGGTAAACCTGAACCTGACCGGTAACTGGGATCATGATGCCACCATTGATATTGCCGGCGGCATAGGGGAAGTAAACCTGAAGCTGCCAAAAAATACCGGCATTAAGTTAAAAACTGCTGGCCTTGGCGACAGAAACCTAGGCAACCTGCAGAAAAACGGAAGCTACTATACAAACGCGGCTTTCGGCAAGAGCAAAAGCACCCTCACTATCACAGTATCTGGTGGGCTTGGAAGTATAAATGTAACGCAGGAATAACGAAAATAGAATTAATGTTAGTGTTAGTTGTTTGTTTAAGGTGAGCCTTCAGCAGGTGCAGTTGCAGCTGCCCTGCTGAAGCACCCTTTATCTTACCGAAAATCATTTTATATATTAGGATGATGAAAGCTCTGGAGCAGGTTTATCTACAAAAACAGCCTGCTGGTCGAAAAGCAGATTTATACTCATCAGATAAAAGTATATTTAAAGTATAAACGGACAAGCTCTACAAGTATAACATAAATTGTATAAGCAGGCTGCTTTTTATACTTGCAGAAAATTAATCATAGGCAAGCGGGCATTGGGGAAGTATAAATGAAGTATAAACGACCATTCCTGATAACCTGCAGCCATTTTACAATATATACATTTATCATACTACCTTTTTTACATCAAGCAAGTAGCTATTTCAGGTATAACTCATGACGCTAAAAAAATCATTATTGCTCCTTGGGCTGGGCCTGAGCTTAAATTTTCCAGGCTTTGCACGCCCGCAGGATTCAAGCAACAATAAATATGCTTTCACCATCGACCTGACCCATGTGCAGGACGACAGGATTCTGGTTACGCTGCTGACGCCCGCTATAAACCAGCAGGAAATTATATACAACATGCCCAAGATTGTGCCGGGCACTTATTCTGTGTCGGATTTTGGTAAGTATGTAATTGATTTTAAGGCGCTCGACAAAAATGGGGAAGCGCTGGAAGTGGAGCAACTCGACACCAACCGCTGGAAGATAAAGAACGCCACACAACTAAATAAAATCACTTATTGGACAAATGACACATTTGACGCACAAAAACGGGAAGATGTGCTGTTTGAGCCGGGCGGAACCAACATCGAAGAAGGCCAGAATTTCCTGCTGAACACCTTTGGTTTTGCTGGCTATTTTGACGGCATGAAGCAGGTGCCTTTTGAACTGAACATCACCAAGCCAAGCGGTTTTTATGGTTCTACACCTCTCAAAGCAATTTCTACTACGGCCAGTTCGGATACTTACCTGGTGCCGACATATATGGAACTTGCCGATTCGCCGCTGATGTATAACAAGCCGGATACGACGGTGCTGAATGTGGGTGATACCAAAGTGCTGGTGTCGGTTTACTCGCCTACAGGCAAAGTTACATCCAGACCTGTTGCCGCCAACGTGAAGGATATTCTGGAGGCGCAGCGCCAGTATTTAGGCGGCACACTGCCCGTAGATAAGTATGCCTTCATTATTTATGTATCGGAGAAAGGCGGCAAATCAGGTTCTTTCGGCGCGCTGGAGCATCCTAATTCATCGGTATACTTTCTGCCGGAGATGCCGGAAGAAATGTTCAGCAGCACCCTGCGCGACATGGCTGCCCATGAGTTTTTCCATATCGTAACACCGCTGGGCATCCACTCCGAAGAAATTGGCAACTTTGATTATATCAACCCCAAAATGTCGAAGCACCTGTGGCTTTATGAGGGCGCTACAGAATATTTCGCCTCGCATGTGCAGGCGTATGAAAACCTATACGACTTGGACCACTATCTCAACAAGCTGCGCGAGTACATTATTACCTCCAAAACCTCCTTTAACGATACCCTGCCCTTTACCCAAATGAGTGCCAGTGTGCTGGATAAATATGCGGAGGAATATGGCAATGTATACCAGAAAGGCGCTTTAATCGGACTGATGCTGGACGTAAACCTACGGGATTTATCGGGCGGCAAGTATGGCCTGCGCAATCTGATGGCTGATCTTGCCAGGACCTACGGCAAAGAAAAGTCTTTTAAGGATGAAGAACTTTTCGATAAAATCGCGGAGCTGACCTACCCCGAAATCCGTCAGTTTTTTACCAGATATGTAGAAGGTTCGGAGCCGCTGCCACTGGCAGAAACTTTCCGTAAAGCAGGCATCATCTATGAGCCCACATCCACAGAAAAAGCAAATTCTTACGGCGGCTTTACGCCCGGCTACGACCAGCAAAGCGGGCATATTATTGTTGCCGAAACCGCTGACATGGATGCTTTTGGGCGAGCTATGGGCTTTCAGGCTGGCGACCAGCTGCTGGCGATGAACGGCACAGCAATGACGCCGGTGAACATCCGTGAATTAATCAGCGAGCAACTGCAGCAGATGACGCCGGGCCAGAAGCTCACCATCACTGTAGGCCGCAAAAATAAAAAAGGAAAGCTGAAAGAGAAGAAGCTCAAAGGCAGGGTAACATCCACTGAACAGCAAAAGCTGCACTTGCTGAAGCCCGATCCGAATGCTACGCCGCAGCAGCTGGAACTGCGCGCAGCCTGGCTGAACAAGCAAGTATAAATTTGTATTACGAGCCATTAGTATAAAATAAAACTATGAAGCATGTTACTGCACAAACCCTTCTGCGAAAGCTGTGAGGGTTTGCTGTTTACCTTTGTGTAGCAGCATCTGTGCAGACGCATGAACTCTTCACGCTGGAGCAAAGCCTGGATCTGACCCGCCTGAACAACGTAGCGCTACGCCAGAACCAGCAGAATATTGTGCAGATGAGTCTGAACATCCCTGTGTTCAACGGTCTCCGCAATTATTTCCAGTCACAGATGGTACGTATTGACCTGCGCAATGCTGAGCTGGATTATGTAGCAGCTGAAAAAGTCCTTCAACAAACCGTGCAGCAGGCTTACCAGGATGTGCTGGCTGCCCGTGAAAAGTATAATACCGTAATCGCTAACCTGACTTATACAGAAAAAGCATACGAAATGGCCAAACGCCTTTACGAAGCTGGCGTTATGGACTTTTATGCTTACCTTGAGTCGCTCAATAACAAAAACAAGGCCGAGGCAGAACTTATACAAAGCAAGTGCGAGTTCTACTTTAAGCAACGTATCCTGCAGCTTTATCAGAGCTAAAAATGCATCTGTTGCCCGATTTAAAGCCGGTATCCGTATGGAGCCGGCTTCTTTTTTGTCCGGTAACAAACAAATATAGATATCTGGCGTTATGAAGCTATGTATCTTTGCTTTAATATTGATATTTTGTTATTTTACGTGATTTAATATAGTAGCACAATTGCTTGTATGCGCTTTCCGCCCTTCCTGTTACCCTTATTGTTTGTGTTGCTGTATGCTGTACCTGGCTTTGCCCAAACGTATGCAGTTAAGGGCTTTATCAACTCAGCTTTTACCGGCGAACCATTGGTAGGCGCTACGGTTTCTGTGCCCGCGCTGCAGGCAGGCAGCTTCACCGACGAACGTGGTGCTTATACTTTGCAACTGCCCGCCGGCCGGCATATATTGCAGGTCAGCTACATTGGGTATCAGCCTATTAGCCAAGCCATCCGCATAAACAAATCAAGCGGCATTATAAATCTGGTTATGCAGCCGGTTAGCAGCCAATTGCAGGAAGTGGAAGTGGACGCCGACGCGCTGCGCCAGAAACTGAACGATACCCGCATGAGTGTTGAAAAGCTGAGTTCGCGTGAGGCAAAGCTGCTGCCAGCCTTGTTCGGTGAGATAGATTTGATTAAAACGCTGCAGCTGAAACCCGGTGTCCAATCCGGGGGCGAAGGATCGTCGGGCCTGTATGTGCGTGGCGGCGGCCCGGACCAAAACCTGGTGCTGCTGGATGGCGCTGTTATCTACAATCCCTCTCATTTATTCGGCTTTTTTAGTGTGTTTAACCCCGATGCAGTTAAAAGTGTGGAGTTGTTCAAAGGCGGCTTTCCGGCGCAGTTCGGGGGCAGACTTTCCTCGGTGCTGGATGTGGGGCTAAACGAAGGCAACAACGAAAGCATCCATACTTCCGGGGGCCTGGGCCTGATTTCCTCCCGCCTCACAGTAGAAGGGCCTATTGTAAAAAACAAAGCTAATTTTATTGTATCAGGCCGCCGCACTTATGTGGATGTGTTTACGCGGCAGATAAACAAATGGAGCGAGGGCAAGGAAGATTACAACCCGATTCCGGATTATTATTTTTACGACCTCAACGGCAAGTTTACTTACAAGCTGGGCGATAACGACCAATTATACCTGAGTGGCTACTATGGCCGCGACTTCTTTACCTTTAACAACAACGGGTTTAATTTTGGTTTTAACTGGGGCAATACAATGGCAGCATTGCGCTGGCGGCACAAGTATAGCTCACGCCTTTATGCCAACACCACCCTGAGCGCCACCAGTTATCAGTACACCATACAAAACCAGTTTGATGTTTTCTCTTTGCACCTTACCTCCTCTATTAAAGATTATAGTTTAAAAACAGACTATGATTTGTTTGTGGATGGTGGCCACAGCATCAAGTTCGGAGCCATGGCTACGTATCATAATTTTACGGTAGGCCGCCTCAACTCCAGCGGCGACAGCCTCTCCATCCAGTCGGGCAGCGGCTATAAAGCTGCTGAATTCGGCGCATACGCTTCTGACGATTACCAGGTAAGCGCACGCCTCTCGCTTAACTATGGCCTGCGCTTGTCGGGGTTTGGCAACAGCGGCAAAGTATATATGGGGCTGGAGCCGCGTGCCTCCGCCAAGTATAACCTTTCCGAAACGACCTCTATTAAGGGCAGCTTTGCCAGCATGATGCAATACATTCACCTGGTATCTAACTCCGGCGCTTCGCTGCCCACTGATGTCTGGTATCCGTCTACGCGCTACGTAAAACCGCAGCGTTCGCAGCAGGTGGCCATGGGCTTCAGCAAGCTGTTTGGCAACGGCCGGTTTCTGCTCACCAACGAAGTATACTACAAATGGATGCACCGCCAGATCGACTTTCGCAACGGCGCAAACCTGTTTGTAAACGACAGCCTGGAAAACGAGTTTCTGTTTGGCAAAGGGCGCAGCTATGGCAACGAAGTATACCTGGAAAAAACACAGGGCAGAACTACCGGCTGGATTGGCTATACCTTGTCGTGGACGGATCGCAAATTTGACGTAGAAGATGATGTAGAGGACATAAACGAAGGCAACTGGTTTCCGGCGCGTTACGACCGCCGCCACGACCTGAGCGTGGTAGTGCTGCACAAATTAAGCAAACGCCTTAACCTGACTGCCGCCTTCGTTTACAGCACCGGCGACGCCTCCTCGCTGCCGGTGGCCCGTTTTGCTTTCCAGGATGTGGAAGGAAAAGATGCCGCCGTGGTGCCCATCTATACCAAACGCAACGACTTCCGGATGGCTGCTTATCACCGTCTAGACCTGGGAGCAGTGCTGAAACTTCGGCCAAAGCATGGCGAAGCTGATCTGACATTCAGCGTGTATAATGCCTACAACCGCCGCAACCCGTATTTTGTATATTTTGAGCAGCGCAAGGACGATGCTGATGAGCGGATTCTCGGCTTCCAGGCCAAGCAGGTTTCTCTTTTCCCGGTTGTTCCTTCAATTACCTACAATTTTAAATTCTGATGACCCGCAAAATTTCATACTTGTTATTGCCCCTGCTCCTGCTGCTCTGCAGTTGCGACCTCCAGAAAGATATAGAGGTGGATTTGCCGTCTTATGCGCCGCAGCTGGTGGTGGAATGTTACCTGGAGCCCGGCCAGCCGTACCGCCTCACGGTGCTGGAAAGCAGCAGCTATTTTGAGACGCCCCAGCCCGTTGTGGTAGACAATGCCGAAGCATACATTACCCACAACGGTAAAAAAATACAGCTGCCCTACAAACCTACTTACGACGAGAACTCCGGCCGCTTGTATACGCATGTTTCTGAAGCTGTGATGAATGGTAAAACCGGCGATATATATGGCCTGGAGGTGACAGATGATAAAGGTCGCAAGGTAACCGGCTACACTACCATTCTACCGGAAATTCCGATTGATACCATTGAATGGAAGTTTAATGAGAAAGAGGAGGCTTACCTGCTCACCAGTTTCCAGGATGATCCTAACACGGCGGATTACTACCGTTACTTTGTGCACCAGGACAGCCTAAACACTGACTCTGACCAAAACTTCACCAGCTCCGACAATGCAACAAACGGCAAGCGCATATCTTTCGGTTCGGGTTATGATTATAAGCGCGGCGATGTGGTTATACTTACGCTTTTCCATATCGAGAAGCAGTATTTTGACTTCCTGAACTCTACTGCCAATGCCCGAAATGCCAACGGCAATCCCTTTGCGCAGCCTGCACAAATCAAATCATCCGTACAGGGCGGCATCGGCATTTTTACCAATCTGGCCTATGATCGGGAAGTGGTGATAATCAAGTAGCTGCATTCAGTACCCGGCAGACTTGCAGCCGAAGTATAGCAGGGGAAATTAAAGCCTGAGAAGCATGGAGGTTAAGTATGACTACATTAGGTACAAGGCTTTTTTCTTTATATTTGATAAGCGGCATTCTATACTTCACAGTAAAACATTTAAAATATACTGTTTATTTTATTCGCGTACTTATTTGATATAGCGCTTCAAATCCTTTTGCTTTTATGAACGTTTTCTACTAATTAACAGGCGCAGGATTTACGATTTACAAAAACTAAAAATAAAGGAGGTGAAAACGATGGCAAAAACAACCTGGAAACCGGATACGACGCACGGCGAATTAAGCACCAAAGAAAAAAATGATTTACCGGACAACGTTTTCGCTTTTCCGAAACAGCGCAAAGAGCCTTTAACTGACGCTTCGCACGTCAAAAATGCCCTGGCACGATTTGACCAGGTAAAAGGCGTGGCAGACGAAGACCGCGATTTGGCTTTCGCCAATATCAAGAAAGCCGCCGACCATTACGGCGTAGAAGTCCGCGAGAACAATTGGCATGAACTCGGCAAAACACCGCATACTAAAAATGCGGCTCATTAATCGCAAATCAAATTAAGTAATCAGACAAAATGAACTATAGGCCAGCTGCGTACCAATAGTTTATAACAGACCATTGAAAAGTATAATTTGCTTTATACTTATATTTTCCTAAACTAACTCTGCCTCACCAGTTCCCGGATCAGCAGCGTCATATTTGGCTCTGCTTTGGCGGCGGCTGCCAGAATATCGGCCAGTACCACTTTCTTCAGGCGATCGGGCGTGCACATATCCGTTATTACCGACACAGCGAAAACCGGCAGGCCCATGTGGCGAGCGGCAATCACCTCCGGCACCGTAGACATGCCCACGGCATCAGCCCCGATGATGCTCAGGAATTTATACTCGGCTTTTGTTTCCAGCATCGGACCGGGCGCGCTCACGTATACCCCTTCGCGCAAATCAAATCCGGCATCTTCGGCGATCACCATCGCTTGCCGTATCATCTCTTCGTTGTAAGTGTCGCTCATATCCGGGAAGCGCGGGCCCAGCTCGTCCAGGTTTTTACCTATCAGCGGGTTGCCCGGCAACAGGTTGATGTGATCTGTGATCACCATCAAATCGCTCATGTTAAAAGAAGGATTCAGGCCGCCCGCCGCATTCGACACAAACAGTTTCCGAATGCCCAGCAGCTTCATCACGCGCACCGGAAACACCACCTGATCCATGGTATAGCCTTCGTAATAATGAAAACGGCCCTGCATCACTACCACGCGGCGGCCTGCCAGCTGGCCAAATATCAGCTTACCCGAATGGCTCTCTACCGTAGAAACCGGGAAATGCGGAATACCGGCATAAGATAAACTATACGCCACCTCCACATCATTTACCAAAGCGCCCAGGCCGGTACCAAGTATAATTCCGAATTCCGGCGCATACTTGTCTGTTGCACTTTGTATAAATGCGGCTGCTTCCTGTATAGATTGTATCATAAGCTCTGATTTTGAATAAATAAATTTTGAATAACTGAATGAATATATGAGCCACTTTTTCTGCTGTCAGACTTGGCTATAACGTGGCGTAGCTACCTTATAGGCGTGGTTGGGCAGAGTCATTATTTGTCTCCTTATACCTTTTCCTTGGATACGACTTCCATAAGAATATACCTTCGGTCAGAACCGTCCGCAGGTGGATTTGCCACTTTCTCTACTCTTACCTTCAAAGTATAAACAAAACCTTCTTCATATTGAAACCCTTCAATTCCGGTATAAAAAAGGTTCCAGTTATTAGTACCCACTTGCTTACCTTCTTGCACCAGGTAACAATTAAATTCACCTTCTCCTTGGCAGGTCTGTCTGTAGTAGTTTACACGCATCATAGTTTCAAATGCATCTACCTCTTCTTTCTTGCAAGCAGTCAATATTAAGAATAGGGCAATCAACAAAATAGGATTTTTCATATTGAGGAATTTTTAATTTATTTAATGACCCTAAAAGTGGAGCAAAGGTTGCATGAGGATGTTCTGGGTATGCCCCACAACTCGGCAGCCGGAATATTCAGTATTTGTTCATACAAAGAAATCTCTGGCAAAGATGCAAAGAATAGCTTTGCTCTAAAACAAAAAACCGCCCTAGGCACTAAAGCATAGAGCGGTTTTCAACTATATGTTTACTTTCTGAGAATTACCTATACAGGTATAAACTTTATAAAGCATTCCTCATCAGCACATTACCAAACCAGCACATTATTACTGCACCTCCAGCTCATATGGCATGCGCGCCTGTATGCCCTGCATAACATCTACTTTTTTGTAGAGCTTGTAGTAAGGGTATAGCCCGCCCATTTCCGCTTTTATCGACTGCTGATTCACCTGCGAACCCATATCACCAAAGAGATCCTCGAAGAAAGACTTGCGGCGCGGCAGATCCAGCTGGCGGTAATCGTCTTCAACGCCCGCTCTGGCCGCAGCAATCGCAATTGCTTTTTCGAGGCCGCCGTAGGTATCCACCAGGTTGCGTTGCTTGGCCTCCACCCCAGACCATACGCGGCCCGAAGCCAGTGTTTTCAGGTGATCCTGCGTCATGTTGCGGCCTTTAGCAGCTTTGCTCGTAAAAGTTTCGTAAATCTGGTTGATTTCATTCTGCACAATCTCCTTTTCCTGCTCAGTCATGGGTCTCGTAATGGTGGGCATATCAGAGAACTTGCCTGTGCTGACGTGATCCACGGTAACGCCAAGCTTGTTGTTAAGGAAGCCCTGGATGTTGGGTATAATGCCAAACACGCCGATGCTACCCGTAATGGTATTCGGATGCGCCACAATGGTATCGCAGCCCATAGCAATATAATAGCCACCCGAAGCAGCCACATCCGACATAGAGGCAATTACAGGCTTCACCTTTTTGGTCAGTTGCACCTCGCGCCAGATAACGTCGGAGGCCAGTGCGCTGCCACCCGGCGAACTGATGCGCAGCACCACGGCTTTTACTTTGTCGTTCATGCGGGCTTCGCGCAGCGCTTCTGTAAAACGTGTGCTGCCAATGTTGCCCTCATCGCCCTCGCCGTCCACAATGTCGCCTTCGGCATAAATTACGGCAATGCGGTTTTTTGAGGTGTTCGTCTCGCCGCTGTCTTTCACCTTTTTATACTTCGCCAGCTGCACCAGTTCCAGTTTGTCGTCCTTTTTTACGCCTGCTTTCGATTTCATATAATCCACAGCTTCGTCGTAATAGCCGACATCCGTAATCAGGCCATACTTTTTTGCATCTTCAGCGTTGCGCACCAGCATATTGTCCGAAATATTTTTTATTTCATCAAAAGTTTTGCCGCGTGATTTGGCAATATTCTGCAACTGGAAGTTGTTGATGGAGTTAAGGAAGGAACTCAGCTGTTCGTGATTCGGAGCGCTTATTTTATCCAGGAAAAAGGGTTCTACGGCGCTTTTATAGGTACCTACTTTAAAAATCTGTACGTTGATGTCCAGTTTGTCGAGCAGGTTTTTGTAGAAGTATACTTCAGAGCTCATGCCGTTGAACTCCAGCGCACCCAGCGGGTTGAGGTAAATTTTATCAGCCACAGAAGTAAGGTAATATCCTTTCTCAGTCGCTACATCGCCGTAAGCCACTATAAATTTGCCAGATTTCTTAAAGTTGATAAGCTCGTTCCTGATTTCTTCCATCTTGCCCATTCCGGCGTCCACAAAGCCCAGGTTCAGGAAAATCCCTTCGATGTTGTCGTCCTTTTTGGCCCGGCGGATAGCTGCTTTAATCTGATCCAGGCCATCGGTACTCGACAGCGAACCGAATGCAAAGCCCAGTTCGGCCAGCGGGTTTTCAGGGTCGCGTTCAGCAATAGTTTTGTCCAGTTTCAGCTCCAGGATCGAACTTTTGGTTATCTGCACCTCGTCTTTAGAGGCCGAGCTCGCTGCAATGCCAATCAGCAGCAACACACCGATAAAAAAGAATACGAGCAAGCCAACTATTGTCGCCAGCACATATTTCAGGAAGTTTAACATATTAGTTTTTGAGTTTGAGTTGTACGGTTTGGCAGGGCAAAACGCGCCCTGAGGCTATAAGCAAATTTACAACCTATTGTTCACTTATCTCTCTTCTTCTCGACCAAACACGGCTTTTTATAGACTAATTCAACCATTGGTGATGGAATAGGTGAATTTCAAAAGAGGATTCAAGAGTTAGAGATTAAAACTTGATAAATATACTTTTTTCTCCTATCAGGGAGGTTTCTATAAACCAAATAAACTTATTGGAGTCACTTTTCCAAAATAAATATTTCCGGTCCTGCTTGTAACAAAAACAATCAAGCTGCGACTACTTGGTAAAATCAATTGCAAAAGGAAGAATTTGGAAAAGAAATTTGAAAAGCTGGTTAAAGAGAATGAGCCGTTGATCTATAAAGTGTGCAGGATGTACGCCTATAGTGAGGTAAGCAGGCAAGACTTATTCCAAGAGATTATCATACAGCTTTGGAGAGCTTATCCAAAGTTCCGCGGTGAGTCTAAACTTAGTACCTGGCTGTACAGGGTGGCAATTAACACGGCTATAACAGGGCTGAGGAAAGAAAAGCGTTTCAGACCAACTCATGATTCTCATAAGCTCCCCATACACATAAGTGATGCAACACCAGAGGCAGAAGAAGAACTGTTAGGCCAATTATATACAGCTATAGAACAATTAAACAAGATAGAGAAGGCCATTGTCATGCTTTACCTGGAGGATAAATCCTATGAGGAAATGGAAGACATATTGGGCATGAGCCAGGGAAACCTTCGGGTAAGAATGAACCGCATTAAAGAAAAACTCCGACAGCTAACTAACAATAAATAACATGGAATTAGACGATTTAAAAAAATCCTGGAAAGAATCCACAGAAAACATACCACCTGCTAACAATATTATGGAGCTCATCCACAACAAAAGCAACGGGCCTTTGGCTATACTTAAAAAAAGGTTTAGAAAACGGCTTATCCTGCTTCCGTTAATGGTTGCTTTTGTGATTATCAACCTCTCAAGGCATCATGCTATTTTCTCTGATGCTTTGTTTTGGTGCTTTATAGCCTTCTGTATAATGATGTGCGGGTACTTTTTATTTAGTTACCGCCTTATGCACCATTTTAAATACATGGAGACTGAGGTAAAAGCAAACCTGGAAAGACAAGTTAAAACCTTGGAAAAGATCTATAGAGTGCGCTTGATTATAATAAGGGCATTTTCTGTTTTATACATCGTATTGCTAGAGGTGCTATTATACTATAACCAAGAACCCAGCCTGGTAAAATGGTATGCACAACCCCTATTCATACGCCTGTCAGGCTATGCGGCCGTACTTGTAATCTTATTTTTTGTAAGCAAATATGTGCTCAACCACAAGTATGGCAGACACATAAAGTATTTAAAAGAACTGGTAGGGCAAATGCAATAGTGCTTTTAAAGCAGGCACATCCTGGCAATAAGCTTCGCCCGGTGCTCACCTGGCTGCTGCAGTTATCAGATCCTTTATAGCTTTCAGAACATCAAAAAGAAATTCAACAACACAAGCAGCAACTGAAACAGATATCTGACGAGGAAGAAAAGTGTGCTCCGGAAAAAACATTGATATACACTGTATAATCCATCTAAACTTATGCGTGATATTTTAAACCTCCACAATCCATTTGCAAAAGTAATCGTACCGGTAGCGGTTATAGCACTGGTATGGCTTTTATGTCGCTACCGTTCGCATATTTCCATGCAAAAGGAATTAAGAGTTGTCCGGCCACCTTTAATGCAGTGTTTTGCATGGCTAACCATTTCTTTACTGTGGCAGTTCGGCACAGATTATATTATGAACTGGCGCGGCCCCTGGGATTTTGCACCATGGCTGGCGCAATCCTGGTACATATCGGTTTGCCGTGTATTAGCTGTAGGCATTTTAGGGCCTGTTGCAGAAGAACTGGTTTTCAGAGGCTATCTTTTATATCGTTTAACTAAATTAAGGTGGTTTAATAAATGGCGCGCCGTTATAGTACTGGCGGGTGCCTGGGCTTACCTGCACATAGACTATTCGTTACCCATAATTTTCGTCATCTTCGTGTTTGGCATTCTGATGGGTGCTGCACTGATAAAAACCAGATCAATAGTTGTACCCATACTCATGCACATATGCTGGAATTTATATGCAGTTTGGTAAAAACATCGCGTATGCAGCACACTTAACTTTAAATAACGTGAACTCGAAATTTAGTGCGAGTATAGGTAATGATAACTTAGATTTATACTTCAGGAAAGTAATTTTTATTTGCCTAATCGAAGCAAAGGATTTTTCCACTTTTTCCCCGAAAAATTCCGGGGAGTTTCCGCGGGCTTGGAGCGCACAAAATCAACTATAAAACCGGCTGTGATTTAAACTAAGGATTAACTGCAGCTATCTGGAGGAGTAACTTTAACAATTTCCGAGTTCAAGTTAAAAAACAACTCGGAACTCAGAATTCGGAACTCAGAACTCATTAATACCCGTACTTCTTGCCCCATTGTGCCTGCAGCTGCTTGCGCATATCATTTTCGCGGCCGTTCTGGCCGGGCTGGTAAAAAGCTGTACTGCTTAGCTCCTGCGGCATAAACTCCTGCTGCACGAAGTTACCCTCATAGTCGTGCGCATACTTGTAGTTGTTGCCGTAGCCGATTTCCTTCATCAGTTTGGTAGGTGCGTTGCGGATGTGGAGTGGCACCGGCAGGTTGCCTGTTTGCTGTACCAAAGCCCGCGCCTGCTTGATGGCCTTGTACGAGGCATTGCTCTTGGGAGACGTAGCCAGGTATACGGTGCATTGCGAAAGTATAATTTCCGCCTCCGGATAGCCAATCATCTGCACCGCCTGAAAACAGGACGTGGCCATGAGCAGCGCGTTGGAGTTTGCCAGACCAATGTCCTCTGAAGAAGCAATGAGTAAGCGCCGCGCGATAAATTTAGGGTCTTCGCCGCCTTCAATCATGCGTGCCAGCCAGTATACGGCCGCATTCGGATCAGAGCCCCGGATAGATTTGATATAGGCCGAAACCAAATCATAGTGCATCTCACCCGATTTGTCATACAGCACAATATTTTGCTGCGCTACCTGCTGCACCAGTTCGTTTGTTACTACTACTTCCGCGCCTTTTTCGCCTTCGGCTACAATCTCCAGCAGGTTCAGCAGTTTGCGCGCATCGCCGCCCGATATGGTCAGCAGCGCCTCATATTCCTGCACTTTCAGGTGGCGGTGGCGCATCCACTCGTCCTGCTCCAGGGCCTTGTCCACCAGTTCTATCAATTCGTCTTTGGTCAGGTGCTTGAGGATGTATACCTGGCAGCGCGACAGCAAAGCCGAAATCACCTCAAATGAAGGATTTTCGGTAGTGGCGCCCACCAGCGTCACGGTTCCTTTCTCTACGGCGCCCAGCAGCGCATCCTGCTGCGATTTGTTGAAGCGGTGAATCTCATCAATAAACAGCACGGTACCCTGTCGCTTTTTGGCCTGTTCTATTACCTCGCGGATATCTTTTACGCCCGAGTTAATGGCGCTGAGTGCTACAAAAGGCACTTTCATCTGATTGGCGATGATGTTGGCCAGCGTGGTTTTGCCTACGCCGGGCGGCCCCCACAAAATCATACTTGGTATTACGCCGCCTTCGATATAGCGGCGCAAAATGCCGTTGGGGCCAACCAGGTGCTTCTGGCCATAGTACTGGTCAAGCGTATGAGGGCGCATGCGCTCGGCAAGTGGTATGTTCGGATGGTTCATCTCTAATCTGCTTTTCCGGAATCGGTTCAAGACAAAGCTACACATTTACCGTGAAAGAGGTAAGTTTCACCTTTACAAGCGCATTCGCACAACTGATGGACAAAGAAAGAGCAGCACCTTCCGTTTCAGACTGAATTCTATAGCAGTTCGAGGTTACGATTCCTTGGTCGGCTCTATGTCATTTTCACGCTTCAGCTTCCGATCTACGTGCTTGTTGTTCTCCCGCAGCACCGGAACTTCCATAGGGCTCCGGGAAGGTCTCTCATCGCCGAACAGGACTCCCCACTGTTTGAAATTCTCTGTCCTGTCGAAAATAATTTTAAGCACAGCGATGATCGGCAACGACAAGAACATACCTACCACACCTGCAATCTCACCGGCTACAATTACACCCACAATGGACGCCAGCGCATTAATTTTAACTTTAGAGCCTACAATGCGCGGCATAAGGATATTGTTATCCAGGAACTGTACAGCCGCAATTACACCCAGCACCGTAACGATGGGCCACAGCTCCGATGAAGAGGCAAGCGTAAGGAGTACCCCGATAATGTTGCCCAGCAAAGCGCCCACATAAGGGATCAGGTTCAGGAAGGCGAATATCACCCCAATCAGCAGGGCATGTTTGATGCCGATAATCATCAGGATGCCTCCAAGCAGCACCGTAATGTAGCTGACCTGGATCAGCAGGCCAAAAAGATAACTTTTGATGATGATTTCCATCTCGCGCATAGCCCCCTCCACCTTTTCATGGCTGTTCCTCGGAAACCAGAAAAACACAAAGCGCAACAAAAGGTTCTTGTAAAAAAGCAACAGGAATATATAGATGGGCACTAAACCCAGGAAAACAAAAATGCCTGTGATGGAAAGAGCCGCTCCGCTCAGCATGTTACCTGCATAGCTTAGAATTTTGCTGCTTTGTTCACTAATAAAATTTGTCTGTTCTTCAGTAGATAATGGGGATATATCTTCTACCCAGGCGCTAAGTGTGTGCAAATGCTTGGTAACGTTTTGCTGAATAGTAGGAAAATCTGAAGCGAGATTGCTGATCTGAAATGAGAAGAACCAGATAATAAGCCCCACCACCAGTATTAGTACCATCAGGCTGATGCCTATGGCGAGTGCTTCCGGAAGCCTCTTTTTACGTAAAAACCGATAGATAGGCAGCAGCATAATACTCAGGAAGAAAGCCATCAGCAGAGGAGCCAGCAAACCTTTACCCAGCACAATTATCCACCCCAAAAAGAACAATCCAGTTATTTCAATTGATCTTCTCACCGTTAGAGGTAATCCATTTGTCATAATTTCAATTGCTTAGCTTTTATGTTGTTATGCGTGTATACGGTTGAGAAGAAAAAGGACTGACCCTTAACACCAGAACAGGCAGAAACAGGTACATATGCCCGCAGCACTTTGCCTGATGATGGCGGCTTAAGCATGCAACTACAATACAAGTAGAAAAGTAAAACAATAACCAGATAGTAGCTTTACATGTTTAACATATATAAAACTTATACTATGAAATACAGACAATTTGGAAATACAACAGAGCAACTTTCCGCTATAGGCTTGGGTTGCATGGGCATGAGTCAGGCTTACGGCACCCGCAACGACGAAGAATCTATTGCAACGCTGCACCTGGCGCTGGATCTGGGAATAAACTTCTGGGACACGGCAGATGTGTACGGACCGCACCATAACGAAGAATTGATCTCGAAGGTGCTGGTGCCTAACCGCGACAAAGTTTTTATCGCTACCAAGTTCGGATTCACTAAAAAAGAAGGTGGCAGCTTGGGTTTCAATGGATCGCCTGCCTACATGCGCAAAGCTGTGGAAGGCAGCCTGAAGCGACTGAACGTGGATGTAATTGACCTCTACTACGCGCACCGCATCGACCCGAACGTGCCAGTTGAAGAAATGGTTGGCGCTATGGCAGAACTGGTAAAAGAAGGCAAGGTGCGTTATATTGGTTTGTCAGAGGCTTCGCCGGCTTCCATCCGCAAAGCCCATAACGTGCACCCTATTGCTGCTGTGCAGTCAGAATACTCCTTGCTCACCCGTGATGTGGAGAAAGAAGTATTGCCGCTCACCAAAGAACTGGGCATTGCTTTTGTGCCGTTTAGCCCGCTGGTGAGAGGCTTGGTAACCAATACGGTAGACATGGCAAGCCTGCCTGATAATGACATGCGCAAGTCGTTGCCGCGCTTTCAGAACGACGAGCACCTCGATAATAATCAGCAATTAGCAAAGGCTTTCGCCGATTTTGCGGCCCAGAAAAACTGCACACCCGCACAGCTGGCGCTGGCTTGGGTATTGGCACAAGGCGACAACGTCATCCCTATACCTGGTACCAAAAGAAGAAAATACCTGCAGGAAAATGCCGATGCTGTAAACGTAAATCTGACAGGTTCGGATTTGCAGGCCATAGAAGGCTTGCTGGCAAAGTACCCCAACATTGGCAACCGCTATAACGAGGCGCAAATGAAGATGGTAGATAAGTAAGATGGAAAGCAGAAAAATCAAACTAAGTATACTTGATCAGTCTATCGTAAGTAAAGGACTTACGGCCCACGAGGCATTGCAGCAAACTATAGCCATCGCAAAACTTGGCGATAAACTGGGCTATACCCGTTTCTGGGTTTCGGAACATCATAATATGGCTACAATTGCCGGTTCTGCGCCCGAAGTGCTGATGGTAAAGCTAGCCGATGCTACTGAACAAATCCGTATTGGTTCGGGTGGCATTATGCTACCCAACCACAGCGCCCTGAAAATAGCCGAAAACTTCCGTATGCTGGAAGCGCTCTTCCCCGGCCGCATCGACCTAGGCATGGGCCGCGCACCCGGCGGCGACCGCCTTACCTCCTATCTGCTGAATCCGTCCAACGACTTCAGCGACGAAAGTTACGCGCAGCAACTGGACTATTTACAGCTCTTTTTTACCGATACCGCCTCTTCAGAGCACGGGCGGCTACTGGCCATACCGCAAGCAGCAACCGCACCCATGCAGTGGATGCTCAGTTCTTCCAGCGGAGGCAGCAGCAAGCTGGCAGCAAAGTATGGAATGGGCTTGGCTGTTGCCAAATTCATCAACGGGCACGCGCAGCCCGATATGGTAGCAGACTATAAAAAAGACTTTATACCTTCTGAACAATTTGCCGAGCCAGCCGCCCTGGTGGCTATTATGGTACTCTGTGCAGAAACCGAAGAAAAAGCAAGCCAGATGCGTAAGGTGCTGAATTACCGTTTTGTGCAGATGGAAAAAGGCAATTTTGATCCGATAGGATCTTACGAGGAGATAAAAGATTACGAGTTCACACCGCTGGAGCAGCAGCGCATCAAAGCCAACGCTAACAGGATAATTTCAGGTACACCAGATCAGGTAAAGAAAGAACTTACTCAACTAGCGGATGATTTCGGGGTAGATGAAATCATGGTTACCACGATGGCTACTTCCTTTGAAGACAGAAAGCGCTCTTTTGAACTGCTGGCAGAAGCTTTTGCGCCCCGGAATGCGGAACAGGAAGCGAGATAGCCGCACGAACCATGTCCGAATATGCATTTAGGTGAGGCGAATCAGAACAATCTTTGTACTATCATTGTGTGCGGCTTAAAATTTAGCAGGAACACTATTCTTTCAAAGATTATTACTTACCTTGTTCTCTGGCTGAAAAAACAGCTTTATCAGAATCGTAGCTACCAGCTAATCATACTTGTGTATGCGTACAAGGTGAGGCGTTGCAAGATATCCAGCACGAAGGATTGCCAGATACAGTTATCAAAGGTTCACCATCCATTTCATCATAAGAATCAACGTTAAACTATGCTACGTAACACTTTTCCTTTCCTTTTGTGCTTGTTCCTCCTCAATATAAAGGTCTCAGCACAGGAAAAAGAACTGCCTTCTACCAGTATTTCTCTTCAAAATCTAAACGACTTTAAGCCAGCTGGCAGCAACTGGAAAATTGTCGGCGATGTTTTCTATGATTTGAAGAAGGCCCGGGAAGGTAAAACCCAGCCTGGCGCAGGCGTATTGGTAAATGATCCGTCCGGCAAGACTGATGACAACCTATTTACCAAAATGGAGCACGGCGATATAGAGCTGGATCTGGACTTTATGATGAATAAAGGCTCTAATTCGGGCATCTACCTGCAAGGGCGATACGAAGTGCAGTTACGTGACAGCTGGGGTGTTCAGAATCCAACATCAGCTGACTGTGGAGCCATAACTGAGCGCTGGGACGAAGCGCAGCTCGAAGGACAAAAAGGCTACGAAGGCCATGCGTCGGCACAAAATGTGAGCAAAGCACCGGGCTTGTGGCAGCACCTTAAAATTGTATTCCGGGCACCGCGCTTTAACGGAAAAGGCGAAAAAGTTGCGGATGCCCGTTTTGTAAAAGTAGTTCAGAATGGTGTTACCCTGCATGAAAACATAGAAGTAACCGGACCAACCCGCGCTGCTGCTTTTCAGGATGAAAAACCCTTGGGTCCGCTTATGCTGCAAGGCGACCACGGGCCTGTGGCTTTCCGGAACATCAGCTACAAAGCTTACGGCACAGAGCCGGTCACATTAACCGACATGACTTTAAAATCTTATGAAGGAAAGATCGAGGCTGTGTCTGATTTCGATGCCCTTGCTCCTGCCACTGAAATGAAAATTGATGTACTAGAGCACCTGGCGCCGGGAGATAAAAACAACTTTGCCGGAAAAATTATGGGCACGCTGCATCTGCCCCGCACTGGCGATTACCTGTTTAACCTGAACCTGAAATGGATTCCGCTCGATACCAATCCAGCCAATCCGAATGGCGGTGGAGCGCTTACTATCGGAGATAAGCAGGTATTCAGCTTTGATGGGAAAACGGTGGCAAGCGGCGCGGCCATGGTTCACTTGGAGGCAGGCGACTATCCTGTTGTGCTTTCATACTATAAAAAATACGGGCATTGGTACGCGCCAAGTAACGATATTACGCTTTCTGTTGAAGGACCGGGCGTGCCATTTACCCTTCTGAATACTCCCTTGCGTGCCGCCGATCCGGTTGGAGCGATTACGGTGCTGGCCGAAAACGAACCCGTAATGCAGCGGAGCTTTATGGAACATCAGGGTGGTAAGAAAACACACGTCATTTCTGTCGGAGAGCCAGGTAATGCTAATTATACCCTTGATCTGCGCACAGGTGATTTTCTGCAACTATGGCGCGGAAAATTTCTGGAGACAACCCCTATGTGGCACGAGCGGGGTGAAAGCCAGCTGGCTATTCCGTTAGGCAGTGTGATTGCGTTTGCTGAAAAACCTTCGCTTACTTTTCTGGAAGATAAAAATACTGCCTGGCCAGACTCAAATACAACTTATAACTACCTGGGGTATGATGTAGATAAAGCGGGACGACCCACCTTTAAGTATACTTTGGGTGCAGCAAGCATAAAAGAAGCCTTTACGCCGGAAGACGGCGGGAAAAAGCTGGTGCATTCCTTTACCATCATGCCCGGCCAGGAAACAAAAGCAATGTGGTGCAGGGTAGCTGAAGGAAATAGCATTACGGCTTTGCCTAACGGCCTGTATGCCATCAACGACAAGCAATACCTGATTGAACTGCCCCGCAAAGCAAAACCCGTTATTCGGAATACTGCACAAAATATGCAGGAGCTGCTTCTGCCGGTTAACGCACAAGACAAGGAAGCCGTGGTAACATATTCTATTGTTTGGTAGGCATTAAAAACAGACCAGGAACATCATCATGAATATAAATAATTTAGCAAAGGCCCTGCTGCTTGTATCTGGGCTTCTGGCAAGCACTACATCGCCTGCATGGGCACAGACTAAAACGGGAGCTAAAAATCCCAATACAGGCAGTAAGCAACCGGCACCGGCTCCCAAAGGCCTGGAAAAGGTAGAAGCAGAACCCGAAAAAGAAGACGATTATTATAAACTTATTTCTTTACCTATACCTGAAGGGGTGGTGCTGGAAGTAGGCGGCCTGGCCACCCTGCCCGACGGCAGCCTGGCCATTTGTACCCGCCGGGGCGAAGTGTGGATTGTATCTAACCCGAATATTTCCGGTAACGAGCAGCCGAAATACAAACGCTTTGCTTACGGGCTGCACGAACCACTGGGGCTTGCTTACAAAGACGGGGATATTTATGTAACACAGCGCAGCGAGGTAACGCGCCTCCGCGACATAGATGGCGACGGACAAGCTGACTCTTACGACAAAGTATATTCCTGGCCTTTATCGGGCAATTATCATGAGTATTCTTATGGCCCGCTGTTTCTGCCCAACGGGAACATGCTCGTAACCCTGAACCTGGGCTGGAGCAACAGTTTAGGACACGGGGTAAGTTTGGCTCCCTGGCGTGGCTGGATGCTGGAGATTACGCCAGATGGAAAAATGACGCCTGTGGCCGCCGGCATGCGCTCGCCCTCGGGCTTTGGAATGAATGCCGCAGGCGATGTTTTCTATACCGAGAACCAGGGCGACTGGGTAGGTTCCGGCCGCATTACGCACGTTGAAAAAGGCGATTTTGTGGGAAATGCCGAAAGCCTGCGCTGGTCAGGTTTACCTGATTCTCCTCTAAAGCTAAAACCGGAGGATGTACCAAACACAGGAGAACCTTTGTATGATGTAGCCAAGAAATTACCTGCCTTAAAAGCGCCTGCTGTCTGGCTGCCACACGGCATTCTAGGAATATCGACAACCGCTATACTCCTGAACGATACCAAAGGCAAGTTCGGCCCCTTTGATGACCAGATGTTCATAGGCGATCAGGGGCAAAGTAAAATTATGCGGGTAGATTTTGAGAAAGTGAAAGACGAATACCAGGGCGTTGTATTTCCGTTCCGTGAAAGTTTTTCTTCCGGTATTCTCCGCCTGATCTGGGGAAGCGATGGCTCCATGTTCAGCGGCATGACGAGCCGCGGCTGGTCCTCCACCGGAAAAGACATGTATGGCCTACAGCGCCTTGTCTGGACAGGCAGAATGCCCTTTGAAATGAAAACAGTACGTGCCATGCCGGATGGTTTCGAAATCGAGTTTACCAAACCTGTTGACCGCAAGCTGGCCGCCGACCCGGCATCTTATAAAATAACGGGCTTCAACTATAAATATCATGCTACTTATGGGAGCCCTGTCATCAACAACAAGGAATGCCTGATACATGGTATCGTCGTGTCGGAAGACGGTTTAAAAGCCCGCCTGGTGGCAGATGGCCTGCGCGAAGGATATATTCATGAGATTACGACTGAAGGCGTGCGTGGCGCAGACGGCAGGCTTTTGCTGCATAACGTAGCATATTATACCCTGAACAACATTCCGGAAGGAGAAAAGCTGGCGATTGCCAAGGCAGCTCCTGCACACGATCATGCTGCCATGGTAGCTATGGCTACAGCATCTGCTGCCAAACCGGCGGCTACATCAGCTAAAACCAAAGCAACGCCTGCTACTAAAACATCCGGTAAAAGTCTGCCCAAGCGCTTAACCGTAAAGCCTGCTTCCTGGACAAAAGCAATAGATTATACCATTAACCTGGGCACCAAGCCAGGGCTTAAATTTGATCCGGCCCGGTTTCAGGTAAAAGCCGGAAGTACTGTGAAAGTGGTGTTTCATAACGACGACGATATGCTGCACAACTTTGTGGTCGTGCTGCCAGGAACGGCGATAGAGGTTGGCGAGATGGCGATGAAACTTGGGCTGGAAGGCCAGGAAAAAAATTATATCCCAAACACAAATAAACTGCTGTACCATACCAACCTGCTCCAGCCAAACACAACTGAAACCATCTACTTTATTGCTCCCGGCAAGCCGGGCGATTATACTTACGAATGTTCTGTTCCCGGCCATTTTTATACCATGCAGGGCACAATGAAAGTGGTAAAGTAAAACAGGATGGCTGAAGCAAACCCCGAGAACTAAAATATCGACATTCTAAAAACTATATCAGCCTTTATTTGTCTTAACAGAGTCATTCTCAAATAAGAGCGTATAGGTGCTGTTGAGACAACCTGTCTGTGAACACCTGAACAGCAGCTATAACACCCATACATAAAGCACCTTCTGCCAGGGCTTAACTTTTAATACCTGCCTGAAATCGAACTTAAGCACTCATGCAAAACCATACCTTTATTACTCTGCCCGTAACGGACAGATCTGAAATGGAAGCCTACATTGCGATGCCTGAAGGAGAAGGCACTTTTCCGGGCATCATTTTATTGCAGGAAGCTTTTGGGGTAAACAACCATATCCGGGATGTGGCAGCACGCATTGCCCGCGAAGGTTATGTGGTTGTGGCGCCGGAGTTATTTCACCGCACTGCTCAAAGGTTTGAGAGCGCTTACGATAACATGGCTACTGCCATGCCGCACTACCATGCCATAACACAGGAGGGCGTAACAGCGGATTTACAAACTGCCTACGACTGGCTGCAGCAGCAACCGAACGTAGTCCGCGAAAAGATTGGCAGCATCGGCTTCTGTTTGGGCGGGCGCATTTCGTTTCTGGCCAATGCGGTGTTGCCGCTGTCTGGCGCTGTGTCCTACTACGGCGGCGGCATCCCGGCTTTACTTGGGGAGGCCGGCAAGCTGCACGCCCCGCACCTGTTTTTCTGGGGCGGCCAGGATACCCACATTCCGCAGCAACAGGTACAAAACATCATAGAAGCAGTGCAGGCCGCGGGCAAGGACTATATCAACGTGGTGCTGTCGTATGCCGGGCACGGGTTTAATTGCGATGCGCGAAGCAGCTATAATCCTGATGCCGCCAAAGAAGCATGGGCCATGACGCTGGCATACTTTGAGAATAAGCTGAAGTAAAATTTTGAATGAAGAGGAAAGGGAGCAACAACAGTTTTAGGTAAAAGGGCACAAGTATCTTCTAATGGTTTGGGCTAAAAAGCGTTTTAATGCTTTTTAGCTTGTGTGTGCGCCCAGCATGGCGCAAGCTATATTCTGGAATGAATATACTCAGATTATCCAGCGGGTGCAAATCCCTTATCGGCAAGTTGGTGAAGCCGATTAGCAAGCCGCAAGGGCGTTACCCGTGAG
>Ga0210040_10001550_pt1 | contig 34410 bp, 29 predicted proteins | sample CryGeyCG12114_NA_FD_185462 | JGI IMG/M metagenome (GOLD analysis project Ga0210040, IMG submission 185462) | Groundwater microbial communities from aquifer - Crystal Geyser CG19_WC_8/21/14_NA (SPAdes) (version 2) | ecosystem: Environmental > Aquatic > Deep subsurface > Groundwater | place: USA...
AGAATTGAATTATTGTTGCCACAACATTTTACAGATTTAGTGGTTTACTTTACATAAATCGACCATTTGTCGGGGATAGCCGAATAACATGGGACAACTTTTTTTTACTTTGAAATGAACTATAGCTGATGAGACTACCGAAAAACGATAAAAACCCCTAATTATTATTACTGGTTTTTTGTAATATTAATATAAATAATTCCTTATAACTCGGCTTCGTCGGTATACCCTCTTGCTGAGGTTTATTTTTTCTCGTATGCTTAGAATAGAGGAATATGGAAATCTCTATGCTGTTGTTGCATGCGCACATTCACTTTCCGATGATATTGTTTACTCAATGTCCCTCCGTTTTAAAGAGGAAGCTACAAGTGTCTGAGCGGTAGAGATGGAGGGATTTGAAATTAATGTTTTTATCCGAATTTCGTGGTTTTCCTGTCAAAAGATTTTGAAACTCCGGAAAAATAAGTGTTTGCTGCACGTCTATGACCTTTTTTTTACAAGTTTAAACTATTAGGCAATTTATTACGGTGGATTTGGACCCATTCCACGGTTATATTTTTTGTTAACACAGTGTTTTAAAAAGACGATTAAAAATGTAGTTAACGTTCATGAAGGTCAATGGTTCTGGGTCATTTTGAATGAGTGGGAAAGTTTTGACAAAATAGTATGACAAGTTGACAAGGGACTCAAGATTTGCGACCAAATTAGATGTTTACTTTGAGTAAACTTAACGAAAGGTAAAACATATTTTGAAATAAGATTTTTCAGCATTTCCGTGCACATATAATTACAATTAGTTCCTCTATTATTCTGAATATATCTGAAATACCAGTAACAAGCAAGCATTGTTTACATTTTTTAGCGAGAAAGCTGGATATTCCTGATAATGTTTTGACTAAGCTTTCGATATACGAATCTGCCTTTAATACTTGGATCTTTTGTCAAAGAGTCCTCCATCCTCTAAAGGATGCCCTGGAATAATGAGTTCACGATGTCGAAACCGTTCGCGAGGAAGATCTGGTTCTGTTACGCCTGCTCCAGATGATGACTGCAGCAGTACATGCAAAAGCCGTCCACGAAAATGTCGGTCCCGACCAAAGGATACTCAAACTACGAAGGTGAAACGAATGCTCAATTTTGACGGCGAAGAAACTCAAGATTCCTTCCCGGTAACGCCATTACTAGCCGACTCTGAGGACATTACCGAACCAGTTCCCAATGGATTGGATGCAACCGCGTTTCCGATTCTAAAGAATGTTGATAGGGTGCCCACCATCCCTGGGTTTTGGAAGGACCCGCCACCACCCGCTCCCGACTTTGCTTCATCATTGCAGTTCCCTACATCAAACCCCACTCGGCGATCGCAAAGATTGCTGTCCAAAGGAAGTAGCACATCATACACGGTCAGTTCCAGCTCGGCGTCTGTATCTTTCGTTCCCAAAAACTCGTTCGGCTTTAATTTTTACAAACCACTCGACCGGTCTGATATCCCTGCTGACCGACTGAGCACTCACAGTGACTATGGAACATCATCGGAAAATTCCTTCCGGCTCAGCAATCTCCGACATCATCATCAACATAAAACACGTAGTACTACTCATAATGCTTCGTTTTCCACCAATGATGGTAAAAGTAACTTGGTCCCTGTTCCAAAAGTATCCCCAGGTGGATATATGAGTGATATCGAAGACGAGCTTTCAATACTTTCTGATCTCAGTATACAAGATTCTGCAGCTTGGGGCTCAGAAGATGATCTGACTAGCCAAAAACTTGGCGAAGATGAAAATGCAGACGAAGGATTTCTCAACATTAGCAATCTCAGCTCTCACGGAAGTCTAAAAGTGCAATTTTTGTGCAATGATGAAGTGTGTACTCTCATTCCATTGGATGGGTTTGAATTCCCTTCATCCCTATCCATCTCAAAAGACAAACTTCTCCATACAAATGGGAGTCCATCCACCTCTGTGCCCCCATTCGCAATTCAGGTTCACCCGGAATTGAATCTCGGCTCCCTATGCTTCTCACGAGGAATGCGTGTCACTCAAGCCTCAAATGTATTTTCCCTGGAACCATTTGGTACATCATTTTGCTCCTTGTATCCTGCCGTCGTATCCGTGAAACTACAAGTGCGGCCATGTCCCGAAGATGAAGTCTATTGTCTCTTCTGTAAAGACTCAACCTGTGATCTCACTACTACCCTAAGTCATTGGGAACTCATGGATGATAAAGACATCCGAGTAAATCTTGTAGAAAAGAGGGTTGCCTTTGAAACCACACATTTTTGTACATTTGTCATCATGATCCGCCAAGTTGTTCCCCCCGAAACAAAATTAGTTCGAGCCCGAGCCGGTGGTCGTTTAATTTTGAGCAAAACGCCTGGCATTGAAGTAAATTTTCCTAAAGGAGCTCTTTCCGAAGACACCAGTGTCACTGCCAAGCCTTTTTTCGACACAGAGATTAGTGTGAGGGAATTTTTCGAAAGAGAAGCTAAATATAACAGTGTCCTGAAGAATGAGACTCTAGCCAGTCCCATTGTCATGTTTCAACCACATGGTTTAAAGTTTCATCCAGAGCCTGTGATTGTGCAGCTGCCCATTCCCGACTATGATAGAATAAAATCCATCTTTGGGGTCACTGCGAAGTTGAGCATTTGGCAAAGTGATACTGGAGAGAATGAGCCGACAGAGTGGAAAAGGCTGAATGTGCAACCTATAACAACAAGATTGCGGTATGGTGTGACAGTTGTCACCTTTCCAGTCACACATTTCAGCTTCTTCAAAGCTGTGTGGGAAGTGATTTCTAAGTCAATGTATGAGGCCAAGTTGGGTATGTTTTACTACTTTGTGTCGTTTGCAATGAAATGTCAAGCCAATATGGAAGACTACCCGGAACATAAGAATTTTGGACTGGAAGTGATTTGCTTTAATAGTGACAAGCCTTGGCCCGATGTTCAAAATTATAAACACAAAGTTGGACAGAGTTACCCCAAGTTGGTGGGGCCGGGCAAAATTTTTGTGAAGTTAAAGAGTCGCTATTTTGAGGCTGATGTGGAAGCAGGTGAAGATGAAGAGATGACTAAGGAAGAATCTGACTTTAGGGGAAAAGACTTTGCAAAGCAATTTGCATGCAAGTAAGTAATAGATTTATTGTGTAGAATATTTGGGGTAAATAGTTTGAGTTGTTTAACTACTTATTTGTTCAAATTATAGATATAAAGAAGACAAGGAAATTGAAAGGGGGACATTTGGAAAAGTTGTAGTCATGCGGAATACACATCGTACTCAAGAACTGCTATTTGAGTTTAATATTCAAAAGGTAGGAGAAAATATTATATTTCCTAGAATTTGCATTTGGAATGGTTGGAGCATTTCACTTTCCACTTTTTATGATATTCTGGTTTGGTTAGATTATGAATATAAACTATACTTTCTATCTATTATTTTTATAGAGCGGCAATGAAGCGGATAACACTTCTGCGGAGTCTGCACGTACCGACAGATGGTCCCAAGTAGCTCTGCAGGAATTGGGCGCTAGTCTTTTCATCACTGACGGGACCAATTGGAAAATGCTCGCAAAGCACATTGGTTTTACTAACAAGGAAGTCAAGGAATCTCTGAAGGTAAGATTTTTTTAATATAAATTTATATTTGGAATTTCGTTGCTCAGTGAATAAAACTCTGCTTCTTATTCCCGCATAGAAGAACATGTTATGCAGATCTTTATTTTCCCTATTTCTAGAAATCCCGAGATCCCTTCCATGACATGATCGGTATGTATGAACGCCGTGGTGGTACTCCGGAAGAATTTGTGAATGCTTTGTATCATGTCCATCGTCAACTTAAGGGTGCAGATGGAAATCAATCACCTTGCAGCAGTAAACAATCCCGATCCTCAACTGGGTCGTCTGGACGAGGTTCGCTGGCTAGTAAAGGCCCTAAATTCAGTGGCGAAGACTCTGATACTTCTGGTAAATATTGTCTATACAGCATAATTGGGACTCGTATTGTCAGTCACTTCTGTCAGTGTCCATAATTTCATTAATATCATTATTTTTAGCATGCACCCAAATATCACAAGATTCAATGTATTCCAAAACCCGAAAAAGATCCAACAATAGTGGAAGTGGCTCTGTAGATTCAAAACGTAAAAAGTACCAGTATGGGCCTCCATTGTTTTCTCCTCCGCCTGGAAATGAAGCAGATAATGATTCCAGCTCTTCGTCGTCGGAAGACCAAGATGGGACCGGGAGTAACAGAGATGACGCTAGAAGCTCTAATAATAGCAAGTCGAATACGAATGCTGGATCAGATCAATCTACGCTTATGAGGTACGTGAATTAATCAACTTGTAGATTTACACCTTTGATGTTTATATCTGCTGCTGATTGAAACACTAAGTTAGCTTTATTGTATGTATCTTTTTGTCTTAGGCAAGACCGTATGATATTAGAAGAAACATTTCTGTGGGAGATGTCTACGCATCTTGACAATCTAAATTGGAGAGCTTTGGGACGCTCATTGGGAGTTGAGGAGACAGTTTTGGTCAACATTGACCATACTCATAAGGCTTCTGGGTTTCGTGAATGTGCGTATCAAATGCTACTTTCATGGAAGCAGAGGCAACCCAAGCAATGCACTTTTGGTGTCTTATTTTCAAAGTTGTGCAAAGAAAACATGAATTCTGTTGCAAAAAAGATGAAGCAGATTTCATCTAATGATAAAATGTAGCGGTAGCGGTAGACAGAAGATATTATTTTCGAATGAGTAATTAGCTAGTATAACTAGTAGGTATGTGAAAGTGTTTCGTATTAGATTTGACTATCCTAATTAGTCCAAAGAGAGTATTTTCATGATGAAACGTATTTGAAAAATTTCCCCTGTATCCATTAATTAATCGCGACGCGAGGGGATTTTCTCAAAGTGAAACGTGAACATAATCTTCATAAATTAGACATATTTTCGCTATTGACTTGATCAATAGTTAAATTGAATAGTCGTGTGGACTATAATATTATCTGTTTTACATTACATTATATTCTTTTGCAGTACAATCCGCAGCAAATAAGCTTACAAATTTTAGTATTAATTTTTATCGCGCCAAGAAAGAAGACGGAACTCAAAAAAATCGAAACAACAGAAAAACTATATTAAAACAAACAACAGTATCTGAATATAAATATATACTATTTTTCTCAAAACCTTATGAATGAGTTGATTAAGGTTTTTTAAAATTTATTATTGTTATTCTCTCACTGAATATGTATTTCTCTACTATATTTTGTACTAGATTTTTGTACTGATGATTTAACGTAACTGTAATCGTAGGAATTGGTGAATGAATTGGTTTGGATCTGGGTAATAAAATGTTGAAACCAAACTTGTATTTCCATGATGTGTGTAACAAAAGTTTCTCTTAAGCATGTATTTTCACATATCAAAGAAGAGAATAATGAACAATAGTAAATAGTATATATTAAGCATAATACATCATACCATTTACACATCACATCAGCAAGAAAATTGAAAATATTTAATGATTCACACCATTTCGCATGAGAAGAATTCGGTGTTAAAAGTATGGATCAGTTAGACATCAATCACGCCATTAAAGGTACCAAAGCAATACGGATTACGCAGCATTGATGATCACAATTTTAGATCATGACTTTTTCCCAAGAGCTTTGCTAACTTGGTCATGTTTTGCTGCTTTAACTGCATCCTTTGCCTTTTTCTCCTCTTCTCGCTTTTTGGCAGCCTCTTCCCTCTGTTTTTTTATGATGGCAAGCCTGGCCAAATCCTGACGAGCTTCTTCAGTTTTCCCTTCGGCATGAAGCTTTTGGTAATGAGCTTTCGCCCTTTGCCGCTCAATTTCCTCCCTTTCTCTGCGACTTAGTTCAGGTTTAGCAGCAGGTGCTGAAGAGGATGCTGCTGCAGCGGCCCCACCCCCGGCTTTAGGATCACCAGCCCCAAGCGCTCCCACCCCCTCAACTGTTTTGGAAGCTTTTTTCTGTTTTTTCTGGATTCGATTAGGATTTTCTATCTCTATAAGTCCTTCAACTCCTTTTGCTTTTTTCTGTAGTACAAAAAAACCTTAATGAAAAAGTTCACGACGACAAATATGTCAAATATATCCTTAAAATCCAATATAGATAAAGTACATTAGCATCATCCGAATCTGACTCGGTTTCGGACTCCGTAGATCCATCGGATTCTTCAGATTTAGCTTTAACCTTCTCTTCGGTTTCTTCATCGTCTTCATCAGTGGACTCCCCTCCACGTTGTCTCTAATCAAACATAATAAGAACAATTATCAGCATTTGTGGACGGAACGCAGTTGTTGGGGAGATGTTCAAAACGCCACCGCCATCACCACTGCCTCAAAACCGTAAAAAATTATAAGGAATTCCGTTCAGAATAGAGCGGCATGTTAGACCTGTGATTTCATTTGAACCGAGAACTGCAGCGCAATAAGGCTCCGCCCGATATATAGAAGCTCCGCCCAACTGGATGATAATAGGGAGTTTGCGCTTTTACAAGTCAACTGACAAAACAAATACGAGTCCTATCTTGTTCACTTTAAGTTACGACTGTTTAACGTGAACGAGATAGGATTCGTATTTGTTTTGTCAGTTGACTTGTAAAAGCGCAAACTCTCTAATATCTGAACTGGCCGAGGCCGAGAGGGGTATGGGGAGTGGGCAGTGGAGGAGGCTTTTCGAGCACAGGCTTGAGTGCAGGAGGAAGCTGAGAAGGCCTTATAAGGCTATTTCTGGTGGGCCTTTCCAGGTTTCTTTAAACGAGGGGCTGTGCGAAACAAAAGTCTCGTCAACGTCCCCTCACGATCCATTTTAGTGACTCTGTCTCTATTGCGGACGGAATTCTTTCTAATTTTACGATTTTAAGGTTTTGAGGCGGTGGTGGTGGCCTTTGGAACATCTCCACAACTACTGCAATCTATCCCCTTTTGTTTACTACTTACTTTACTTTTTACTACGATTTCTATAAAACCTTTAAAAAACTCTAAAACGAACCCTTTTCTCGATATCACGCTGACGCTGTCTCTCAAGCTCTTCAGGATTTGTGAAATTCCGACTTCTTCCCTTGTGGTTTACATATTTTCCTATAAAAAAAATTCATTATCAAATCCGACACCAAAATATGGTCAATCTGCACGGCACTGAAATAACGAAAGGTAAATAAGTAAATATTATATTAAATATATACCTCTAGGCATTTTGATAGGTTACGTGGCTAAAGCTACCAATTGAATGTATGGTTATCCAAAATCCAAAGGTATGGAATTCACAGCAGCAAGGGAAGGTGACGAAGTTTCAGATTACAACCTAATAAATAACTAAACGTAGTATTCTTACTACGGTCTCGACGAAACCACCCGACCACCCGACTTTCTCTTTGCTGCAGTAACTACAAACCTAACCTAACCTAACATAACACTGCTGCAAAGAGAAAGTCGGGTGGTCGGGTGGTTTTGAGACCGTAGTTAGTATTCTCGGACTCCAAATATTTTCGAAAACCTTCACAGAGTTGAGGAAGTCAAAATGAAAATACGGTAAATACGTTGACAAAAAAAGCGATGAAAGATACTAACTCAGATTAAACACAAAGAAAATTGTTTAATTAAAGCAATATGACAAATGATGATGCTATTCCACATACCACATAACCACATTCCACACAGCAAAAAAGTTCCCAGCCACTCATGTTACAATTTAAAAATAAGACGAGAGAAGTACGCATTGAATTTGGCGGGAGTTTTGATAGTGTTTTCTACGATTTCAGATTCTGACTAAATTGAGTGTTAAATCGGCAAGAGTGAAATTCATGATTTGTAATATTGTAATTAAATACTTGGTTTTAAAATGCCGAAGGTCAAAAGGGGCAAAAAACCTCCTCCGGATGGTTGGGAATTAATTGAACCTACTTTGGAGGAATTAGAGCAAAAAATGAGAGAAGGTGAGTTTCATTTTAATAATAAATAAAACCCGTGATTGTGTCTTCCAATCCACACATTCGACAGCCAAAATCAAACAGGTTCCTTATAAGTAAGTAAGTGTATTGTGCCAAAATTATAGAAATAAGCGAATTTTTTTTGTCTGTAGCTGAGGCTGAACCACATGAAGGAAAACGTAAAGTAGAATCATTATGGCCGATCTTCAAAATCCACCATCAAAGAGCCCGCTATATTTATGACTTGTATTATCGTCGTAAAGCTATTAGTAAAGGTATTTCCACTTGATACAAATGCATTTACCTTATACTCGATAATAATTTTACAGCATAATTTAACTTTTGGTTGGTTTATTTATGCCCAGAACTTTATGACTATTGCCTGAAAGAAAGCATTGCTGATGCCAATTTGATTGCCAAATGGAAAAAGCAAGGCTACGAGAACTTGTGTTGTTTAAGATGTATTCAAACTAGGGACACCAATTTCGGAACCAATTGCATCTGTCGAGTACCTAAAAGCAAGCTGGAAGAGGTAATCAAATGTCAAATGTGCCTAATTATCCTAATGTAAATCAAGTTCCCGTAAGTATCAAACCTATAATGCTGTTGTTGCTATCGCAGGGAAAAATTGTGGAATGTGTACATTGTGGCTGTCGTGGATGTTCAGGGTGAAGGCACAGAAACAAAAATTTCCTAAAAAGCGCCTCATTACTATTTACTTCTTAAGTTGTATTTTGGCAGTGTCTTTATCACTTCTCAGATGTTGAAAAACTTTTGAAAGCAATAATATTAGGTTTTTCTTTTCTACAATTAAGTAAATTTTGTTCACTGTGTACTCTAGACTATAAGTAAAACGAGCATGATATTTGGTTATACTGTACAGTTTTATAGTCTCATTTTTTCGTAGAACGTATTGCAATTTTAGTACTTACTCTTGCTATAGATCATATTTTATTATTTTTGTCAACGAATAAATTTAAACTGTTGTGCATATAGAATAATTGTTTTAAACAATGATTTGTTGCAAAAAGAAGTGTCCTAACCTCCTAACTTGTCAAAGAACTACAGTCGTTTCTATAAGTCAATACTGTTCAATACCCCCACCGTGGTTTCTGCGGAAAAAATCAAACTTGTCTATATAACGTTGCTGTGGTTGTATTTAATATTTAGCTAACCTATCGCCGTACCTCTCAACTGTACACATTATACATACAAATCCTGGCCAGTATCGCCAGTATGAAATTTTAATAATTCGTTCAAACCTCAAAATTATTAGTAATGCAAGGGGAAGTTATTATGTGCAGTGTTATATCTGCGGTAAGATAGCATTTTTATTTCATATCTTTCCATAGCTTCCTTCCACTCCTGTTTTCATTTACTCACTATCATAGGCCAGCGCGTTGATGGTGATCGCTGTGTCTGTCATAACACTACAACACTCAGAAGCTTGTGCTTTCGCCATTTCATTATCTGACTTGGAAAACAGCTGTAAAAATTCAGCAACGGAAAAAAACAATACAACTGTTAAGGCTACTATTGAAAGCGAAGACTTTGAATTTTATGATTTTGACAACTCCAAAATTTCTGATGCTGCTACAGAAAAACCTCTCACTCTAGAAGAAGTTCAAAAAGTAAATCAGAGCTGGTACTACTTGTCAGCAGCTAGTTTAGGACTCAGCTGCCTCCAATTCGCGTTTGCCATAATCTTCATCATCTTTTGGCATGTGGTACGATCCAGTCCACCATTTTATTATTTATTAGTTCCTCCAGTTACTGACTATAAGCAATCCGTCGTGCATTTTCAGTTTTTCCAGAGAAATTCCTGGCTCCGAACGGGAATCAACATTATATTGCTACTCGGTATTGCAACCTGTAGTTGTGTCAGTCTGGTCCTAGTACATCCGGATAATGCCGGGGACGATACTTATTTTCATAAAGTCATGTTGGCGTTCACCACACTGCTTTGTTTGAATATGATCGTGATGTCCCTCTCTAGCTGTTGTAGCCTGCAGTATACACTGTCCAAACCATTTAGTTTCCATTGTGTGTGCGACTGGGAGGATATGAAAACTTGGCAAGGATTCATAGGCAATAGCAGAACGAATAATCCTCAAAATACTAATAAAAGTCGAGAATCAAAGCATTCTATCATGCAGATGAGGAAATCCCGATATGGTAATTCAAGGACCAGTAAAGAAGGTTTTCTTAACGATATGCCTAGGGAGAAACGCGAGTCAAAGGAGTCCGCTTATCAGGACAATGAAAGGCCACTTATTTGATTTGAATAAGGATGTCTTTATCCCTGTTGTAACAATAAAAATGTATACCGTGTGTTGGAATAGAGAGATGGAGGAAAAAACGAAATTGCCGCCGAATAAACCGGCATGTGTTGTTGCGCACATGCAATAAATTGCGTATAATAGACAAAGCCGTTATTATTTCTCGGTGTAATGTCGGCAAAATACAAATAAAGCGAAGTAACTTGATCATGAAAAATTATATGGAAGACAAAGATGATGCATCATATATTTCAATCAATTTGATTTTATTTGAAATCAACGGAAATATAACGATTTTAACGTTTTCCAATTTCCATATTTACGCTTACTCATTTTTGTAACGATGTTCCATAAAAGCATCATCAATCCATTGTTTATAGTGCGAAACTCACGTGAACACATCTGAAAATAATATTTAAAAAGATTTAATACATAGAAATTATTTAGCTGTAATGCCCAATTCTGAGGTTGTTACCCATATTATAATAATACTAATATTAGGAATTAAAAGTTCATTTCAAGTTCAAGAATTAATTTTGCATGTTACCGTCTAAATGACAGTTTAAGGCTCAAAATAAGTGGGTTTAATCCAGAAAGCTAATCTGCTACTGCAGTTTAGACGAGGTGGTAGAACACAGGTAGAACACCACCTTGCCGTGTAGAATATTATGCAAGGTGATGGTGAGGTAATGATTTTCTTTAGAAAGTAGAACACAAGCATAATCAAAAATATTAGGTCGCACGCATAACCAATTTTTAAAAATTTATTACCGCTACAGAAGACCATTCGAAGGAATTTCAAATCTGAAATGTATACATGTACATGAAATGGAATATTTAAAAATGTAAAATTAAATTGTGCATTGACTTTTCTGTAAAAAACTGCATTAGGATTAAATCAACAACAAAATATTTTTCGCAGGAAAAATACAAGGCTGTATAGTCCGTCGGTGTCAGCTATTTCTTAAACTGTATGTGGTGCAATGCGAATGCCAATTCGAACTCACTATGGACGTAACTGTAGCCGATGGAGTTTGCTTAAATGTGATTAATTTCCTTTACCAAGATTATTATATCAACCTACCTGAAATAAATAAAATTAGCTGTCTGCCACACTGTGAGAATTACGGGCTACATTAAGGTTTCAATCTCCTTAATTGCGCAATAACAGTCCATATCCTTCTCTCTATATCATCCTGAGTATGCATTCCTAACTATAACTAACTAATAATGTAGATAGAATGCAAGACATTCTCACGCTTAAGTGACATTGTACATTTTCTAACCATTGCTAATGTCTATTCAGTTAGTATTTCATAAAAAGTTGACTTTTCCAGTCCTTTTTATGAATTTTGAGGCAAAACTAGTTAGCTAGTAAACAAGTTTATATTTCTCACTCAATAAGCCATGGGAGTAAAACAATAAACTTAATATGTGCCAGGACAGGTGGGCGCGTGGGAAATACTTGGTGCCGGGCAGGATACGCTGTACTTCCATTTGGCTCTCATATTCACACACACACAGGCACTAGTTCTTAGTGTCCATGCCATATTCAATATTGCTATTTAATAGTTGGACGTATGCTTGTGCAATACAAAATCACAGAATCCGAGAGAGAAAATCTGAAAAAAAAATCCATCTTTTTGGAGTAAAATTTCCGCAGGCTTTGCTACAAAATGAACTTGAAGAATCTTATTGAAAAGGTGCATTGGTTTCTGGAAATAGTCTACATTGGATTTCACAATGTACCCCGGGATATGAAGTAAAAATATTTCTATTAGTGTGTATATGTTGTAAGCAATTTACAATTTGTGATTGGGATTGTTATAAATTGTCCTTTATTTTTGTTTTCGTCAGGCTTTTATTCAGATATGTCAAAGTGAACCTTATGACTTTATATTTTCAAAAGACGAATCAAACTGTTAGCTCGGTTTTTGACAAAACTGCTAAGAGAAGACCTGATAAGATTTGCATTCGATTTGAAGATGAAAAATGGTCCTTTTCTCAAGTAAAGGTTTTTTATACACAAAATATGGTTTTAAAATATTGCCTTTTGTTTTCAGTTTATTCTTTTTGTCGTTTTGTAGATTCAAGAATACAGCTATAAAATAGCCAACTATTTTCAAGCGCATGGATATCACAAAGGTGATACCGTTGCACTGATTATGCAAAATAGAGCTGAATATGCTTGTGTATGGCTGGGATTAAGTCGAGTAAGTTTCGTAAACTTTTTACGTTATTAATCTACGTAAAATATTAGGTTTTATATCCTTTGTAATCAGATTGGAGTTATCACAGCATTTATAAATTACAATTTACGACTGGAGTCTTTGAAGCATTGCTTGAAAACAGTGAACGCAAAAGGGATAATTTACGGAAGTGAATTAAGTTTTGGTGAGATTTTATCTGGTGCTATAAACTGTGAAAAAATTTTTTCTTTTAATGAGTTGCTACTACTGAATAAATGGCTTAAAAATTTAGTTTTAGAAGAAATGCACCAATCGGATCCGGATTGTAAACTCACTGCTGTACCCTTGTTCCAAATCAATGATACAGACTTTGTAAACAATGCTAATGTCGCAGAAAGGAATTCGCAGGCTTTAAAATTCGTCAATCTGTCAAAATGTTTGGAAAATACTTCTAAAAACCCTCCCATTGTAAAGGAGATGGTTGGATTTCGGGATATATTTGCCAACATTTTTACTAGTGGTTTGTTAACTCAATTATTATTTCATAAGAATCAATAATGCATTTTTCTAAAAACAAATAAATTGTGTGGTGAACGTTGTCCATACAGGAACAACTGGTCTCCCTAAGGCTACAATGATCACCCATTGCCGAGCATTTACATTTACAGCAACTTTTCCATTTCTAGGACTGTCGGAAACAGACGTTTTAATAACTTCTATTCCATTGTACGCATATTTAACATTTTAAAACGATGTAAGCTTGGCTTCAATGGTGATAATATCGTAAATGCTCATTTTCAATGTACATTAGATATCATGTGCAAGGATCATTTTGTGGGACATGTGTAGCATTCACTTTTGGGTGCACGCAGGTCATCTTCCGTAAATTTTCAGCCTCCCGATTTTGGACAGACTGCATAAGATATGAAGTGACGGTAACTATTTTCATCGCATATTAAGGGTACACCCGATGCCGTGTAAACTCGTACATTTCTACGTGCGTAAATCTCCCAGCCAATCAGATCAGTAAGGAGAAGTTGGAAGTCTGCTCGGATTGGCTGGGAGATTTACGCACGTAGAAATGTACGAGTTTACACGGCTTCGGGTGTACTCCTATTGTCTCATGATACACCTCTCATTGCTTAATGCCATGATTTTGTACGATGGTCCTTACAGGTTGCTCAATATTTGGGTGAAATGATCCGCTTCTTGTGTAAACAACCGGACAAACCTGAAGATACCATGCATAAAGTGAAAATTTTCTATGGAAATGGAGTGAACCAAGAAATTTGGAGAGAATTCTCCCAAAGATTTCCCAATACCAAGATTAATGAATTATATGGCTCAACAGAAGGAAACTGCAATATGGGTCAGTCAGTCAATCCGTTATATTAACGAGCTTTCTAATCCAAAGTTTTAACTACGGGGTATGATTAAAATTATAATTGTAAATATCTCTCACATGCAGTGAATATAACTGGCAAAATTGGAGCATGTGGCTTAATACCCAACTATGGAGTTCCATTTGCCCCCTGGGGCTTAGTCAAAGTTGATCCTTACTCAATGGAAATTTTGAGGGATCCAGAAACCAATTTAGCTATCCCATGTGGTCCAGGGGAGCCTGGAGAGTTGATTGGAAAAATTAGCTCGTTTTTGCCACTTCAAGAATTCAGAGGGTTAGCAGCAGTATATTGTTTGTAACATTTTAACTATGTCGGGTCGGATCATACTTTTCTTGAAAATATTTTGTTCGCCACTATGATTATGATGATTCTGTTGTTTTTATAGGTACAATGATGAGAAAGAGACTGAAAAGAAAACAGTCCGGAATGTATGGAGAAAAGGGGATGCAGGATTTCGATCTGGTAACTTCAAAAACTTAAATAGGAAAGAACTTCTCAAAACCTCTTATTTCAATAAACATACTGACCTGACTCAAAAATTCTTTATTAACTTGGTTAAAGCACATTTTTATCATTCATTTTGAATACAGTTGATATCGCTTGGGCCTTATAAGAAACCCATAGTATTTGTTATCAGATGATTGAGTAAGTACAGAATTTAAGAAAGGAGTGTATCCCACATAGCAGGTTATTACGAATCATGTATTGAAATTGACTTGGAATTGAATTAAATAGGAGACAGTATAATAAATTCCCATTTCCTGATCCTAATGTAGCTAATGTTCCCGCAGCATAAAATTTACACGAAATTCTTGGTTCACTTTCAGGAGACTTGCTGACAATGGATAAATTCGGATATATTTATTTTTTGGACCGCCTCGGGGATACTTACCGATGGAAAGGAGAAAATGTGTAATACGCATGTTTGATATTATTATTAGATTGCATAGTTTGACGAAAGTTAACACATGAGTTGAATAGCTCAAATCATGCTGTAAGAAGTCATTACCTTTATAGTTGATTTTTTGTCTTTTTAAAAAACCAGTGCAACCTCAGAAATTGAAGGGATCATGACCAAACTGTGCTATATGAAGGACGTAGTAGTATTTGGAATAAAAATTCCAAATGCTGAGGGTAAAGCTGGAATGGCGGCTCTCTGTGATCCCGAAAAAAAGATAGACTTGAGTAGGTTGAGCCAGCAAGTAGTCAAACATTTGCCATCTTATGCTCGCCCTTTGTTTCTTCGAATTATTCCCGCCATGGAAATGACAGGTTCGTGTCCCATTGTAATATCATTCTCACGTGAGTTTGATTAGTCCGTTAGTTACAGTTAAATTAACCGCCACATTGTTTTCAGGCACATTCAAGATGCAAAAGGTGAAGTTACGGAATCAAGGATTTAATCCGAGCACAATCAAAGACCCAATTTATTTCTTGTGTGATTACAAACAGTACGTGCCACTTACAGTGGGACTCTACAATCAGATTATTGAGGGAGGCATTAGATTTTAATTTTTATTGCCAGTTTAGCTTTATGTTGAGATCTCAAGTTGAATAAAATAACAAGTATCAATATGAAATATTGAAATATTAAGTTACCAGCTTTAGTTATTAGTGAGTAATCGAGGGTTTACTAACTAGCTAACGAATTAATTATACAGATAAGTTTCAAATCTGTTGCAGCTGAGTAAATAGTATAAAACGATGATTAAAGAATCGGAGTAGTGCTATAAATTACAATCTAATGATTGCATTGCTAATTTGTAAGTAACAAACAGTGATTATGCGTATTGCATTTGTAGCGGTCTAAAACTCAATTTTTTAATTCTTCCATTTCGACTGTTCTGCCCCGAGTGATATGAGCTACAGTCACAGTTCACAGTCTAAAATTAAAAGTGATGAATATTGTAAATTTTCATTTTCCTAGTCCATTTTCACACAGCATATGTGAGTGCCGGAGCTCCACTGAAAAGTCAAAGTCCAAAATCGAATAGTTATCTTATAACTAAATGTCTCGAAATTTTTCATGCATCACTTACTTTGGATGAGTTTCCCCTTCTTCAGCCGAATACGGGCTATGACTACCACTCATATTGCTGGCAGACCGATTCGTTCCGTAAAGTGGGGGAGGTGGAGGAGGAAGACCGGACATAAAATATTGACTTCCCCTCATGGTAGAGAAATTGTCATCACCCAAACCGAGGTTATTGCTTGATGGTGGTTTTGGCTGTGGCTCTGTAGATCTTTGCCGTTGGGACAAAAGGATCACCGAATTTTGGTCAGAGTATACCAACGGATCGGGTCGGTGGTATACGTATTTGTTGGTTGATGCATCATAAATCAAATGTGGGGTGACTTCATCACTCTTTTTATGTATTCTACGGGGGATGAAATGACAATATTTTCTTTGTGTTGATGAATGATAGGCACATTATATGAGAATTAGAACGAAGAAAATAAAAAATAATAATGGAATATCTACCTGAGTAAAGTAAACAGTCTACGAAAGGCAGCTTCGTAAAACAAAACGTCTTCTCCTCTAAAGAAATAAAGAGCGGAATTCATGCACAAATCATGCCAAAAAACTTATTTCAACAATGAGAATGTATTCCGAATGTACAGTAGGCATATGAACAAATAAAAAAATAAAAGAGAACCAATAAAGCCGTGTTGGATGATGTATGAATATCATCACAACTATACCAACATTGTTTTGATCATGAAATAGCAGCAACAAAAACTTACATAGGCTTGTCTGACAATTCATCCCCAGAATCCGTATAGTCTGTATCTTCCCAAAATAAGCCGACAATAATGGCTCCAATGAAGAGTCCCACTCCACCCGGAATCACTGTAGCCCATACACCATCCCAAGTGTAACTTTTCTCTGGAATTTGATCCCTCCGATAAAACTGGAACACTTCTGGTTGAATTCGTTTACTGATTTCGGAGATTACTTCATCACTATCGCTAAAGCTGGTCTCGGCCGAACTAGATTCACTGGAATCACTGACAACCTTCTCATCGTTCTCGGAATCAGAATTCGATTCTTCAGCTGAGTTTACCAACCGGAATGCGCACCAGTCTACTAGAAAATTTAGTCGTCGAAAGTAGACTTGTACAGAGGTTCGTTTCATATCTCTTGGACACGGTCTTAGTTTCCAAAGCTGCGAGACTTCCACTTGTAGCTTTTTTAATTCCGGACTGAAATCTTGATCTGATGCAAGGTGTATGACAACACTAAAATGGTACAGACAACATGGTGTTGTACAAATGTATCGTCTATTCATTTTCGTGGATTAATTTTCCATTTTAATTCAATCAAATCTCACACCGATCGTAAAAAGTCTACGGTCTTGATAACTTTGAAGCGTACAGAGCACATTGATTACCCAAGTAAACCAAGACATTGAAAATAATTTTTCTCATTTGCCTGTCTGTTTTCATATGAACAAGAATTCCCATTGTCTTATTTGAAGACAAGTAATTTAAGAATTCAGTTTCCAAAAGTAATGTAAGCTAGAAATTGTGAAAGTTATATTTTTTCTAACCCATCAGCATCTTTGGGAGAAAGTGGAACACGATTTTCTCCTAAACTCACAGCCGAGTCCATGAACACAGGAATGACATTTCCTCCATTGGATCGCTTCCACCCAAAATGATCATTGGAAAAAATTTCGATCAGATTGTTTAGTCTACGTTTGTTGACTGTGCAGAAATCTCGAACATTCATGTTGTCAATCTTAATTTTAAGTACGTATCTCATTGGTTCTTTAGGTATCACGTCCATATGCAACTGTAGCTGCTGAATTTGGTAATGATTTTGTTTATTCCATCCAATGATGTCAAATTGAGCCGTTTCCTGTGATTTTTGGGGAACACCGTACAAGTATCCGATTGAGTTGTACCCATCGTATGTGTAGTGCAGCCAATTAGGCAAATCTGGTGAATGGCTGAGTTTTGCATTGTATTCTATTTCTCCGTAAGATCCTACGATGAATAAAAAAATGGGCGATTGTAGCTTAATTTATGATAACCTAAAATACTTCATTCACCAGCTCTTCTTGGTTTTGTACCTGGAGTTTTTTCCCATTGGAATAAATCAGGAGTGATTTGAATTATGGATAGTTCTGAAGAATTAACCGTGACTGCTTTGTGGTACACATTTATTTCTGCAGTTGTGAATTTTATGGAAGATACAGAAATTAAAAATACTAAAAGATGAGAATTATAATTAAAATACCCCATTTTGGAATCGAAATTGATGTTTTGTTTAAACAGAAGTTGTGGTTTGCTCGTACTCTGAAAACCGTGCCAAAACAGGTATAGTGAAAGCTTTATTCGGAAATCTTCGGGCAATGCCGAATCCTGGTAAAAGTGACTGCTCGAAATTTTGAAATTCCATGAAGACAATGACAAAGTGCAGACAGCATTCCAAGTATGTAAGTTGAGCGATATGGTACACAAGGTGAAGCATTTCAAGGCGAAGGAGGATTGTACTAACTAAAAAATTAAAGCTTTCGTGCTTTGCATTCACATTTAAATCCCACTGTATAGGCAACTTTCCTTGAATTGTGGAAAGCCCTTTCAAAGCTTTAACGTAAAAAAATGTTTAAGGAGCATTCTATTGTTTATTTATTATTAATGAACAAAGTGAAGCTATTCACAAGAATGAAATGCCCTCAAATTTGTCTGTCTATATAAGTCAGGTTCTGTCTGTCGGTCACCAAAATATGTCGTAAACTACTGAAAGGATTTTAATGAAATTTGATGCTCACAACAATATTTGGATAAAGTTGTACCTAACGTAATTTTACATTGCCCCCAATATAATTTTCCCCGTGAGGGGAGGATAAAGTTTCAATCATTAATAACTTGTGTATTAGGCGACCGATCAACTTGAAACGTTGTTTGTAGAGATTGTATAAGATGCTGAAGTGAACATGCTCCTCTTTCCCCTGTACATTTGTGAGCCCATGAGGCGATCAACTCTCAACTGGAATGTGTGTATCTAGAGGTTTGGTTAGGCTCTGTGACCAAGACACAAAACCATTGTGAATGAAGACAAAGTCATAGCAGCATTCCCGTAATGACAATTCCATCCCAAAAGCATGGATGATGTTTTATTTTAGCCCAAAATCTTAATTATTCCACCCACGCTTTAAATGTCAGGTAGGTAGGTTCAATCGTTATAGCATCCTCTGTCTGATCAATCTGTCACAGAAGAATCCTTATTTGTATTATATTGACGCACATTGTGAATACGAATAGATAAGCAAAAAAAAGGTGCACGTAACGTAAAAACAAAACGATACAAGTTTTGTGAGGCATGTGGCCATGTTAAGCCTTTACTTTGATTCGATGTGCTGAAGCTAAATTTCTCTAAAATCAAAATAAATGATAGACGATTTATTGTTTTACAAATTTTCAACTATATAGAATGTCAGGCGATTTTTGTAAACAAACACTGCAGCAGAAGAAAACATTCAACGTTTTGTAGCAAACCGTCCACTCAAATGCATACGAGCACTAGTGCAGGCAGTACATACGTATTTTCATCAGCTCAGTTTTATCCTCAAGCCGACTTCTAGGCCTACGTGACTTGTAAATCGATCTAAATCTACACTGTGAATATCCAACAAAAATTAGCATTCAAAATAAATTAATTTTGTATCAGTTAGCCTGATTTCCATAAAATTTAGACTAGCTGAATGTTCTCAATCGATAGGATGACAATGATTGAATATACCTGTTTCAAATATCATTATTGAGTATGGGATGCAAAATAGTAATAATATAAAATATAGGCAGTTAATAAATCTCATGATTTTGAAATCAACCGTGCATTCTAATTTAAAATCTGAAAAAATTTCATATAGAATTAAGACAAAGCAGTTTCTACTATTATTGTTTTCCTTTCACTAGTCATCGTTTGTTAAAAGGTCACTTCATGAAGTGTGACCGTTGTATCTGGATTGCATGAACCTTCAATAAATGAATCAAGCATCCAGCTAATTCACAGCAGCAACAGTAGTACAGTAGGGGCCTACGTGACTGTGTAATTCGGGAGAAAAAAGGATTGTTTGGGTAGCACAAAACATTTCCCCCTGACTGAATTTTTTTTTGTAAATTCAAAAATGAATTTAAAAAATAAAATCTAGCTCTATAACCACGCAATTTAAAACATCTGTCATTTTCGTCTAGGCACACCAAACTATTGAAATGATCTAGTTTATGTTTCTCCTCAACTTTGGCTCCTTAAATACAATATATCAAATGAAGAAACCGCGTTAAACGAATACATGGAAGTAGCAGGTATTATTCAGCGATTGATTTTTTCTCTATTATTTAATGCTAAAAATAATAATTTTGTTTCCAGCAATGACAGAAAAACATCTACTAGTAAATGGCCTAATATACATTGCATAATTTTGTGTCCAAACAGCATGAAATTTGATATTATGTGAGCTATTAGTAATGTAATGTACGTCATGTTTGCAAGATACTATGTTTTAGTGATTATGTAAGCGCAGGTGGGTCGGTTCGCGATTCTTCATTAGATCGTTTCCACAATCTACTTACAGGTTTGCTATGCGGAACTAGCTAAAGAAACATACATTCTGACCTTTTCAACCCTGCTGAGAACAAACGACAATTCGGATTTCGCACAGCTCATTGATAAAAAATTTCATGAAGATTTGTCGAGTCCTTTGAAAGTTACCGTGTAATATAGCAGATGCGGCTCGGACAAATAGACACACAGACAGACAAGTGTAGCGTCTCCATAAAGTAGCGGATATCTCCTGTTTGTTACGTAATAACTATGAAGCTAATCCACTATCTTACTTTTATTTACAAAAAATTTTAAGTAAACCCAATTCTAAGCAGCATTTTTTATTTATAAAAAATTTGATTTCTGTAGGAAATTAGTACAAACTAGGCTTTACGCCTTTATGCACGGTGTTTACTAGTACAGCATACCCTGATATGCAGAATCTACTGTACCACTTTAGAGAGTACCTACTGAAAAAGGTTATTGACCACCTTTTAGAACCCACAGTAACAGTACTGTATCCAAGTAAGCATATCTCTGACAGTACTATTTTGCTAGCTGTTCAAGACACATTACGTATCCCAATTCAGTTTTATTAATAGACAATTAAACTGTATTGTCCCTTCCCTTTTGATCCATGGTCGAATAACGTTACACATGGCAGTAAGTTATCCGTTTTAAACGCTCTTGAATGTTAGTATACTTTCCATAATCTCATTCGTTTCACCCAAAAATGGAATGACATTTGGCAAAGTCTGACTTTCCTAGCTTCACAAACTCCATTAAGAAGGCTTAGGATTTGAAAAATTTACCAACTACAGTATTAGTGCACTGTTGCAATACTCCAGTCAACAAAGATTTTAAGTTCAAGTTCAAAAAGCGTAACTCATCTGGTTCAACTTAGTGACTTAAAGTACAGACTGCCTTATTTGGAGATTTGTTCACTGTGGATTTTAGTCGTTGGCCCAAAAAGGATGGTTTGAGGATTTGACCATTTACGAATAGATCCATCCGAAAAGAGTTCTCCATTTCCAGTATCCAGCTTGGATAAAGAAGACTTGGATTCTGGTAGTCCATTTGACATCTGTATACTTTTTACTGTGCTTGAATCGCTCGTACGAGAGTACGCAAAAAATAGGTAAGGAAAAAAACAGGAGCTGCAGCGCAAGTTACTTACTTACTTACTTACCATGATGCGTAGTAGATTTAAAGGGTATATAGAGGATAGTTGATGAACCGTATTGTTAGAATTAGAAATACATGACAAATTGCTATATAATGTGGTAATATATGAAGTAATATTCATCTTTTAATCATTAGCTGTCACATTCTGTTCCTTATTATCCTTAGAAGCAAAATGCTCTTAAATAAGTGTAGAGTTTCCTAATTATTAAATTAATACATTATGAGACGGCAGCATTTGCAGGTTATTTTTTAGTAAAAATTGTTTAGACGAGTTTAGTAACATGGGAGGGAGGATATTTGGATATTAGGATCAGGTTTTAAGTTTCACTTACTATGCATCGGTAAACGTTGTTGGGAAACATGAGCCAGATTTTATTTCGTATTTCACGGTAGCCAGAACTGGTTGTTTGTAAACATCGCAGAAGGTTCTTTCTAGAATCTAGATTCTTTGTCTGATGTGCAACAGCAGAGCAAGTTTCCAGAATAATGTTTGCATTTGAATAGTGACCATACTGACATGTTGTTTCAGACTTTGTGTTAGTAATTTTTTGTGCTAACTGTTGTGATGAATAACCAACGTACAGACTTATACTAACTAAAGTGGGAATTTAATGTATTCATCATGTTGTGAACAGATGAAATGAGCAGCTCTTGGCTACAATATTTCACCAAAGGAAACAAAGAGGAAAACGAACGATTTTGTAACTGGAGACGGGAGTACTGGCAAGAAAGATTTTGTGATCCAAGTCATCTCCATACAACCCCTAAGACATCCCTATTCCCATTGTTTGTGTATCTTCGATACGACTTGAACTATAAACAAAACAGCGGCTCAAAAAATAGTCAGCTAAACTCGAACCAGAAGATATAACGAGTTAGTTAGTCAGTTTAGCTTCAGTTTAGTTAACGTTGGCAGACGGTGAATCTCGTAAACTTCCTCTGAGTGAGTGTATATATAGTAGTCTTATCTCTGCTACTTGGTTCTGCAGTTTATAGTATTGTGTAAATACTGTCTGTCATATGTAAGACTGATTCGAATTTTAAGCCGGACAATATTATATCGATATCAAATTTAACGACAACTAAACTAACTACTTCGAAACAAGCGGAACCAGAGTTTTATTGGAAGGGTCCTGAATCTGTATCACCGAGCTTTCAAATCTTCTGTGCTTCTGTTCTGGCTGCGTAGTTTAGCGTAAATCATGGTAAGTTCAACTTCAAGGACACCATACTACTACTGTCTAATTTCGGAAGAGGTGGTAGCAGGAATGAAGGCAAGTAGTAGGATCAGTTTTTTTCATGGACGTTTTGGTTTTGGTTATTTTTACAGTATTACTCGGATTTGGAGTCCAGTGACATTCTTGAAGAAGAACGATATTTCAGCCGAAGTGCTACCGGAGGAGGTGGTGCCCCGGGAACTTGCAAGAGGAATGGTAGTTTTTCTAAGAAGGTCCTTCGCATGAAACAAAGGGGATCTACTGCTGGCATTGGGGACGCATTCTGTCGAAAAATCATAAGCTCTACTCCGCCTGGACCACTGAGTGCTTCTCATCGGCGAGTGTCCGTCTAGTGGTCCAGTCCCAGTGGTCATGCTTATAGGACACGTTTGTTGAATGCGCTGTTCAATCCTTCCTTCTGGTACTGTATCCCTGGCCTGCAATATTATGATAATGTAGTTGGTGTGAATTTTTTAATTTTCCACGTTCTTGTTATTGATTGATTAAATGAAATGTGGAAATACTGAACGTCACTAAACCATATGCCCAAAAGTGTAATATTAGTAAGGTTACTTGTTACTCACTTATTACTTTGACTTTATATTGTCCGTACATTATACGTTGCCCGGATCGACATTGGTGTATATTAATATTTGTAAGCATTTCATCATTTCATTATAAGCACGGTTAATACTGTGCTTAGAGGCGGTCCTAGTTCATTGTGAGGTGCAAACCGTAACAATTCCAATGTTGATGTAGCCAACGTATAAGTCAGTAAAATAATGTAATCTGATTACTAATAAATATAGTTAGTTTTTGTGGATTTCTATCCTGTCAGTATTTGTTAGTTGTGTGAATCTTTTCAGTTGTTTGAATAGTTTTAAATATTTATTGTTGAAAATATTTAGCTATATTCTGATAAGTATTTCGAGAATGTGCAATGAATTTGCGACCCAATAATCAATCGGAATTCATATATTTTACATTATAGTTTGTGTTTTTTGTTCACTCGAGATTTAACTACATATTTACTATATATTTTATTTTAATGTGTAACGCGTGTATTTAAAGCTTTGCTAATGATATCTTACCACCGTCAATTGTGGTCATATGGCACAAATTGTTTCAATAAAGTTTTCCGAGCTCTTTAATACACAGCCAGATTAACTTTATGTCCCTAAACAATGTGATTTGCTACTTGGTTCAATAAATGAAAACAAAAATATCATCGTCGCAGCTTATTCAGGCTTTTCTCGTTATTCTTGATCATATCTCCTATAAATTAATGAATGGGCTGATTCATGTAGCTTGACTTGGTGTCGTTTTTATTTCGTATTAGATTTTTTGCGAGTGTTGCCTTTTCCTTTGATCGAATTTTTTCGGATTTTTTTCGTTTACCTGTGTTAACGAATGGAAAAACATCGGTTTTCAATAATATTGACTCTCATGAATAACAATTTTATTTTTTTGGTACGTGTTAATCGAAGACGATTATAACTTCGTTGAGTCCTGACTTTTTCTTCGGTTGAAAAGGCTGGTACAGATGGATTTTCATTAGTACTCAAATTTTTCCAGTCCAAACTCCTTTTCACTAACCTGTGAGCCAACTCATGCAATGTGAGTCTACGGATCGTGCCGTCTGCTAAACTACTCGTCCATTTTACTTGAACCAACGCTATAAAAACGTATGGTATTAATTTTCCTTCACAGATGGAGCACAACGTATAAAAAAATATTGGTAACCAAATAAATGTCGTCAAAACTAACCCAAAGTAAAAAACAGCAGGAAATTTAGTGTTGAAAATCCCATATTTGTTGCCTGTGCTGGGGAAACAATTTTTGAAGAAATGAAATTAGTGTTCAAAGCAGAATGTATGGTTGAAATTTCTACTTAAATTGATATAACTGGGTTAATGCTATCTATGATAAATGAGAAAGCCAAAACTAGGCCAATTAAATTCCAACTGATTGTTCCCTTTACTGTGTTAATGCAATTTGGAATTTTTCTATGCTTACGTGACATTGTTTTTGAAAAGAAAGTAATATCGGTACTAACAAATGAAAACAACAACTTTTATTCAACATGATTTATAATAAGCTTGGAAAAAGTAGACGATATATTAAAACAAATTGAGTCTGGGTTTATGAATAGTACAAATTGATAGCTACAAGATTGTGAGCATGGTTCGGGTCGTCTGGGTGAGAATCTTCATGAGCCACTAAAGCGGATGACATCGAAGGCTGGTCATTTTCCTCATGGGAAAGTACAGTTGCAGTCACTGGAATTTGTTTTGGAATTCCAGAGTCCGACGTGAGAGAATTTTGTGCGATCACATCCTTTGGATGAATGTCGAAGTTGGATTCGCCTACTGGCTGCACAACGAATTCTGTATTATATTGTCCAGGCATGTTTGTTGCATTTTCCCACTCTTCTACGTATGGTCCCAAAATGATTTTTCTCAAGCTCGTTCGTTTTTCATAAATCCACATGTAAATATCTGCAAAATGCCGACATATTATATTTGCGATTTTGAAATTGATGCAACATTATATACCTTTTTTCAATGAAAAAGATTCAGAAAACTCGGTAAGAATAGATCGTGAGGGCGAAAAAGTAAAATTAAAAAACTTACTTTTGAGAATGTCGCTAAAAACTCCATCCATATTTCCCCTAACACGATCAAGTTTCTTGTCCACCTTGGCAATCAAAGAATCAAAACTGCGGGCAAGTTGTGAAGTAGCTTGAGCACTTTGGTATTTCTCCAACATGGCCTTCAGTTTTTGCAAATCGTATCTTGAAGCCAAATCATTCATAACTTCCTTGACTTTGGTGGGATCAAATTTGCTGGTTAAATCATCAATTAAACTGGTCATTTTGTCCAAAGGCAAAGATTTAAGAACTTTGGTCACATAGTTGTTGATTGGGAAGGGACTCAAATGGCTTACAACTTGATCCAACAACTGGGCAACGAAGGTGAAATCCAGTAAGTCTACTGCTCGGTTGAAAACTTTCAACATTCGGTCTGGATTTATTCCATCTACTACAATATCCATAGTATGCGAAACAATTTGTGGCTTGATTGAGTCGTTAAGTAATACGGCGGCTTCTTTTACAGTGTGTGGAACATATTGTTCAACCATTCGGTCCATAACTCCTTTCATGAAGAATGGGAGTTTGTAGTCTTCTGAAATCTTTGCAATCAATAATTTGCTCATTTTTGGAGCGTATTCTTCTGCAATGTCATTGGTGATTCGTTCGAAAGATGTTTTGCCGTGACCGAATTGACTGTGTTTGACTGATGCAGGTGGGGTCCATGCCATGAGCATATCTCCTAACGTCCCCACTACAAGAGTTAGTTTTCATTTAAGCCGCATAATCGACTTGTTCAAAACATAATAATGGTAGTTTTTTTAGCTTATAAATATGAACTTACATTGGTTTAAATATTGGCTTGGATCGTCCAAAAGGAATGAAAACATGGAAGATCTCAATCCCTCTGGGATTAAAGAGAGTGGTGAAGAAGCTCCAGCTCTAGTGCTTGACTCAGTTGGTTTTATTTGTAGCATTTGAAACAAATCCACCAAAGTGTTTAAGGCTAAAAACATATGAAAAACTTGTGAAATTCATCCATAAAAAATAATTAGCTTGAAATTTTCCTCACGTTGAGCATTTGACGACTGTTCATCAACTTGAAAAGGTCCATCTAGAGATTTCTTTGGATCAAAAATGGTCTGGGAGTTAATGAAATTAGACAGAGCGTCATCCCCTCTACCAAGTTGAGCGAAAACTGCAACATAAAAATGTAAAGCGCCGAATATTTTAAACCTTTTGTAACAATAATCAACAATTAGTTGGCAAATAATCTCATTTACCTAGAAATAGAAATATCGGAGCACAAGTTATTGTCTTCATGATGTCGGATCTTTAATTATTCTGAACGCTCCCTCACGATGTATAACTAACTAACTAATGCACTATAATTGAGTTCGTGAAAAGTTTCTCCACTTCGCTTCCACACGGGTATGCGTACACTAAAACAACATGAAAGCAAATGAATGGACAGTGCTCAAATGTTTATGCTAACCATTACTGGAAATGTACATAATCGTTTGTTAACTCAAGCTGACGAAAGGATGCAGGCAGAGTGAACTTCCTCGTACCCTTTCTTAGAACCGGGTCCAGGAGGCTATGTTCTCATTTATGAATGGAAGCGTATGAAACAATGGGTTCTGACAATACTTAATTTCAAATTCATTTACTTGTTTTTATGCCATCCTTTATTCATTAGCTGTATTCTCAACTAAGGAAGTTATTCGTGCCTGCAAATTGCAAAGGAGATTTCGCAACACTTGCAAAGAATGGAGTTTGTAGGAAAACTTAAACGCCGTGGACCAGTTTTATAACAGACGTTTTTATTTTTTAATAAAAAATTTTGAACATTGCCAACAGGATTTACGATGATGCAAACAACTTTCATTTTACGAATTAGACTTTGTTTTAAACAAAGGGTACGCAAAGTATATTTGTCTCAGTTTTCGTTTTTTTTCTTTGCATTTTAAAGCTTGTTGTTTATCCTTCGTTTATCAAGTCTATACCGTCGATCACTTTTTCAACCTTGGCGTTTTTCTTATCTTGGAAATCCCTACGGTGTTCTTTATATTTGCGATTTAAATTGTGTACAGCTAGAACCAATACATAATATTGCATGCATTAATAGATTTAAAGTTATTTTGTAATATCTGGATTTCGATTTCCAAAGTTTACAAAAGTTACCACCGCGTTTTTCAACAAGGGCATCAGATGCATCTACTGGAGACTCCACTTGTGTCACTTCATTTGCAAGAGCAGAACTGTCCAAGCTCATGGAACTTGCAGGAAATACAACTATGAGAATAATTTTTTCAAGTTAGTTCCCATTTTAAACATATTCTGTACACTGTACTCCACCAATAACTTGCATTGTTTTTTTTACCTTACCTGCAAGAATAAATACTAGAAAAATGGAAAGTAAGAATTTCATGATTAATTGTAATGTGCTAATGAAAGCAATGTTGAGGTAGAAACTGCCTGCGAATTACTATTATGATATTTTTTCCTCTGGCTGCTTCACTGGATAGGGTAGTTGTAAATTCCAAGAGAATTTCTTATTGTAAATTACCTCCTAAGTAATTGTTGTGCTGAACTTATTTCAAAATACCATTGTCATCAAATTGGCTAGGAACAAACCATACCACGTAAACTATATGTGTATTTGTATATACAATAGAACTTACATTGCGTTAAAGGTAAGTTCCGAGCGTTTAAAACTGTTAAACAAATGGGTTTGCATTTGCATGATAGTAATTGACTATATATTGATAAGTGAATTATTTTTTTTTAACTGTAAAAACTAAAAGTATATTTGAAATATATGTGAACTATGCATGAAATATTTATAAGTTTACTAACTATAAAGGCTTCGTCACGTCGTATGCAATGGCCATAGAAGTAGATTACTATATAACACGGCAATGGCATTCGAAGATACCAGTCAAGTCAATAAGTATTGTACAGATGGCGTCCCATATATCTACTCTGCGGTTGCACATGCGCAGTAAATAAGGTGCCTACCTTCACCTTTACTTTTTTTATATAATTCTGTTTGCTGTTTACAGGAAATTTAAACCACGGAGCTCAACTGAAGTTCGAATTCATAATTTTATTTTTTTGCAAATGTGCTTTTAATTTAACACCGTTCAAAATTAATACCAGTCCGCATCCGTTGATTTTGGTCTTGTAGTTTTTTCTTTTTTATCTTCGGATTTATCTCCTCCAGTAAATGAACTCAGCCAGTCGTAATCAGTAGATTTGGCTGTAGTAGTTTCCTCTTCTTCTTTTTTATCTTCGGATTTATCTCCTCCAGTAAATGAACTCAGCCAGTCGTAATCAGTAGATTTGGCTGTAGTAGTTTCCTCTTCTTCTTTTTCATCTTTGGATTTATCTCCTCCAGTGAATGAGCTCAGCCAGTCGTAATCCGTAGATTTGGCTGTAGTAGTTTCTTCTTCTTCTTTTTCACCTTTAGATTTATCTCCTCCAGTGAATGAGCTCAGCCAGTCGTAATCAGTAGACTTGGCTGTAGCAGTTTCTTCTTCTTCATCTTTGGATTCATCTCCTCCAATGGATGAGCTCAGCCAGTCGTAATCAGTAGATTTGGCTGTAGTAGTTTCTTCTTCTTTTTCATCTTTGTATTCATCTCCTCCAATGGATGAGCTCAGCCAGTCGTAATCAGAAGATTTGGCTGTAGTAGTTTCTTCTTTTTCATCTTTGGATTCATCTCCTCCAGTGAATGAGCTTGGCATCGCAGTAGTGTTTTTCATTTCGGTTGCCAATTCTCCTTCAAAGGAATCCGACGTCATTAAGCCACCGTTGGATGACTTCTCTGTAGTGATTTCTACTTCGGCTAGTTTAGATCTTGATCGAAGAGTCGACACTCCAGTAGTTGCTTCCTTTTCGGCTACGTTGGATTTTGCGTCAAATGTTGATGCTCCAGGATTTACTTCGGTTTCCGCAAGATTGGATTTTGGCCAGAGAGTCGTTGCCTCATTAGTTGCAGATGAATTAACCTGAGGAAGAGGAGACAGTGGATATTGATTTCTAAAGCGTTCTTCTGCCGCAGCCGCTGCATATCCCCCGTAAACTTGATACGTTGGTTGAGCAAATTGCGTATTTGCCCATGGTCCGTTGCTTTGATATGGATATATATTTGCTGGCTCCTGGAGACGAATATTGGCCTTTTTCTGCAAAGTATTTGGCCGCCTATAAAATTCTGGAGGATGAAATTCAAACATCCCACGGCCAGTTTGCCTGGCAGGCAGAGCAAAAAATTCCCTTGAGAAACGTTCATAACTTATTTCATCTGGTAGACGTAGGCCTTGGGTAGAAGACTTTGAACTCATTGATCGACCTCGGTAATTTTTGTTCAGTAGTATACGTGCAAAGCCTTTGGAGGATTTGGACGGAGGACCGAATGAAGGAACATTGAAAGGATCCAAAGCTTCAAATGAATGTGTGTCAAAAGCTTCAAATGAAGCCGGATCGAAAGCTTCATATAAAGGCGGGTCCAAAGTTTCATACAAAGGCGGATCGAAAGCTTCATATGAAGGCGAATCGTAAGCTTCAAATGAAGGCGGACCGAATGAAGGAGATGCAAACAAATTATTTGCTGGTTGTTTAAACCTGTTGCCTATCAGAAAGCATTCATCTAAATTCGTATTATTTTTTCTTTTCACTGGTCATAAAAATGCTTAATGGACGCTATATTCACCTGAGTCAGAGTTCTGAAATGATTTTTGACGTGGAGGCACATAGGTTTGTTTTTGTCGCTGGTTGGCAACTGGCAGCGCATAATCTACCGGCGTCTCATAAAGGTCAGTTTCTTGAGTTTCATGAATACTATCTGCTTTCCTGTCAATTCTGAGAATAGTAGCGTCTTCAGCAGGAATGGATTGAGGAACTGATGACGTAGTTGCTACATTGTCTTCAGGTCTGCATTCAGCTATTTACATAATGTTAAAATCATATATTCTTTTCAGTTCAATAAAATTTTAAAGTTCGACTTTTTTTATTTTTTATTTATGACACTTTCACACATGCATACTTTCATACCTAGTTTGAAGGGTACCAAAAAACTAATGATGAGCACTGCAACTTTCATCATGGTCGATTTATAACTTTCAAATTCACAACTTTGTAAGTATGAACCACATTCTATAAGATTTTAGTGAAAACTTACCTAAAATTTTCAAATATGAGCAGAATGTTTGAATTGTTTCAGCCAAGCAGAATTAAACGTATTGAACAAACAATATGCAACAAATCGCACCTAGTGATAGTGCTGGCTGACAAATGAACTTTGTTTCTTTGAATTTTAGTTACCTACGAATTTTTAATCTTCCTTTGTTTGGGCATTTGTTTGCTACAATCATAGAAATAGATATACTATACATATACACTACAATTTATGTGCAAGGAATTTTATTCCATCTCCATGTTCAATCAATATATTTAATTATTCAAACGTCTCAAAATATTATATTATTAATTAAATATTAGTAAAACATGCAATTGGGACGTTATGCATAACATATTGTAACACTCTATAGATAACATGTTTTTCAATGCACAAAACACTCACACTAATGAATTTTTCGTATTACTACACATAGTGAGAAATTGCTTGCTTTTGAATAGTGACTCACAATATATGTGGCGTTTAATGAATCAAATTTCTCCCCTAACAGAGGCCAGAAACAGTTGCACATTCCCAAGAAAATTTTTGACTCACATATTTGTTTAACATCATACATGTATTTTTAGTATCTTTGCATCTGGGGTTGTAGTTATACAACCTACTGTTTATTTTGTCCTCCGTAATTCTTTTTCACTGGCAGACCATCAAAGTTGCGTTTAGAACCGTTTAGAAGACTTCGAACTTATTGAACCACCTCGGTGACTTTTTTTCACTGGTAGGCGTTCATAGTCTTCAGATGATTCCAATTCCATTGCCCGACCTCTGGGTTGTTTAAATCCAAGATTGGACCAAAATTTGTTATTTTCTGGAAACTGGTTATTAAATGGATTAAACTGAGGAGAAAAGTTATTGGCAAACATGGGAGGTGGACTGAATGACGGAAACGGATCAAAGTTTTCGAATGACGGAGGATCAAAAAATGAAGGTGGACCAAACGACATAGGTGCAAAGATATTTGCAGGTTGTTGAAATCTGTTGCCTTTGAAAAAAAATCAAAATGTCCATTAGTTGACATTTTTATCACTGTTTCAATAGCAAAAAAATTAAGTGGCGGGTTACCTGAATTTGAGTTGGAGGATGAATAGGAATGAGAACTTTGAGATGGATTTTGGTTCGGTGTAGAGGAAGAATATGAAACGGAATATGGTTTTTGGTTTGGATTAGACGATGAAGCTGAAAATGAATACGATGGTCTTCCGTCTGATGAAGATGAATATGAATACGATGGTTTTCCGTCTGATGATGATGAATAAGAAGAGGATGAACTTGAATATGAAGGGTTTCGTGGCCGCGATGTTTCATAATATTCTTCTGGAGGCTGAGTTGTTGTTATTGTCTGCCAAGTTGTGGTTGTTGTTGGTCGAGTTGTGGTCGTCGTGGGTCGTGTCGTGGTCGTCGTGGGTCGTGTCGTGGTCGTCGTGGGTCGTGTCGTGGTCGTCGTGGGTCGTGTCGTGGTTGTCGTGGGTCGAGTTGTGGTAGTTGTCGGCTGAGTTGTGGTCGTCGTTGGTCGAGTTGTGGTGGTTGTCGTCGTTGGTCGAGTTGTGGTAGTTGTCGGCTGTGTTGTGGTCGTAGTTGGTTCAGTTGTGGTCGTGGTCTGTTGAGTTGTGGTCGTGGTCGGTCGAGTTGTGGTCGTGGTTGGTTGTGTTGTGGTCGTCGTTCGTCGAGTTGTGGTCGTAGGCTCGAACAGATTGGTTTCTTTAATACTTACAGGGACTTTAACATTTGTTCTCAACTGTTCTTGGGATCTGTCCAAGTTTTCCAAAAAATTTTCGTTTACTTGGTTGAAAAGATTATCATGCCTTGCAATTTCCGCTAGTAATTCTGCTTCAGCGTCAGCGTCCTCCTGATCTGATAACATGGTTCTGCCTGTCATTTGGTCTCTGGGTTGTGAATGCTGAGAAGAAATTTGATCCGGATGTGGAACCTTATTATTGGCCAACCATTCTGGTATATATCTACCTCTTTCCCTATAAACTTCTTTTAAAACTTCGTCTGCTTTTGCACCACGATCAATACGAGGATTAGCAGCTTCTTCAGTGTTTTCAACTGTTGATTTAGCAAATGATGGGATAGCTGCTACTTTTTCTTCTGGTCTGCATTCAACTAGTGTATTTAAAAAAATATTCTTTATTAATCCAGCGACAAAATTAAGGTAGTTTGAATCTTTATTTTAGTCATACCTAAAATGAAAGGTACTATAAAACTTACGACGAGCAATGTAGCTTTCATCATGATCGAACTAAACTTTCTATCATTTCGTTTGAAATCACCAAAAAAATACGTTGGACAAAAATAGATTTTCTTTAAGTCAAGCATAACTAAACATTCATTATTAACAAACAATGAATACATACAGCTTAGCAATTGTTGGCCTCATTTCTTGGAATTTAAACTGCTAGAATCGCTCATTATAAGATGCAAAGGTCATATCTATTGTCTGACATGTGATTGTCAAATTTGAAATGGAAAATTTGATCGTGCAGAATTTAGAAAATGTCTCGAAATGTAAAAATCTATTTGGTGTCGGTGTAATGTAGCTTAAAACTTAATAATTTTATCATCCTGATTGAATGCTGAAAAAAGCAAATCACAAGTAGCTAATATTTGTGGTGATCTTGAATAAAATAATTTGAAATATTAAAATTTATTGCATACGTCGCATTATACTAATGTCTAATGTAAAATTTTATGTGGCTTGAAAGAATCTGTATTGACTCATTGTCGTCAACCGCAACTGCCGTAATAATTTTTAAATACCGACCAAGTTTCCTCGTTTGCAAAATTTATTTTTTCACTCCGTCCACTTATGCGATACAAAATTACCCTAGGGCACTTAAATATTTAAGCATATAGAACCATCCATCCAATATCAACAATATTTTCCTTCATTACTCTCTATTTTTTGCCGTATCCATAAGCATAAGGATATGCGGGATTGTAGGGGTACGCGGCATTGTATCCTGTGGAATAGCAGGGATAACCAGGTCTACAGTTGTATGCATTGTTGGGGGGATTATTAATAACGTATGTGTTCATGAATCGTCCACTCTTCTGAGCACCCATTCCTCTTCCTTGGGCACTGGATGACATAGCTCTGCCAGACATGGCTCTTCCTTGGGCACTGGATGACATAGCTCTGCCGGACATGGCTCTTCCTTGGGCACTGGATGACATAGCTCTGCCAGACATGGCTCTTCCTTGGGCACTGGATGACATAGCTCTGCCGGACATGGCTCTTCCTTGGGCACTGGATGACATAGCTCTTCCAGACATTCCAGCCATAGCACGTCCAGACATTCCAGCCATAGCACGTCCAGACATTCCAGCCATAGCACGTCCAGACATTCCAGCCATAGCACGTCCAGACATTCCAGCCATAGCTCTTCCAGACATGGCTCTTCCAGACATGGCACGACCGGACATGGCTCGGCCTTGTGCACTGGATGACATAGCTCTTCCAGACATGGCACGACCGGACATGGCTCTTCCAGACATTCCAGCCATTGCGCGTCCAGACATTCCAGCCATAGCTCTTCCAGACATGGCTCTTTTAGACATGGCACGACCGGACATGGCTCGTCCTTGGGCACTGGATGACATAGCTCTGCCAGACATGGCACGACCGGACATGGCTCTTCCTTGGGCACTGGATGACATAGCTCTTCCAGACATGGCACTGGATGACATGGCTCGTCCTTGGGCACTGGATGACATAGCTCTGCCAGACATGGCTCTTCCTTGAGCACTGGATGACATAGCTCTGCCAGACATGGCTCTTCCTTGAGCACTGGATGACATAGCTCTGCCAGACATGGCTCTTCCTTGAG
>Ga0210040_10001551_pt1 | contig 34379 bp, 16 predicted proteins | sample CryGeyCG12114_NA_FD_185462 | JGI IMG/M metagenome (GOLD analysis project Ga0210040, IMG submission 185462) | Groundwater microbial communities from aquifer - Crystal Geyser CG19_WC_8/21/14_NA (SPAdes) (version 2) | ecosystem: Environmental > Aquatic > Deep subsurface > Groundwater | place: USA...
AATTACTACCTTTAAAAGTTGTTTGCACCCAATAAAAGTAATTTTGCCGGACTCAGCTCGTCGAGCCCTTTCATTTGATGTGTCACTTGTCAAAATCGGTGAGGCGCCGCTAAAACCAATTTTTTCCTCTAGCCGATACATCACCATCACACAGAATAACAGTACATACGAAATGGAAAAGCAATGGCGCATGACAAAAATGGACTTTCCAACTTAAAAAAGCTTTGTGGAGTTCAATTTGTTAAAGATAATCTTTTCCACATATGTATGCATATTCAAAAACGCCATTTGTCACTCTCCAGTTAATTATACTAAAGAAAATCCCATCGCTTCATCGCTAACTAAACTTTTTCTTTCAAGTGTGCAATTTGTTGAATTAATTATTTAGCAGATCATGATTTTTGCCAGTTGATTAAGTTAAGATTCAAAAAAATTCCGGGGGCTCATTTCAATTTTTTAAAAAATTTTGTTGGACCAGTAGCGTATTGCGCGACCTTATAAAAAGATGGATTGTTTCGTCACTATAGAGACCTTGCATAATACTATTGAATTGATATTTTGGGATCATGTTTTCCTGGAAATTTTAAACTTTTCAATAAAGTAATGAAATTACTTGAACTTGTTGTTAAAATTGCATAAATAATTCATTAAAAAGCCTACTAAATATGTAATATGATGATTCCCTTAAACTTACTTATTAATAGTAGCTACTTAACAAGCGTATTTCATTACATTACAACACACCTTAATTCATGACATGACAAAACTGGACACTAGTTTAATTTAAACTTCTACACTCTGTGGTCTCAAGTAGGAACGTTACAAAGAAACTTATTAACCACATGTTTTAATCAAGTGTCAACCGGAAATAATTTTGCCATTACTCTACCCGATCATTTTCGAACGTGAAATGCGATCGTAGAGGAGAAATTGCACCATATTAAGTAATTAAATTGAGCTATTTAGTATTTAAGTATCAAGTAAAATGAGTTTCTCCCTTTGGTTTCAGACTTGTTGTAAAAGTTTACTGCCTCTGACACCTTTGAAATGGATATTACCTAATTTGTTTACAACATTGCAAAGTAGTTTTGACATTTTCCCTTATGCAAGTCAAGAATTATATTTGCATTCTAACTAAAAGTAAGTTCGTAGAGAGCTTGAACAAAACAAACGTATTAAATTGCGCTATTTAACTTGTAGCATTGGCAATCATTTTTGTCCCCAATAACTTAACACTATTTACGATGGAAAAGTTGAAAACTATTTCCTCCTTTCCTTAAAATGTATGCAAAACAAAACCCGTAAACGTGTACCACTTTTCGCACACAATTTAGCAAAAATGCAGCAAAATTGATCAAGACAAAAACCGACAAGTATTTTGACTCAAATTATGTTAGGTAAAACTTTTTGAAAATAGCATTAAACATAATAAATAACATTATGCACACAAAATTTCATCAAAATCTCCCGATTAGTTTACAAGATATTTCTGTGAAGGATAGTCAACCGGACTGACAGAGAGACAGAGCGACGGACATTGCATCCTTACAAAGTAGCTTCGCTTCGTTTGCTAGAGTCTATGCATGCACCATATAGAAAAATGTGCATTCATTAAGCACACTCGTGTACTGTCTACCCACTGACGAAAGGAACTGTGAGTGAGCAATAGTTAGATCGGCAAATTTATTTATACCTAACTACCAAACTGATACAGCCAACCAGTCTAGTTTTGTTCAAACAATGGAATCCACGTGCAGCTATATATTTAAACTAGACGGACTTGCCAATAAGCCCAGCTGATTGCATTCCCTTCCAGATAGCATGCTATCCATTGCAATGGAACCAACAACCAGCATGCATAACATTATGTATGGAGTCCCCACGATCTAATAATTTGGGCTCACCCACTCCTTTCGTTTATCAGTGAGCATAGTAGTCTCTGTATGGGGAAGGAAAAAGCTGTGCCTTTGCCTTCCTTCCTACTCTGTGTTGCAAATTAATTAAGGGAATCCCCTCTCCATGTGTGTAGCTTTATCCAGCTATAAGGACGAAATCAACTTTTTGCAACCAACTAACTATTTAATGCTACAGTCTTTGCCTCACGCACTCACTCACTCACTATGCATGTAATGTACTTGCACAAGGGATTTTATTGGCACAGTCTTTCTCTCATTCCAAAGTCATTAGGTTGTCTACTCTGATCCGCTTACCATGTTGAACATGGTGTTGTTGACGGATCAACAAGCTAAGGCTGCTTAGGCTAAATCCCTCAGGGTTAACAATGGAGTAGGCTTCGGTAAGCAGCAGTAACATATTTCTCTCTCTCTCTCTCTCTCTCTCTCCCTCTCTCTCTCTCTCTCTCTCTCTCTCTGTCAAGTGGGATCTAAGTTGTAGACAAGTTGATTTTACCATTGAGTCACCCACAGATCTTTAATTTTTAAAGTTTAAAATCTCACCAACCAGTGATCATTTCCGGTTTTGTGGTGTTTTGTACAAAGCAGAAGTATTATAGATTACTTTCAAATTCAGTGTCTGAGCAAAAAATGCATTGGGCACAAAATGTTGTAGAGTAATAGTTAGTGAGTGCCATGTGGGCACAAAGGTAACTTTCACCCTCACTTAATAGGTTTTGATATTAATGACTCAAGTGGGTTGCTAAACTGGAGTTGGGAAGAACTATAAAATATTTCTTATTCTTATTTATGCACATATCTACAGAATTCAGCCAGCGAATATCAAATACAGTGCAATAATGAGGATGAACAGTAGCTTCCAATAGTATTTACACGAGTGAGCATGTTTTTAAAATAGCCGTAATAACTCGTAAATGGGTGGTAGCATTTTCATGAAATTTATTCACATCTATTTAAATACTGCAATGAATGTTGTGTGCAAAAATTAGCAAAATCCTTTCAGTAAATTAGGAAAAGTGAGCCCGAATTGGTCACTTTTCTGAAATTTCAGGTACCAGAAGTATTGGCACGCTAACAATGAATATTAAAAAAAAAATCTAGCCTCTTACGCCAAAATACCTGCTATTGTGCTCGGTATGGCCACCTTTTGCTCCGAAGAGTGCTTGAATTCTTCTTGGAATGGATTTGACTAGCTTCATGGTAACGCTGGATGAAGTTTTCAGCCACACATCCTAAAGAATCGGAGTTGGCTCATTTTGGTGCTTCAGCTAACTATTTTTTACTATATTTTTTATTTCTGCCCACAAATGCTCGAAAATATTTATGTCTATGTCAGGAGATTGAGTTGACCATGAGAGCACCTTAAATTTGTTCTGGTGTCAGTTTTTAATCAGAATTTTTGTCGTGTGCTCAGGATCGTTGTCCTGCTGTAGCATAAAATTGTGTCGAGAGTTTTTTTTTTTTTAATGTGTAAGCTTTAGCGTGTCAATACTTTTGATGCTTAAAATTTCAGAAAAATGACAATTTCGTGATCATCCTTCCTGAATTACCAGAAGTATTTTGCAAATTTTTGCACGCAACAATCATTGTAATGTGTGAACAAAAGTGCCAGTACTTTTAGAGGCAACTGTATGCGCCCTCTGCATTTTAATACAGACTTTCGCTCGTCCCGCTTCAACTTTATTTCGTAATCAGCACCATAGTCATTAATTTTAGCAGGTAATATAATAATCATTAATTAATAAAAACCACATTATTTGCAAGAAAAGACGACTCAAAATTAATCAATTTCCTTCGAGACACTGACTTGAGTGGAGTAAGTTGAGAAAAAGTAAATAATCCTACTCTCTATCTCTATGCATAAGTGAGTTTGAGCACACAATCGTAATATTCTGGTTTAATATACTTTATATCTGTCCTCATAATTGAACCAAGGGAACAAGGTGTGATACTAAAACCATAGCAAAATCCCAAAATAATGCAATCATTATCATATCTAGTGATGCCAAAACTACGAGTTGGAACCTTACCGGTTTATTATCAAGCTCAGGTAAGCACCCCACTTTATACTTGGCTGATACGAGTGCAAAATGAGTTCTGCAGCGTTAATCTTGGTCTGCACACACCAAAGTAGTATTTGTTGTGCAAATCCTTTGCATGACAATGCTAATATTGGAAGCAAAAAGGGGAACTGCATGCTACCTCTGGTTGGTCTGGAAAACGTCTAAGTTTTCATATCAGTACAATGGACTCCCAAAGCGACCCCTAAAAACCCGTTTAACCAATTTGTCAGGAAAAATATAACTTTATTTGAGCTTTGATTGAGTGAGTGGGGGTTGAGCCAATGTCAATTCTCAAACAAGAAGAAAAAAATCACTCACTTGATGCCATTTGCAAGACCCTATTGATTGGGAGAAGTTAGGGTTTTCGAAGAACTGAACCTTTTCAAATGGGGAAAGTCAGTTGCTCCGCAAAATCTAATTGTATGGGAACAATTTCATCCATTGAGTTGCTTCATTTTACAAATGGATTGAAAAATCCCTATTTTACTCAACCATGTGTATAGAATAGCGATTTAAACATGGCCAAACGGCCCACTTGGTTCATTAAATTCCGTAACTACATATGTATGTTGTGTGCGATTTGCATGATTTCATTGGAGCTTTCGTGGTCTGGTCATAATAATGATTAGTAAGGCAGTGCTCTGAAGCTATAGACAGTAGTTATTTAGCAGAAATGAATTGCCTTGTAATGATGTTAGAGTTGACAATGATTAGATTAGTTCACTTGCATGACGGTTAATTACATGACTGGTAAAATATAACGCTATACTTATTAGACATTTGAGTCCAGCTAGAAAGATATATATTAAATGCATGGATGGCCAGCAGCAAGTTTTATTTGCTGCATTGCTAATATTGTCAAGTGTGACTAGACTGTACTCAAAGATAGCCATTTCTGAAAGCATAATTTTTCTGGAAAAATACAATATGCGAACTCATTCATGTCAAACGAAATCAACTGACTGTGAGTATAAGTAGCGCATTTCTAAAAAAATGTGTGGAATTTTGCATTGAATTTTTAAGATCCCTACGTGTGCTGTATACACATTTTATTTTCATTATTATTTTGCTTGCGAGACAGATCTGGATATATTTCATTGAGTCAGTATACACACTCACTCAGTCAGTTGGAGTATATTTGTAAGAATACAAGTTTTTACTAAGAAGAAACGAGTATTGACGTCACCATAATAACTATGCATTGTGAGTTAGTGAGCTACGAAGATCTTGCCAATGTGAGATGTAAATTGTTTTTAATTAAATAGGCGGCTCGAGTGCAAGTGAAAAGGGGCATTCATCATCACATGAGCTTTTTTTGGAATGGCAGCTCCAACTCCTCCATCTTTCATGCTAATCGCATACAAAAAGGAGAATAACTTAGCATTGTATAGTGAAAAGGAAGCCTAAAATTTCCCCTATTTCCACCACGATTCAGTAATTGACTCTTTTTGAAGGTTCAGAAACTCATTTTTTTTTTGCATTGTACTCTTCCTTCCACCTTTTTTTATTTACCAGTGGGAATCAACTTGCAAGCATTGGAGATCCATACTGACTGACTGAGTGTTCAGCGTAAAAATGTCAAATGGAAACTACGTTTTTTAAACTTAATATTATGCAAATTACTGCACATTTCATGTGTGCAATCCCAATAGGAACTTGTTTGTATTTTATTATAGAGAAATACGCTATACATTTAATTGCTATTTGTAGTTCAATTGCTAGCATGCAATTTTTCCATCCTTGTAGCCTGACTGTCGGCAATATAATGCTTTCATCTGTTGTCAGTAATTTAAGTAGCTACATTGATTAAAACTAGTTTTTATTAATTTGTAGTTTTGTGTTTCTTTCAGTCGGCAGTCTTAGAAACAAGACTCTCTTCTATGCATTAAGTGCCACACATTCGGCAGTGTTCTCGCATTCCACTAAAAAGAGCTCAACCTTAATTATAACGCAGAAAAAGGATTATGTGTGTACAAAGCTCTTCTTTACTTTTTCAGTTTCATAGAAACTATTGAGGGGGCAATTACAAATTGGCCAAAAAAACTTGGCATTTAATAATCTATCATTTGACCAGGTCCATTCCATGGCAAAATCTAATTCCTTCAGTCACCCTTCATTATTAGAACACTAATAAGACGTTGGACCAAAAGGTTACGACTTCCGCATTTATGATTTCCGTCACATGTATTATTTGGTGTAGGAGGCAATAAAATGCGCGCACGCTTTAAAATATCCAGTTGACATTTCCCTCCCCAATACGCTTACTTGGAGTCCACTCAACGCTATTATGGCTTAAACTACTTTACTTTTTGATGGCACAGGGCTTTTTTAATCCTTAATGCTACCTGCTACCTATAATTTTGTTTTTAATTCATTGCATAACAGTTGCACCTTTGCTAGTTGGGATATCTATCTACAGTATTGTGTAAGAAAATCAATCCTACTACACGCACACAGTATCTCAAAAGATTGACAGCATATTTTTTTTTCTATCCAAGACCTGTTGTTGACCACAATATGATTATATCATCTAGTTAATGATCCTGAACGTTATTATAATTATTAGGAAATAATATTGGTCAGTGGAATTATACCACATGATTATCTAAAGTGGACCAGAAAACTGGCCACAAGTCTGCTGGGTTTTCCAAACAAGACCAACACACTGGATAGTACACACATAGGCATGTGGTTTGATTATTTCCCCCCGCACCTACTGGACTAGGGTAAAATATTTTTTGCATTCCTTTTCTGTGGTCCAAAAAGTTTGGACTTGCAGCTAGTTAGTTGTGGCATTCTTTTGAGCTTGTTTCCCCCAGACTGCAGATGACTGCAGACCCAATGGACCTATAATAATAATGATGATGGTGATATGGGTAGCTGACAATAATGAACAATGTGATGGTTTGAATGAAAAAAATGAGGCAGTTGTAAGTGGAAACTTACTTGGGTGAATACAATATAGGGGTGCGCGCGGCTATTTAGGCGATATTGCGTAGTTTATGCGAGCTAAATTACACAATCGGGTGGATAAGGCCTTGAGATTGTAGGATTTGGATGAGTATTGGAGCAATTAGCTGACTACGAAAGTCTTAATAAATTTTCCCTATATTGAATATTGTGATGCCAAAAAGCTAGCCTAATTCAACGCGCGATGACAACTACCAAGGTGGGTCGTGAGTTTCTTTTCTTTCCCAACTTAATTTTTGCAAAACTATTACTAGTTACTAGCTAATAATTTCCCTATTTTTGTTTGCAGGTTTGAAGATGAAGACGAAGACCTATCAGATGAAGTTAGACCCTATTGACAGCCTCCGCAGAGGATAGCCAACCCGAAGACGACAGGAAGTAATCCCTCCAAGTGTTTTAGTCAATTCTTACGCACCAGGAGGGATTGTAACCCAGGCAAACGAACCTGGGTTGCTAACTAACACAGGAACAACTATCTGGTAAGTGATGGAATTTTTATTCTACTTTAACTATTTACTAACTACATAATACTTAATATTTGGCTAACTAATCTTTTTTATTTTGCAGGAGGCGATCAACTCACTAGGATTCCGGATAAACCTTCCTCCCGTGAGAATGAACACCGAAAGAAGAGACGAGCCAGCCTAAAGTTTCAGTAAAAACCTCCACTCGGGCCAACCGGTAAGTTTTTTAAGCAAAAATCTAACTAAAATCTAACTAACTAACTAAACTATCCTACTAACTATTTGCTTACTTTATTTTTGCAGGAATCTGGAGTCCGGGAATCCAAAAAGAAGAAAAGAAGTCCACTGGAGAAGACGGAGCAGTTCCAACAAGAAAAAGGTAAGTAAAATAATAAAAAAAATTCAAAGAAAATTCAACAAAAATTGGGCAGAGTTTTGTGCTGCAATATAGTAATCCGAATGGATCTTTTATTTTCAGATTCTACCTTATATAGTACAGAAGGACGCCATGAGTTACTTGAACTCATAATCCACCTAGCAACAAGGTAAGGTCTAAAGTATGAATATTAACAAGTGTAAGCATTGTTGCATCTATTGCTCCAATGCTTACCCTTGTAATTTGGTTATTATGGTAATAAGGCAGGGACAGTGACTTGGCATTGAACTGACCGGTTTTCTATACATTCGTATAGCAAGCCTTCTGTCCCTGCTCAATTACCTATAACATCATATAGGTAAAAAATATGAACATAAGGTAAATTCATAATTGCATGATTATTCCTTAAATTAATAATTATTTTGATTTTATTCCAGGTCCATTGTATCCGGAAAGAGGAGGGGATCCAGAAAACATCTCGGATGCCAGGATTTGGTCCACGGGAAAGAAGAGGAAGGATCTGTGGTGTATGTGTGCTTGTATAAGCCGTAGTATGCTGAACAGAATATGCAGGTTTGATTACAGGAAATATCAGAATTTAATTATTTTAAATAATGTACAGAGTTTAGTGTGTCCACTAAGAATGCCGAATTAGGTCTGGCTAAATACATACATGAAAATAAACTCATTCCTAACTTGACCTTGAACAGTCTAGAAACTTATCTATAATATGTAGATAGCTAAATGTCCCTATCTAGCTAAGCTGGATATTCTACATTTCCTCCTGCTTACTTAAAACCCACATCTATGTTCCGGGTTGGAATCGGTCCACGGGTCGAATAACACGTTGGGTTCGACGGGGATTCTCTGGGACCGGAGGAGGCGTCACAGAATCTGTATTCTGCTTTGGAGGACTGGATCTCGCTTTACAGGCAACTTCTGGCTGTATAATGATGGTGTCATCTAAAGAAGAGTTAGGTGTCACAGTTGCATCAGGTTTTTTCACGAGCTTCTCGGATTCCTCGGGAGCTGGGATCAACGTGGCCGGAAATCCTGAGTCTGACGGGTTGTAGATTTCTGCTCGGAGGATGTGATCCACATGACGTTTGACAGTAGCTTGCGCAGTTCGGATTTCAAATTTCACTGGGCCAAGTTGTCGTACGATGTTTCCTAAGATCCATTTTTCCTTCCTTTTCACATGGGACCGGAACCAAACTTCGTCACCGACTTGAAATGTGCGAACCTTCAAATTTTTATTGAACTGCTGTCGTAGTCGGTACTGAGAGGCATCGACGGAATCCTTTTGATCAGGGCGGATGAGGTCAAGTCGAGTTCTCAAAGGTCGTCCCACCAGAGGTTCAGCGGGGGAGCAGCTGGTTGTTGCATGGGGAGTAGTTCGGTAGGTAAATAAGAAAACTTCAAGTCGTTTTTCTACAGGCTGGTCACTAGATTTGATGCTCCGTTTGAATGTTTGCACCATTCTTTCTGCTTCTCCATTCGACCTCGGGTGATAAACGGAAGATCTGCTATGGCGAATGCCATTATTTTTACAAAACTGGGTAAATTCGTTAGACGGAAATTGTACCCCGTTGTCTGTCATAATTTCACATGGTAAGCTAAAATGGATGAAGATTTGACGCAGGCATCGAATAACATTGGTGCTGGTCGAATCTTTATTCAGGAGGATGACCTCTGGCCATTTGGTATTTGCATCTACTAGTACAATCCACATCTTATCGAGAAATGGGCCTGCCAAGTCAACATGAACGCGTTGCCATGGCTTCTCTGGGTAGGTCCAGGGGTGGAGCGGTGCACTAGGAGGATTTGAGCGATTGTGGCAGCAGTGGTCACAGGTTTTACATAACTTTTCGATGTCTTCATCAATTGCAGGCCACCAAACGAACTGGCGAGCAAGAGGCTTCATTTTGACGATCCCCATGTGAGACAGGTGGAGTTCTGCTAATACCTTGGGACGTAAAGCAAGGGGTACCACTACACGAATTCCCCAAAGTAGAACACCTTGTTCTATGGTCATCTCGTTACATCTGGCATAGAAGGGTTGAAGGGCTGGTTCCTTGATCGATACGTCGTTTGGCCATCCATCCAATGTGAATCGTATGACCCGAGAAAGCAGGACGTCTTTTGCAGTACAATTGCGAATTGCTTTTGCGTTGACAGGAAGTGCATTTATTTTCTCACTAGCAATCAGCTTAACTGAACAAGTTAACTGGTCCGTCGCTCGAGGTGACTGGAAAGGGATTCTGGATAAGGCGTCTGCATTTCCGTGATCCTGGCTCTTACGATACTGGATGTCATACTGGAATTGGCTGAGGTTAAGGCTCCAGTGGTGAAGTCGTGTAGCTACATAGGTAGGCAGGTTAGTTTTCGGTCCAAAAATTGCTAACAGAGGCTTGTGGTCAGTCAGAAGAGTAAATTTGCGACCGCACAAGTACTTGAAGAATTTCTCGAGCCCGAATATAATTGATAGGCCTTCCTTCTCAATTTGAGAGTAGTTCTTCTCTGCAGCTGACAGGGACTTCGATGCGTAAACAATGGGGCGCTCGTTACCGTCTGGGTTTCGGTGAAATAATACAACACCCAGGCCAATATTGGATGCATCACAACTTATTCCAATCGGAAGTTTTAAATTGTGGTGCATGAGAGTAGGAGGTGAAACTAAAGATGACTTGACTTTTAGAAACGCATCTTCACATTGTTTCGACCACTTCCATTTTACATTGTCACGAGTTAAGTTATAGAGTGGTGCACACAAGTCACTTAGGAAAGGAAAAAATTATCCATAAAAGTTCACAAGTCCTAGGAAGGATTTTAACTCGGTTACGGTGACAGGGCGGTGGATAGACTCAATGGCTGCAACTTTATCTGGCAAAGTTCGGATACCATCTGGAGCTACTACGTGGCCCAAGAACGAAACGAATGGTTTCCTGAACTCACACTTCTCCTTGCTGAGGAAGTAGTTATGGTCCTTCATTCGTTGGAAAATTTTCTTCAGTTTTTAAAGATGTTTTTTGTCATCGGGGCCTGTGCAAATTCCATCGTTGATGTAGGAAGCGGCTCCTGGAATTCCTTAGAGGAGTTTATCCATAAACTCTTGGAAGATTGCTGGAGATGATGCAATACCTTGAGATAGTACATTATAGCGGTACAAACCTCGGTGTGTATTGATCACTAAAAACTGCTTGCTAGCTTCGTCTACGGGGAGTTGATGATAGGCGTTGACTCCGTCCAGTTTGGAAAACTTTTGTCCTCCTGGCATCATAGAAAACACCTCGTCAATGTTAGCAAGCGGATACTGCGTAATACAAAGCTGTGAATTGACTATGGCTTTGAAATTACCAGTAATCCGAACACGACCATTCGGTTTTGCAACGACCACTAATGGAGAGGCCCATTCGCTGTGGTCAACTTTAGTGATGACTCCGGCATTTTCCATTGACTGCAGCTCTTCATCTACTTTTTCACGAATGGCAAATGGGATGGGACGGGCTTTGAGGAATTTTGGCACCGCATCCTCCCGGAGAACAATTTTGGCACTAAAATTTTGAATTAGTCATGTGGGTGGCTTGAATATTTCTGAATATTCTCGCAACAGAGTTTTCAAACTGAGAGTTATATTCTGCTTCACAAGGTGACACTGCTGGGCTACGTCATTCCAGTTGAATTTAATTGAAGACATCAGATCACGGCCAATCAAGGAATTTCCTTTTACAACAGGAAAAGTATGATGCACTTTCTGGTTTTGGTATTCCAGCTCAACTTTGCATTGACCAATGGGAGTGAAAGTTTCATTTGTGTAAGTCCTGAATGAAATTGAGCAGGGTTCGAGTCTAGGACGTCCCAATGAGTGGCACCAGAAATCTTCGGACAAAATGCTTCGTTGACACCCAGTGTCAAATTCCGTAAAGTGAGGCTGACCATTTATACGGATCTCCACTTTGATTGGTGACTGATTCTTCGTATTGCGAACGTTGTGCACATCAGCTAAAATAGTCCCAATAGTTTCATTTTGGGGCTTACTTCTACATAGTTTGGCAAAATGTCCTTTTTTCCCGCAACTATGGCACACTGTACTTTTGTGAGGACAATCTTTCAGTCGGGAATGATTGGTGGACCCACAGTTAGGACAGCTGTTGGATTTCTGGTTGACAGGGTTCGGCTCTTTCTTTTGATTCGACTGAATCTTTTTCGTTTTTTTTTTATTTTTATCGTTTAACTTTATATTTAAGTATTCAAGAGTTTTATTTTGATGTTATAACTTTTAGTAAATTCCTATTTATTGACTTGTTAATCTTTATGACTTCAAATAGTTATTCGATAACTGAGATTTTATTGTATTTGAGTCGATTTTAGTTGGTCAACATTACCCAAGCATTTTTCATTTTTTTGTATGATCAATTTTTGTATTGAAAGTTCCATTCTTGTGTCTATTGTAATAAACCTTAGCCTATATGTAAAACGTTCCTTTCCATTTTTGAGTTTTACATTTCTTTACGAGTCTTCTATCACCCCAGCACATCTAAAACTGACTATCTCTACGCTCATCCCAGTCATCACTAAAAGTAACCCTTAAGCTCCATACTCTGCGAGAGCATTTCTTATTTACCATCATATAACCTCGCACACTCTTGTTGGTAAGGCCGAAGATAAATTGGTCCCGTAAGCGTTCGGTGAGGTCACTTAACTTGCAAGTGGTAGCTAATTTTCTTAATTATTTAGCTTTTTCTTAATTAGCTAATTCTGAGACGGATTCATCAGGCTTCTGCTGGCGGCTCATGAATTTAAATCTTTCAGCTATGGCTTTTGGTGCAGGCTTGAAATGCTCAGTTAGGGTTTACAGCAACGTATTTAGAGATGTGGTGGCTGGCTAGGCTGGGGCAATCGGCGACATCAGCAAAGAACAAGTTGGGATTCCCATGGAAGAAAGTAGAATTCCTCTAGCTTTGTCAGTTTCCTTGGCAGGATCCACTCCGTTGGCTGCGAGGTACGACTGGTACATCAGCTTCCATACCTCAAAGTCGTCCACAGACGGGTCAAAGGATTTCAATGTGCCTTGTAACATTATAACAATAGTTTTGAACTACAGCACTCGGAGTTATCGAAAATTTGAAATAATCCAGAGATTTTGAAAACGCCTTCGTCGCCAAATGTGGTGTATGTGTGCTTGTATAAGCCGTAGTATGCTGAAGAGAATAGGCAGGTTTGATTACAGGAAATATCAGAATTTAATTATTCTAAATAATGTACAGAGTTTAGTGTGTCCACTAAGAATGCCGAATTAGGTCTGGCTAAATACATACGTGAAAATAAACTCATTCCTAACTTGACCTTGAACTGTCTAGAAACTTATCTATAATATGTAGATAGCTAAATGTCCCTATCTAGCTAAGCTGGATATTCTACAGGATCCATATCCACGAAGAAGACCACCACCAGGATCAGGAGCGCAACATCCATCAAGAGGAAGAAGAGGACCCAAGAACACCACAGGAAAAAGGTAAGTAGTAGCCCTATTTCCCTATATGCATACTATAGGGACTACTTTATTTCAGGGACGCCGGGACTCCAGGATTCCAAGAAGAAGAACAAGAAAACTGCCGAAAAATCACACGAAGAAAAATGGACGTGACACAGTTCAGATTGTGTACAAAAGACGTTCATGGAAGATGAAATATATTATTATATGTTTTTTGCACTGGAGAAAAAAGAAGGATGCAATTGTGGCATTCAAAAAGATAGGGAGTAGCATGTGATTGCGATCACAGAAAAAGGTTATGGTCATGTTAAGTTAGGCAAGTCTACTGAGACTGGCTACTTACTGAACTTTGTAGTGCGCGTTATGTTCGTTGGTTGGAAAGTAGTTCTCATCGGTGGCTGGAAACCATAAAATCACAGCTTTTGGAGTTGGTATTCACAATGGAACATATTTCAAAGTTGTGTGCCCTTTAAATGTAAAGAATGGGAATATAATGCAAAAAACTACCTATAGCGTCAAAGAGGTTTTTTTCCCTTGATTGAGTTCAAATCTTATAGCCCTATGTTACCACATCACACGACAAGAAATAACCAAACTGTGTAGTTTTTTTTTGCAGAATTCAGATTTTTTCAAATACATTCAAAAGCCACAAGACCTTGCTTTTTCAAATGATTTTGCTAAATTAGTGAAGCAAATATTCCTAGGATTGAATGTGTGATTGCAATTATCAATGAAGTATGCTTCCGTTGTAAGTAGCAAAAATTATGACAAAATGATTTTTCCTTCCCCTTTTTGAATTTAATTTGGGATACAAAAAACATGGCTTAGGGTTATCCTCCGTATAAGCAATAGAGCCAGGGCTAGTAATCCTGTGCCTGTGTATGTACAACTTGTTATTTGGCTCTTACAGATGGTTAGTTAGATAGTCCCATTTATGCAAGTAGATTGTAGCATAAGTTGAAGCGTAAACACAGTCTAAAGTGGATTAAGGCTCAGGTTAATAAGGCAGAGGAAATAATGAACAAGTCTCTAATTGCAGATGGTTTTTTTTCTCCTGCTCTTCTTATTGCTAAATATGAATGCGAAGATTCTCAATCTGTTTATCTTTTCACTACTGTCTGTAGTCTTTCCTTTTGGCATGATTATGACACATGAAAGGATGTCGAGAATCACTATTAGTTTGCGCCGCTCACAGTTGAGTCTGCTGGAGCGTAAATTCAGATTTGTATCGTTATTTAGTATTGACAAGTTTGAACACGTTCTCTTTCATTTGTAGTATGTTTGCAGGGAGAAAAAAATCAATTTTTTTTAAGATATCGTGTGGCGATGACTTCTAATTAGGCATCAAAATGCCTGCCATTTTTTATTAAATCCTGGCACAGCATGGAACTTATGGTGTCAAAAGGGAAATATGTAATGTGCCTGATTATGTATCACGCACTGTAGCTTACCCTCTGAAACGTCAAAAAAAATATGGTCAACACAAAAAAATGTCAAACAAAAAAACGTCAACAGAACATAATGTCAAAAACCATAACGTCAAAATAAAAAACGTCAAACAACTATAAGTCAAAACAAAAATGGTCACAATTCACAATAGGTCATTGACGTTTTGTCCACGGAATAAACAACGCCATGGTAACAATAGCATATAACTGCAAAGGTGTGCCAAGTATGCGTACTGGAGAACAAGTTTTTATTTGAAAAACATTTAGAGATGTGGGTCGATTGAATATTAACAGCGTCGGCGTAGAAAGCAATTTACTACCAGCGGCGACGTCGATCATTTTTAACGGCGGCGGAAAGCCATAGACTTTGCGATAACAATAGAATATTTCAAACAAGATTTTTTGAAAGTTGAACAACGTCAAATTTCAAACTGACACAGCAAAAGTTTTAAAAAATCAACCAAAATTTTTTGCAAAATTTTGCTTTAAAAACAATTTCTTCAAAATATTCAAAAATTTCAAGTAGTGTTTTTACGTTTATCATTTGACGGCGGTATGAAAACTCGGCACAGAAGCAAACGCAAAACGCAAAACGAACGAAAAAAAGATCGTTTTGCGTTCACTCTTCGTTCTGTTGTGTAGGCAGGACGCCACAGCACGAAAAATAACGAAGAAAACCATAGATTTTAGTTTTTAGTTTGCGTTCTCGTTTTTCGTTACGAAACATCCCTAACTCCCTAATATCTACCGGCACAGTTGAACCAACTTAACACCCTACTTTTTATACAAAATTCCATGAGCATGATAAGCTTAAATAAAAATTAAGACAGGGTTTTCATTTACCTTATGAAATTTCTTCAGAAAAATTGTTTCTCCTCAACTTGATGATGAGTGGGGGCAATCGGTTTATTTTTTGCGATGGCGTGTAAACGTATTTTATAATAATGATCTATTAAAACCAGTTTGAATCTTTGAGAGCTTACAAAACCATTCCAAAGGATTATGAACAATCCATTAGGGTTATTAACCCTGCGTTTCATGGTTATTATATAATAATCAGTGCATGGTAGATAATTGTTTCACAGATAATGATTGCAATCAATTCCATGTTGTGAATGCATTTGATTTCAACCTGCTAGCTTAAACTTGACAATTGTAAATGGCTGCCAGTAGTGGGTCATGATGATATTGAGATTCATCATTCTACAAATCTACAAACGTATTTAGTGAATGAATTCTTATTGAGTGAAAAAACTCAACACGGCAAACTAAACCAGCTAACAAACTTGCTGTACAAACGTGCACAAAAACTTAACCCAATGATCTATTGCACAAAAGTTATGCTGTGCCACTGCATTTCCTATCAACTTAAACAATGCCTTGCCTCAAATGAAACCACGTGGCATTTATTTTTTTCAACTTTGGTAACTTCAAAGTAAACAAAGTTATGAATGGGATCAACTTATACATTACAATTTTTTTATTCCGTGCAAAACTAACTGACAAACCACACAAACACAGGCTGTTTGGATAGTTAGTTAGCCAGCTTTTAGTTCACATAATTCCATTCACTCATTGTACACACTAATATCTCAGCTAGTGATATTGACTCCAGAAAGAACGTAACTTTTTACGTTTCATTTCGATCCCAGCTGTTTCTCAATAACGACATACTATCAGAAAACTAATTCTTATGCATAGTAAACATTTCCTCTTCTTTCCACTATTTGACCTCATTACTAACTAACTAACTAACTAAATTCAAACTCGAGCCACATACACAGCCCTGTGATAAAATATGTCGTCTAACATCACCCCAGACAAATCAAGTTCTGATAAATTCAGACTGTCAGTTAGTTCAAGGATTACACTCACTGCATTAGCTAAACCGTGTATTTGTACCCAAAAACCAACCTGAATACGGTAACTATTTAACAAACAAAGTGAATGACGAGATAAGAAAACTGCTCTTTGTCCATATTTTTTTCACTCTGGCCTCCCAGTCTACCTTTTAGTATCATGTGTGTGCTCCATGTTCCGTAGCGCTGTGTAATACACAAACGAAACGCAACCAAACCAAGTCACTGGTGTCTGTACGGTGTAATGGTGAATAGTGAGTGAGTGAGTGGGTGCATGGAGCATTGTGAGTTTGTGAGCTTGAATTGAACCCACAGCTAGGAGAGCACTAAACACACTGCATTTTGTACAGTGAGTGAGTAAGCAAGCCGCTGGTAGCTACTGACTGACTCCAAAAAGCTCATCTCTTTCTCTCTGGAAATAAATTGCACGTCTCACTTTGCATCTCGCACAGTCAGTCTTTGATAGCTGCCCTCAAAGGAATGGTTCACCCTGGTTCCTTTTTTCCCATTCACCAGCGTAAGAGACTCGTAGTACTGATAATTACATGTATAAACTAGTATTCATAACTAACTAGCTGCCTAGCTGCCATATGTGACCATGGCTGGATTCTTCTTGTCCCTCCCGTTAGTTTCTACTCATCTATCATTCATCATGATCTGGGAATGAACTCATGTACCTGGTTGAACAAGAAACTCACAGTGTTTAGTTAGTTAGTTTGCAAGTGATAATCATTCCACGAATGATACTTTGTGGTGCCGCTCCTCAGCAATTTTCCCAGTCGTTTCTACAAATGTGTAGTACTTGGGTACAAACAAACATTATATTATACTTTCACCAAGTGTGTACGATTGCAAGGCAAAAATCCAGTGGACTTTCTGAATGGTTCTCACATTCACCCATACAGCTATCAACATAGTACATACTACAACTCAACTCACAGTCAGTAACTTAAACTAAAAGTAGCCAGCCAAGTTTTTTACCTCCACGCATCAGTCACCGTTTTGTGAGCTATACATTGTTAGTTTTTTTTGGTGTAAAAGTGGAATATACTTGGTAAGTAAATACAAGTGGTTTGTTTTTCACTTTTTTTTCTGTGTTGTAAAAATGATTGGGGGAGTAATTGGCGACTTGACTGGCACTACTGGGAATGGTTGGTTATGTGTTGTTACATATCTGTTATTTATGGGTGATAAAAGTGTCACCTTTTGTAGGATGCCCTTGCTCGTTATCACCAGGTAGTAAACAATGGCCAAGCACTGTTTTAATACCTTTTGAAATAACACTAGTAGGAGCGCGTGGGAGAAGGGTCAGTACATTATACCTGGTGTGAAACAGTCAATCAGTGTGAGTAGTAGTAGTTGGTTAGTTAGTTGTAAAAGTTTTTCCCTTTTTTGCTCAAAACGATATAAATCAGGAGCACCCTTTGCGTGCAAATTTGTTGAACCAAGTGAAAAAAAGAGCTCGTGTCGAACATATGTTCATGTCGGAAAGTGTAAAGTATTCCATACATTGTGACACATGTAATTCCATAGAAATTGATTACAGACTGTCGGACCACTAATGTTGCGCCTTTTTTTACATCCTTTTGAGAATTAGTTGTGTCGGTCTCTGTGTTTTTTTTAGGCCTATTGTTTGAATCCAATGTAAATGGATGGAGGATATTTTTTTGTACCTTGGGTCTCTGCAAATATTAGCATTGGATCGAGAATGAGTGAGTGTGAAAGTTATCTGTATATTGGATGTAGTAGTAAGTTGGACTAACGTGTTCACAATTACATGGGTTGGTTGAGGTTTTTTCATGAGTAATGCGTAGAATTGCCTAGGGTGAGTGTGAATGGGAGGAAAAGTGATTGGTCACCATTTGAGGGAAATTAGCTTTTGGGTCTGCATAAAAAGCATGTTTTGTACCTTGTGGAAAATGTTGTCAAAATCATGGATTAGATGAAATGATTTGAATATAATGTATTCCAGAAAACTTTCATGCATAGCAAGTTTTATGCATAAACTGGTGTTATGCCAGTTGATAAGAAATGATGGGCAATAGCATTTTTGTGAAGTATTTATGGTGCAGGAGATATCTTTACTATTTGATATTAACCAAGATATTGCATGCATATTCTTTTTGTAACTGCAACATTTCATATAATGACAGAAATTTTTTGGCAAACAATTTTTGGAAAAAAAATATTCATTTGGAGCAGGAAGTGGTTACAACAGCTAATTTCTTTGATAAATCTGTAAATATTCCCGTTGCTTTGAGGCCTACTGATTCATTTTCTTTTGACAGGCTCATAAATTCATCAGAACTTAACTCAAGGCTGTATTGTAAACCTTTGCAAACTTTCCGGGTTTCCAAAAAATCGTACGAGTGCTACTATCTGTGTACTCTCGTCTGTGTTTATTTGCATAGGGAGATTAAAAAGTTTCACTTTACTGTGGGAGGAAATTTTATATAATCATTTTCTACTCGAGGCAATTTTGTTTATCAGAGATTTAAATGCCGATTCGCTATGCAGAAAATTTAAAAAAAAACAATATTTAGACTTTTCCCACAAAAACAAGATGAATAGATGCAATTAATTTTTTTTCTGATAGATATTTCAGTTAAAGTTTAATTTTCTTAAATTAACTTAGTTAGAGTTTACAGTTGTTTGCTAGGTGCAGCATTAAGCAAAAAGTGCTTTACAGTGTTTTACAGTTAGCAAGATGTAAAAACCAATGTACTCATCTCAGCTTTCTTGTATGAATTGAAAACAACTCGTCATCACCTTTAAAAGCCGGCACACACGTTTTGACAGGACAGATTTAGAAAAATGAAAGCAATAATTGAGAGTAAACAGTGAAGCTACACATACATTCAAGCATTGCCAAAGGGTAAAAAACTGGGGAAAAAATTTCACGCTTCAAACAAATGATTGAGATGTTGCTTACATATTCATGGTGTAAACAAAAATTGACTTGCTCTCAAAACATGTTTTCCACTCAAATCAGTATAAATCATATCTTCAAAAGAATTTGAACTCAAGAGCATATCAAAGATAGGAATATGTAGTTATACTAGATTTTTGTGGTCACTTTTTTAACACCAGTTGGCGTGAGAACTCAAATATTTTAACACGTCCGTAATACATAAGTTCTCTATGATTCAATAAAACTGACAAGGTTGGAGCTCAACATAAATCTTGCGATATTGCCACCATATCGTACAACTATGTAATAACCATCGTCTCAATTTCAAGACAAGGGGATCATAAATCATGTCTTGTTGACAAGTCTCGCATCCGAATACAGGCTAAAAAGAGAATGAATGAGGAGAGGGAATTCTATTCAATAATAAGCAATAGATAAATGCTTTATTAGTATTAGAATAGTGGCATGATGATTGCATGGAACACTTTTATTGTCATGCCATATATTATGATTGTCAGTCCCTTTTTCTGCATTCATTGTCAATTATTCATGATAGCCCTTCTGAGCAGACATTGCACGCCGTTTTTAGAATACCACCTCATTTTATATGTGCATTGGTAAAGGAACTGAAGCAGAATAATTAACTGCCAACAAATGAATAAGGGCAGCATGTCAGTACTCATGAATGCATATAGTGCGTCAGAATAGGGAAAAAATAAATCTGAACATTCGAAATCGATCCACATATTGAACCCTAAACTTCATGCCCAAGTCTCATGCTCTCATTACAATACAAGGCATGTTTTTATCCGTCCAAATATTTACTGAGATCCTGCTATTTAGACTGCATTAAATGCCAGACAAGTTTTTTTGCAAGCTCGCTTTCCGCATTTCAATTAAACTGTAAGGAGAATTCACAGAATTCATCACTTTTTTTCATTCATAATACGGAAATCCAGTGATTTACAATATCACTATCTGTGCTGACATCACTGTTCACCTGGAATTTCTTTTGAGTCAGACCGCAACACGATTGCCAACTACATACAAATACAGCTTATCAAACAGGACATGAAAACACGTGTCCCGTGGCTATCTTGTGTGCTACTATGAAGCTCTCATATTGATAATAAAAGTTGACCTTACAAGTGAAATATATTTTCTCATTCAATTTTCATGTGGGAACAATACTGCTGCTTCTATAAAAACTACTCACTTAAACTACTTACTACACATAGGTTTTATTCGGGAACCATTCATGTTGGTCACCAAGTGAGCAAGTAAGTAAGAGTAGGAAACGAATAGTTCAAATAATATTATCAAACAGACCAGCCATATGCAATGGGAAAAACTGTGACACAAAATGGTCAATAAAAGGTCCCAAAGTGTCCTCACAAAAACTGATGCAAACGTGCATTCTCTCTATCTCTGTTCCATGCAATATTATGATCATGATAACAATGCCGCACATGTATGCAAAGACTTGTTCCTCCAATAAACGAAATGCAGTTAGTTATACACCATAAAAGACAGTAAAAGTCAAGTCCCGGCCCGATACTGACTGTGCATTGACCATTTGTGAGTCGCATTATACTAACAAGATATGGAGGGAGAAAGAATCGTTCCAATTTTTTCTTTTTTCTTTTCCTTTTTTTTTTTGGAGCATGTGGACGAACCATTGTGTGTGGGCTCAATTGCCAAATGCGCCAGAGTCCAGGTTCGTTAGATAGGTAATGCTATTTTTATATAACAAAGATCAAGGTAAATTATGTGAGCCATTCATTTGATGTGACCCAGGAGTCGTACTTAAGTTCACTCGTCTTTTCATGCCAAACGAGTTTCAAAGTTTTCTGTCCCCGAGCCACAAATAGAGAACAAAAGGAAATCTTAAGTGGGACGCGTAAAACGATGACTTTCATTCATCCACTGAAATGTGATGGCCAAAATCTTGGTTAGTTTTGTTAGAGAAAATATGTGACTGCGTCACGCCGATCATACTTTTGCCGATTCATACACGGTGCGCTTAAAGTTGTAGGTGTTTACTGTATTTGATGTGTCGAACGATTGTTTTGTAGTTAATACCTTTAGTTTTAAACAGAAGCAATCATGAATTCTAAAGTTACAACTTCGAATTTCATTCTTGTTTACAGGTGATTCAAGACAATCAAATCCTTATAATCAAGTGATCATAAACTGAGCACATATCATCAGTTGTCGTGTGAATAGAAATATCTAAATCTGTTATCAATCAACTTGAATTTGACAAGGTGAAGTGCCAATGATTAATGACGGTTGGTTGCAAACAAAATCCACCTGTAATTAGCTAATCTTCACGACTAATTCATCACTGTTCAAAGTGACCGAATTCATGAGTTAGTTAGTCACCTGGGAGTGATTCCACAATCCTGCAACCAGATTCCGAACGGGTTATTGTTGTGGTCAGTAGCAAATGGTGGAGCTTGTGTGAAGTGTGAAGTAAGTGAGTGAGTGAGTAAAGTTTATGGTTTTGCCAAACATGGCTTTTTTCGGACTAACTATCTATAACTAGCCGACCGTACTGAATGTACACACACAAACATTAACTTTTAGTTTTCCCGAGTATCCCAGTGTGGTGAACCAGGAGCCACATTCTTGATTCATATGCCAAAGTTCACCCATAGAAATGCGTATACAGTATGACGCCCACAGAGGACAATGGATCAGACTCTTTCTTCAGCACATATCGAAACGACAGCTACCCAATCTGGAGGAACACATCCGATGGTTTCGACGATGTCAACTCCACATTCTTCTCCATGTACGACGACATACTACTGGACGACATGGAATCCACTCACAATATCGGTCTTGCCGTCCTCTTGGCAACCTTCTGTGTGGCCACAGTTTTCGGCAATGGTCTCATCATCGTGGCCGTGGCCCGGGAACGTTACTTGCACTCAGTGACCAACTACTTCATCACATCGCTCGCTGTGGCGGATTTTCTTGTCGGCCTGGTCGTCATGCCATTTCAAGCCATCTTTGAGTTCATGGACAAAAGGTGGATTTTTGGGGAGTCCTGGTGTGACCTGTGGCACTCATTGGACGTCCTCGCGTCCACATCCTCGATACTCAACCTATGTGTAATCTCGCTGGATCGCTACTGGGCCATCACGGACCCATTCACGTACCCATCCAGAATGACCACGTCTCGAGCTTGTGTTCTCATCGCTCTCGTCTGGATCTGCTCCAGTCTCATCTCATTCCCAGCGATTTTGTGGTGGCGGGCAACTCGGTCCATGCCCATCCCTGATCTCAAATGCCCCTTCACCCAAGATATCGGCTACCTTGTGTTCTCCTCCATTATCTCCTTCTATGGACCATTGTTCGTCATGGTGTTTACTTACTATCGAATCTACCGGGCCGCCGCCCAGCAAACCAAGTCACTCAAGTTGGGCACGAAACTTTGCACCGATGGAGACATCGAACTCACTCTTCGAATTCATCGAGGCGGTCGGAAGGCGGTGAATCAGCTGCCACAGTCGGAGAATGCTTCCGGTCGGTCTAATGCGAGCATCACATGTCCACATCATCATCACCATCATCACCCGTCGACTCAACCGACTCACCATGGGGGCAACGCGGCCAGTGCTGGTGGGTGCATGATCATGAGACATCATCATCATCACCACCATCATAATTCTGGTGAAAGTGACAATGATGTGAGTGTACTGTCTTCGGCTCATGGAACTAGTAGTGTTGTGAATAATGCAAATATGACCAATAGTAGTGGGGCTGGAGCCCCTGTTGGCACAATTGCAGGCACCCCTGGAGTGTGCACCGGTATAGGAGCTTGTACAGCTAATGTTGGTCCCAACAGTGGGACCAACAGGACAAACAATTCGGTACGTGTGGTGCCCAAGAATCTGAAACATTTTAGTATCAGCAGGAAGTTGGCCAAGTTTGCCAAAGAGAAGAAGGCAGCCAAAACTCTGGGTATTGTCATGGGTGTGTTCATTCTGTGTTGGTTCCCATTCTTTGTGGTGAACTTGATTTCGGGATTTTGCAGCTCATGTTTACAGCATGCTGCGCTTGTGACTGACATTGTCACTTGGTTGGGCTGGATTAATTCTTCCATGAATCCATTTATCTATGCTTGTATGAGCAAGGAGATGCGAAGGTGAGACATTTTCAACTTGTCGTATTCCATTGTGTGATATAAGTGAGTTTATACTGGGCAGGAGCCAGTTTTTGACGCCGTGTTGAAAAATTTTTTGAGGTAGTTAGCTAGTGGGATAGTCTCAAAATCAGTCACTCAGTCTTCAGATGTGAAGATTGTTATTAAACTTTTACCAAATTTGGACAGCCATGTTTTCTGGTCGTTTATGGTGGCACCTTTTTGTAGTTTCTGTGTGAGTAATGAATAAATTACGCAGTTTTTGCAACATTAGATGGATTTGTATGAGCCTTAGGTTTGGATCATGTAAACTTCACTTCTTATCTGAAAGAGATTTAGTGTCGTATCTAGAGAAAAATCATGATTGCTCCTTGAATATTTTGATTTAAAGTGTCTAGCATGCGCTACAATAGTTAATAAAAACGAATCTATTCAACAAATACATAGGCTGTGGGAAAGCAGTGCTATCATATTCCAGCCATAAAAAAGCAAACTTTTTTCCTCAGTGTGACTTTGGCATGAGCGAAAAACGATGGGAAATAATGACAAGTAAAGCCACAGCCCACAAGTTTTATGATAATCGTTCCCAATCATTGTTTTTTGACTAAGCACGGCTTCTTAGATCTGGAAAACGGTGCTCAAAACAAACACTCCTAATTTTTTACTCATACACATATAGTAATAGCGTAGTAATAATATCTCGTCCGGTTTCCCTGTTTGCCTATCGATATAAACTGTGTCAAACAGTCAAACCTAAGCGAAACGAAAATGAAGTCCCTTCTAGCCAGTCATCACTAAAACTTACTAGCTACACATGACACGGTACAAAGCTGGTGAGTACGTGGATTGTCTTCATGTGTAGTTTAATTCTACTCCTACGGCATTTAAAAATGGCCATCAGATATGAAAATATGGTAAAAATACACGCTCCATGGATAAGGAGCAAGGTTATAGAGCAGAGATGTACACAAAAGCTCGAGCAGGTGTACCAACCAAATGCCACAACAAAACACATATGGAACCATAGTAGACATATGAGTGACTTGAAATGTAAACTTCAACTGACTGCACTCCACTCATATGTGATATGGATAATGCATTTACACACGTTGTGCTAAACTAACGAACTTGTGTGCCACACAGATACAGCAGAGATCCTAATGTGTGTTCTCAAATTGTGTCTAAAACCAACCAACTGAAATGGATCGTACATGTGCAAACTTTTAGCCAGACGAGTGGGACTATAACTCACGTTTTTTTCTTCTCCAACGATTTGTGTCCCGTCATATTATCGATGACGATGGCAACTCTTCAAAATCGTTTAAACAGTTCGGTTCACTTAATATGATGCATTATGGTAACACGACTGGAGGTGATGACTGACAGTAGCAATACAAAAAATGTACACGCACCACACGTACAAAGATTTATTGAAATTTTGAAGCAAAAAACTGTTGAATAGTTGTACTTTTCAAGTGCTAGCCAATCCTATGGAGATAAAAATGCTTTAGCGCTCTATTATTTTTGTAGTACGTAAAGTTAAGTGTGTATGACTATTTTTTAGTCGACATTGTTTGTGCATGCTGTAGATAGGAGTATATATAGTAGATGATCCTCTAGGCATTTTTCTTGGGATCCATTTAATTTTGGTATCTCTTTTTGAAGCTCCCAGAATGGTTCAATGTTCCTAACGTATTACCATATGGATGATGATTGATGACCCGGTTAAATTTGTTAGTCTCAGAGCAAAAGAGCTACACAGTCAGTGTCTTCTATTACTCCTCATTTTTCACGAGTCGATTTCAGGGACTATTATTCTCTTGAGAGTAATTCAAGAGAAAAAAATGCTTTCTCATGATCCCCATGTGCACACACATGCAAAATGACACCGTAGTTGCGTTCAATGTGCAATTTTTGACATTTTATGCAAAGGTTAGGCGCTTGTTTTTATAGTATCCCATTTTTTCATTATTCCACGCGAAAGTTTGCCTACGGATTACATCAGGAATCCTGTCCACGCAATATTTTCCAACTATTATGCAATTACTTATTCTTACTAACCGTGTAATAGTATCATCACTTGTTAGCTAGCTAGTTAGTTAGATAATGAACAGGGAAGCCAAGAAATTCTGTTTTTTTGGCATCCATCATTATTAGGAAGACTGACTGACTGAATTAAGATAGTTTGTTTGCTTAATGATTTCTTTCTAGCACCTACTTAAATTTTTTAGCAGTATATGTGTCTGGAAATATATAGTATTATCGTTCTTACGATAAGGATTTGGCATGCCAATAACAACGATGATGGGTCCGTACAAGTTGTAAAAAAATGGATTATCATTTATTTATGGCTTTTCCGCTTCAATTATTTCTTTTCGATCATAGAGCGTGGAATTTTTCCACACGCTCGTGTTTAGTTGGTTGTCCCAAATTTCACGATTTATACATCGATTACACTACACTGACTCTAACAGTCAATGTTTTTAATGTGTAGGCTTTTGGTCTAGAAGTGACAGTCAGTGTTTTCAATGTGGGATTTTTTTGTTACTTTGGAGTCTGGCGCTCTTGAAATTATACGGTTTAAATTGTCAAGACTTTTTCAGTTGTGTGACTAACTGATGACTGCCGGAAAAAATCTTGGTTTTGCATTCAGCTTTGAATACATACTATAGGAATCATTTATTCTTTCTGCCAAAAATATTTACAAGTTATGAAATCTAGCAGTTGATGTGCAGTGCTTCCAAAACTGTATATGACTGAAGTTTCCATCACCGTGCTAATAAATGTAAAAGTAGCTCACATGCATTTATGAATGTAAATTAAATCAAAACATAGATCAAGATGAAACCATTCCAGTTTTGGCCGCTGAAAAGCATGGCATTCAAATTAAGCAAGAGCGTGACCGTCAAATTAGCGCATGAATAAATGTGTTGAGCACACAGTGTTTGTAAACAATTTCAAAGTGTGATTTTGATGAGCTTAAATTCACTTCACTTTTTCTCCTAGCGCACAAGCATAGTAACCCAGTGCGTCTCGTATACAATTTTTCACAGGAAGCCCTTTTATAGTTAGTTAGTAGAAAAAAAACTTGAGCATGCATTATATATATGAACGAGCTGTTACTTTTTTTTTGGGCTCATTCCTGCAATGAAATAACATTAAAATCGTTCCTTTCATTCACATATGGCCTTTTACTGTCATTTTGACCTTTCGTACCATCTTAGAGTCTGGAATTGTGCACTTTTGGTGTACAAACTTATCCTGTAATCGTATCTATCGACATTTCAAAGTGCAGTGTCCATGATAAATTGGTATTTTTAAAGAATGCGAGCTTTCCCCAACATACACAAAGTAGTTAAGTCAGTCAGCTGGGGCCAGAAGCCGGGTAAACTCTTTTGGACCATCCTATGAATAACTAACCAACTAGCTGTAAGCACGAAAATTTGCATAATGAGGTCTCATTTCAACCTCAGCAGACACCATTTGGTTTGCTCTTTATATTTTTAGCCACCGACTACTAACTAACTAACTAACTAACTAACTAAAAGTGCATGACATCCTGGCCATATCTGATTTTCTTAGTTAGTTAGTTAGGCTCTCACAAGACTAACTTTTAGTTAGTCAGCTAGTTTGTCAGTCAGCAGCAGCAGTAGTCAGTCAAAGTTGAGAACATTCTTGTCTAGCACAATTCACCACACACATGCACATTACATTGTATTTACACATTCTCCATTTCATCATACTAACTAACTAACTAACTACCTACGTGGGCATGGGAAGCTGGACGAGGACACTTGTTCACATGTGTTTTCCAACACACGTGAGAAGGTGGACTCTTTGAGCTTTCCTATTTAATGAGTAGAAGAAACCGTATACTATTATTGAATGAGGGATGAGATTGTGTTGTGATAAATGTTCATCTTCCCTGCCAACACGAGTTTGGTTCAAACAAATTGGGCTCCAAAAAGTTTCCCCCAAAAGTTTGGGTAAACACACCTTTTCTGCTACACTCAAGTCAAGAGGCAGTCATTTGTTTACAATCGACACAAAATTTGTGAACATGAAAACTTTAGCAATTCAATTATCTGTAGTTTGACCAGTCTGTTTGAACGAAATTAAATTGCTTTTCATCACCTCTGTACAAGGATGGAATTTGCAATTCTTGCTCTTTTCAATGCAAGCATTATGTGTCTGCTATAAGGTTTGAGTGGAACTTGTAGCTAAAAGTTACTAATTAGCTAGCTACGAGTGGGTCATCAAAAGCATCCCTTCTCATTTTCCAGCCAACTCAAATGCCCATGCAATCCGTATTTTTCATAATATGGAATACATCGCTGCTGAGCCTGTGACTTAATTAGCATTCATTTCTGTTGTAATTCTAGTCTCATCTTCATCTCGCGTGTTCAAACGAACTTTAAAGCTGGGTCGAGTTTCACTATGTGGCACCTGGTGTCTATTGCAATTGCAGTATAGCCAATTTTTTGCTAAATTCTCAAAAATTTTAGCCAATTAAAAAGTTGACAATATTTATACACTTTGTTTGCATACAATCCTTTATGAATGCAAAGTACACAAAGATATTTGTTGGTTAAGAAGAATGCCTGTTGTTCTGCGGCGCAAAACTTGTTCTACTCATGTAATAAACTCCATATATGGTGGAAACACACGCCTCATGATGAACAATGATAGATTCAATAAATGGCTGATGGAAATGAGTTCTCCTTTATGGTATAGTTATAGCTGCTCAGATGGCTTATTGTGCTCACTCACTCACAGTAATTCCATGCACTCTATAGTTACTCATGGGGACCGCTAATTTGCTTATTTAGAATGGCCGTCATAAAGCAATCAGCATGATAGTTAAAGGTAGTTCTGGTACTCGTAAGTGCAGGATACACTGTATATACGGTAAATACAAGATCGTAAATGAGCAATATTGGCCTTATAGGGAAGGGAACGCGAACTTGGCCTTTATTTGCAATTTGCTCACCACACCATACTTTTAGTGAGTGCTTTATGAAGTATTTGCAATTTGCACTGAAATCAGGGAATTGCCAGCCACCTAGGAAATGCTGGAACTGACATGACAATTTCCTGTTTTCCACTAAAATAGGCTCATATATCATACTTTGTATAGTTAGTTAGTTAGTTAGTTAGTTAGTTAGTATGTGGTTTTATTGTAGTTATAGCTTGGCTACGCGCTCTAACGGTACTATGCCATATTCGTTTACCTTAGGTACCGTAAAAATGAATCATTTCTGTATTTGATCAGTTACACGCATATAGTTCCCTTGTATTCATTTGAATTACCGAATCTTTTTTGCTCTCTCTTATATCTGCAGTAGTTTTTACCAACATACAGTTGAAAGTGAAAGTAAGGAGGCTACAATGAATGATATGAAGTCAGTCAGTATGAATAAGTGTATTGTGTATTTAAATGTAGTTAGCCCAGCAGTAAATGGTTCGGATCAGTCATTGATAGAATTGAAAGGAATTCTATGAGTGCTTGTCTCATTATTAACTAACACAAAGACCTGCAGCTGATTTTGTGTGCAATATCTGCCTCCTCATGTAGTGCACAATTTTAATTTATATGCAAAAATAATGAGTGGAGAAGGGAAATCGTTGTAATAGTTTGTTCCCTATTCCATATTAACATGTAGGCAAAATTAAATTATGGAGAAAACAGTTTTCGGGAGATTTGTTTACAACAGCTATTAAGTTACATAGAGAGACCGACGTTTCTGCTGGGGAACTGTTCTTTATCTCCAGATTTCAAGGACGTTTATAAAAACTTGCACGCAGCTACTATAGGGCGGAAACCTTAGTGAAAGTAAATTCTTACGAATTTAGGACATTTGTTTGACTTCATTAACTTTTCCAGTTTGGACAGCTTACCGTGTTTGGGGAGATATCAAATCCCCACTTTTGTAGAGGAATCCTTCAATTTATTTTATTTTTGAGGCGATGTGCCGTTTCGAACATACCCCCAAATACTGCATTTCGTCAAGTTGAACACTTGAAAAACGTACATTACAGAAATTATTTAATGTTCAATGGGTATTTTTTTACTACCTGCACTCCCACAGCCAAGATGTGACAGTCCCTAATTTTTCCGGTCGTAAATACACCCGTCGAACTTAATTAAAATTAAAGTGTAACTCATTGCCACATGCATTATTTAAATTTTGATGAATTTATCACTTTTTCATTTATTGGGCTGGACACGAGTTTTCGTAACGAACGTTACCATGAAGATTTTGGTCGGATTTGTAAAAACGGTGTTTAGCCTCAAATTGAGCTTAATTATCTTTAAAATGTATGAAGCCATTAACCGATGATCATGAAAATCAATACACCTCTGAACACCATACTCATCTACATGTGTGCAAAATTTTGTAGTCGTAGCTTCAAAATTGCGACTGAAAAAATTAACCAGCGGATTTTGGCACGATGCATATAGGGCGAAGCCATGGCTTTCCGCCCTAAAAATTTTGTAGTCGTAGCTTCAAAATTGCGACTGAAAAAATTAACCAGCGGATTTTGGCACGATGCATATAGGGCGAAGCCATGGCTTTCCGCCCTAAAAATTGTATCATTTAAACTTTTGAGTTCCGCTTTGTGCTTTCCAAACGACTGTTGTGTCTCGCGTTGTCTGGTCAAGACATTTTTGACAGCTTTGCCTCCACTTTTGTCTAAAAAGTCGGTCAACTTTCCCTTTTCCCTCTCCTTTCTTCCATACCAGTACACCGACTTATTTAACCTTTAAGTTTGTTAGTTAGTTAGTTTACAGCTTCACAATGTGGCAAATTTTCCAGCTCTAACGCTTTTTCCTATTATTCATCTTTAAAATTGTTGAGTGACTATTTGAAACTTAAAGTTTGCAAACTTTTACAAAACCAACGACTCAATGTTTATAGTTATTCAGTAAGTACATTATATTGTGCATCTCTAATTTTGTAAGATAAAATATGTGGGTGAAATTTTTTTCCACGCTCTCTGCCCAGCCTTGGCGTTATAAACTAATAAATTACAAAAAATGTATAAAAAACAAGTTTTTGCTAGAGATGGTTAAAATCTTAAAATGAGGGTTATTCAGCATCCATGAACTTATTAATAACAGCTTGGATACATTACCCAGCGGAATGAATGCAGTCTGCTACGGGTTTCATGTTCAAATCATGGGAAGAATCTTTGTATGCAACTTGAGTTGGCCTCAACCATTTGTGCGTCTCATTTTTAATGAGGATGCATTAATGAAAGCTTGTGCATTCATTCTTTAGCCAGTTTGTTGGAAACCAGTAGCACGTCATTAATTATTTTATCCTAAGAATGGAAATGTTGAATTTTTTCGGCTGCCATTGCAGCCTTCACACACACACACACACACACTTGTGTGCCTTGTTGAAGTTTGCGGAATGTGTGCGGAGCTCATCATTTCGTCTCATTCAGAGTGAAAACTGCATGGGAGATATGGGATCCGAAAAGGGATCAAGTGTCATTTTAAGTGCTATTAAGATGTCACAGACGGTTTTTTCTAGACTGGGCTACCAGTTATTCAGTTAGTTTGCACTAGTAATGAGTTGACAACGTGGATCAAACGATGGCGAAAATGCCCATTTTTTCTTTCAACCTTCAACTTTGTAACCTCAACTTTTCTATAGGGATAATGTTGTAGATAGATAAACCTGGTGATTATTATTTTTTTTACTGGCATTCAATCAAGTTAGTTGGTTACATGTACTTGTATTAGATAGTTGGTAGCATACTACTACTGCAACTGAAGCTAATTTTAAAACGAGGACAAAAAATCATATATACCTAAAGGATCAAACTGGCTTTCGGAGTTAATGCGATGCTTAACATTGGCATAACTTATCTATGTTATTATTTTAGCCATCAGTAGAATATTATTGTCTTTAGTTAGTATTTGATTGATTATAGAGTGATGAATGAAAAAGCTGTATGATTAGGATATAGAAAAGATTCATTCCGGGGACAATTTCATGTAATGTACCTTTTGTTTATGGTATGCAATAGTTTATTGTCACAATTCAATGTCCGCACCCAGCTAGTTAGTTACCGTTTGGTTACTCATGTGAACCAAGCTCTCTACAATGGATGCTTTATTTTTAATTTCCTTGAAAGGATTCTCAAAACTCACCTCATTCATTTTAGTGGCTTATATAACCACTGGCAAAGATGACAGGGCTAGGCTAAAAAACGTGCTACGCATATACAATTGTTTGTGGAAAGTAAATAAGTTGAACATTTTTCTTGTTGGCATTATACGAACATGTTGATCCCCGAGAAATAAGTACATCTTAGGAATATAACATTTCATTGGGGGAAGGTAACTTGATTTAAAAATAGCTTTAATAAAATTTGCTCCTTTGCGTCACACGGGCACATCTTCTCACTCTTGACTCTCAGATTGAACTTACTTTATATTTACTATGCACACACAATTGTGCTGCTCAACTAATGCAACTTATATACCGCTGTAGATCCACAATCATTTGAGCAGTCATTCTGAGCAAGCATGGGCTATTTTTTATTCCCCATGTATTCCCTCCACCTACGCCAACTATACTGTGATAGATTACTAGAAATATAATGCTCGATTGGTTTCAGGCTAGGATAAATATCCCACTGTTGTGTTGTGGGTGCAAATGGAATTGTATCAATTTGCATAGACTTGTTAAGGCGGTCATTGAACACCAAACTATAGATACGTCTTTCCCTCCTTTTTTTTCGGTACTTTTCAGTGTACAAGTTGTATTTTCTTGCCCATTTTCGTGTTCAACTTATCAACTTACATGTGTGTTTTCCTGGACAATTATGAGGAGCTGCTCTTTCTGTATATATAAGTTTTCTTCATTTGGTCGGATTTGCCAAACTTATTATCCCTTGTGTCAAACATATTTAAATGTGATGTATTCATCTATAGTCGAGGGTTGCGCACTGCTTTCATCCCAACTTTTCATTTCTGAATCAGCTGCTGTTATTGATGACTATATGAACTGGTATGCCGCTCCAAGTTTTAATTCAGCCGGTAGATAGAAAACAGTAAATATACTTTGATCCTAATTGATGCTCCTGAATACAGGGGCTTTTGTTTTCAGCTCTCTAACTATAACCACGTCTCACAGTCCAGTGAATTGTCAGGAAAATTAGGGGAACACAACTGTTGCGAAAGACTGGCTCCAGTATACTATACTCGCCTCAAATGATGCATGCTCAATTCCTGTCCAATGAGTGCATGTTATTATGCATGTCTGCTCACAACTGTGCGGGACAATTAACTAAAGTCCTTTTGTATGAGGAGTTGGCCGTACCAACTGAAGCTCGTAAAATCTATGTAAATGTTTACCATGTTTACATAACAAAATGATCTCTCAAGCTTAATTAATTGGACCATTCAAATTTGCGTCAATTTTATGGAATTATTATGATTTTGGGCAGTTACGTACATATATACTAATTCTTCCAAGAGCAAAAAATAACGTGGCTTCATGTTTTCAACGATGGCACTTTAGTTTTCATATGGCATAATGGGAACATCAGTAAATTTCTGAATGTACTCTTTGTGTCTATAATAAGAAGGAAAGTGTGAGCTGTAATATGAATGTGTGAGTATCGTCGTATAAAGATTTGGGTCCACACAATTGCCAAAAGTGTTTATCTCTCTCTGGTTATGGAAGTTATTTTGCAAACTCAGGGAAATAGACATTGCCCATTGTTTTCTTCCATGTTCGTATTTGAGCCCTGGAGAAAAAGCTTGTCCAATCTTCACCACTATTCATTATACTGTCGGCAAGGTTGATTTATGTTGTTTGTGGAACAATGGTTTAGAAATCTCACATTGAGTCTATCCTTCACATTTTTGGGTCCAATAAATGTATTACAGTTTCAGTATGGAAAGATTTTCTGTAATACGATAGTAATTGTGGCTTCATTTCTGCCTTAAAATTTGTTTTTACTTCAATGATGGGGCACGTAACGTACAGGAAATTGGATAATGAAACAAATAGATTGATTACTACACGAAATGTACAAGGGTATGGCATTGTATAAATTGTTTCTGCAAGACTGGCTTTTATTTTTTTGGTTTTTTTCTCACAGCAGATGCTATTGCTGCGTATTTCAGTGAAGCCCACGTTTTTTTTAGTTGTTAGCTGTGAAAAATAAATTGTAACGGATCTTTTGGCAGGATTTTGCTCCCGTGAGCTTATCATATTTTCCACAGCAATGAAAGTTAAGATAACATTGCTCCGATAGTTATCCTGGAGAAATTTTGCACTCCCGTGTTAGGATTATTTTATGCTTCAAAAACAATGCTCATCTCAGTGAGTTTGTGCCAATGAACTCATGCTTGAAACTCTATAACAACATATGAAATTAAGTACAAGAATATTACAAGATGAAAGAAGCCGCTACCGCGAGCCCAAAATAGTGTCTTTAACCAACTAAAACAAATTTCACAGGTTTTGCTTATTTATTTACCAGCTAAAAAGCCCGTTCTACGCCCGGGCAGATAACAACATAGATTGGACAACAATCACAACCTGACCTCGCAGACAGATTGAATTAGCAATTTGATGAGAATAAAATGAGAATCAGGGTCCTACAAAGTTAACTGAGGATGTCACAATGTTAAATAACAGTGACAGTACGACCATGCTGAAGAAATAATTAAAACTGAAATCAATAAAGAGGGCTTACAAT
>Ga0210040_10001552_pt1 | contig 34346 bp, 33 predicted proteins | sample CryGeyCG12114_NA_FD_185462 | JGI IMG/M metagenome (GOLD analysis project Ga0210040, IMG submission 185462) | Groundwater microbial communities from aquifer - Crystal Geyser CG19_WC_8/21/14_NA (SPAdes) (version 2) | ecosystem: Environmental > Aquatic > Deep subsurface > Groundwater | place: USA...
TCGAGCGCATCGGCGACCACGCCACCAACATCGCCGAGACAGCCCACTACGCCATCAATGGAGCCATCCTGCCGGACGAGCGCCCCAAGGCCGACATATCGGCTGACCTGCCATCGACCCAGGCCACAGCATGAGGAGCTCCTCGCTACCCGAGCACCAACGCCCGACCATCCTGGTGGTGGAGGACGAGGCGCCGCTGCTCACCCTGCTGCGCTACAACCTGGAAAAGCAGGGCTTCCGCGTGGAAGAGGCGACGGATGGCCCGGAGGCTCTGCTCAAGGTAAACGAGGCCAAGCCCGACCTGATGCTGCTGGACTGGATGCTTCCGGCCATGTCGGGGATCGAAGTCTGCCGCCAGCTTCGCCGTCGCCCTGACACGCGGGACCTGCCGATCATCATGGTCACCGCCCGCACGGAGGAGGCGGACGCGGTGCGGGCGCTCGACACCGGCGCGGACGACCACATCGGCAAGCCCTTCACCATCGAGGCGCTGCTGGCCCGCATCCGCGCCGTGATGCGGCGCGCCGCGGGGCCGGCCACCAAGGGCGCCCTGTCCTGGCATGACATCGCCATGGACCAGGACGCGCACCGCGTGACCCGCGGCGGCCGCAACCTGCACCTGGGCCCCACCGAGTACCGCCTCATGGAGTTCTTCCTCCAGCACCCCGGCCGCGTGTTTTCCCGCGAACAGCTTCTGGATGCCGTCTGGGGCCGCGACATCCACGTGGAGCTCCGCACGGTGGACGTCCATATCCGCCGCCTGCGCAAGGCGCTGAACGGCGACAACGACACCGACGTCATCCGCACCGTCCGGAGCGCCGGCTACGCGCTGGACGTGCAGTAAGGCCTCGGCCGGGACGCGGGCTGGCCCACAGGGCCCTCGTCCGGCGACCCGGCCCGGGTAGCCGCCCGCAACGCTGTCCGCACCGCCAGGCTCGCCTGAACCGGGACCCTGTGATGCCGCGGTGGGCACCATATTCCGGATCCGAGACCTGGCCGCCTCCGCACGGGCCCGGATTCGCCCGCCTGCCGAAGGCGCATGACGCTGACACAATTCGGTCGGCCGGATGGCACAATCCCCAGGCAGTAAGGCCCGGCGCGCCTGATGGAACCGGCTGTTCGCAGCAGCCGGGGGGGGGACGCCGTCGGGCGCATGGATATGGCAAGCCTGCCACGGAGAGGCGCAAACGAATTGAACAATGCAAATGGTCATAACGCTGCTCGCGAATCTGTGATCAAGTACGGCTAACGTATTTCAAGGGCAGCTGCGCGATGTCCGGCCTTTCTCCACTCCTTGCTTGGTGCATGCCCCAGGTGGTGCATGCCAATGACAATGCCGGATCGACCGCCGTTCTGGCGGCCGATGGCGAGCTGGCGATCTCCTGTGCCTTGGCCCCGGATCCCCGGTGGGAAGGGCCGGGGGCGGTGCTCGCCACGGGCGTGCGGGACGGCCGGCACGGCCTCGGCCTCGTGCGGGTCGCGGGCGGCGAGCCGACGGACGGCGACGTTGCGGTGGACCCGAGCATCCTCCGCCGCCTGCTGGTGCATTACGGCCTTTGGCTCGGATTCGACGGAGAGGCGGAAACCCTGGCCGAGGGGGAGCTGCGCCGCCTGCCCATGCCGGTCGGCGCGCATGGCCGCGTGGAATACCGCCTCGATCTCCGGCGGATCGGGCGCCGCGCCCAGGTGCTGACCGCCGATGGCACGGTCCTGCTGAACGGCCGGGCCGTGGCGACGGTGGAGGGGCTTTCCGTCGCCTTCCGCACCCCCGCGGCCTATGCCCGCCGCGCTGCCCGGGGCTTGGTGGCCTCGCCCGACGGGGCGGGCATGTCCTCCGCCTGAGGCCGGGGAGGGCTCCCACCCGAAGGGCCGGGCGGCGCGGCCCGCCGATTTGCCCTTCCGGCCCGGCCCGGCGATGCTGCGCGCCCCTCAAGGGGCGCCCAAGGTGCCCCGGGGGAGGAACCGGAGACGCCCATGCCCGATTATCCCTTCACCGCGGCCGACCTCGAGGCGCTGCGGGCCTGGGACACCCCCACCATCTGCAACGCGCTGGAAATGGTCGCCCCGCACCGTCGCGGCCATGGCTTCACGCTCCGCCAGCTCGTCCCGGCCTCGACCACCCTGCCACCCATCTGCGGCCTGGCCCGCACCGGCACCATCCGGGCCGCCGCCCCCTCGGGCCGCGCCGCCGAGGTGGACCGGGCCGCCCGCATCGGCTGGTACGAATACGTTGCCGATTCCGCCCTGCCGAGCGTCGTGGTGCTGCAGGATCTGGATGATACCCCCGGCACCGGCGCCTTCTGGGGCGAGGTCAACACCAACATCCACAAGGCCATCGGCGCCCAGGGCTGCGTCACCAACGGCTCCATCCGCGACCTCGACATGATCGCGCAGGGGTTCCAGCTCATCGCCGGCTCGGTGAACCCCTCCCACGCCTATGTGCACATCGTCCAGTACGGGCAGGAGGTGACCGTCCACGGCATGGCCTGCCACCACGACGCGGTGGTGCATGCCGATCGCCACGGTGCCGTCGTGATCCCGCACGACGCGGTGACGAAGATCCCGTCGGCCATCGAGCTGCTCTCGCGGCGGGAGCGGGTGATCCTGGACCTCTGCGCCTCCCGCGACTTCACCGTGGCCGCCCTGCGCGACGCCCTCTCGCGCGCGGACGAGATCCATTGATCGCATCCGGCGACGGGCCCCGGGCCGCGCCCGCCCTCACACCCGCCGCCGCCGAGGTCATGCAGGCCATCCACGGGGTTGACGCTTACGCCGGCTTCCAGCCGACGCGCCCCCTGGACCTGCAGGGCTGGAACGGACTGCACCCCGCCCTGGTCCAGGCGGTCGAGGCGGCGAAGCCCCGCCTGGCCCTCGATGTCGGTGTCTGGAAGGGCCAGTCCACCGCCTTCCTGGCGGAGGCGATGCGGCGGGTGCGGCCCGATTCCGCGCTCGTCGCCATCGACACGTTTCTCGGCAGCCACGAGCACTGGAACCGCGACCGCCCGGACCGGATCATGGAGAGCATCGGCCTGGTCCATGGCTGGCCCTCGCTCTACTGGCAGTTCCTCTCGAACATGGTGCTCAGCGGCCATGCCGAGCGCGTGGTGCCGCTGGCGCAGACGAGCGACAACGCCGCGGTCATCCTCGCCCGCCTCCGGATCCGTCCCGACCTCGTCCACATCGACGCGGCGCACGAGTACGATCCGGTGCGGCGCGACATCGAGAACTATTGGGGGCTGCTGCGGCCCGGTGGGATCCTCATCGGTGACGACTACCCCTGGCCCGGCGTGAAGAAGGCGGCCGACGAGTTCGCCGCGAAGCACGGCCTGGAGATGAAGGTCGAGAATCCGAAATGGATCATCCGCAAGCCCGCATGACGCGCCCCGTCCTCGCCCGCGTCCGGCCGGAATGGGTCGATCACTACGGCCACATGAATGTCGCGCCCTATGTCGTCGTGTTCGACATGGCGACGGACGCGCTCTGGCCGAGGATCGGCCTGGGCGAGGGTTTCCGCGCCCGGGGCTTCGGCACCTTCGCCGCCGAGAACTGGATCGCCTACGAACGGGAGGTCAGGCTGGACGACCCGCTCTCCGCCGAGAGCGAGGTGCTGGCGCATGACGGGAAGCGCCTGCTGATCCGCCATCGCCTGTTCCACGCGGAAGCCGGCTTCGAGAGCGCGCGGTGCGAGCTGCTCTTTCTCTGCGTGGACCTCTCCCTGCGCCGGGTCCGCCCCTGGCCGGAGGAAACGGCGGCCGCCTTCGCGGCGGCGCCGGTCGGGCGACCCCCGGAACGCCTGGCGCTGCGCCGCCCCTGACCCGGTCCGGCGGGCGGGCGCCCAAAGCGGCGGCACACTGCGTCCCCCGGCGGCAGCCGGGCACCCGATGGCGCCAGGAACCAGCCGACGGTATCCAATATCCGGGTTGACGCCTCATGGCGCGAAGGGGAACCTCCCCGCCCGCACGGAGGACCCCCCCCATGAACGTTGCGACCAATGCCGCCATCCGCGCCGAGGGTGACATCCCCGCCGGCATGTCGCCCGAGGAATGGGCCGTCCGCTGCGACCTGGCCGCGCTCTACCGCCTGGTGGCCCACCACCGGATGACGGACTTCATCTACACCCACATCTCCGCCCGCATCCCCGGGCCGGAGCACCACTTCCTCATCAACCGCTACGGCGTGCTGTTCCACGACATGCGCGCGAGCGACCTGGTGAAGATCGACCTGGACGGCAACGTGCTGGACGACGAGCCCGCCTCGCGCCGCGTCAACGCCGCCGGCTTCACCATCCACTCCGCCATCCACATGGCGCGGGAGGACCTGATGTGCGTGGTCCACACGCACACCTCCGCCGGGATCGCGGTGTCCTGCCAGAAGCAGGGGCTGCTGCCGATCAGCCAGCACGCGCTGAAGTTCTACGGCCACCTCTCCTACCACGGCTACGAGGGCGTCGCGCTGGACCTCGACGAGCGCGACCGGCTGATCGCCGACCTCGGCCCCACCAACAAGGCGATGATCCTGGTCAACCACGGGCTTCTGGTCGGCGGGCGCACCATCGCCGAGGCCTGGAACCAGATCTACTACCTGGAGCGCGCCTGCCAGGCGCAGGTCGCGGCCCTCTCGGGCGGCGCCGAGCTGGTCTTCCCGCCCGAGGAGGTGCGGCTCAAGACCGCCGCCCAGTTCAACGGCCCGCACACGCTCACCCATGCCCAGTTCGCCTGGGAATCCGCCCTGCCCATGATCGAGGGCCAGGGCAAGGACTACCGCTCTTGAGCGAGCCGCTCCTTCTTTCCGGCGGCCGCGTCTTCCGCGGCCTTTCGGGCGGCTTCGCGGAGGCCCTGCTGATCGAGGGCGGCCGCGTCGCGGCCGTCGGCGCCAGGGAGGAGGTGGAGGCCGCGGCGCCCGCCGGCACCCGCCGCCTGGACCTGGAGGGCCGGGTCGCGATCCCGGCCTTCAACGAGGCCCACATGCACCTGCTGCCCTACGGCCTCGGGCTGTCTCAGGTGAACCTGCGGGCCGAACAGGTGCGGACGCTCGACGAGGTGCTGCGCCGCATCGCCGAGGCCGTGAAGAAGGCCCCCAAGGGCGCCTGGGTGCTCGGCCGCGGCTACGACCACGGCGCGCTCGACATCGGCCGCCACCCGACGGCGACGGAGCTCGACCGCGTTTCCCCCGACAACCCCGTCTATATCATCCGCACCTGCGGCCACATGGGCGTCGCCAACACCGCCGCCATGAAGGCGGCCGGCGTCGGCCACAACACGCCGGACCCCGAGGGCGGCGCGATCGAGCGCAGGAACGGCGCCCTCACCGGCCTCTTCCTCGAGCGCGCCAAGCGCCTCGTGGTCGACGCCATCCCGCTCCCCTCCGAGGACCACATGGTCGGAGCCATCGAGGCCGCCGGCCATGACCTCGCCTCCCGCGGCTTCGCGACGGCCTCCGACATGAATGTCGGCATGACGGCGGGCCTGCACGAGATCGCCGCCTACCGCCGCGCCCTCTCCGAGGGCCGGCTGATCCAGCGCATGTGGCAGGTCCTGGCCGGCAACCCCGAGGGCATCGCGGAAAGTGCCTGGAACGAGGGCCTCCGCCCCGACCACACGGACGACATGCTGGCCTGGGGCGCCGTGAAGGTCTTCGGCGACGGCTCCGCCGGCGGCCTGACCGCCGCCTTCTTCGACCCCTACCTGGAGAGCGCCGGCGGCGGCACCGGCATGTTCATGTTCCCCGACGAGACCATGGACCGGCTGCTCGCCCTGTATCACCGCCAGGGCTGGCAGCTCGACATCCACGCCATCGGCGACGCCGCGATCGAGCAGGTGCTGGTCGGCATGGAGCGGGCAGGGGAGGGGGATGCCCCCCTCGCCGGCCGCCGCCACCGCATCGAGCACTGCGGCTTCCTCAACCCCGGCCAGCGCGCCCGCATGAAGGCCCACGGCATCATCCCCGTGCCCCAGCCCGTCTTCATGTACGAGTTCGGCGACCTCTACGTGAAGAACCTCGGCCTCGAGCGGGCCGAGGCCGCCTACCCCATGCGCACCTGGCTGGAGGAAGGCCACAACCCCGCCGCGTCCTCCGACAGCCCGGTTTCGACGGTGGACCCCTTCATCAACCTCTTCACCATGCTCACCCGCAAAACCAACAAGGGCACCGTGCTCGGCGCCTCCGAAGCGCTCACCGCCGAGCAGGCGGTGCACTGCTACACCTGGTGCGGCGCCTACTCGCAATTCGCCGAGGACCGCCGCGGCACGCTGGAACCGGGCATGCTGGCCGATGTCGCCGTGCTGTCGCGCGACATCTTCGCCATCGATCCCGAGGAGGTCCTGACCACCGAGGCCGACCTCACGCTGCGCGGCGGGGTGCCCGTCTTCGACCGGCACGGCGCGCTGCGCGCCGCCGCGGCGGCCTGACCGCATGGGGCGCCACGCGGTTCAACGCCTGCTCATGGCCATCCCCGTGCTGTTCGGGGTGATGCTGGTGGGCTTCCTGCTCATGCAGGTCGTCCCGAACGACCCCGCCCTCGTCCGCGCCGGCCCCTCGGCCACGCCGGACGTGGTCGCGGCGCTGCGCGCCGACATGGGCCTCGACAAGCCGCTTTACACGCAGTTCGGCCTTTACCTCTGGCGCCTGCTGCACGGCGACCTCGGCGTTTCCATCATCAACAACGTCCCGGTGCTGCAGGAACTCGGCAACACCGTCGGCCCGACGCTGGAGCTGATGTTCGCGAGCCTGATCTGGTCCATCCCGATCGGCATCGCGCTCGGCACGGTCGGCGCCTATCGCCGCGGCCGGCTGGTGGACCGCCTGATCACCGCCTTCGCCGTCGCCGGCGGCTCCATCCCCGTCTTCTTCCTCGGCCTGGTCCTGATCTGGTACGTCGGCTTCAAGCTCCAGCTCCTGCCCTTTACCGGCCGCGGCGGCCCGCTCTGGACCGAGGAAGGGCTGACCGCGATCATCCTTCCCGCGCTCACCCTCGGCGGCACCTTCATCGGCCCGGTGGCGCGCATGACCCGCACGGCCGTGCTCGACGTGCTCGGCGTGGAGCATGTCCGCACCGCCCGCGCGAAGGGCCTCGGCGAGTTCCGCGTCGTCACCCGCCACGCGCTCCGCAACGCGATGATCCCCGTGGTGACCCTCATCGGCCTGCAGATCGGCTTCCTGCTCGGCGGCGCCGTCGTGACGGAAACGGTGTTCTCCTGGCCTGGCGTGGGCCGCCTCGCGGTGGGCGCCATCCTTTCCGCCGATTTCCCGATGGCCCAGGGCACGATCATCGTCCTCTCGCTCGGCTTCATCCTGATCAACCTCGTGGTGGACGTGCTCTACGCCGCCCTCGACCCCCGGATGCGGGCCTGATGAGCGCGACCGTGGAGAACCCCGTCCTGCCCGCGGCGGCCGAGGCCGCGCCCCCCAAGCGCCCGAACACCCTCGCGCGCCTGCTGCGCGAGCCCGCCGCCGCCTTCGCCCTCGTCCTCGTGGTGCTGGTCATCGGCGCGGCCCTGCTGGCCCCCGTCCTTTCCCCCACCGACCCCTTCGACAACGACCTGTCGCTCGCCATGCAGCCGCCCGGCTCCCCTGGCCTGTGGCTCGGCGCGGACAGCCAGGGCCGCAACATGGTCACCCGCGTTCTCTATGGACTGCGGATCACGCTCCTGATGGGCCTCGCCTCCGTCGCCCTCGGCGGCGGCATCGGAGCGCTGATCGGCTTCGCCGCCGCCTTCTACCGCCGGATCGACGGGCTGCTGATGCGCTTGATGGACATCATGCTCTCCTTCCCCGCCATCCTCTTCGGCCTGGCGCTGGCCGCCATCTTCGGCCCGGGCATCCAGGCCGTGGTGCTGGCCCTTTCCGTGGCCACCATCCCGCTCATGGCCCGCATCGTCCGCGGCTCGGCCCTCGCCGTCATGGGCCTCGACTACATCGAGGCCGCGCGGGCCACGGGCATGTCGGACACGCGCATCATCCTTCGCCACGTCGCGCCGAACTGCCTTTCCTCCATCTTCGTCTTCGCGACCCTCCGCTTCGGCCAGGTGATCCTGCTCGGCTCCGCGCTCTCCTTCCTCGGCCTCGGCGCGCAGCCGCCGACGGCGGAGCTCGGCGCCATGGCGAGCGACGGCCGCAACTTCCTGTTCTTCGCGCCGCACATCGCGGTCATCCCCTGCATCGCCATCTTCGCGGTGGTGCTCGCCTTCAACGTGCTGGGAGACGCGCTGCGCGACGCGCTCGACCCCCGGCTCCGCACCTAGCAACGAGAGAGAGGGATTGTTGATGAAGAAGTGGCTCCTCACCGGCCTGATGGCCCTGGGTGTCGCGGCCCCCGCCGCCGATGCCCTGGCCCAGGCCGCGCCCCGCAACACCCTCGTCGTGCTGCGCGAGATCGACGCCGACAACTACGACCCGCCGCGCTCCACCGCCCGCGGCGCCGGCGAGGTCATCTACATGATGAGCGACACGCTCGTCTCCCTCGACTGGGACCAGCGCACCGTCCGCCCCGGCCTCGCGGAATCCTGGACGGTGTCGGAGGACGGCAAGACCTACACCTTCAAGCTCCGCCGCGACGTCACCTTCTGCGACGGCAAGCCCTTCACCGCGCGCGACGTGGCCTACACCATCAAGCGCTGGGTCGATCCCGCCACCCGCTCCCCCATCCGCTGGCGCGCGGGGCCGGTGGACGACGTGATCGCGGTGGACGACTACACCGTCGAGTACAAGCTGAAGGAACCCTATGGCGAGCTGCTCTACCAGCTCACCCTCTTCTTCGCCTCGATCGTGGACCAGCAGACGGTCGAGAAGCTCGGTGCCAACTTCGGCGTGCAGGGCTTCAACGGCACCGGCCCCTACTGCTGGGGCTCCTGGTCGCCCCGCCAGGACTTCGTGCTGACGCGCCACCCGAACTACCGCTGGGGTCCGCCGCTCTACAGCAACCCGAGCCCCCAGGTTGAGCGCGTGATCTGGCGCATCATCCCCGAGGCCAACACCCGCCTCGCCGCGCTGCAATCCGGCCAGGGCGACGTCACGCAGTACATCCCGCAATTCGCCATCGCCGGGCTGCGCAACGTGCCCACCGTGAAGCTCACCCGCCAGGAGAACTACTTCTGGGACTTCTTCATGGGCTTCAAGGTCGACAAGCCCGTCGTCAGCGACCCCGCCATCCGCCGCGCCGTCAACCTCGGCGTGAACCGCAACGCGGTGGTGCAGGCCACCTTCTTCGGGGCCGCCGACCCGGCCGACGCCTACCTCAACCCGCGCACCATCGGCTACGACGCCGAGGCCGCGAAGATGGTGCCGAGCTTCAACGCCGACGAGGCGCGCCGCGTGCTCGACGAGGCCGGCTGGGCGCCCGGCCCCGACGGCATCCGCGTGAAGAACGGCGAGCGCGCCTCCTTCCTCCTCTATGGCCTGCAGACCAGCGAGTGGCGCCGCATGTCGGAGGCCATGCAGGCGGATCTCCGCCGCATCGGCATCGACATGCGCGTCCAGCTCTGGGACGCGACGGTCGGCTGGGGCAAGCTGGCGACGCAGGAATTCGACGCCTTCATGATGTCCTATCCCTACATCTCCGCGACCGACGGTTTCTCCCTCTACTTCGACAGCACCAACCGCCCGACGCCGAACCGGATGAACTGGAACGACCCGGAGACCGACCGCCTGCTCCGCATCGCCAAGACCGGCCTCGCCGAGGGCGACCGCATGCGGGCGATCGGCGAGGCGCAGCGCCGCATCACCGCCGCCAATGTCTGGCTGCCCATCGCGCGCGAGCAGCTCTGGATCGCGGCCTCCCAGCGGACCGAGGGCGTGCGCCCGCACGGGATCTACGGCGTCGGCCTCTACAAGGGCCTCGACATCCGCCTCACGCGCTGACACCTGCCGAGGGTGGCCGCCGGTTGCGGCCACCCCACTCTCACCGGGGAAGAACCATGACCACCGTCATCCGCAACGCCGACGTCGTCGTCGCCTGGGACGCCTCCGCGGGGCGCCACGTCTACATGCAGGACAGCGACGTCGCCTTCGACGGCGGCACCATCACCTTCGTCGGCCGCGGCTACACCGGCCCGGCGGAGGAGGAGATCCGCGGCGCGGGCCTCATGGTCATGCCCGGCCTGGTGAACATCCACTCCCACCCCTCCAGCGAACCCATGAACAAGGGCCTGCTGGACGAGATCGGCTCCCCCGGCCTCTACAACTCCTCCCTCTACGAGTTCATGCCCATCTTCCGCGCGGACGAGGACGCGGTTCCGTCCTGCGTGCGCGTGGCACTGAGCGAACTCCTGCTCTCCGGCGTCACCACCGTCGCCGATCTCTCCATGGCCCATCCCGGCTGGCTGGACCTGCTGGCGGAATCCGGCATGCGCGTCTGCGTCGCGCCGATGTTCAAGTCCGCCCGCTGGTTCACCAAGAACGGCCACGTCGTGGAATACGAGTGGGACGAGGCCGCCGGCGAGAAGGCCATGACCGAGGCCCTCCAGCTCATCGACCGCGCCGAGCAGCACGAGAGCGGCCGCCTCTTTGGCATGGTCGTCCCCGCCCAGATCGACACCTGCGCCCCCGGCCTGCTGCGCGAGAGCAGCCAGGAGGCCAAGGCCCGTGGCCTCTCCTGGCAGATCCACGCCGCGCAGTCGGTGGTGGAGTTCCACGAGATCACCCGCCGCCACGGCATGACCCCGATCGGCTGGCTGGACAGCATGGGCCTGCTGAACGACCGCGCCATCATCGGCCACGGCATCTTCCTCGACGACCACCCCTCGACGCGCTGGCACACCGACACCGACCTCTCGCGCCTGGCGGAAACCGGCACAACCGTCGCCCATTGCCCCACCGTCTTCGCGCGCCGCGGCATCACCATGAAGAACTTCGGCCGCTACAAGCGCCGCGGCGTGAACATGGGCCTCGGCACCGACACCTACCCGCACAACATGCTCGATGAGATGCGCCTCGTGGGCTATCTCGCCCGCACCCAGGCCACCGACCCCCGTGCCGTCACCACCACCGAGATCTTCGACGCCGCCACGGTCGGCGGCGCCAAGGCGCTGGGCCGCGAGGACATCGGCCGCCTTGCCTCCGGCTGCCGCGCGGACATCGTGCTGGTGAACGCCGAGCACCCGCAGATGCGCCCGGGCCGCGACCCCCTCCGCAGCCTCGTCTACGCGGCGGGCGACCGCGCGCTGCGCGACGTCTACGTGGACGGCCAGCTCGTCGTGAAGGACGGCATGGTGCTGACCATGGACTACGAGCAGGCCGCCGCCCACCTGCACGACGCCCAGAAGCGCATCCTCGACCGCGCGCCCTCCCAGGACTGGGCCCACCGCCCCGTGGAGAACATCAGCCCGCCGAGCTTCAACTGGGTATGACGGGCGACACCCTCCTCCGGGTCGAGGACCTCCGCACCACCTTTCCCAGCGGCTCCGGCGAGATCGCCGCCGTGGACGGCGTCACGCTGGAGGTGCCCCGCGGCCGCACGCTGGGCATCGTGGGGGAGAGCGGCTGCGGCAAGTCCATGCTCTCCCTCTCCATCATGCGCCTGGTTCCCAACCCCGGTCGCCTCGCCCAGGGCCGGGTGGTGCTGGAGGACCGCGACCTCGCCGCCCTCTCCCCCGCGGAGATGCGCGCCGTCCGCGGCAACGAGATCGCGATGATCTTCCAGGAGCCCATGACCTCGCTGAACCCGGTGCACAGCATCGGCAACCAGATCACCGAGGCCATGCGCGCGCACGACACGAAGGCCACCGACGCCGACCTCAAGACCCGCGCCATCGAGGCCCTGCGCCGCGTCCGCATCCCGTCCCCCGAGCGCCGCTTCGCCGAGTACCCGCATCAGCTCTCGGGGGGCATGCGCCAGCGCGTGATGATCGCCATGGCACTCGCCTGCCAGCCCCGCCTGCTGATCGCGGACGAGCCCACCACGGCCCTCGACGTCACCGTCCAGGCCCAGATCCTCGACCTGCTGCGCGACCTGCAGGGGGAAACGGGCATGTCCGTCATCCTCATCACCCACGACCTCGGCGTCGTCGCCGAGATGGCCGACGAGGTCGCGGTGATGTATGCCGGCCGCGTGGTGGAGCGCGGCACCGCCGCCGACATCTTCAACGACCCGCAGCACCCCTACACGATCGGCCTTCTCGGCAGCATCCCGCGCATCGAGGAGGATCGCGACCGCCTCCTTTCCATCGACGGCAGCGTGCCTCCGCCCTTCGCCTTCCCGGAGGGCTGCCGCTTCCATCCGCGCTGCCCCTTCGCCATCCGCGCCTGCACGGAGACCGACCCGCCCTTGCGCGAACTTTCCCCCGGCCACCGCGCCGCCTGCATCCGCGCGCCCGTTGAACTCGTCACGGAGGCGGCGGCATGAGCGAGGCCCCGCTGCTCCGCGCCGAGAACATCGCCAAGCACTACCCCGTCAAGAAGGGCCTCATCATCGCCCGCCAGGTCGGCGCCGTCCGCGCCGTGGACGGCGTGTCCTTCTCCCTTCACCGCGGCGAAACCCTGGCGCTGGTGGGCGAGAGCGGCTGCGGCAAGTCCACCACCGCCCGCCTCGTCATGCGCCTGATCGAGCCCAGCGCCGGCCGCGTCCACTTCAACGGCGAGGACGTCACGGAGGTCGCCGGCGCGAAGCTCCGCGCGCTGCGCCGCCGCCTGCAGATCGTCTTCCAGGACCCCTATGCCAGCCTGAACCCGCGCCTGACGGTCGCCGACGCGATCTCCGAGCCCATGGCCGTCCACGGCCTCGGCAACGCCGCCTCCCGGCGCGCGCGCGTGGAGGAACTGCTGCGCCTGACGGGCCTCCGTCCCTTCCACGCCAACCGCTACCCGCACGAGTTCTCCGGCGGCCAGCGCCAGCGCATCGGCATCGCCCGCGCCCTCTCGGTGGAGCCCGAGGTCGTGGTCTGCGACGAGCCGGTCTCCGCGCTCGACGTCTCCATCCAGGCGCAGGTCGTGAACCTGTTGCGCGACCTCCAGCAGCGCCTCGGCCTTTCCTATCTTTTCATCGCGCACGACCTCGCGGTGGTGAAGCACGTCGCCGACCGGGTGGCGGTCATGTATCTCGGCCGCATCGTGGAGGTGGCCCCCAAGCACGCGCTCTTCTCCGACCCGCGCCACCCCTACACGCGCGCCCTCCTCGCCGCGATCCCGCGCCCCGACCCAGCCCGCCGCGGCGGCGTGCGCCCGCTGGCGGGGGACCTGCCAAGCCCCATGGCCATCCCATCCGGCTGCCGCTTCCACACGCGCTGCCCCCATGCCCAGCCCGTGTGCCGCGAGCAGGACCCGCCGCTGCGCGAGATCGCCCCCGGCCACACCAGCGCCTGCCACTTCGCCGAGGACCTTCCACGCTTCGACGCCGAAGCTGGCGCGGGCGTACCGCCCGTCGCGGCCCGTCGCCTGGCAGCCTATGCAGCGGCCCGCGCGGCGCGCGCCGTGCCTGCCGTCGAGCCCGTGGCCTGACACAACGCGGAGGGTTCGGCCCGCCACCGTTTACGCAGCCGCCTCCGGCCCGCATGATGCGTCCCAAAGAAGGGGAACGCCCGCCCATGCTCGTCACGCTCGTCGCCCCCCGCCTGATTCTCTCGGGCGGCGGCTCCGTTTCCAGGGTGGCCGAGGTCCTGGCGCAGCTCGGCCTCTCGCGCCCCCTCGTCGTCACCGATCCTTGGATGGCATCCTCCGGCACGGTCGATCGCTGCCTCGCCCCCCTCCGCGCTGCCGGCCTTTCCCCCGCCGTCTTCAGCGAGACCGTTCCCGACCCCACCGACACCGTCGTGGAAGCCGGCGTGCAGGCCTTCCGCTCCGGTGACTACGACTGCCTGATCGGCTTCGGCGGCGGCAGCCCCATGGACACCGCCAAGGCCATCGCCATCCTCGCCGCCGCGCCGGAGGGCACGCATATCCGCGCCTACAAGGCTCCCGCCCAGGCCAACACCGGCGCCGTGCCCGTCATCTGCATCCCCACCACCGCCGGCACCGGCAGCGAGGCCACGCGCTTCACCGTCATCACCGACACCGCGCGCGACGAGAAGATGCTCATCGCGGGCCTCGGCGCCCTCCCGCTCGCCGCCATCGTCGACCACGAACTCACCTGGACCGTGCCCGCCCGCACCGTCGCCGACACCGGCGTGGACAGCCTCACCCACGCGCTGGAGGCCTTCGTCAGCAAGCGCGCCAATCCCTTCAGCGACGACTACGCGCGCCTCGCCATGCGCCTGATCGCCCCCAACCTGCGCCGCGCCTATGCCGACGCGTCCAGCCCGGGCGGCAAGCGGGACGAGGAGGCGCGCGAGGCGATGATGCGCGGCGCCATGCTGGCCGGCCTTGCCTTCTCCAACGCCTCCGTCGCTCTCGTGCACGGCATGTCGCGTCCCATCGGCGCGCATTTCCACGTGCCCCATGGCCTCTCCAACGCCATGCTCCTGCCCGCCGTCACCCGCTTCGGCCTGCAATCCGCGCTGCCCCGCTACGCCGAGGCCGCGCGCATCATGGGCGTCGCCAGGGAAGGGGAGGGGGACCAGTCCGCCGCCGCCCGCCTGGTGGAGGAGCTGGAGGCGCTGAACCGCGACCTTTCCGTTCCCACCCCCGCTGCCCACGGCATCGACGCCGACCGTTGGGACGGGCTGCTCGACACCATGGCCGCCCAGGCTCTCGCCTCCGGCAGTCCCGCCAACAACCCGCGCGTCCCGGATGCCGCCGAGATCGTCGCCCTCTACCGTGAGGCCTATGCCTGACGCGAGCATGACCCTGGACGCGGCCGGCATGATCCGCGGCGTCGCGGACGGCGAGGCCGGGGCGCTGCGGCGCCTCTACGACGCCCAGGCCTCGCGCCTGTTCGGCGTGGCCATGGCCATCCTGCGCGACCGCGACGCGGCGGCCGACGCCCTGCACGACGCCGTGGTGAAGATCGCCGCGCGCGCCGGTCAGTATGATCCCGCGCGCGGCGAGGGTGGCGCCTGGCTCGCCGCCATCGTCCGCAACACCGCGCTCGACCTCGCCCGCGCCCGTGGGCGGGAAACCCCAACGGACGATCCCAGCCTGGGCGACACCGCCGTCGCCCCCGAGGCGCTCGACCGCCTTTGCGAGAGCCAGGAGGCCGGGCGCCTGCGCGACTGCCTAGCGGCCCTCGAGGACCGCAACCGCGAGGGCATCCTGCTGGCCTTCGTCCACGGCCTGTCCCACGCCCAGATCGCGGCCCGGCTGGACCTGCCGCTGGGCACCGTGAAGGCCTGGATCCGCCGCGGGCTCGCCCGCCTGAAGGGCTGCCTCACGTGATCCCCTCCGACCCCGAGGCCCTGGATGCCCTGGCCGCCGAGCACGTCCTCGGCACCCTCGACGCCCGGGAGGCCGCCGAGGTCGCCCGCGCCCTGCCGGTCGATGCCGCGCTCCGCGACGCCGTTGCCCGCTGGGAAGCCCGCCTCGCCCCACTCGCCGATCTCGCGCCCCCCATGGCCCCGCCGGACGGTCTTTGGAAGCGCATCGACGCCTCGGTCGCGAAGCGCAGCCCCGCGCCCGTGGTGCCCCTCCGCGCCGTTCCCGGCCGCGCCGCCCCGCCGCGCCCGGGCAAGTTCTGGAAGGCCTGGTCCGCCGGCGCCACTGCCGTCGCCGCTGGGCTCGCCGCCATCCTGTTCCTCCGCCCCGCCGATCCGCCGCGCATGATGACCGTGCTGCTCACCAGCCGCGACCAGCCGGCCTGGCTGGTGGAGGCTGAGGGCGGCGGGCTGCGCCTGGCCAGCCTCAACCCCCGCCCCGTGGAGCCCGGCCGCGTCCAGCAGCTCTGGGCGCTGCCCCCCGGCGCCACCGCGCCCACCTCCCTGGGCCTGATCCCGGAGGACGGACAGGCCCGTGTCGCTCCGGGCCTCGTCCGCCCCGAGCCGGGCATGCTGATCGAGATCACCCTCGAGCCCCCCGGCGGATCGCCCACGGGCCGCCCGACCGGCCCCATCCTCTTCATCGGGCGCCTCGTCCCGGCCACGGGCACCTGAGACGGCTGTCCGGGAGGCTTCACCACCCTGTGACCATTCCGCCTGCGTCCGTGTGCGGCGCCCCTCCGTAGGGCTGGTGCGAGGCCGACCGCCTCGCCCTCATCCCTCAAGGAGCGACACATGACGCACAGCCTCCGCCGCCTCGCTCTCGCCGGCGCCGCCTTCCTTGGTCTTGCCGCCGCCCCGGCCGGTGCCGCCACCCTGGTGGGCCTGACCGCCGAGGGCAGCCTCGTGCGCATCGACACCGAGGGCCGCCGCGCCTCCGCCCCGGTCCGCGTGCGCGGCGCAGACGGCGCGCTGCTCGGCATCGACGTTCGCCCGGCGGACGGCAAGCTCTATGGCGTCACCGCCAGTGGCCAGATCGTCACCATCGATCCGATGACGGGCATGGCGGCCAAGGTCAGCCAGCTTTCTGAGGCCTTCGAGTCCGGAGGCCGCGCCGTGGTGGATTTCAACCCGGTGGCCGACCGCCTGCGGCTGATGGGCGCCAGCGGCGTGAACTTCCGCGTCAACGTCGAGACGGGCGCGGTGGTCCGCGACGGCCAGCTCAAGTACCAGGCCGGCGGCCCGCTGGCCGAGACCATGCCCCGCGTCACTGCCGGCGCCTACACCAACAGCATGGCGGGCGCGACGGCCACCATGCTGCTGACGATCGACAGCGTGCTGGGCCAGCTCAACCTCCAGGCGCCGCCGAACGACGGCGTGCAGCAGGTGCGCGGCCGCATCGGCAATGGCGTCCCCGCCACCGCCGCCATGGACATTCTCTCGGAAGGCGCCACGAACACCGCCTTCCTGCTCTCGGGCGGCGTGCTGCACACCGTCAACCCGGAGAACGGCACCCCCACTGTCCTCGGCCCCGTGGCCGGCTCGGCCGAGGTGATCGACATCGCCGCGATGCGCTGACCCGGGAAGGGGCGGGGCCTTCGGGTCCCGCCCGCGCTAGCAGGACCGCCCGGGGGACCGCTCCGAGGGTCGTCCCAGGGAGGGTCCCGAGGCCCGCCAGGCCGAAGCCCAGGCCGGCAACGCCTGAGCGGGCAACGGCCGCCCCACCGAGAAGCCCTGGGCATGGTCCACGCCCCGTGCCTCCAACGCCCGCCAGAGCCCTTGCCCCGTCACCCCCTCCGCCGTCACCAGCATGCCGCGCCGCCGCGCCATCCCGGCCAGCCGCTCCACCTCCGCCCGCGCACGCCGGCTGCTCGGCATGGCACCCACCAGGTGCCGGTCCAGCTTGAGGCCGGAGAAGGGCAGGTCCACCAGCACGTCGCGGCGGTCGTCCAGCGTGATGTCGTCGATCCACACCGCGTGCCCCGCCTCGCGCAGCCGCGTCACCGCCCGGCGCAGCAGCGTCACGTCGCCCACCGGCGTGGTTTCCGTCAGCTCGATCCCCAGATATTCCGGCCGCATCCGGTTCTGCCGGAGCACGCGCGCCAGCCACGGCACGGTGTCCCGGCGCAGCATCACCTCCAACGGCAGGTTGATCGACACGGGCAGGGCGAGTTCCGGCCGCAGCGCCCGCATCTCCCCGGCCACCAGGCCCCCCACGGCCTGCGCGACGGCCACCGAAAGTCCGCCCCGCTCGGCCATGGGAATGAAGGCGTCCGGCCCCAGCGGAGTGGTCCCCTGCCGCCCGTCCGGCCGGAGCCATCGCACCAAGCCTTCGACACCCACCGGCGCCCGGTCGGCGATGCGCACGATGGGCTGGTAGCGCATCGCGACCTCGCCGCGGGCAAGGCCAAGGCGCAGCGCGGCGACCTCCGCCGCCTCGCCGGAAGCCCGCCGCCCGGTCATGCGCTCCAGCGCCGAAAGAATGGCCGCCGGATCGTCGGTGCCGGCATCGCCGCCCAGCAGCACCACATCGGCATCCCCGAACGGATCTTCCGCGACCGCCCGCAGCGTAGTCCAGCCCGGCGCTTCCGGCTGCGCCTCGCAGAAGAGGCCCAGCGGCTGCCGCCCTGGGCCGACAAGCCGCGCCAGCGCCTCGCCCGGCCGCACCACCCGCGCGGGCGGGGCGCCGATGCGGCGCAGCCCGTCCTGCACGAGCTGAAGAAGCCTCGGGCTTCGCAGCGCCGCGAGCAACTCGCCCTCGCGGGGCCGGTAAGGGGTGTCGCGGTCGCCGACCGGATCTTCGGGCACGAAGCGGGCCTGCTACCTGTGTGTCATCGAAGCATAACCCGGCGTCGGAACCCTCTCCAGCCCAAGCGGCGGCGGGCGGATGAGCCTCAGCCGCCGACCACCTGCCAGGGCGCGGTTTCCCAGCGGGTCCGCAACTCCACCAGGTCCTGCACGACGATGGCGCCCCATTCGGTCTCGTCGCGGAAGCGCGGCAGCACCGCGCGCCACTCGGCCTGGGCCAGGAACTCCGGGTCCTCCGCCGCGGCGCGCAGCGCGCGGGCGATATGGGCCGCGGGGCGCGCCTCGATCCCGGCCGGCACCGCGATCCCCCGCCGCAGCGCGGCATCCAGCGGGATGCCTTGCTCGCGCAGGGTCGGCACATCCGGCAACTGCGGGTGCCGGGCCGCGGACGCCACGGCGAGCACCGCCAGCTTCCCCTCGCGCACCGCCGCCAGCGCCTCGGACACCGTCATCAGTGCCGCCGCCACATTGCCCGAGGCCGCCGCCCCGCGCGCCGCGGCGGCGGAGGGGAAATGCAGGTGCTCCATCGGAAGGGCCTGGACCAGGTCCATCGCCGCGATGGCAGCGGCACTCACCGGCGGCGGCAGGCCGAGCGGCCGCTCGCGCTGGGCGCGGAGCGCATCGAGGTCGGTGCCGGGAGCGGCGACCAGCGCCACCGGCTCCTCCGTCACGGCGCCCATCAGGCGGATCTTGTCCAGCAGTCCCGTCGCCCGCCGCTCCACCATGCGGGCGACCAGGAAGGGGGTGATGGCATAGGCCAGCACGGAGCCGTCGGTGGGCGCCTCGGCCAGTTGCCGGAGGGCGGTCAGCCCGCCCTCTCCCGGGCGGTTCGCCACCTGCACCTGCACCCGCCGCAGGTGCCGCTCCAGAAAGGGCGCGAAGCCCCGCACCCAGAGATCCGCCCCGCTGCCGCCCTCCGCGCCAACGAGAAGGGTCAGGCTGCGGGTGCGCTCGGAGGGCGGGAGATAGGGAAGGGAAGGGGCCTGCGCCCCCGCCCGGCCCGGGGCGGAAGCCGCGGCCAGGGCCGCCCCCATGATCCCCCGCCGCGTGGTCACGCCTGCGGCCCCGCAACGCTCCCGGCCGCGCGCGCCGCCGGCCGCGGGGGCACGGGCTTGGCCACCGCCTCGGTTCCCCGGCGCAGCCGGTTCTCGCCGAGGAACAGCAGGATCGGCGCCGCGATGAAGATGGAGGAGGAGGCGGAGACGACGATGCCGAACAGCATCACCCAGGCGAAGCCCGCCAGCGTCTCCCCTCCGAACAGCGCCAGCGGCAGCGCCGAAAGGAACAGCGTCATGGAGGTGCCGAGCGTGCGGTTCAGCGTCTCGTTGATCGAGCGGTCGATCAGCTCGCGCAGGGGCATGGTCTTGAACTTGCGCAGGTTCTCCCGCATCCGGTCATAGACCACGACCTTGTCGTTGGCCGAGAAGCCGATGATCGTCAGGATGGCCGCGATGGTCGTCAGGTTGAACTCCAGCCGCGTCACGGCCAGGAACCCCACCACCTTCGTGGTGTCCAGGATCAGGGTGACGATCGCGCCCACCGCGAACTGCCACTCGAAGCGGAACCAGATGTAGATCAGCATCGCGCCGAGCGAGATGGCCAGCGCGATCAGCCCGCCCTGGAACAGCTCGTCCGAGACGCGGTTGCCCACCGCCTCCGTGCGCAGGATGCGCGTGCCGGGGGCCGCCGTCTCCAGCGCGCCGCGCACGCGCGACACCGCCTGCTGCGTCGCCGCCTCCTCCCCCTGCACGGGCAGGCGGATGAGCACGGTGGAGGCATCGCCGAATTCCTGCATCCCGACATCGCCCAGGCCGAGGCCCGACACGACGCCGCGAAGCTGGCCGAGGTCGGCGGGGCCGGGCGTGCGGGCCTCCATCACGATCCCGCCCTTGAAGTCGATGCCCTTCTCCAGCCCGGGATAGATGGCCAGCACGACCGAGGCCGTGGAAAGCACCGCGGAAACAACGAGCCCCACGATGCGCCCACGCATGAACTGGATGCGCGTGTCGTCCGGCACGAGGCGGAAGAGGGGGCGGCGAAGAAAGCCGAGCATGGTTCGATCCCCTCTCAGACCGGCAGCACGCGCGGGCGGGTCGCGCGGTACCACCAGGAAACGATCAGCCGCACCAGGGTGGTCGCCGTCCACATCTGCACCACCGTGCCGATGGCCACCGTAACCGCGAAGCCCTTAACCGGCCCCGAACCGAAGGCGAAAAGGCAGGCCATGGCGATCAGGTTGGTCAGGTTGCTGTCCATGATGGTGCCGGAGGCCTTGGTGAAGCCAGCCTCCAGCGCCTGGATCGGCGTCCGCCCCGCGCGCGTCTCCTCGCGGATTCGCTCGTTGATCAGGATATTGGCGTCCAGCGCCGTGCCCAGCGTCAGCACGATGCCCGCGATGCCCGGCAGGGTCAGCGTCGCCTGAAGCAGGGAAAGGGCGGCCATCATCAGCATGATGTTCACCAGCAGCGCGATGTTGGCGAACCAGCCGAGCAGCCCGTAGGCGAAGCCCATGTAAAGGAACACGAACAGCGCGCCCACCGCGAGCGAGATCACCCCCGCCCGGATGGCGTCCGCCCCCAGCTCCGGCCCGACCGTGCGTTCCTCCACCACCGTCAGCGGCGCGGGCAGGGCGCCGGCGCGCAGCAGCACGGCCACGTCGTTCGCGCTGCGGGCGTTGAAGCTGCCGCTGATCTGCCCGCGCCCGCCCGTGATGGGCTCGCGGATCACGGGGGCGGTGATCACCTTGTCGTCCAGCACGATGGCGAAGGGCCGGCCCACGTTCTGGCGGGTCACCTCCGCGAAGCGGCGGGTGCCCACGGAGTCGAAGGTGAAGTTCACCACCCATTCGCCGTTCCGGCTGTCCTGCCCGGCGCGGGCGTCGGACAGGTTGGCCCCGTCCACCTCCACCCGGCGGCGCACGGCGTAGCGGCTCGGCGCCTGCCCGCCGCGCTCCTCGCCCTGAAGGAACTGCACCCCCGGCGGCGGCGCGCCGGCGGCGGGGTTCGCGTTCTCGTCCAGCAGGTGGAAGGTCATGCGGGCGGTGCGGCCCAGCAGGTCCTTGATCCGGTTGGGATCCTCCACGCCCGGCAGCTGCACCAGGATGCGGTTCTGCCCCTGCCGCGCGATCAGCGCCTCGGACACCCCGGTCTCGTCGATGCGGCGCCGCACGATCTCCAGCGACTGCTCCACCGCGCCGCTGCCGCGCGCGACCAGCGCCGCGTCGGAAAGCGTGGCCGTCACGGTGCCGTCGGGCGCCGTGGTCACCACGATGTCGGGTTCGGTGTTGGTGGCCGATCCGCGCACGGGCACCGGGTTGGCCAGCTCCCGCAGCTGCACCGCCGCCGCCTCGGCCTGGGCGGGGTCGCGCACGCGCAGGCTCAGCCGCCGGTTGTTCGGGTCGCCCGCCAGGTTGAGATAGCCGATATTGGCCGCCCGCAGCTTGGTGCGCGCGGCATCCGCCAGGCTCTCCACCCGTTCCCGCACCACCGCGTTCATGTCCACCTCAAGCAAGAGGTAGGAGCCGCCGCGCAGGTCCAGGCCCAGCGAGATCTGCCGCGCCGCCCAGGCCGGCAGCACCGAGCGCGGAATGATATTGGGCACGCAAAGGATCAGTCCCAGGGCGATGACGCCCAGGATCGCGGCGACCTTCCACCGCGCGAAATACAACATGGCCTTTGCGGCCCCCCGTGCGAACCGTGTGTGAGAACTGGCACTATGCCATGGAAATGGGGCCGGAAGATGCGTCCCACCCGCCCCTGATGCAACCCTGGCGCATCCTTGCTACAGCCCGGCCCGTTCCGGGGGACCGGGCTGGGGGATTTGGAAACATGCGTCTTCGTCTGGGCATCCTGGGGGCCGGGCATTTCGGCCGCTTCCACGCGCTGAAGGCTGCCAGGGCTCCGCGCTTCGAATTCGTGGGCCTGCACGACGCCGACCCCGCCCGCGCGGCGCAGGTCGCGGCCGAGGCCGGCTGCCCCTCCCTCCCGGCCGAGGCGGTGATCGAGGCCGCCGAGGCCGTGATCATCGCCACCCCCACCGCCTTCCACCACGGCCTGGCCCAGGCCGCCCTTTCGGCCGGGCGGCACGTGCTGGTGGAAAAGCCCATCGCCGCCACCCTGGCCCAGGCCGACGACCTGGTGGCGCTGGCGAAGGAGAAGGGCGTGGTGCTGCAGGTGGGCCAGCTCGAGCGCTTCTCGGGCGGCATGCGAACGCTGCGCGCCGGTGGCGGCCTGGCCGCCCGGATCGGCCGTCCCCTTTATATGGAGGCGATCCGCATCGCGCCCTTCCGCCCCCGCAGCCTGGATGTCTCGGTGGTGCTGGACCTGATGATCCACGACCTCGACCTGGCCCTCGCCCTGGCGGGCAGCCCGCTGGTCGGGGTGGAGGCGGTCGGCACCCGCGTCGTTTCCCCCACCATCGACATCGCCAACGCCCGGCTGCGCTTCGGCAACGGCGCGGCCGCCACCATCACCGCCAGCCGCGTCTCGCTCCACATGGAACGGCGCCTGCGCCTGTTCGGCGACGAGGGCTACCTCAACCTCGACCACCTCAAGCGCGAGATGATCTGGGTCCGGCGCGGGGAAGGGGACACGCTGGAGCAGCTTCCCGGCCACGGCCTGTCCCGCGCCGCCTGGGCCGAGACGGACAGCCTGGAGGCCGAGCACGCCGCCTTCGCCGCCGCCTGCCTGGACGGCGCCCCGGTGGAGGCCGACGGCCTGGCCGGCCGCGCCGCGCTGGACGCCGCGCTGCGGGTGGAGGAGGCCGTCCGCGCCTCGCTCGAAGCCGCGGGCCTGGAAGGGGCGGGCGCCGGGGCCGCTTCCCTGGCGGCCGCGCCGCCGGTGCCGGCGGGGTGACCCTCCGGCGCTATCTCGACCGGCGCCTCAAGCTGCACCACCTCCGGGCGGTGGAGGCCATCCACGCCCAGCACAGCCTGCTGCGGGCCGCGACCACGCTGGGCATCAGCCAGCCCGCGCTCACCCGCACCCTGCAGGACCTGGAGGAGATCACGGGCCAGCGCCTGTTCGACCGCCTGCCCCGCGGCGTGCGCCCCACCGAGGCCGGCACCCTCCTGGTCGCCGCCGCCCGCCGCATCCTGGCCGAGCTGCACCGCCTGGACGAGGACCTGGACCGCCTTTCCGAGCCGGGCAGCGGCACGGTGGCCATCGGGACCCTGCCCGTGGCGGCCACCGGCGTGCTGCCCGGCGCGCTCACCCGCCTCACCGCCGGCTACCCCGGCATCCACGTTCGGCTGGAGCAGGGCCGCACCGAGGAGCTCCTGCCCCAGCTTGCGGCCGGGGAGATCGACCTCATCGTGGGTCGCCTCTACGAGCCCGCCGTGCCCGACGGCTTCCCGCGGGAGCCATTGTGGGAGGAGCCCATCTCCGTCCTGGTCCGCGCCGACCATCCCGTGCTCTCCCTCCCGGAGGTCACGCCCGAGGCGCTGCGCCGCTACGAGCTGATCCTGCCCACCGTCAGCCAGCGCGTGGGGCAGGAGATCGAGGTCCTGCTCGACATGCTGGGGCTCGTCCCCGGCGCCTCGCTTCGCTCCAGCTCCTACGGCTTCATCCGGGAGATGCTGCACGCGACCGACCTGATCGCCGTTATGCCCCGTCTGATGATGGCGGGAGACCTTCTGCGCGGCACGCTGCGGGTGGTTCCGCTGCCCGTGCCCGCGCCCCCGCGCCCGGCCGGGCTGATCCTGCCGCGCGACCGCACGCTGCCGCCCGGCGGCCAGGCCTTCGTGGCCTGCCTGCGCGCCCATCTCGCCGAAATCGGCCAGCGCGGCCTCACGGCTATAACCATGACTGATACCCAGGCTCCCGAAAGCGATAAGACAGGCGGCCAGCCCAGGGGCTAGGGCATGGCCCGCACCCCGGCCGCCCGCGCTGGCGAAGGCGGGGGAACGGAGGAAAACGGCATGACGGCCCCCGCCGCGCTCAGCGCCGCCATCGGCACCTATCCCCGCACCCGCGCCCTCAAGGAGGGTGGCGTCGCCTCCGGCCTGATCCGGCTGGACTTCGCCGGGTTCCCGGTGATCAGCCGCGCCTTCGCGCCCATGGTGCGGGAACTCCGCTTCGACGTCTCGGAAATGGCGATCGCCACCTTCCTCCAGGCCAGGGCGGTGGGCCGCCCGATCGTGCTGCTGCCGGTGGTGCTGGCCGCCCGCTTCCAGCAATCGGCCATGCTGTGCCGGGCCGACAGCGACATCCGGGGCCCGGCGGACCTCGCCGGCCGCCGGATCGGCGTGCGCGCCTATAGCCAGACCACGGGCATGTGGATTCGCGGCATCGTCGCGGAAGAAGGCGGCCCGCCCCCCTCCGCCAGCCGCTGGATCACCTTCGAGGAAGCCCATGTCCAGGGCATCGCCGATCCCGCCTGGGCCGAGCGCGCCGCGCCCGGGCAGGACATGATGGCGATGCTCCGCGCGGGTGAGCTGGACGCGGTGATCGTGGGCAACGACGTGCCGGACGACCCCGGCCTCCGCACCGTCTTCCCCGACCCGGCCGCGGCGGCCCAGGCCTTCTGGGCCCGCCACCGCATCGTGCCCGTGAACCACATGCTGACCGTGAAGCGGGAGCTGGCCGAGGCCCGCCCCGAGCTCGTGGCGGAAATCCTCCGCATGGCCCGCGCCTCCGCCGCGCCGGTCCCTCCCGGCGAGCACGGGGCCCCGCCCGACACCCGCGCGGCGCTCCGCCCGGTGATCGGGCTCGCGCTGAACTACATGGCCGCCCAGGACATGCTGCCCCGCCCCCTGACCGTGGACGAGGTCTGGGCCGGCCTTCCCGACGGCGTGGAATGAGGAAACAGAACATGACCAGCTTCGCCATCATCGGCTTCGGCGAGGTCGGCGGCATCTTCGCCCGGGACCTGCGCGCCGGCGGCGCCACCGCCATCCATGCCTTCGACGTGCTCGACGCCGCGCGCGACCGCGCGAAGGCCTCCGGCGCCACCCTCCACGGCAGCGCCGCCGAGGCCGCGGCCCAGGCCGGGGTGGTGTTCATCGCCGTCACCGCCGGCTCCGCCCTCGCCGCCGCGCAGTCCCTCGCGGGCGGCCTTTCCCATGCTCCCCTGGTCGTGGACGTGAACTCCGTCTCGCCCTCCGCCAAGCAGGCCAACGGCGCCGCGGTGGCCGCGGCGGGCGGGCGCTACGTGGAGGCCGCGGTGATGGCCAGCGTCCCGCCCAAGGGCCTGCGCACCCCCATGCTGCTTGGCGGCCCCGATGCCCAGGCCTTCATCGACGCCATGGCCCCATTCGGCATGGACCTGAGGATATACGCGCCCGAGATCGGCCGCGCCTCCGCCGTCAAGATGTGCCGCAGCGTCATGGTCAAGGGGCTGGAGGCGCTGACCACCGAATGCATGCTCGCCGCCCGCCACTACGGCGTGGAGGACGACGTGCTCCGCTCGCTGTCGGACACGCTGCCGCACGAGGACTGGCGCGGCCTCGCCCGCTACGTCATCAGCCGCGCCCTGATCCACGGCAAGCGCCGCGCGGAGGAGATGCGCGAGGTCGCCCGCACCGTGCAGGAGGCGGGCGTCACCCCCCTGCTGAGCGCCTCCATCGCCGAGCGCCAGGACTGGGCCGCGGCCCAGGGGCGGGAAATGGGCCCTGCGCAGCTGGCCACCACCGACCTCGACGCGCTGCTCGACGGTTTGGTCGCTGCGATGCACCAAAAGCAGGCGGCCGAATAACAGTCGGTCAACAAGGTCGCCGCACAAGCAGGCGGCCATCGAGAAAGGAACGCGCATGTCCACCACCCGCCGTGACGCCCTGCGCCTGGGCGCCGCCCTCGCCGCTGCCCCCTGGGTTGCCTCCTCCCCGGCCCGGGCCCAGGCCACCCTGCCCGACAAGCCCATCCGCCTGATCGTCCCGAACGGCGCCGGGGGCGTCGCCGACCTCACCGCCCGCACGGTGGGCGCGGCGCTGTCCGAGCGGATCAAGCAGCCCGTGGTGATCGAGAACCGCCCGGGGGCGGGCGGCATCGTCGCCGGGCAGACGCTGCTGACCGCGCCCGCGGACGGCGCGACGCTGATGGTGGCCACCAACGCCAACGCCATCAGCAAGTCCCTCTTCCGCAGCCTGCCCTTCGACCCGATCAAGGACTTCGCTCCGGTCGGCCTGATGGGCACCTTCGCCATCGCGATCCTCGTCGCGCCAGGCTCGCCCATCCGCACCGCGCAGGACCTGATCGCGGCGCTGAAGCGCGACCCGGCCGGCACCAACATCGGCACCATCAGCGTCGGCAGCACGCAGAACCTGGCGGCCGAGCTGTTCAAGACCACCGCCAACGTGGACGCCACCACCGTGCCCTTCTCCGGCACGCCCGCGCTGCTCACCAGCCTGCTGCGCAACGACGTGACGGCGGCCTTCGAGATCGTGGCCCCGCTCATGGGCCAGCTCAAGGACGGCTCGCTCCGCGCCATCGCCGTCACCTCCTCGGCCCGCGCGGCCAACCTGCCGAATGTGCCCACCCTGCAGGAGGCCGGCCTCGCCGGCTTCGACGTCACCTCCTGGAACGCCGTCGTCGCCCCCGCCCGCACGCCCGCGCCCGTGATCGAGCGCCTGAACCGCGAGCTGAACGCGGTGCTGGCCGACCCCGCCGTGCGCTCCAAGCTCTTGGAAGCCGGCGTGGAGGCAAAGGGCGACAGCCCCGCCCAGCTCGGCCAGCTCATGACCAGCGAGACCGAGAAGTGGCGCGCGGTGATCGAGCGCGCCGGCATCGAGAAGCAGTGAGAGCATCATGAAGACCTGCCAGCCCCCCGACCCGAACACCAAAACGCCGAAGCTGAAGCTGCCGGAGGGTTCCTGCGACGCCCACTGCCACGTCTTCGGCCCCGCCGATAAGTTCCCCTACGACCCCGACCGCTCCTACACCCCGCCCGACGCGCCGGTGGAGGATCTCCGCCGCGTCCACGCCGTGCTCGGCATCGACCGCGCGGTGATCGTGCAGGCGAGCTGCCACGGCACCGACAACGCCGCCATGATCGACGCCATCGCATCGAGCAACGGCGCCTACCGCGGCGTCGCCATCGTGGACGGCACCGTGACGGACCGCGAGCTGGAGGAACTGAACGCGGGCGGCGTGCGCGGCGTGCGCTTCAACTTCGTCAAGCACCTCGGCGGCACCCCCGACCTCGAGGTCTTCGACCGCGTGCTGGACCGCATCCAGCCGCTCGGCTGGCACGTCGTGCTCCACCTCGACGCCGGGGACATCGTGGAGCACGCCCCGCGCATCTCCCGCATCAAGGTGCCCTTCGTCATCGACCACATGGGCCGCGTGCAGGCCAAGAACGGGCTCGATCAGGAGCCCTTCCGCCGCCTGCTGGGCCTCATGCAGAACCCGCTCGCCTGGGTGAAGGTCTGCGGGCCCGAGCGCGTCACCTCGGCGGGCAGCCCCTTCCACGACGCCGTGCCCTTCGCGCAGAAGCTGATCGAGGCGGCGCCGGACCGCACGCTCTGGGGCACCGACTTCCCGCACCCGAACATCGCGGGCGACATGCCCAATGACGGGGACCTGGTGGACCTGCTCGGCCTGGCCGCGCCGGACGAGGCGCAGCGCCGCAAGATCCTGATCGACAACCCGAACACCCTCTACTGGGCGAACTGAGGAACACCGCGATGTCCGCAACCCAGAAGACCGGCCTCGTCGTGACCGCCCATCCCGGCGACTTCGTCTGGCGCGCGGGCGGCGCCATCGCGCTGCACGCGAAGATGGGCTACCGCGTGAAGATCGTCTGCATGTCCTACGGCGAGCGCGGCGAAAGCCAGGGTGCCTGGAAGCAGCCCGGCATGACGATGGAGACGTGCAAGGAAGGCCGCCGCGCCGAGGCCGAGGCCGCGGCCTCCATCCTCGGCGCCGAGATCGAGTTCTTCGATGCCGGCGACTACCCGCTGCACATCACCCCCGCGATGATGGACCGCCTGATCGACATCTACCGCGAGGTGAACCCCTCCTTCGTGCTCACCCACGCGATCCGCGACCCCTACAACGTCGACCACCCCGAGGCGTCCCGCATCGCGCAGGAGGCCCGGATCGTCGCCCAGGCCGCCGGCCACAAGCCGGGCCCCGGCGGCGTCACCTACTCCGCCCCGCAGGTCTTCCAGTTCGAGCCGCACCAGCCCGAGCAGTGCGACTTCAAGCCCAACCGCATCCTCAACATCACGGAGGTGTGGGAGCAGAAGTGGAAGGCTTTCGAGCAGCTTCCCGCCCAGCGCCACCTTTGGGACTACTACGAGCGCGTGGCGCTGAACCGCGGCATGCAGGGCGGCCGCAACTCCGGCAAGGCCATGAAGTACGGCGAGGCCTACCAGACCATCTTCCCCGACGCCGTCGAGGTGCTGGCATGACCCCGGTCGTCGTCCGCCACAACCCGCGCGCCGACCTCGCCACCATCGACCGCTTCGCGCCGCTGGGCGTCTCCACCACGCACGAGGCGAGCGGCCGCGCGCCCAACCTGATGAAGACCACCATGCGCCCGGCCTGGCCGGGCGCGTCGGCGGCGGGCAGCGCCGTCACGGTGCTCGCCCAGCCCGGCGACAACTGGATGATCCATGTCGCGGTGGAGCAGTGCCAGCCCGGCGACATCCTCGTGGTCGCCTGCACCACCGACAACACCGACGGCATGTTCGGCGACCTTCTCGCCACATCCCTCAAGGCCCGCGGCGTGCGCGGCCTGGTGATCGATGCGGGCGTGCGCGACGTGGCCGTGCTGCGCGAGATGGGCTTTCCCGTCTGGTCCCGCGCGGTCTCCGCCCGCGGCACGGTGAAGGCGACGCTGGGCTCGGTGAACATCCCCGTGGTCTGCGCGGGCGTGTCCGTGCGCCCCGGTGACGTGGTGGTGGCCGACGACGACGGCGTGGTCGTGGTTCCCGCCGCCGACATCGCGGCCACCCTCGCCGCCGCCGAGAAGCGCCAGGCGAACGAGGAGGCCAAGCGCTCCAGGCTCGCCTCCGGCGTGCTGGGCCTCGACCTCTACGACATGCGCCCGGCGCTGGAGAAGGCCGGGCTGCGCTACGTGGACCGCCTCGAGGACATCTGAGCCGGCCCGCCCGCCAGGTCCTCCAGGATCGGGCATTCCGGGCGGCCATCCCCGTGGCAGCTTTCCGCCAGGTGCCGCAGCGTCGCGGCCATGGCGGAAAGCGAGCGCGCCTTTTCCTCCAGTGCCTCCACATGCGAGAGCGCGAGCCGCTTCACCTCCGCGCTCGCGCGTCCCCGGTCGGCCCAGAGCGCCAGCAGCCCCGCGATCTCCCCCAGCGAGAAGCCGAGGTCCCGCGCCCGCCGGATGAAGCGCAGCGCGTGCACCTCCGCCTCGCCGTAGTCGCGGTAGCCGGAGTCCCGCCGGCTGGCGGCGGGCAAGAGGCCCACGGCCTCGTAGTGCCGTATCATCTTGGCCGAAACGCCGGATGCTCCGGCCGCCTCCCCGATCCTCATGGCGTGTATCCGCGCAGGCGCAGCGCATTGCCCACCACGAACACGCTGGACAGCCCCATCGCCGCCGCCGCCAGCACGGGCGAGAGCATCCCGGCCACCGCCACCGGGATCAGCACCACGTTGTAGGCGAAGGCCCAGAACAGGTTCTGGCGGATGTTGCGCATGGTCGCGCGGCTGAGCCCCACCGCGGTCGCGATCCCGCGCGGGTCGCCCGACATCAGCACCACGTCGGCGCTCTCGATCGCCACGTCCGTGCCCGTCCCGATGGCGATTCCCACATCGGCCGCGGCCAGGGCGGGCGCGTCGTTCACGCCATCCCCCACGAAGGCGATGCGCCCCTCGCCGCGCAGGCGCCGCACCGCGTCCACCTTGCCCTCCGGCCGCACCTCCGCCTCCACGGCGTCCAGCTCCAGCGGCCCGGCGATGGCCTCGGCCGTGCGGCGGTTGTCGCCCGTCACCATGGCGAGCCGCAGCCCCATGCCGCGCAGCGCGGCCAGCGCCGGGGCGGTGGTGGCGCGCACGGGGTCGGCCATGGCCAGCACCGCCGCGAGGCGCCCGTCCACGGCCGCATAGACGGGCGAGCGCCCCTGCGCCGCCAGCCGCGCCGAATCCGCCGCGAAGGCGGCCACGTCCAGGCCGAGGGAGGCCATGAACCGGTCCGCGCCCACCTCCACGCGCCGCCCTTCCACCATCGCGCGCAGGCCCATGCCGGGCAGCGCCTGGAAGCCCTCCGCACGCGGCACCGCCAGCCCCTTCGCCGCCGCCCGCAGCGCCTCGGCCAGCGGGTGCTCGCTTCCGGCCTCCGCCGCGGCGATCAGCGGCAGAAGCGTGTCGCGCTCGAAGCCGGGGGCGGGGATCAGGTCGGTCAGCACCGGGCGGCCCTCGGTCAGCGTGCCCGTCTTGTCCATGGCGACCGCGGAAACGTCGCGCAGCGCCTGCAGGGCCGCGCCCCGGCGGAACAGCACGCCGAGCTCCGCCCCGCGCCCCGTGCCCACCATCACCGCCACGGGCGTCGCCAGCCCCATCGCGCAGGGGCAGGCGATGATCAGCACCGCCACGGCCGCCACCAGCGCCTGCGCCAGCCCGGCGCCCGCCAGCATCCAGCCCGCGAAGGCGGCCGCCGCCACCACCATCACCGCCGGGACGAACCAGCGCGTCACGCGGTCCGCCAGGGCCTGGATCGGCAGCTTGCCGCCCTGGGCTTCCTCCACCAGCCGGGTGATGCGCGCCAGCACGGTGGCCGATCCCACGGCCGTCGCGCGCAGGCGCAGCGCGCCCTGGCCGTTCACCGTGCCGCCCACCACCGCGTCGCCCGGCCCGCGCCGCACCGGCACCGATTCGCCGGTCACCATGGATTCGTCGACATGGCTCTCGCCCTCGATCACCAGGGCATCGGTGGGCACGCGCTCGCCGGGGCGGAGGCGCATCACGTCGCCGGCCCGGAGGCTGTCCGCGGGCACCTCCACCTCCTCGCCGGCGCGCTCCACCCGCGCCGTCGCCGGCCGCAGGTCCAGCAGCCGCCGGATCGCGTGGGATGCCCGCCCGCGCGACCGCGCCTCCAGCCAGCGCCCGAGCAGCACCAGCGCCACGATCACCGCCGAGGCCTCGAAATACACGTGCCGCTGCGCCTCCGGCACCAGCCCCGGCGCCAGCGTGACCACCACCGAATAGCCCCAGGCCGCCAGGGTCCCGAGCGCCACCAGGCTGTTCATCTCCGGCCCGCCGCGGAACAGGGCCGGCCAGCCCGCGCGGTGGAAGCGCCAGCCCGGCCCGAACAGCACGGCGGTCGCGAGCAGAAGCTGCGCCCAGTTCCAGGCCGGGCCCGCCACGGCGTGGTGCAGCGCCGGCACCATGTGCCCGCCCATCTCCAAAACAAAGAGCGGCGCGGCGAGCGCCACGGCCACGAGCGTGTCCCGTCGCAGGCCGGCTTCCTCTCCCCTGGCGGGCGGGCCGGAATGGCCGGCATGGGGATCGGCCGCGCCGGGTCCCTCCTGCGTGCCGTCCAGGGGAAGAGGGGCATAGCCCGCCTTCCGCAGGGCCTCCTCCAGCGCGGCGCGCCCCGGCGCATCCGGCGCGTGGCGCACCGTGGCGCGATGGGTGGCCAGGTTCACCGCCGCGCTCTCCACGCCCGGCACGGCCGCCAGCGCCCGCTCCACCCGGCCGGCGCAGGAGGCGCAGGTCATGCCCCCCACGACGAGCTCCGTGGTGGAAACCGGCGAATCATAGCCGGCCCGCCGAACGGCCGCGCGCAGCGCCTCGGGGTCCAGCGCCTCGCCCTCCACCAGGGCCTGATGGGTCGCGAGGTTCACGGCGGCCGCGCTCACTCCCGGCACGGCGGCCAGGGCGCGCTCCACGCGGCCGGCGCAGGAGGCGCAGCTCATGCCCTCGACCGGCAGGCTCAGACGGGTTGCTTCGATGGTGCTCATGGGTGGCGATCCTCGCTCACCCGCGAAGATGGGGGTTCCCATCATGGGAAGGTCAAGGGGACGCTTTCGGGGGCAGCGGAAAGAGGGTGACGAACCACCGGACGAGCACGCGGTCCCCGTCGATGCGGAGCGCCCCCGCTGCTTCCAACCCCTCCAGCGGCTGGCCGCCATAGATCGCGGCCGCCAGCGCCGGAGGCTCCCCGGAGATCACCGCGTCGGCCTCCGCCGCCGGGCCCGGGGACACGGCGATCTGCCCTCCGGCCAGACGAAGCGCGAACTCCTCCCGCCCCAGGCGCAGCCCGATCCGCGCCTCGATCCCCTCCGCCCGCCCGGCATCCAGCATGGTCCGCAGCGACAGCAGCAGGGAGGCCGCGCTGAAGGGAAGGGTGGGATCATGCAGCGGGGAGCGGGCCGCCCAGCGGCCGAGCGCCATGAAGATCGGCTCGCTTTCCCGCCCCCAGGGCGTCAGCTCGTAGACCTGGACACCCGCCGGCGGAGGCAGGCGGCGGCGAAGGAGAACCCCCACGGCTTCCAGCCCTTCCAGCCGCTGGGTCAGCACATTGGCGCTGATGCCGGGCAGGCTGGCGCGCAGGTCGCTGAAGCGGCGCGGGCCGAAGATCAGTTCGCGCATCACCAGCAGCGCCCAGCGCTCCCCCAGCAGGTCCAGCGCATGCGCGGCGGCACAGGCATCGTCGTACCAGCGGCGGCGGTCTGTTATTTTTTCTAACTTCATGGTTGCTTCATATGACTCTGCGTGCCAGCGTCTTCAAGCAATGCCAGGAAAGGGACGCCCCATGGCCCGCATGATCTTCGTGAACCTGCCCGTGGCCGATCTGCCGGTGGCGGTGGCCTTCTACGAAGCCATCGGCGGAACCAGGAACCCGCAGTTCTCCGATCATACCGCCGCCTGCATCGTCTTCTCCGACACGATCCACGTGATGCTGCTGACCCACGACAAGTTCCGCGCCTTCACCCCGCGCCCCATCGCCGATGCGCGGGCCGCGAGCGAGGTGCTGCTCTGCCTGTCCTGCGACAGCCGGGACGCGGTCGACGCCATGGTGGAGGCCGCCGTCTCGGGCGGCGGGGCGGCCGATCCCGGGCCGAAGCAGGATTATGGCGTCATGTACGGCCGCAGCTTCCAGGACCCGGACGGCCATATCTGGGAGCCGATGTGGATGGACGTGGCGGCCATGCAGTCCTGCCCTCAGGGGGCCTGAGGCGCTTCTACCCCGTGTTCCCACCTTTCGCCGTGCCGGTCGCCTGACAGGTTCCGGCCGCGTGTCGTGCCAGGCCGCGGGAGAACCCGGGCCACATGGATGGCCCCACCGCGACCACCACGGCCAGCGGCCAGTTCCGGTTGCTTGCGCGGACCGGAAAGAAGCGAATGGCGAGCGGCTCGGACATCCGGGCCGCCGCAACGCCGTGCCCCTAAGTCCCGGCCTCCGCCCGCGCGCCCAGCAGGGCCGCCACATGGTCGGCGAGCTCGACGCCCGTGACGGGCTTGCGCAGGAGGGTGAAGCTGCCGGCGATCGCGGCGCCGACCGCGAGCGAGGCCGCCTCGCCCGCATAGCCCGTGACGAGGATGGCGGGCAGGCCGGGCTGGCTGCGCTGCGCTTCCCGGATCAGCGCCACGCCGTCCAGCCCGGGCATGGCCAGGTCGGTCACCAGGATGTCGAAGGGGCCGCCCTGGCGCAACTGCGTCAGCGCCGCGTTGCCGTCCGGGCTTTCCGTGACGCTGAAGCCGGCATCGGCCAGCTGGGTCGCCAGCACGTCGCGCACGATCGGCTCGTCGTCCACCAGCAGCACGCGGGGGCGGCGGTAGCGCCCTTCCGTTTCCGGCCTGCCGGGGCGCGCGGGGGCAGCGGGGGCCACGGGGTTGGTGGCCATCACCGGCAGCCAGAGGCCCACCTCCGTGCCGCGCCCGGCCTCGCTGACGATCTCCAGCGCACCGCCCGAGCCCTGGGCGAAGGAGCGCGCCATCGCGAGGCCGAGGCCAGTGCCCTGGCCCAGCGGCTTGGTGGTGAAGAAGGCTTCCGAGGCGCGGGCCAGGGTCGAAGGGCACATGCCCTCGCCGGTGTCAGTCACGGTGATGCGGACGTAGTCGCCGGGCGCGAGCCCTTCCACGCCCTGTGGGCGGCGCTGCTCGGCGCGAAGCGTCAGGGTGCCTCCGGCGGGCATGGCGTCGCGCGCGTTGGTCGCGAGGTTGACCAGCACCGTCTCGAGCTGGCCGCGATCGGCGAACACATGGGGCAGGCCGGGGGTGGCCTCCACCAGCACCCGGATGCGCGAGCCGAGCGTCGCGGCCAGCACCTCGTGCAGCCCGTGCAGCAGGGCACCGACCTCCAGCGTGTCGGCGCGCAACTCCTCGCGGCGGGAGAAGGCCAGCAGGCGCCGGGTGACGGATT
>Ga0210040_10001553_pt1 | contig 34306 bp, 12 predicted proteins | sample CryGeyCG12114_NA_FD_185462 | JGI IMG/M metagenome (GOLD analysis project Ga0210040, IMG submission 185462) | Groundwater microbial communities from aquifer - Crystal Geyser CG19_WC_8/21/14_NA (SPAdes) (version 2) | ecosystem: Environmental > Aquatic > Deep subsurface > Groundwater | place: USA...
GCCTGGTCCAGTTCGCTTCAGAACATTTTAGTTAGAAATTTACACTGCCATTGATTGCCCCGTCGTGATTTTGTGTATTTTGCGATTGATGGATACATTTTGCATACAGAAACTTGTTTTAGGCTTTTTTAGCCGTCCTGTTCGACGGATTTGCCAGTTTTCCTTGTTAATGGTTTTATTAACATTCGTCCTAGTTAAGAAGTTATTAGGGGTAACATTATGTGAAATTCTTAGTAACTGTAGTAACATATTTTAAGAAATAATTGTGGAAATTATTGATGAATTTTTTAATTCTTTCCTTGATTGAGCACATAATGTTAATGTGTGCAAGGAATGCTAGCACTGCATTGAAATTTATATATTGATCATTTAAAAGTCAACTGCAGTAAAATATGAATAGATCAGAAGACACAGCTTTTGCATGATTGGAGCACTAGCAAATTAATTTATATATCACCATGTCATCATTGAAACAGTCAACATGAACGCCGCTCATGGAAAAAATTCACGAAAAAATTCAGACTAAAAAATTTTGCTTTTGAACAATGCATACCGCTATGATCAGAGTTCGTTCTATCAATGGATATTAACTAGCTATCAATAGTTTAGAAATTGGAAAAATCATCCGTATTGGCTACCGTTCCCCCTAAAATCAAGAAAGTCAGACTGACTACGATTGCATCCTAAACTTGTAATGCAATGCATGTTGACGTATGTATTTCACACGTCTTTAACGAAATCCTGTGAGAGTTTGGAACATTGAGAATTGTTTTGTTGTCCATTATTTAGTGCAATCGTGTTTAATTTTGTTTGAATGTGATTCATGTAAAAAGTTTAAGGTTATCATAGCATTAACATGTTTTTAATAATTTTTTGTTTGAAAATGAATACTTTCAGATTCTATTCATGACTATAAAACTGAAAAATTGCCTTGTTTAATACCTTTTACCCGCAACCGCAATTGCATATTGCATCACATCTGTAGAGATTTTAGATTTTCCCAATTTATTCATTTATTGTTATATTCCAATCAACTAAAGACTGTCAATTACACTTTATCTAAAAATTAGCTACGCATGTATGTTTTTGAGGTGAGCCGACTTGCCGATTCTACGCTAGCTACGCATGCATCACAAACGAATTGCATTTCTCGTCAATTAATTGAATTTTCAAGATCATACTTTAAAACTGACCGAGTACTCAGTTTCTCGTTTCGTACTGCAAATATCAATTCTCAAGGTAGCTTGGAAAAATTAATAGCAGCCAGTGTGCTGTAAAGCAAAGTTTCATTCTAGTTTTAACTAACTTACTAACTGGTAAGCATGATGAGTACCGAGGACAGACAAAGATGCTATTGTTATACTGTTATACATGTGAAGATGTAGAAGAATCCTACCCTGTTGTCAAGGTATTAGTAACTCACTAAAAGTGTGCTACTTTAACTAACGAACTAACACATAGTACATAAAGTAAAAGTGAGTGGATCATGACGAAAGTAATGCATCTTCGATTTATTTTTGTTCGCAGCTCTCATCATCATCACCATCCTCACACGACGGCAAACTGTGATGTGATTTTACGCCAACAGAATCTACCCTTGTTTGTTTGCGTCTCTCTCATTACCATTTACTATATTAGTGTGTAAAGAATATTTTCTTTTCTGTAGGCAAGGAAAACAAGGTTTGCATCAGCAAATGTAACGGTTGTTTGTTAGTTAGTTAATCGTTTTTCTATAATATGAAACAGCTGAGCCGAAACGAAAAAGGATTAAAAAAAGTTTAAATTAGGCTATAAACTAATGTTACATTAAATATATAAGGTGTAGAGTGATGCGAACTATAAGAATGTATTAACCTTTCATTGTTGTTCCAATTGAAACAATGGTAACAATAACAATGCCAGTCAGAACGATGAACGGTTTTTTTTTCGGATCAGCCTGAGAGCGGTAAATCAAAGAGATCTAAATCCATCAATAATTATTGTGAAAAATAGCATTGGCAAATCATGAGAATTATGATGATAAGCAATATGGAATGTAACTGACAATGTTTCGTACAAATTAAAATTCTTGTTTTGCCTTTTTTCTTGTGTGTATGAATTATTATGATGATTTGACTGATTAGATAATTTTGATGCTAGTGATTACAAAAGGTTTCTTAATTAAGCTCATTTGTAGTCTATCATATTGATTTTCGTATTTTGAGCCAATCCATGTGATGTAATGTTTGTTAATGAAATTGTAGTCTTGGTATGCAGCCGAATGGCTTAGACATTTACGTTTCCAACAAATTTATGAGCAAAATTTCTTATTAAATCAAATCTGTTTGATATATACATGGTTTCTTGCCAACAGACCTACAGGTAATATAAGAGGAGCGAGAGAAAAAGCCTGGTAGCTTAATTGTAGATTGACTATGTTTTCCACTAATTGCTTGAAATTAACAAATCAATGAACGATAAAGTGGCATCATGTTGCTAATGACCACACAACTTGACTGATGCGCCGTTTGCTTGTGTGTACACATGGCACATCATTATGCAGGAATATCGTAATGAAGTGGAGCTGAGTGAAAAAAATAAGCTAATTAATACATGCAGTGACTTGTAACCTTTCACATCAAAAGGTTAATCATCTTGTTAAAAATTTAATAGCAAATTTGATTTCCAATATATTCTCATTACTGCGACGGGACTTGTTAATGTGCGTAAACGCATTTGTTTTCTATTACGTATTGTCACAGTGTCGTCCTCAATGATGCTAATATGCTGCAATAAATGATGGTTGGGAATATTTATGTCAAAAAAATTCCAGTTTTATGGAAACTAAAAGTTACGGAGGAAGGTAGTTTGTTTGCTCTATTATTTTGGCACAGTTGGAACAACCATTGTTAATCCCGCCTTCAGAAGGGGAAAACATGAAAGGAAATGCAAACTAGGTTTTCTGATCAGTCAAGAGGAAATAATATTTAGTTAGTTAGTTAGTTAGTACTGATAATACAGAGCAGATCAAACAAAACTTGTGATTAAGTTGAAAGCAGGAAATTTAGAAAATTAGGCCAATATCAAAGTTCCTTTTCGTTTTTTGCTAATTCATCCGTAAAAAGGTACTCATGTATGCATCAACTCTTCCAAATAGTCTCGGTCCTCAAATTCAATTAATGCACAAGACTGGCCTTGTGTCTAATTTGCATGCAGTTCAATGTTCTCTAGAATAGTATGCATTTTTCTAATCATTAAATTGCTACCTTTTAAGTACAAAACCTTCGAACAGGTTTAAATCCAGATTTAATCTTCAATATGCATACTTTACGTATATTGACGTAATCCAATGAAATTTTTAATATTTTTTTCACTATTATGGTCTAATAATCTTTTAGTCCTAGACCTGACGTTTTTCATTGAATTTACTGAATGCTACCATCCAACACAGCTACAAAAAATGTCCCATGGGATATGACTGTTAAACTAGCTTTCCTAATTACATATGGATTCATATTCCCCAAAAGACTTGACTCACATGTCTTTCTACTACGGATACATGAAAAAGGATAATTAGCATGTGTTGTCAAAATTGGCGGTGATCATTGTCGTCTCATTGTCAACAAAACCATTATAACTACACAACACTATAGTGAGGGGATTTACGACATTAGTTTTTCAATGATTATTTTTGTCAGTAGCAAATAATGTGGACACTTTTGAAGCTCTATTACAAACTGTGTCCCTCCCTTTTTTGCATACATGAATTAGTATCCGCTAGCATTCAACAAATGAAATGGAATTCAACCTTTTCTACTGTGATCCATTAATCTCAGACGTCACTCAAGATTTGTTTATTGCCCAATTATTTCCTCCAAGAAACAATATCCTGCAGAAACAGTAACAATGAAAATAAAAACAGTTGCCCAACGCATCAAGTGTCAATAAGTTGAAAGGGAATGGATCGTTTATAGCACTGTCAATTAGAAACAAATAAAACTGACCTTTAACCCGTCCAAATATATGGCACACAAATTTTACCTATATTAAACTTTGACATTTTAAAGCACCTTTCAAGTGGAGAGGTAAACTTACTCATGAGTTATTATGCAAAAAAAAAAGGTTTTCAGGGCGCGTATATAGTGTACCGACACCACGCTTATTACATTTAACACACTTCCGATCGTTTGACATAAAAAGATAATTTATGCACATAAGTAGCCAAATTGCTAGGTTACAAAAAATGTAACCTAGTACTAAATAGTAAGGTTTTTCAGGACCCCTGCCTTATATTCACCTTAATATTTACTCTTCCTGTCAGACAACAGCACATAGTGACGCGTATTACTCTATCAAGTGTGAACTATTGACCGACTCCCTTGATAATATGAAAAAAAACGCTAGATAAGGTCATTACAGTCTGGTGTCTATCTTGGCACACAGGAGCAACTGTCAACATTTGGGTTCGACTTGTTGTCTTAAAAACTGAATAGCACATTTCATACAAAACAGTAGTTTTATTGCAAAATGGAAGCCAAGTATGGCGAATTATGTAGATGTTTGCCCGGGTGGCGCACAATTTGTTCCAACACCTACACACAATTTGCTCAAATATGGGACAATACATTTATTTATGCATCACGGATGCATACGCAACTCATGAAAAAGTAAATGTACCTCAAATTATGTGGTGTGGTATATTTTAGATTGTGTTGCCCTTTTGTTGCTAATTAAATATTTTAAGAATAATTGCTTTTTCTGACCCGATATCAGGAGTATGTAGGACGCACATAATTTAGCTTACTTACTAATTAACTGGCCAATCTAAACCTGCACTTTTCATCCAAAGCAAAATGATGAGACATATGATCAAGTTGAAATGGTGGATTTCTATGGCTCAACCTTTTAATCTCATTTTAACACTATCAAAATTATATTGATTCATGAATGGTACAATTCCTACAGTATTGATAAAGGCGACTATTAAAGAACAAGGTTATGATGTTTTTTTAAGTCCACATAGGCACAAAGCAGCCTTGATCAATCTTTTTAACTTTTGATTTTGCTCACAAACAAATCCATTATTGTGAGCACATTGATAACAATGGTGCCCGCCGAGAACGCCATAAGGTGTGCACCCTAAAAATCTCACAACTACACTACATAGCACTTCAAATGGACATAAAGAACTCCTTGTTTTCTCCACCTTGGTCACTTATACTAATGTTTAGCAAGTATCTGTTCACCCAAAGCCTATTTACATATTACGCACTGACTCCTAATCTCAAAATAATGATGATTGATGCACCTTTTAAATGGATTTTTATTGAGAAATGATATCACGGACTCCAAGTGCCTACATTAAAATATGTGAGCACTAACTAACTAACTAGGAGCAAAACTTGTTGAGTCTCATGATGTAACATACTAATAATATTGTTATTATAATCATAATCATGTCCACGTATTGGCTAGACTCGCTCACAATTTCAGTCCCCTCTCTCGCTCACCATGTTGCCACCACCAAAACTCTAATGTCAATGCTAATGTGGATAATGGACAACAATGAACAATCGCATTCCTTTGCAAACAATGCCAGGCTGTCATGATAGCTCGTGAGATAATCATAGTAATAATAATAACAATAAGAGCATAATATATAGCAAGAATCATAATGCTCCATTTCCACCAAAATAAGAGTGCCACAAACTATACAAACTAACTATATATATAACTGTTCCAATAGTGTGAGTGAATTCATTCTTTCATTATTATGGCATCTTTGCCCCTGTCCCTATTTATTACGTACCACAGTAGTTAGATTACTGGTGCGTGGCTTTTCTGCGTAGACAGAATAAAATATGAGAAGCTAGATATGAATTAAATGCCATGTGCACGAGTTTTCTCAACTTGTGATTCTTGTTAAAACATCATGTTACAAAATTAACTATAAGTTCAGGTTAGAGTCACAAGAAGTAATAAATAATAGTTTCAACCATAGGTAACAGTGCAGCAAAATGAAATCCTTTCAGTCAAGTTGGCTAGAGAAGACATAGTTACAAGAGGTTTTTTCATTGCCAGAACTAAACATTTGTGTCCTTTTTTTACAGTGTAGTGTGAGGAGCACGAATAAATCGTATCTCTAAAAACGAGAGCAAACGTGGAAAAATGTTAGTTTTGCTAACATGGGTGCTAAAAGGGCATTTTCGAAACACTTTCTTACACTATGGCGAAATGAGTCATGTCATTGTAATTGAATGGTTGTGAGTGAGTAGAGTAACAGTCCCATCTACATTTTGGGCAAAGCGGTCTCCACCTTGATTTTAAACGTAATTTCATGTTATTAAAGTATTAGCCTTTACAAAGACATCCTTTGTTTGGAAAATGAGGGTGGATTTGCGGTTGAAACAAAGTATTCTACAGTCATGGCATGAAGAAATGCGTGTAGCACACAATATGGTCGTAAAGCATATGACGATGCATAAACAGACTTGAGCAGAGCTTTAGGATTAAAAAAAATCAACGGAAATCTTAGATGAATTTTGATGTAGTGTATATTCCTGAAAATATTGACCTGCGATCCCATACAGGTTTCATCCCATAAGGATTGTAGACACATGCTTTTTGATATGAAATCAAGTTTTAGAAACATGAATTAGAATGCATCCTCTCATCACCCAGTGTTGTGTATGGAATATGCATTATTTAATGAGCTCTTACATAATACTTTGGAGTCAACGTGAGCCTTCAATTCACACTTGCATGCAATAATAACTAGCTTTTGGACAAGCCGACTTGAATGAATTATTTATGTTGTCAGTTTGTTTGTCTAGTTCTGCTTGTACAAAACCAGGTATGCTGCAATATTTAACTTAGCTGTATAAAGTATTTTACATTTTCTCTTCACCGCTCATCCCAAAAGATTGTTGCAATCAACGTAATGAATGGGATAATATATTATCCCTTCACAGAAATCTTCATTTTTTCTCTGTTCTTGACTGGACAACACTTCCTCTTTTGCCTATTCGTGTTAAAACCATCGGGAGAATCGTGTTCTTCTGTGAGCTTCATGTGCGCAGAAATTGAACTGTTCCAGCGTTTAAGCAGCGCACTATAAGTTTCAAAGCGATATAAATCCTCTCCCTGGAACAATATGTAAAATATGAAGGAATTTAATGTTGTGGCTAAATCCGATATCCAAATTCATAGGATTTAGCAATCCAGCGTAATGCAGACACTCTAATTTGCAGGATCACAGGAGGCCAAATCCAGGTTTTTTATACATGCAGATTGCATGTCTAGGTTAATGGTGTTAAAAAACCATGCCTAAATCTCAATGCTACAGATTCCCGTGTTAATCAAGCTTCGTTAGTTAGTTACTGCAGCATGGATGGGTCAATTGCGCATGCCTTTTAAATTCCATAGTGTGCAACTAGAAAGCCAAACGAGACAATTTAAGACGCAATCTGAAATTCGCTCGCCTCGCATTTCTATAACCACAACTCACAAATGACATTAGCCTTAAATGCAGAACCATTGTTAACTGGATTGCAAAAGGCCCGAATCTCGTTAACGTACAATCACAATCCACTTACTTTATGGGCAATTTAAATTTCAAACTAATATTGTCATGTCAACAAATCTGCCATCCTTTCATTCCTTCTTATGGGCCTGGCTTGAGCCTAAAGCACACTGTATTATTCCCACACGGTGACACGTTGATATTGCAAACATAGGAGTGATCCCAAGATCTCCTAACCAACTAACTAATGCATTCACAACATACAAACTAAAAATTACTAGCACCTTCATTCACTACAAACTAACTTGTGGATTTGAAATTGCATGGGATTTATCTACCTGTGTTGTTTATAGCACGTATATATATGCAACCACTGAATTTGTAGGTGTATCTATGCAATACGCGTTCTTGAGACATTTCATGATTTACTTCTCTCTTTACTCGCACATGAAAAAAGTTTAGAGACTCTTTGCAGTAAGTTAGTTAGTAAGAGGGTTCCCATCACTTTCTGGTGCTCAGTCTCTCCTTTGCACGCTTCATCTTACGAGCTGTTGTCAGCCATCATCAACCAACATTAAAGGCAAATTGAAAAGTGAAGTTCTTAAATACTTACTTGGTCGAGCTGGAAACTTGATCAAAGACACAACCACCACAGTTTATCTTGTAGGCTGTGTTCCTGTATAATACAGCGAGTGAGTGAGCGAGTGAGCTAGTAATTTCCTTTGGAACATTATAGCCAACGAAAGCGAAAGTCCCGTGTTCCGGTGTAATAGTTTTTGTTGCACATAGGTTTAGGAAGTAAACTCCGTTGCATGTGGTTTTATGTATGTGTGTATCTAGAGTTGAATACAGAGTTCCAGATAAATGAGACGGATTCGATTTGAAGGTTAGTTGGTTTAGTCAGTCTCTGCGGAGTAATGGGAAGGGTTGATATAACGCAATACTTATATAATGTTTACACAGTTGAACCAATTTCTGTACCAATATAGGCCCCCAAAGTAGGACATTTTATTATGGTGTGTATCGAAAAGAATGGTTGTGGTGAATTTTTATGAAACTGGCAAATTATTTCCGGGATCATATTGAAAAGACCATAGCTAGTTAGTGCACACCCTGACTATACTCATTATGGGGGAAAAAGACATAAACCTTTATATGCGCATTATGATGATGATGATGAACTATAACTAACTTGTTAACTATTGTATGGGAACTCACTTTTCGTGGTATTAGATCATTAGACCATAAATTATCTGACACTTTCTCATCACATTTGAACTAGAATCTATTTATTTCTTGTGTTCACATTTCAAATGATGTGGGCAGACGATTGCAATCGTATTTTAATGGCACTATATTATTTTCTGTTCACAATGCTCCATACCAAAAGGATCTAATGTATGGGTTTGTTTGTCAGTCATTCAGTCAGATTGCACAAATGTCAAAAATGAAAAATATATCGTTCCGTGTAAACCATGTGAGTGAATACACTCGGCTTGTTTCCTATTGCTAGTAGTAGACAAGGGTGATGGTTCATTTTTGTAGAATGCGCTTATTTTGGATAGAATGATAGAAACCTGTTTCCTCTACCTCATGCGTTCAGATACCGTATGTGCATAATAGATGCATATTCTCCCACAAGAGCCCAATCCCATATTTCTTATGCGTGCATTCAGCAGAAGCTAAAGTTCATTTTCATTTTGTGTGGACGATTCTTCCATCAAGATACATTTCCTTTCATTCCTATACAGTTGATAATAAATTACAAGATGCAGTCTGCAGTAGACAAATGCTAGCTAACTAGTTACAAACTGTGGCTACAAAAGTAGCAATTTTATCATTATTCCCATTTTAGCTATCTAATAACCAGTACACACGATTGATCTATGAGCAATTTGGGACAAGACTGTATGTTATTCTCAGACTCACTCACTAATTTTGTTATGCTCATGAGTTGGGACACATTTTCATTTCCTGCAGCAAGGCTCTGCCTCTTTTTTGAGGGAAAAACAAGAAAATCAATTTACTTGTTCAATTCATTACCCTTTATTATGATTAGGACAAATGGGTTTTGCAACCGTCCCTAATTCATATTGCCAAATCAATCATTAGATTTCCCATTCAGTTTAGTTATTCATTGTGAGTAAAACGATTGGAATGTTTTCATTCTTGCCCATCTTCATTTTATGTAGTCATTAAGATGTTATAAAATTCCAATGGACCAACAATACTTGGGCTAAATTAGGAAACTTATAGCACAAACGCAGGCATTATTTATTCATACCTTATTGTGCATGCTATATGTATGTACGTGTGCTCAAAGTGTCCCAGTTAGTAGACAACAATAGGAGCAGGATTACATTTAGCTAACTAACTAACTAACTAACTGCATAGTGCATTATAGTAGAGCATAATGTGCTAATGTGCATCTCTTATAGTCAGATTGATATAGAGAGGCAAGAATGGCTCTTCTTTAGTCTAGTGTTATAAAAAAATGAGACAACAATGTTCAGCTGTTGGGAACTTGGATTTCAATCCGCCTGTTTAGAATAAAGTACAGTTTTTTATTTAGCATGTGCATGTATTTCTGCAGTATCTTTGTTGCTACAGTTAGTTAGTTAGGAAGGAAGGGAAAGTGTTTCTCCACGTTCATTCAATTCAGCCCAGTCATGAGCTCATCTCTTGTACTCATACGAAATGAAATGAAGCTGGTTCATCCATAGAGTGCAATTAGAATTCTTGCCGTGTTTACGACACATTGAGGACTCCCTGAAGCTAGCACGCGCGCATAATCTTCAGCACTAGTAACACGAATGGACATAATAATGATTATAATGTTTGCATTCACTCCAAATCTGATATTTTTATGACTTGCTTTGGTTATTCACTTAGAAGCTGTCAACTTGTTGTTAGTTAGCCGCCACACAGAAATGCTGTAATCACAAGTTACTGTTAGTTAGCTATAGCCGGCTAGAGCTATAGCTAGTTAGTTTGTGAGTGAGAAAACACACACCCTAAAAATTGTATCCATAATTTTTGTATATGTATGTTTGGCACACGTTCAATAATGGACAGGTCATGATACTGCAGAATCATTTATTTACGTGCTTGTGTGAATACTAATTTGTTGGCTGCATCAGGATTGAAAGAAGATATGCAGATTTCGAACACTTATTATCCTGGTTATAATGGTAAGTAGTGCTAGAGGTGGCGGATGAGATTATCATTACATCTTTTCCAATTTATCAGGAATCTGAAATTGCTTTGCTCTCCTTTTTGTCCGTGGAGTTGCATTTTTTTCACTTCCTCTTCAGGCATCTTATAAACTGCTTGTCTCCACCAAATGCCTTTACTATTATTATTCTTACAACAGTGAGAAAGCAAGCTATTTATATGTAGATCAGATTACTACGAGTAAAAAGTAAATGGCAGGTTCATTTTCAGCTCTTATGAAGCATACAGAGGAAAGTTTGATTTGATTTGTATGCATCCGTCGCTCAAAGCGAATTACTAGGGCATGCAATACGGCATCTTTCAAGATAAGTAGACAAAACATTCTCTCGCACTCTCTTTTGCATTTTTTGATTGTTGTCTATTATGGATTATTTACTATCAGTGTTATAGTTAATACCAGAGTGTTACTTACTACGAATATGTTAATTAAGAGGTGGTAGCAAAAGAAACCGTGCTACCTTACTCTTCCTTACAAACTAACTAACTCACTAACTAAAAGTAATTTCATTCATTTTCTCTTCTTCCATGTCGACTGCAATTAAAACCTATTTACTAATTTACTGCCTTATTAGTTTTTTTTCGGTAAAGTGCACCCACCGCCTTATGATTGCCGAATCATCAAAGCAAATACTATGCATTGTGTTTCTAGTCCAGTAGACTTTCGCATTGCAATCTTGCATTTGGCAGTTGAAAATCTTTATTATTTAACTTTCTAGTATATTACATGTGTAGCTAACAACGATCACTCCTAGCTTTTGTGACAAAGTAAGGTTGACCGAACTTTAACTACTTGTGTGATGATATTTTTACATAAGCTACTAATTTAACTGTTACCTCATATGAGCGTTAATTAAAACCTGATGGCAATTATGTATGACACAGGTTTCATTCAAGTTTCCTTTTTTACTCACCTACTTACTACATTCACTGATTGCACATATGCAGCGAATGAATTTTACATTTGTCGTCTTTGCAAACTATAACTAATGCACGTGAAAGAGGAAGCAAGGATTTTTTCGCACTCTGCTTAATACGTCTCGCATGCTAACCAACCGACCTTCTGAATTTCATGCACCAGAGCAGCAATCTTTACAAAAAGAATTAAAGTTCCCATCACTATTTTACCTTGTGTGTAAAGTTTTACACGGCATTAAAATCAGTTTGTGAAATACATTACTTGTTTGTCGACTGCATTGAGCGAATGTGGCGAATAGTCAAGTGAATACTTGATTTAATTACAGTATTAAATGTGAATCTGTATAGCGGAACGTGCTAACTCTTTTTATATAGAGTTAGAGAGCACCTTGCTTACAAAATAGAATGCTCAGATTTCAGTTTTCAGCATAACGACGTAGCAATACTTAATTGCTGTTCTGATGATAAAATGAGAAAATTACTGCACTTTATTGTCTCTTTTAGTTAGTAGCGAGTTAAGAATCTTCAGTTTCCCCTACAGTTTTTTCTTACAGAGGTTGCTGCATTGCAATGTCTAGAGCACTATTATGTTTTCAATTGAACTTGCATCGAAAAGCAAGAGCAATCGTTTTGATTAAAAAGCCTTTCAGATGATGATGATGATGATGTACCTAATGCAATGGAAAGAAAAATTGAATATGAAATGCTTATTATTGGTCCACTTTGCGGCTGTCATGCATTGTACTACAAAAGTGTGTTTTCTAATCATGTGAAGCTAGGCAAATTCTCAGATTATTTCCAACCATTGGCCAACACGACCAAAATATGTCAACCTACTGTTACATGACTGATCTATGTGAAATTTAATTTTCTATAATATCATAATCCAATGATTGCAACCTTAGCATCTCAGTGTCATCGCAAGCCTATTACATTATATTCATTTTGAAAATGCCATTGCTAATAATAATGAGCGCTTATAAGTAACTAACAAACCAAGCATGAAATTGCTGATATTCCCTCATTAAATCACACGTGCTGGGAGCGTCATCTAAATCATGTATGTATCTTTTTTTGCAGATGATATATGCCCTACACGACTTGAATGAAGGATCCCTCAGGAATATGGAAGTCCTGCTACTACTAGCAGCCCATTTCTATAACCATTGATTGACATTAGGAGCAAACCAAAATTCAATTATAGTGTGTCACATCCCTCCAAAGTACTGCACATATAGTTAGCAATGAGCTGTGTCATAGCTTTTTGAAATCTCTTGTTACACTATATTATCATCATTATCCTTTTTTTCTCACTCACTTCTTCAGCAACCTGTGTAAGTAGTTTAATTGTCACCAGACGAGATAAACGTTCTGTTGGAACTTTAACCTCCCCATATTAACGCAACGCCTTAAGGTGATTATATCATTTACAATCGTGTACTATTACACACACTTTTATATTTATTGCGTACCTCTTGATTGAATGTAATCACTTATGTATGTATGGTTGGCATATCCCAGTAGTTTTGTAGTATATAGTAAATAGTAGCAGCCATGGGTTCATCAAAAAGTGGCCTCTTCTCTGCCAATCTTCTTGTCCTTTCCTGTGTCATCTTCATCATTTGTTTTCGTAAGTTTTTTCGAATCTTTTATCACATCATAGTAAGGGAACTAAGCTAATTACTCCAATCAAACAATCCAAGTCAACTAGACATCATATCGGCAATAATGACAATATGGCAAGACAAATTATGCCTTCGTATCTATAATCTTAAACTGTCCATTTTATGATTTGATTCCTGACGGACTAACTAAAAGTGGATGTGTGATACTCATGATGAAATATTATGCAATATTCACTGCACTTTCTCCTTTGACAAAGGACCAGAAGGGCATATGGAATTTATGAGCTCTTCTTTACACTATGTTAATGGCATCACCCATTGTTTTATAGTTGAGATTTTTCATAAGGCTTGTCTTTAATCTTATGGTCACCCACAGTTTTTTCTCATAAGGATTATGAAGATTGTCGGTCATGAATGCTGCTCATATTATGAGGTGGGATAGAGGTAACATTTATTGGTGGAATCATGCATGATCATATGATAACCAATGAGCAGACTAATTGATCTCAAGGATGAGAAGATTTCTATCTCAAGTAGTGTCGATGAATCAAGCCCCAATAATATATGTTCAGCTGGATCTAACTAAAGATTTCCATCATGAGGAGTAAGAATATGTTGAGCTTGAGCTGAAGAGCAGCGGTTACACGTAATCTCACAGTTATACACAGCTAGGGTGGGTTGTGAAACTTGAAGCAAGATTATTATAAGAGGCCGTAAATGGCGAATTTATTCTGGTTCAACTATAGTTTAGAACTCATATATTATTAGAGAAGTTTCGTGCTGGTTAGTTAATGATGGTAATGTGCGTTATATACACTTTTGTAGTGCTAATTGTAGCACAAAGAGAGTAGATAGGTGTGATGAGAAAACGTAGCAATTTATAAAGTGGATGCATGATTTGAGTTCTCAAAATGGAGCATTGTTGCATAGCACGGGTTGTATTATAAAAGTTCCGGTCCAATGACAAAGTAATATAATGATGAAGCGCATTTGACTGATCTTTAATCATTTACTTTTTTTTAGTCATCATCATGCTGTTTTCATGTTGTTATTCAGTGAGGACATGAAATCATATAGTAACTAGACAAAAAAAAAAGAAATTTGGGCCATACGTAATGAATCCCTGAGTTTGTATGTGAGAAGTGTAGGAAGTCAGTCATTGGAATACGATAGGTTAGGTGTTATAATCATATTGCTCATATTTTGATGAGCCGTGTAGAGTCCTCTTTAGAACGAATACAAACACAGTGAGAACTGAAGATATGAAAACTTAAAATGCTATAAATGTTTTGTACTGGATTTAGTACAAGAGAGATGCGCTAGAAAAAGTTAATTTTAAATATTATGCATGTGCTTGACTTGGTCAGTTAAATTATAAAATTGCACAATAACAAAAGGTTTAAAAATTAGTTTTTGTGGGCTCAAGAAATTCTCAAGTGAGGCCGTATGAAACAAGCATTTTATTATGGTTGACGACGGTACGTCATGCCCCATATGGAAAATTAAATGGCTCGTGTCGTGACATAAGACATTATCATCATTTCAGGTATCAAACATTCCCCCTTTAGAATTGAAGAAAATTTTTATCCACTCGGTCGGAATCAGAAGTACTAGCTGTTACTCAATATGAATGGCAGTATGCAAAATAGGTACCTTACATTTGTAATTCTCACCGTGAAATGTAGAATACAGCATGTTGCATGCATACATTTTTTGGAATATTTCTATACAAGTCAAAATGGTTGAGACAAGAAATGCGTGAAAACCTCCGGTATTCAGTGTTTTAGAGTGAGAGATGTACATAGATCATTTTAGATTCATTATCATTGCTATTGGCCAGTATTGTTTCTAGCTTCTTTAGAATTTAGCTTTCCAAAAGGTTTTTGGTAGTTAATTGGTGGATATTCTAATCTTCGTAGCAGGAACAATTTTGAAAGATGATAATTATCGCAGTGAGAATAGCTACAAGCAGCGATTAGCCATGATGAGGCCCTCAGTAGAAGGGTAGCTAATGATTCGCAAAATATGATATTTAATTATAGACATTATAATGAGTTTTATTATTTTACTAAAAATATCTTGTGCAGTTTAGAAGTTGTCTAAACGCAAAACATTATTTCTCTGTAGTTTTTTCACCAAACGTTTAAGGTTGAACGATGGGTGCACGGAATACCTTGAAAATTTTTGGACACTAAAGCTCAAGTTCGCATATGAAATAAAAATGGTGGCCACAAATCAAAGTCTGTAGACTGACTCTCTCTACTGCTAATAATATACAGCAAGTCAAGTGCACTCTGTAGACACGATTTGGAGCCATTTTGCCCCTTTTTGAATGAGCCCTCACGTTGAGATTATAATTCAGTTTTTCATGCATGCTTGCCCACGCCCTTGGTAATACCAAGAGCTTGGGGTATTTGCAACAGATCCAAGATTGCTCCAAATTTTTAGCTGCCACAGATTCAACAATACAAACCATACACACCAGACCCCATAATAATAACATTGACATAATCTCCAACTATTCAATTAAGCCCGATGTGTGCAAAGATAATTACGGCAGGCAGTTAACTACTAGTGACATACTGACTACCGAAAAGAATCGTTGCATTGTTACAACCATTATTTGCATCTCTTACAGTTGAGTGCCCACTACCCTATTATGCTGACACATATTAGAATCAAATTTAAAGTCTATTTATTTGCTAACGAAAGGACAATGACTTGCAAAATTATCGCTACTTGTCGTCATTTATACTCTCTATTCATGCAAATTAAACAAAGCATGCACATTGTTGAATATGGTACGACGACCAGTATGAATGTGTGCAGGCCGGGACAAAAATAGTAAAAATAATATCAACACATGCAGCAGAATGCAGTGTTATACAATATGGTCGTTAACATCGTAATGCATAAAAAACTCCGCATGTCCATTTAATACGAATATGGCTGTAAAACAAATGGACTCTTTCTATTTCTAGATTTTTACAATAAATGTGAAGAAATATCGGCTGACTAACTAACTCACGACGTAAAAAATGGACGGCAAACATTCTTGTGCAAATGTTATGTTCAGTGATTGCAATAATAAACGACAGCAATCTATCTCTATTCACAAACTCCATGTTTTATTTGCCATAGCATATCTTCATAGGCAATGGTTATATATGGAAAAATGAAATTGATTTCTCTGCAAACAACCTTTGTCCATAATGTTATTACGACTGCCACAAGTTAGTTAGTTACATTTGGCTAGGTTACTCAATCCCAAATGCATGCATGTCTTCTAATCATCATTCTCATCTTGGCATCCCTCTTGTTTCTTCATTATGAACTCAATGAGTTTACATGTCACATAAGACGCTTGTAAAATCTGTATGTTTCGTACTAAATGTGCCCTTTAATGAGATTAACTACTAGAATTATGTCTGGTAGTCACCGTATTGTACAACTCGAGTAATTTACAGGACCAATTGTAGTGAATAAGCAGATTACTAGTTCTTCAGTTCACTGCAGCAGTAAAGTTAGTTATACTTAGCTAGTAATCTCCGAAGCATGACACGCTAGTAACATACAAAAGAGTAGAAGAATTAAATGTCTACTGCATTTATCTGCCATGAATTAGTCTGTCTACGACGTTTATGCAAGCACTATTAAAATACATTTATTCAGTCAGTATAATTCTTTACATGTATTAGATAATTGAAATTTGACTAGAATTTTAAAGTTACTGCATTGTCACCACTTCGTCCTTACTTTTGCTTTCTTTGTCAAAATGAATTAGATAAGGATGATACGTTGCGGCTTCAACTTGACAAGAGCATAATTTTATTACCTGGGCTATCTTGGAAAATCATAAGTGGCTTTAGTGCCGGCAATAACAAAGTGATTTTGTAAGACTTTTGATTTATCGTCAAAATTACCGGTGAACTAGGTGATAAAAAGAAGATTGAGGAATCTGAATTCACCTAAAAGTGAGACGGCACGTTTTTAATACTTTAAGAGCACGACAGATCAATGTTAAACCTACTTTCATAAGAATAAGGAACTCTATTGCAACGGCAAGCATAGTTAGTTAGTAAGCACTGATTGTAGTATGTGCAATAAGCCCCCTCAACAGGACAAATTCTCTTTGTTATCGAAATCATTGCCAAAATGTTATTAGGGAAGTCATGATGAACAATCGTTGTCTCACCATAAAGAACACAAATGTGTGAAAGTGACTGTGACCCTTACCTTTGGGACCATTCACATATGACGTCCAATAATTTTTAACCCCCACTCTAAAATCCAAGATTTTGGTAGGTTCCTTAAGGCAGTTTAGCATTAGCATCCATTTTCAAAGAACCCTACCACCCCGTAAATTCTTGGCATCATCATGTGAATGGTCTGTCAACATACTACTTTATAGCCTGACGACTGATCAATGAACACAATGTAACTATAATATAAGATTGGAGTGTGAAAACTACTGTGTGCAATCTCTAATTATGATTTCGAAATCTGAACTATTTTGGGTATTTTGTTCATTATTTTTTAGATTGCAAAAGCCATGTTAACGCATTGGAAGGCAGACCTGTATATGTGCAAGCACGTCCCGTATATTCAAAATCGGTGAAATCTTCCTCACAGAAACAAGTTGTTGACGTTCCAAAAGCAAAGCAAGTTCAGGATCCCAATCGTGTAACACAGACAGTGTACGGATTTCTCGATTTTGTAACTACTATCGGTAACACTGTTATGGTGTTCACCCCACAAACCAAAAAAGGTAATTGCTATTCCAAGAAAATTGCGATATAATGGAGTTCCAATACAATGGATACATCATTATAATGGATAAAATATGACGGTCTGGATTTGGGTCCAACTTTAAAAATATGATCGAAATCAGAATTTTTGAAGGGTCATTTAATCGATTAAAAATATCCTTTATATCGGAATTTGCATTATATTAATTACCAAGACAATTAGCATAGCTAACTGCCTACATGCATTAGTTTGCACTTTGAGATTTTATAACCTGAATTTAAACTCAAAACTTGATTGATATTTCCAGTGGAACTAGTTCCCCAAAGTTTCTCAGTCAGTAGCAGTACAAATGAAGCGAAAACTGTATCCATGCCAACTGAAGCCATCCAAGTTGTTACATTTACCCGCCCATCGTCTACTCTGCAGTCAATCGTTTTCCCATCCAAAACGTCTCAAGTAGTTTCCGCGGCTTCCTCTACTTCATCTTCATTTGTTATTGCATCCGAGCCATTTGTTGAAGCAAACAAAGTGGAAGATAATGAAACAGACGACAAAAATGAAAAGAATGAAACTGAAGAAAAAGTTGAAACCAGTGATACAGACGATAAAGTTGAAAACAGTGATACAGACGATAAAGTTGAAGATAACGAAACAGAAGACAAAGTTGAAATCATTGTTCCAACCATAATTGAGGCATCCGAAGTAGAGCCAGTTATTTACTCATCTACCATCAGTTCCTCTGAATCCAAACCATTGCCATCTGTAAGTCTTTCTTCAACATCCAAAGTGAATCATGAAGAAAATCTTGTGGCCATAGGAGAAAAGAAGACTTCTATCGCTACACCGGCATCTAAAAAAGGAGAAAAAATCGGATTAATCTCACAGCTACAAGAAACCCGAGTAGAAGACGGCACCACAAAACTATATGAGACAAATGTAATAGGCACTCACATAGGAACCAACTATGTGCGACTTTTCCAATCTACAGCCCATGTATTGGCGACGCCATCTGTCATTGGATTCTCTAATGAGAATGAGGATTTCATTACTGAACAGTCTGTCCATTACTCAGCGTCCAATGCTGCTGCCATTTCTAATCAAGACAAGCCTGACTTGAATGGTGATTTCATTAGAGATGGGCATACTTATGAGCATGATATGAAAATATTTTTGCAAAGCTTATGATAATATTATGATAACATGGGAAAATTGATACTCATTCAGATTCTTGTTTTAACAGACCCTAGAATCGAGGAGCAACCCTTGATACAAGATAGGGAGCCAGAAGTGGAAGATGCTACCAATGAGGAAGAACTCTCAGCTGAACAATTGGGAGAATCTGAAGACAGTAAAGATGCAGAATCGAAATCCAATGATGGTAAAATCATTGTAGAGCCAACTCCAACCGGATCAGAAGAGCAGACACATTATATTCTCCCACAAAAGAATGAAGAACCTCAGGCCAAAATCTATATCTCACCTGTTCCAAAACCCAACTCATACTCAAGACAACCAAAGTTTTATGTAGATGTGAATCCTGCCAAATCCGTAGACTTTGTTGTCACTGCTACGCCAAGCAGAGCTAAACCTTACACAGGCCGATCCAGTTTTGCTTCCAGGTTTAAGTAAGCCATGCAATGTGTACACTTTTTCATTCAATTGGATTTCCTTAACTTTAAAAACACCTGCTCTTACTTTCGCCCACATCACACCATATCCTAAAGGATTACACACTTTAAGCTGCCTTAGTTATTAGTTTCATACTTTCCAATATTATCATTTTTATATAATATTAGAGCATTTTTTGCACAGGAAACAACATATATGGAACAAAGACAAAGATAGTAGCAGTTTCCGCAGAGGGTCTACTACTACAACTGAACCATCTACTACTACCACTGCACCCACTACAGTCTCTAGCCGCTCAGCCCGAGGCAGAAGTCGGTTCCGTCCTAGATCCCGATTTTCTGGACGCAAAGAATCCCCTCAATCCCAAGTGGCTAGTGTGAGCGTTGCAGCAACTTCAGCCCGCCGGTTTCACAGAGGGGGAAAAACATTTTCAATCTCCGGAGCCAGTCCATCTGTAGTAATCACACCGACTACATCTTCATCGATTTACCGATTTAAGTTGACTCGACCAACGGGAAGATGGAGGTTTAAGCCATCTCCTAAGCCAAAAGTAGAGATTATCAAAACTCAGATTTCTAAAAAACAAGGCGAAGAAGCAGAATCCGGGGATGAAAACCATGAAGACAACTCGGCAGACAGCATCAACAATCCAGATTTCATCCCACTAGAGGGAGAAGACAACATACGAGTTCTTAAACATGTACGAGTCCAGGAGAATGTACGAGTTGAGGAATCTGACTGGCAGTCCCAAGAAGAGAACAATAATAATCAACAACCTTCAGTTGTGAATGTGTCTTCCAGTCGAAGTGTAAGCAGTAGAAACGGACCAGTGTACTACGACTTGAATTTAGATACCCTACCCACTGAAGATGAAGGACGAGCTGATTCTAATGAGTTAGGTTCCACACTAGAAGCGTCTGAAGGGCTTCAAATTGAGACAGTGAGAGTAGCCACAGTAACACCTACAGAACTTGAGGCAGACAGCCAGTATTTGGAAATCGCCACTATTCGGAGTCCATACGTATTTCAGGCTGGAAATGTGAAGAATACTCGGTATATTACATTGACGGAGACACACACAAAGGATATAATTCAGCCCACAGTCTCTGATAGTTTCCCAGTACATCCAACTTTGGAGAACATCTTAGCACCCAAAGCTCCATACCAAAGGATCTTGGAAGGATCAAATGATGTGGCCACTCTACCATTGATTGCAATTGATGGGCCTGAAGCCACTCCACCACTTCAAACAATCACACAAACTTTTAGCACATCTGAGGTAAACGATTTGAGAGTTGAACGAGGAAACTAGATTTCAGTTAGGAGCCTGAGCATTTCATGCCATCATTTCAAAAGATACATGATTAACATGATTGCATTTTCTTTAATGTTGCAGTTGATGTTGAAAACAAGCATCCTACCCGTACTGTACGAAGGAGTCACCACATTGTACACACTCACTCAATCTTATTTTGTGACAAGGCTTGTGACAGCTCATAAGACGGTCCCGCCACCGGAGCTATTTCAGTTTTATCCAACTAAATCACTGACAGAATTCAATACGGCGCTTCAGGTACTAGAATCTATAGCAGTTATACCTAAGTAGCACACACAAATCATATTCCCGATTCCCCGATAATATAACTTGACAGACTATTTAATGTGGACTTAACAGGAAGCTGGATCCGAACATCGAGAACAACTTTTATCTAGTGAGCCAGAAGATGACGATGCGTATCAACAAGTTATTGCACCTCCTGATGTATGTTTTATACAAAACAATATAGAATACCATAAATAATAATATTTATTTAAAGACCGTTGTAAATGTCTCCATTATGCATCATTAATTGCATACTTAATGTTTGTACTCACTCACTCGTATTTCCAGGACCTGGAGCAAGTAGGATCCAATTTCGACCCTTCATCTATGGACAAAGGATTCGTGCCGAATAAAAATGCTGTAGCTCCAAACAATGCCAAATTCTCAGCCCCTGTGCCTGATAAAAAATTGAATCCCCTCTCTAATCTAACACCTGAGCAATTAGCTTTCCTTCAGTATTTCAACCAAGCTGGAGGCCGGGGAGGATTCTTCCCTCCAACGTACCCAAGAGGGTATCCCCCATTTTATCAACAGCCACAACAATTGCAAACTTCGGAATCTGGTGCACATATTCCGCACCCTCAGTTGCCATTACAACAACATCACCAGCAGCACCAACAACAAGCTATTATTTCTTCGCCGGTTGTGTACGACACAACTGCAACCATCACGGAGACCAAGACGCTACGAATTTTATTTGGCGCGAAACCAACGCACACGACGTTGTACTCTACCAAAATTGTGCCTACTAGATTGACATCTTATGTGATGGCCTCAGTTCAACCGACGGCTGTCAATAGCTTATTCAATGCACCACCGTTCCCATTCTCATATTTAGGATAAGGTACAAAACTGTATGCAAAACCAAATTGCTAATATACTAATTAATAATTATAGGATTTGAATGTTAATTTGTGAACAAACAGAAGAACTGGATTATTGTAATTACATACGTTGCCTCAAGTAAGTTAGTTACCGTGTGTGAAATGCAATAATTCAGACAACTGTGAGATTGATACTAGTTTTTGTGGGTGGTTGATTTCTTTGAGCTCGTCTAGTAGTTAGCTTCAATAAGTTTGATCCTGTACATATTTTTCGAACTTTCTATTGAATCTGCGGTGATTCTTAATGAGGGGAATGATTAACACTGTGTATTACCTTTGTTAACTGCTGAGCTGAATGATATTCATATTTTGCGTTCAGTCAGTGCCATGAAAATACTACTGTGTGTGTATGGGGTTTTATTGAACTATAAGTAAAAGTCAGACATACGCATGTTAGAGCGGTATTCTAATTTTTACCTTGTGGTGGGGTTTTTTTTATATTCGGTAGAATATGAAGTGACGACAGGCTTTAAAATAAATGTGAATATGATCCTGAATTCCAAAAGAATATTAGTATTTTTAGCGCTATTTGGTTTTCAACGCTGAAAAATCTTTCGAATTATGTTACGTCTTTTGAGTAGGCTGTGTTGGAATGAATGTGTTTGCATCTTATTGCAGTTAGCTATTAGTTGTTACCGTAGAATCTCAACAAAGTAGGTGTGTTTGTTGGACTTTTGGAATAATTGCTGCAAATTTTGGCTGTTTGAAGTGTTCATTGCGCGAGTGGTCCTTTCGGTCCTACGGCCTTTTTCTACAACTTTTACTTTGTATGTGAATATTGTGAATACATTTTACAAATGACAGCTTCACAACAATTTATTTTGTGTGTGCACGAAATGCGAGATTGAAATGAAATAAAGTGGCTACATAAGAGTTCATGTTTGTTTTTACTCTTTAACAGAAGGAATGCATTGAAGTGGCATTCGATTAAAACAAGGCCTGGCCTATGCATATTGATGGAATTAGTTTACTTGTGTACCATAGAGGGCATGACAGGAATACGATTTCATAGGTAATGTAATAAATCATCAGCAGTATTTTTCCATGGAGTGATTTACGGTAACGTTGGTTATCAATCATGGATGCCAGTAGAGCTTATAACTGTTGGTAACACAAATTGTTTATCTTTTATTAATTTAATTAAATTTCACTTCTCAGTATTTTTATGAAAACATATTCACTTGAGGAAATGAATAAAATGCAAAATACAATTTCCTAAATGCCTTTAATTTTTATTGATTAACCATTGAAAATTACTTTCCATTTCATTTATGCTATACTAAAAGCTATTTCTGCGTTGTCAGTAGTATACTGGATTTATATTTTGTATCAATGTGATACGAATGAATGGATAAAAGTTCGTCGCATTCAGCCTGCCATCGAACGATAGTAACTACTAACTACTCCCATTCACATTTGATGTCCGAACTTCCTATGTGCTGTGTCTATAATTCACAATACTACATGCTGCTTCACTCATCTTTCAATACAGTGCGGAAATAAGCACGTATATTGTCGACGAGGCCGGAAATGAGCAACGCAAGTTCGTTGCTAATGATATCACTCAAATAGTGGTTAAAAACGGATCCAACCAATGAGAGTGCTGTTCCAATACTAGGAGCAGGACCAAGCATATTTCTTGCTATACAATTGTCATCGTTTAGAATATAGAAATGAAATTTTGTACACATATGGGTGACGTGATAAATAAGAAAAGTGACTTGGTAATTTATATACTACTTGCTGGTCTAAGTTATTCCACATGATACCAAAAACGTATGTATATGAATGTTCGGAATTATGAGACCACAATTTGGTTAAATAGGACAATTGGACTACTCGTACGCTAGTTATATGAGATAAGCTGGCCTCATATCCTAATTAAAATATTCTTTTTTCTAAGTATACAAAAATTTGATTGAAAAACATGGGGTGGAAAGCAGATTTTGAAAATTTATTCTCAAAATTTAATCGCGTAAAATTTTAGATATTTGAGACGAGAAAAGCTTGAATCAAAGCTTTATAATGATGAAGGAAACGTATATTTATCACTGTAATATTAATATAGTGTAAAGTTTTTAAGTTTGGAAAGTTATCTTGGCTAGACTGTCAAAGAAATTATAATTAACCGACCAGGGGGAAATTCGAATAGAAAGTAATGCACACTTTGCTATGTCGAATCAGATTTAGCAGTAGTTAGTCAGCTTGCCATAGCATTTGAACGCACGGACTTGTGATCCCTTACATGAACTCAAAACCAAGCTGTTCTTAGAAAGCATTTAGTGCATGCGTAATCCGTTTAAATGAGAGCATTGAGCGAGCTGGGAACGAGAATAAAGCGTTTTTTTATTTGCAGTGCTTATGAACTTCAATGTCATATCATATTACAAACACTAACTTGCCAGCATTGCTACATGTAGTAAGCCGTGACGAAGCGAACAATATGTTTTGAGGATAATTGAATTCACTTAGAAACATACTTTAACGTAAACCTGTTGAAATATAACAATTCTCTGCAACATGCCCCCTGACTGAAAATGAGCACATGCTAATCTAATCATCAGAGCGAATTTGAACCGAGGTGAATCATTTTGTGATAAGAGCGGATATTACAGATGTGTATAAGAAGAAAGTGATGATAAACCACTTGATTTTCTGCATAAAATGTATTGTTTTCCAACGCTTCGTCATTTTTCTTATCTTGTATCAACATGGAAAAATCAGACGCACATATAATGAGTATAGATATGAGCCAACTCTGTTCTCTTTCAGTTAAAGCTACATTTTTGCTACCAACAAACCATAGCAGTCTCCTCAACTAAACTTTACAAAATTTTCACTTTTTATACTATTTAAGAAAAAACACAAAACTATCACCATGGGGAAAGGATCTGGCTTAACGGACAATTGTTTAAGCTTCACAGTAGTTGTGCTTAACTGTACTTGCGCGGTAAGTGTATTCTAAGACAATTTTTTTTAGTTTATTAATACTGGTATGCTAAACACAATTATATAATAAATTCAACATATGAGGACTTCAAAAACTGAACGAAATTTCATTTGGTACACAGATCCTAGGAGTATTAGTATTTGGATTAGCAGTATGGATGCGAGTTGAAGACAACGTGTCGGATTGGATCAGTGAGCTAAATATGAAACAGTATTGGAATGGATTGTATATTTTAATGGCCGCGGCTGTTGTTATCATTTTAATTTCCATTTGTGGATGCCTTGGAGCTGTGGCTGGTAATTCTCTCTTGTTGGGAGTGGTAAGTCTTTTACACCCAATGCTCAATTTTCAAAATAAGTTTTCTCAAGCAAAGCATTATTCAACTCCCAAACTTTAGAAAACATGAAAGTTTCCCAAGTGAATTTAAATAAGATTTTTTGCTTCCACAATAAATTTAAGTGTAAGTATTATGCTTAAAAAAAGTTGTATCAATAACGAACAAAAAAAATAATGAGGGGATTACGGAACTAGCTTTCTATACTATATTTCAGAGATCTGATATATGTAGGTAGCTCTTATTATTATTGGCAGCCAGTCATTGGCTATTATACATTAGTATAAGCCTATTGAAAATTAGACGGAGCAACAGTATTGACAATTCATTACTGTAAATGACCCTTTTTACTTGTCAAATTCAATACGAAATGTCAAGTATGCTACTCCAAAATAATAATGGTGAGCTTATTGTTATGTACAAATAGGCTTAAAAGATGTGCCTTGCAAAGAACATCAAGAGTTGTTAAATTAATTGGAGTTTCTGCAACATTACTCTTGGCTAGTCAACCACGTTAGATTCGTAAATACGACATTTGCAATGATGCAATTTTATGTCCTTTCAAATTGGAATCAGGGTAAAACATGACAATCATTTAACTGGTTGTGCAATTGCTACTGTAAAAACTAGAAACTCTGTTGACGTTGACGATATCAAGTTTCACGTTAATATTCCAAACTGCATCTCACAAGTACCAATGTTCAACTCGCTGCAAAAAATCAGTCCTGTCTGGGAGCACCTATTTTTTTTAAAGTTAAGTCAGGGTCTAGAGAAAAAATTTCACGTTGTAATTTTTTCGTATGTAATATATAGCATGTACTGTTTTGTCCATTGATAAAATAGAAGACTAAAAAAATTTAGCGTTTTTTGTCAACTTGTGTAGTTCACCCTGACTTTCTAGAAACTTTGCCCAAAATGTCACCAGATATTTTATAACATCTAGGCACTGGTTCTGAGCTTGGTGGGAATCATTTTATTGCTAATGGGCGCCGGCATTCTGCTGGCCCATTGCATTTCCCCAACTATAGACAAAGAGTCTCTCCATTACCATTTCAATCGGATTCTTAACAAGGATAGTTACATTGCTGACGGTTTTCTAATATTTCTGTACTACAAAGTAAGTGATGCATGCACCATCCATTTTCATGTCCATAATTCAATCATTACTTGCTACACTCTGCCTTTTCTCTCCTCTTCCTATCACAAAATGTCATCCTGCTGACTAAAGTCGCAGTAGTTGGACTCACTGATACTAAAAGTATGTACAAATTTCCAATCGCCCGCCCACCCTTTTAGAAAACAAGAAAAGCTACTCTCAAATTCCATTCCGAATTCAGTCAGCAAAACACGATCACTAACTAACTATCCTTGTTATTACTACAATTATAAATGGCAATGTGCTTAAACTTTAGATCCCATGCACAAAATTATTCATCCATCCAGACTTGACACTTAATCAGTGTGATTACAAATCGTTTTTGGAGCACATACTACTCAGGTGGAAGCATCGGATTCTCTATCAGTCAGTTTGTTCGTTAGTTAGACTGTTAGTTAGTAATTACAAATATCGTAAATATGACAACAGCTCAATTTCATATTATCATAGGGGCAGCCCCGTAAAAAACTAGTTGACAAAATATTGATGAATTTTTTTTTTGCTATTTTATGGAACAGTCGGCTGCATTAGTGATCGTAGCGATTATATTGGAGCTAGCGGGTGGTATTTACATCCTTGTGAATGGTACGGAAAATTCGCAACTGACTCCCTGGCTAGATGAGCATTTCCACAAACTTATCATTGATTCCAACTACGACGACAGGGCCAATCGCCTCCTTCAATCCCTTCAAGAGAAAGTATGCTTTTTTTATTCTTCTTTCTCTATGTTGCTAGAGCCACTGCCTCTACTGTTAGTTATATAGTCCATACATGTCGACTATGTCGTCTCAACTCAATATGTTCTCTAACTAACTAACTAACTAACTATGTTCCCTGTGTTGTAAGTACAATTGCTGCATAGCCTGTAGCTTTATTGTGTGTTATTTGGCTTATTTTGCCCTTCTACTGTGACTTTTGTGGAAACTTTTTTCATTTTCTATCTCCACAGTGAATCTTTTGGAGCAAAATTTTTGTTGCCTCATTTTTTCTTCTTTCGTTTTATAAGTGCCGTAAATGCTGAATGAATTCCCTCGAGATGGATGTTTGCATTTTTAGTTTTTGAACAGCTCAACTCACGCTTGTACTGTCAGAGTTTAAAAGGGCACTAGAAAAGGTGTTTTCTTTTAGTTCGTAAGCTATCTTTTCCTTGTGACTATACATGCAGTTTATATATCTTGTGTGTTTTTATTTTCACTTTGTGTTCTGCAGTAAAAGACAGGGAAATTGAGTGGCTCGTGTTGTCCAAAACTTTATGTACTAATAGGAATTTATCATGTTATTTGGGGCCCATGAAAAGTTCTCTTGTTGCATGCAAAATGTCAGGCACTGCTTGACATCATGAACACAGTCAGTGGCCTTCGCAATTATAATATAGACGAGAATTTTCACGCTCCCATTGACTTGTCTTACAGGTTGGCTGTTGTGGATCGTACAACTACCAGGACTATGAGCGAGCCCAACTCCCCGTTTCTGACTACTGTCGAGATCAAGTGACAGGGAATGTTTACCAATTTGGTTGTGTGCAGCGGTTCTCGGAATTTATTGAGAAGAGAACTGGATGGCTAGCAGGCATTGCATTCTTCGTTGGGTTTATTCAGGTATACAATCAAGATTTATTACTGTCATTCAACTAGGCAATAAGTGAGGGGAATGTGGAAGACCTGAATTAAAAGGTTTTTTGACTGATAAAATTTAACTGATTTTACCAAAATATCCCTTCTTTCAGATTATGTTGGTTTGCTTTACTTTGTGTTACTTGAGGACACTTAAGGAGAATCCAGATAGGTCAAGCTACGGTGCTGTGGCCAGGGACGACTACGGCGGCAGAAAAAATAATTATTAGTTGCCAAATGAGTTTGTTTTATTACCTAACAATGATTTCTACCTCCTTTGGTATTTCTTTACAATTTTGTTTACTTCAGTTCACATTCAGAAAACAGGAAAGTTATTTTGGCCAGGATATATACCACTACTAGCGTTTGAGAAGAAATGAAATGGTTTTTACCACTTTATTGTTTAAGTTCCGCTTTGTTCCATCTATTTGCGCTTTTTATAGCTATGAGGGAAACAGTGAATAAACTTTTAAAATTATTGTGTATTTTCTCACCAAGTTTTTCTTGTATGCAAATATGATTGTATGAATGAAGGTGTATAAAAATAATTCTATTAATGTGATTATCAGAAAAACTTTACATTGAAATTTATTTTAAGTCTACCTTTATTAAACAGATATGCTAATATTTATCTTTGATGAGTACATTTGGAAAATAAAAATTCTTGATGTGTAGCACAATCAAGTCAAAACCAAAGTCTAAACATATTTTTCATTTGGACCTATAGAAGAGACTAAAAGGTAGGCATATTAATCCCAAATCATTGGTTTTCATGGAATTTTAAGATTTAAAAAATAAAGTTGTAGTATAGCCTCACGGCAAACTTCAAATTCTTGCACAACTTCTGTTTTATTGACTCGATGTGCATTCTAATTGGCAGAAGTTGCTGCACAAACTAGAAACAAACCTATTTGTATTTCTACTCCATCTAACAAATACAACAACGAACCTCAAGGGAATACAAGTGGTCAGTTGCTTATTGGTTAAAAAAGCAGATTTGTTTTTGTATCCATAAGTGTGAGTCAATACTAGTATATCTGTAAGCACTATTTCTCATTCGGTCCATTTACTTTTATAAATACTAAAGGCCAAAAGCCAGCCTACACTTCAAAAGGCTACGGTAGCAAAGTTACGATTTTTCCATTAGGAGAACCTAACCTATAAACTTTCATCATTAAATATTTCAATTCGTTCATCATATTATCTGTTTGTTGAGAGCGAAGATGAAGGAACGAATAAGAATATTTTTGGTAAATATTGTACTAAAAGTATACACTTTTTTGATGTGCGTTGTAGTATAACACAGAAGGGAAAAGCGTAGGTTTTGAAAACTTGATTTCTATGGACAAAATACAGAAGTATAACTTATTTTATAACATGTGCAAATTAAATTACAAACCACAACTAATATTCTAGGATGCTAAAACAGCTAAAGCATTTAATTTTTAATAAGATTCTCAACTAGATTGGACCGGAAACTTTTAGTCAATGCAGTATTAATGAGGAACTTTTATTATTCTTGATGCCATGAGGGGGAGGGAACCAAAGCAAGAATAAAGCGTAATTTCACTGTAAGAGGTTTCCACGTATTTCTGTTTATCCAATCCAGTAACTACATGGTTACAATTAGCAACGAATTCCGATTCCAACACTTCAACTAACTATATATGTGCGGGGTTACGATGTTAAGTAACAAGAAATAATCTCGCAGAGTATGGAGTTTAAGGGCTAAATATTGATATGACTGGGAGATGAACGTGGAGATAGTAAGTTGTTGTTTGTGCTGGGGTGAAAGACGGCTAGGAGAGAAATTGCAGTGTATAAACCAAAGGATTTTATATATATATGCTAAGGTTTATTGCAGTAAAACACAGAAATGGAACGCTCACTAGACAATAAAAATACAGGACTGAAAATGCTTATATAAGACTTGACCAACTAATTTTAAACTCAGTTACAATGAAAAATCCGTTACCGAATAACTATTATAAGTCATAAAATCAACAAGTCAATAAATATGAAATTACTAAAAGTTATAACATAAAATAAACTCTTAATAAAATATAAATGTAAAGTCAAACGGTATAAATGATTGAGGAGAGATGGTAATAAGTCAATAGCAAAAATATAAAAAGACTAGTGGTCAAAATAGTTAGAAAATCCAGCCACACAAAACAAGAGAAATAGCAGTTTTGGGAATAGAAACTAAAAGTGGAATCACACAAGAATCCGCAGATTCACTAACTTAAATACCTCAGGTGCATCCAAAACAAACGCATGAAAATAGCATCAAACAATTACAATACTGATGCATCATTCAAACTGAGCAATATTATAATATAATATATAATATAATATAATATAATATTATAATCGGACTACTCAGCAGCTCATGTACACACACAGAGCATAGTACCTACTCCCTAAGTAGTGCATGCAAGCATACACTCCCATACACAGGTGGAGTGCAGCTGCAGCACGGGTAGAGAATGGACAACTAACATAGACAACTCATGTAAATAACTTATGCATAATACCGTTACAAATAATAACGAAAACAATGTAAACAAAACTAGCGTTGAACAAAAACACAAATGAGTTGCACAATGAAAGTAAGAGTCAATAGATAGAATACACACACAATGCACCCAAAATACAAAAATAACCACAGTACGAAACAATATATACCTTTTGAACAAAATCCTCCACACAAAAGATGTGTGGACCTAATTATCGGTTGTCAAAATCATCGCATGCTATTTAGAACAATATAAAATATGTTTTAATTACCACAGTGTATTATTGCCACCACAGTTGAATTCCAGCAATACTATTTCCTACTTATAGTGACAAAAATGCTAAAATCGTTCCACCTTACCAATGTAACGCTTTAATCGGGGATATTTTGCTACCTTTTTTTCCGATGCTATAGTTTAGGTGTGGGAATACCATAGATACAACAAAGTGTAAATATTTAGTTTTGATCAACCAACTTGGTTCAAAAGATTGAAGTTTTAGGTTTCCATTTTGTAAAAAATCTTTGTGTCATGATCAATCGTGTTCATGAACAAGTTTTACTTTATGTACAATAACTTACATTTCAGTGATAACAACATGGTTTGCTGTAGCAACTTTCTTTTTTAGCCATGCATTCACTATACAACACATTGCCTATACCAGCGTCACTGGAGTAAATCCGCAGTCTTATTTAAACGGACTCCGTGGGCGTCAGCAAGTTTGGGTTCTGTTTGCTCTCCATGCTACAAAGACTTGGTGGTTAAATCTGTTATTTCTTGCTATTGATCTTGCTCCCACAACTATTTGATCAAGTATCCCTTGGATAATATTGTACCTGTGCACTGTGTAGAATCAATTAGAACATGAACTTACTGGGAATCAAATGTAGACAAAAATTATTATAATATCGGGAAAAGAAAAAAGTTATTTGACAATCAGACCGTAAAACTGCCGCTGCTGTATTTTGTTTTGGAAACTTGGAAATATTTTGCAAGCAACTGAAAATGAAAAACAACAAATTTTCTGAATATTTGAAACAATAAAAATGTCTACTGCAAAAGTTGTTTTTAAGTTACAGACACAATGTTATGATTAAAATTGTAGAGTGCAACTTTAAATATTAAAACAAAGAAAGCCAGGAAGTTTTCCTGGTTCTTATGCCTGTCTACTTGACGAATATATGTATGCTTATTTTTTTTATAAAAAACTGCCAACTACAATTTGTTAAGATATTCAGGTGTGACTGTTCATATTTTGCGTTCCATACCCTTCGTAAGGATGCATTTTATGGAAAATAACAAAGCATGTATTAGCATTAGCATTTTCAGTATTTTATGTAATGCATTGACTATGGTTACTTAATTTAATTAATGTACTCTCATTGACTTGACAAATGCCTTATTTAGTTTCATTTAAAAGAATTGAAATTGAATTAACAAACTATATACTTACACATTATTTCCCTATTTCTGATTAGTTTTCCAGGTTGCGATTTTCACTCACGATTTCTTGAAATAAGCCAGTCTCACATTTATTTAGCATGGGCAAATTTCTTTCCATTAGAAATTCTGAAACTTTTCATACAGGGCACAATTTTGATGCTTATCAGTAATCATTCTTCAAATCAACTGAAATTGCAGCTTATTGTTAATTATTTAAGCTTATATTCAGCTCTTCATGAATTCAAAAATTGTTTTTAAATTTTTACCAAAACATTATTTGATATTCCTTACTTTGCGTCATGCTCTAATGCTGGCATTTAATATTTAACTATGAAAACAATTTTATTGTAAAAGGGAAGGGGCTATGCTATGAGCTCCTTCCGCAGTATGTACAAATACAATATGCAAACTTAAACATGATGGATGCTTATTTACCCTTCATAAACAGTCGTACCATATTTCATACCACATTTGGATCTTTGGAGATGCATATATAAGTCTGTAGCAAAGTTCTTTGAATCTTTGGCAGACTCAAAAAGGGTTTGCATCACTTTAGTCGAGCTCGAATCATGTAATAAACATTGCGTGTAACCCACGAGAAGTCATTATACAACCTGTTGGGCTTTCCTTCTTGCACATTATTATTGCAGATCCTAGTTATTGACACTATCATTAGTGCCTCCTGCACTAATGATATACAATTTGGAATATGACTGTGAAGGCAGTACTTCCGTATGTACTACACTTACCTGGCTCATTGAGATATCAGATCACGAGTTCTTCAACATGATCAAGAATAGGCAGATCAAATCAATAATATAGAGTACACAGTACAAACAGAAACTCAATTCATTTTATTTTTTGCACCGCAGTGAAGAGCCTTTAATATATAGTTAGTAAGATAAACTCTGAACCTAAAAGTAATTCAAAGCTCTAATTCAACCTTTGCAGGTACTAGCATTCAAAGATGAAAGAAAGCAAACCTACCAACTTTACCTACTTTATACACTTTTTAACTAATGCTCCTTTCTCAATAAGAATTTTTATCCAAACATACAGACAGACCAGAATAAAAAGCATTCCCATTCCAGTTGAAAATTATTTCATCGTCTACACCTAACCTGCTCCTCACAAAGGAAATAATAGTCCAGCTTCAATTTCAAACACACTTTGTACACCAAACTTCAAAAGCATACCAACCAACAAAACACAGATCCGAAAAACTTAAAATCCATTGTCATCTAATATTTTCAAATATCCTCGCAATTACTAACCAACTATATAACAAACAGCAAAAACACAAAGGAAACTCTCGTAAACACAATTCCTCCCATTATCTATATCATTAGTATTTATTTCCTCCTTAAGCCTGCAATAACCACGAAATGTCACATTTGATAAATAAAACGACATTTTTCCTTCCAAACAAATACACCTTTCAATCAATTGAACCAAATGTGTGATCCATCTATCCTCTGAATTTTTTACCCACTCTTCTTACCAGGTTCATGAATGCTAAATTCCGTTTTAGCCCAACCAGGGCTTATAGAACCACTCTATTTTCTATAGTTGACCTTGTTAACACGATACAGGTCGACCGGATTGACCGATTTTTATGAAATTTTGCATGTGTGTGTGTTTGTGGCATCTGATGATCCCCAGACTTTTTGGTCTTGATCAGATCAGAGCTGAGCGTATAGCATTCAAACCCGTAGTTGTGACTACAAAACGGGGTCCAAAATCAAACGGTTCGACTGATTTTCATGAAATATTGCTTGAACATGTGTTTGCTACATAAGATAATCCCTATTGTTTTTGCTACTGATCTGATGAGAGCTGAGCGTATGCCATTCCAATAAACCGTGGTTATAGCTACGGACCTAGGTTAAAAAGTCCTGATTTGCCTCAAAATATACTGAAACATTCTCTCAAAAGTTGTGGACATGTGTACAAAATTTCAGAACTTTTGATAAACATGCAAAGTCATAGGAGACAATTACAAATTCTCAAATCAGCGAAAATTCGGGTTTTTTGGGTTGACCTTGTTACCACGTTACAGGTCAAACAGGTTGACAGATTTTTATGAAATTTTGCATAAATGTGTGCTTATTTCATGTGATGATCCCTATTGTTTTTGGTTATGATCAGACCAAA
>Ga0210040_10001554_pt1 | contig 34304 bp, 35 predicted proteins | sample CryGeyCG12114_NA_FD_185462 | JGI IMG/M metagenome (GOLD analysis project Ga0210040, IMG submission 185462) | Groundwater microbial communities from aquifer - Crystal Geyser CG19_WC_8/21/14_NA (SPAdes) (version 2) | ecosystem: Environmental > Aquatic > Deep subsurface > Groundwater | place: USA...
AACTCGTTTAGCCGTATATGGTCCAAAATCTCATCTAAAATCGCAAAAAACCATGGACGCGCTATTATGCAGAACTTTCGAAAAAAGTTGTGGCAAATTGGTAAAAATGGTGTGTATGCGACGGTGGATACTCCAAAATAAAGGTAAAGTCACATTTTTCATGATACTTTCATAGTTGTATGGCTTAGCTACGCTAAAGTATGAACTACAGAGCTTTTAATCTTGTCCGGATATTTCACCAACCAAGCAATACGACTGGAATAATAATTTGTACAAGTAGAACTGCGTTTGATCTGATAGGGCTTTTTATGCTTCTCGCTACTAATGTACTTGCCCTAAGAGAGCATTGCATGTTTTTTAAAGCCCTATACTGATGATTTACAAAGATCAAGGTCATCATCTGGTACATGCAAGCATATGAAATAAAAGAGCATGTAATCTGCCTCAGCTTTAACAAACAATTCAACATTCACTGCTTATCCAATTGGAATTGAATATCGTATGATGCATATTGATTAATTCATCTCTCTGGTTCTGGTTGACCGTGTAGCGATTAGCTAGCAAAGCAATACACATGAAAAGTGTTCCCGATAAAAATTGATCACATTATTTTCGAAACCCGTTTTTGCTTCTGTTTGTTACTTAAATTGTGGACTCATTGTGCAAAATGACGCTTAAAGATGATAAAACGCCAAAAACATTCAAGGAAAATCAAACACGGCCTTTTGGTAAGAAAAATATTGTTTCTACCTATGTGTTTATTTATTGAATTATTTTTACGAACTCTCAGTATTTTACTTCTTTTTAGACCCAACGTGGATCAAAATTAACCCAATTCTAGAACAAGAAGTACATCGCAGGGCAAAAACATTAGTATCAAGTCGGTCCGGACTCATAACAGGGGAATGTCGCGCCGCTTGGCTTTTAAAAGCTATCACTTGCACTGACCTTACAACATTAGCTGGTAATTTATGATTCGACATGTTTTCTCCATCTCTATACAGATCTGAGTATCTTTTAAAACGTTTAATGGAAAATTTCAGGAGATGACACGGAAGCTAATGTTCTTAGATTATGTCATAGAGCACTGAATCCTCTACGAAGTGACATAAGGTCCAAACTAAACTTGTCCTTTCCATTGACATGTGGTGCTGTGTGTGTTTACCCAGCTCGGGTCCCTGATGCTGCAAAGGTTTTAAAAGCTGCAAATTCCTCGCTCCCAATTGCTTCTGGTTCAAAAGCTAAAATTAAAGGATGTTTATAGTGGTCACATATCAAGAGTATTAATGATTTTTTAAAAATTCTTTCAGTCGCAACTGGATTTCCTGCCGGTCAAACATTTTTAAACGTTCGATTAGAAGAAATTAAAGAAGCAGTGGCCGCTGGGGCATCCGAAATTGATATTGTAATCAATAGAAGACATGCCATAGTCCATGACTGGCAAGCTTTGTATGATGAACTAAAAGCAATGAAAGCTGCGTGTGGATCAGCGCACATGAAAGCTATCCTTGCAGTTGGTGAACTTTCTAGTTTTACTGAGGTTTATCAAACCTCCATGATTGCGATGATGGCTGGTTCAGATTTCATCAAAACGTCTACAGGTATGAATATTTTAAACTCAGACCGAGACGAAAACGTTAGTATGAGTGAAGAGTGAAATATTGTGCATTTATTTTCATCGTATTTTTGTGCTTGTGTTTCAGGAAAAGAAGCTACGAATGCTACCATTCCGGTAGGTTTAGTAATGTGCCGTGCCATTCGGGATTTTTACGAAAATACTGGTATTCAAGTTGGTTTGAAACCTGCTGGAGGAATTCGAACATCGGAGGATGCAATTAACTGGCTAATTTTAGTCAAAGAAGAACTGGGTCAAGATTGGTTGCATCCGCATTTATTCCGGATAGGTGCTTCTGGTCTTTTATCCGACATGGAGAAAGAGATGTATAAATTTGTTAATGGTGGTGTGGCACCTCCAGCCAATTCATTGCCTATAGCTTGAAAAGTTGAAAAGTTGCGATGAAAGATGACAGTTTTGAATTTCGAAACATTTTTATTATCAAATAAAGGAATTAATTATAGTAAGTTCATATGCATAATGGAATGAAATCTAACAATAAAAATTATTCGTCGAGATTATCGAAACTAGTTAAATACTAATGATGACTATTTCGGTAACGATCCAGTAGTTCAATTTTCCGTTTCTCGAAGAGTGATTTATCGTTTTTATTGTACGGCTGAAATGCCACTCCCCACCTGTACAAACCATAGACGTTAACTTGACATGAACTAAATTATTTATTAACAGTAAAGATAGAGACGATGGAAGATAAAATTGAGAGGTTTGTTTACCCTTTTTTAGGGCTCACAATTGATATTGAATCTGCAATCAATTTAAATCCGCAGTCTCTGATGAGTAAACTCTCCAATCTTGACTCCAATGCTAGCATTTCCACATCGTGAATGCACTTAATTTGCGCAGATATTCCAGCCAGTTTCGAAGAGGATTTTAATTTCTAGAAAAAAAATCGTTCAAAGATTCTAGTATTTGAAATGTTATGGTTTCATTTCTTTTTGTGTCTTTAACCATTCTTACTTCAATGTCGCTCACAGATAAGCCAATCAAAAGGTTCATAAATGCAAGAGAAACTAGTATGAGAAACAATGCGTAAAAAATGTGTGCTGGTATCGTGAACCAATGTTCACCTTCTTTGTTGCCATCAAAAAACCGGTCGTAATCAGGGTCTCCCAAAGTGAACAGTAGTAGTTGCATGTATGATAAACTCGGAGATGAAAGAAGTGGATCCTAGGAATAGGGATTTAGATATTATATAATGTTTTAAAGCCAGTGCGTCTTATAATTTGGATGCAGTGAAAACTCACTTCCGGAAACATTACTCGAAATCCGAAGGCAAATCCAATAATTAGAAAGCAATACATGCACACTGACACTACAATTGACCTGATAACCTATCAAATGTTGTGTACATTAATAGGATGCATAAAAACCTATGATGTGATACTTCGAGGAAATGTAGAATTTATTAAGATTCTTACCTTGGCAAACATTCGCACATACTCAGCTACAGTGGGCATAGACATGAGTTGGACTAAAAGCAACGTCCATATTCCTAAAACGGCAAACTGATTTTGCAAGAATTATTAGCATCATTGAACAGTTCAATCCCAAATCTGAATATATTGTTTACATAATGTGTTTACAACTCACTGCTGATATTGAATGAATCCAGTTTGGTGGGTACACAGCAAACAGAGCAGGCACAGAGGTTATGGTCAACATAATTCCTAGAATTGTCCATAGAATTGTCAAAAACATGGCATTTCTTCTATTGTAGTACACCCGTCGGATCTCATGAATAAAAACTGCAGTTGAAGCACTTGTGAATACCACGCCATAGAGGTAAATATTTGCGTCTGGATTGCAATCCACAACATATTCAATTGAGTCGTCCTCAATTAAAAATAGCCCACTCTTTTTGCCTGAATTAGCGGAATCCTTAAAGTCTGAATCCTTCAAAGGCTCATCCAAACGATAGGGACATTCTTTCAGGTAAAACAAGAGTACGAAATAGGTGTATACAATGGCCAAAATGAACTGAATTCACAAAAAAGTAAAGTTTAATGAATGCTGAACAGCTGCGAACGCGAAGGATCATATTACTTTCAGTATACCGAATTCTCACATGAATAATTCGCAAAAATAAATATCTCAGCTGGATTCTTCGCCACTTAATGTCCAAGTAGGCATGCAAAACGGGATGGGTGAGGAACTCTTTTCTAACAGTTTTATCAGGAATGTCCAACAAAAGCATTAATAAGGTGCTATCAGGTTGCTTAGGACGCTTAACAGGTCCAGTTGACTTGTCGTTACCCCGTTTTATCTTTCCAAACAGAAATCGAAAATCAATAAAGAGTTGTACAAAATTTGCATCCATGTTTTTGGCTTTGATCGGGTTTTCAGGCATAGTGATAGCGTCATCAAGAATTTTAATAAAACTATTCGGGACTCTTTGAATCAACCCTTTAACGGAATTTTGTCCTTCTGGTGTTATCAAATCGAATCCTGTATGGTAGTCCAAAAGAACAGAAATACATTTTGTGTAGATATTGTCCACTGCTAGATCCAATGGGGTTTTTCCTTCGCTTTGCTTTAGTGTGCTGTTGGCGCCATTTTTTAGTAAAATTTTCAAACAAAGGGAACTTTTTTCATCACATTCTGCGCAGATGCAACTTCCTGTAAGATAGATGATACAAGATGGATTCCCTTAAAGTCATTTTAGCGGCGCCAACATTGGATATATAAGGTTAGTGTGAAACGCAGACTAACCTTTTGACACAGCCCAATGAAGGGGTGTCCATTGATAAGAATCTAGAATATTTGGATTGACACCTAATAGTAGCAGACATTTGATGAATAGTAAGTTCCATGTTTGTGGTCTACACGCCAAATGCAACAATGATGCAGAAAGTCCTTCGGCCACAGGGATAGCTGATTGTGCAAATGATTTCACTTCCTTAATCTCTTGGTTATTCTCCCATTCTGTGGTTTCAATTGTTTGTAGCAGATTTTCCAATTCATAGTCAGGTATGCGTGAGTTACTTAAAACTATGAAAATGAATCGATAGTTTTAAATTAATTAAAATTAAAATTTTAAGTGGTTTAGTAGTAAAAAACTTACGTCTGTCTTTAATTGAGCGTAACTGAATTAACACAGACATGATGAAAAATTCCCCCAAGGGATATTAACGGACAGAATACTACTGTTGAAATGGAACAGTTGGGACACATAATTATTCTCTGATAGCAGTTATACAGCTATTGTTTTTGCATAAATATTGCCTTTTACAATTTTATCAGAGCATTGATTATGTAGCGCATATTATGTAAATAAATTATATGTACAAAAAGAAATCAAATGATTATTAAATCTGGAAGATAAGCATGGTTGACTTGATCAGGTTATTTATCTGTATCGAAAGTATTGGATGTAATCAAAGAGGAAATGTACAAAGCATTGAGGAGCCGCTGAGCCGCAAGTCTTGCAATAATACACTGATAGGCGACATGTTCTGTTAATTGGTGACAGAAGTTGGATGGAAAATACACTAACAAGTATTATTCCTCTTTATGATGCCACCTTGATCGTAAATTTTCAAATCATAAATGCTCACAATCCGCGTAATCAAAAATCGTGCGATCAAAATTATGTATTTTCCGGTCCGTAAACAAAAATCGTATGATCAAAATAATGTATTTTCCGGTCCGTAAACAAAAATCGTATGATCAAAATAATGTACTTTCCGGTTCGTAATCATGCAGTATGCACTGCAGTGAATCTTTACATTTATTGAGTTATTACATTAGAATATTAATCAATCGCAACATTCACCACTTTAGTTCAGTGTGGCTTCAAGGATAGCTTTTATCGATAAAAACATTTGATTTGTCATTGCGTGCATATACTGCTCAGCTACATATCCATAGGGCTTCGTTAGTATCTCCAGAGAGTTCGTCGTTCTCGATACAATGCCCATAATTACGTAACGCCCATGTTCAAATTTTCCATCCTTTACAATCTAGAAATTAAAAAAATAAGTCTTAAATTCAACTTTTATTATTAACCAGTACTCATATTATCATGTACAGAGAAAACAGGCACTTGAAAATGCACTTTCTGATGTGAATTCACCTGAAGGGTAGCAGAATTGATATTTTGGGATGCTTGCGTCAGTAGTTGATTGACAGCAATTGACTCTTGACTCTTCAGTCCATGTGTTTTTATAAAGTTTTGCATTTCTGTACGAAACATCTGAAAAAATTTGTCAACAATTTGCACAGCTTGAGAATTTAACCTATGAGCTGGAGCAGTTTTGAGTTCAGTAGTAACAGGTAGAGTTTGGGGTAAGACTTGGCGAAGTGAGTCAGATACAGGTTTCAAAACTGCTCGAGCTTCAATCAAATGTTCATCAGAGGCTTCTCGAATCTCTTCAGCTACTTCCGGGGCATGTGCCGCAATTTCGTTTAGCTCAGTTAATGTTTCCAAAATGAGAATGTCTAGCTGATCCAATGCTGTCGAAACAGTGGTCAAAAGTTCTTCCAAAGTTATTCCAAGAATAGCTTTAATAACTGCAATAAAATGAATTGGATTAAAATGTTGAAATATGTACAGTCTTAGTTTCAGTCGTACAGAAAACGTACTGTCAGCAGTAGAACTTCGGATTGTACTTTTGGCCGTGTTCGCTTCTATTGCAGGAAGTACAAGTCCCAAATCTTCTAAAATCGGCTTAATGATCTCCAAAGATTGTTTGAGGGCATGATCAATGAGATCTAGAATCTCTTCCTTGATTTTTTCACTCACGGAGTCCAAAATAGAAATCAATATTTGCATCCCAGAGTTAATGAGCCTATCCAATCCTTCCAAGGTGGCATTGATTTGATACAATAACTCGGAAACTTCAACTCCCAAGATCAATTTGATCAATTCTGAGAGAAAGTCTCGAAGGAACCAACTGATTGGTAGAATGAATGGACTTCCGTAATCAATGTCTTCTATAAAATATATTACGGTTACTATTTTTCTCTATAAATTTCATTTCTCTTTGTGTATAGCCTATTAGTGGCATTCAAAACGTACGTTTTAATTCAAGTGGAGTAGAAGAATGCACTGGGACTCCTTTAACAGCTCCTAAAGTTGCTGCTGCAAAAATGCAGACGAAAATTGTATAGAATTTCATCTCGAATCTTCAATTTGTGTAGTTTTCAAGTCCTTTGGAATAACTTGGTCACTAACTAAAGATGAGCTAAAACCCTGCAATGAGCCAGTTTGCTGGATGACATTACTCTTTTATAGTGAAGCTGGCAGACAACGGTGCAGCCAAAAACATAGGTGACAGATAGTTGTCATCCAAACCGTTTATTTTTTTGAAGTAGCAGCGCAATACAAACAGTAATTAATTTGCGGCTGTGCAATCCTGTTCTTGGTGACAATATAGTTTCTGTCATCTTATCTAATCATCAGAGAAAGCGACATGTTGAACATCATTGGCTAAGCATTTTGTCATTTGTTACGTTCCGTATGAATCATTCGAGTTCGACAATATGCTGAATTAAAATCTGTTTTTCATATCGCAAAATGTGCAATTGATTTGATTAATTATGTACAGATTGGGCATATCGGTTGCAAAAAATTTGCAGTCAAATTAAAGTCCCTTAGTAGTCAGAAATCAGAAATGTGTCATGCATCACGTCACGAAATACGTCTGCAAGAAAAAATGTGCTGCTGATTAAAGGTTCACAGGAGTTATGAATAAAAACAATGATATAGACTTTATTTGATTCTTATAAATAAATGCGACAATATTTTAGTTATGGCCTCTCGTATTCATTTGTACCGCACACAAACATGAAAATAATTTAGCCATCGTAATGCTAGGTAGCAGGTTCCCAGAGTAAAAGCCATTAGTCTAGCAAACAAACGTAATGCGTAAATTTAACACAGATTTACCCTTTTGGTACATTGATAGCAGCAAAACTGCATTAACTACCAATAACACACACACTCTTGAGAAAACGCTAAGGCATAAAAGTGATATGGTGAACCTGAATGGTGTATAGCCGTCATGTGTTTAGGTAACACTGTTACTAAACAGGTTTACATAATGACGATAAAATCTCACTTAAATGTCCATCAGTGATACACAAGGGAAGTTTATCATCTCTTCCCTAGGAATTCGAATTGGACAAAAATACGTTTCATACTGAACGTACCGTACACGTAATTATCTAACTATGAATATTTATTGTTAGATACTAAAACCCAACCAGGTTCCCGTTCCATGTCTTCCACTGTTTCTGGCTGCCTTCGTCCTCTTAGCAGTTCCAACTGTCTTTTCAGATTTGCATGATACTGAACTAAACTTTCCTAAAATGGAAAATATGCCATCATGGAAATTTTAGCACGAAAAAGTTGCATTAATTACTTATTACATTGACATCACAGGAATGATTTATCAGAAATCTTACATTTTCGCTTTGTAATTCTCTCACATCACTTTGCGAATTTCTTTGTCCACTTCGTCCATAATGCTCTTGCTCTTCTAACTGCTTTAGCAAATTCTCTTTAGCCTGGAGTAGGCAGGAGATTTCTGTTTGCGTTTGAAGGTAATCTTGGGCCAGCTGAAAAAATAATACTCATATAAGCAGGACTAATCTCACAGTACAGTTGTTGTAAAATGTACCGACTTCACAAATACTTACGGATTTATGCTCTTCAAAAATTTGCATAGATTCAGGAATATCAATGGCAGGGGACACGGGTTGCAGTTCGGGGTCTAGCATAAGGTAGGCATTTTCATACAGGGAGTCTTCTGGTTTAGCACTGCCTTCTGAAAATAGCAAATAAGAAAAAAATGAGAGATAAAAAATAATATTCACCAATTAGTAACATTTTACTCTCAAATTATTCATGACAATGCTTTCTCAATGCAACTCTTCTGTGTATATATCCATAAATGTGTACCATCCAAAGTTTCATGCATAACCAGCCATTGTTGGTGCAGACAGCGACCAAGAATATGACTATTTTCACGATCACTAACAGCCTGAGAATTCCCTTGTGTAGAATCTGTACCGGTAGGATTATTAGACACAGATGCAGAATATTTCATAGTGGTAACTCTGGAACCAGTACCACCATTACGAACGGAATTAATACTGTCTGTCACTGGACCATCTAAGTTCCTACTAGCACTAACACTAGACAAAGTGGGTGACGGAGGAGAATTTTGATCATTCGGACTACGATTTTCTCTCCTTTCCACATTTTCAAAAGATTCGTCTGACGAGCTAGATCTTCGGATGTCAGAATGAAGGTGCATATTTGTATTATACTTGGTATACGATCCTTCCCTTGTGAATTCCAAGTAGTGTATGATTTTTCGTACAATTTATATTCTCCTTTCTCTATTGCTCACTCCCTATGATGAAGGTTAGCAGTCCTGAATGGACTGTATGAAATGAACTGACTTAAGATCGCGACTGAAAAAAGCCAGACTTAGAGATAAAGAAAATAACCAGTCCAGAGTTATATAATAGTCAATAACTTTCTTAGTTGTATCCCAAATGGCCTACTCTGTTCACAAATACTAAAAGTATTTTTCACCGCTTGCTAATATCTTGTATGGCTGCTCAAATGGTTTATAAAGCCAAGTTATATGCTAACTGAACTAAGGTGTGAGCAAGCACATTGCGAATCTTTGGTAGTATGCACTGGCTTCCATTCCATGTGAGTTTGGCAACCATTTTTTGGCAAAGCTACCCTAAACTGTTTCGAAGGCGAACACAGGAAATAAGTATAAAACGCACAGATGTGTGTCCAAAAAAACTTATTACACCGTTCCACTTTGTACACTACCGTTAATTGTTTAATTAGATTCCAAAAACTTGAGTCAGAGCACTCATTAAGCTACAGCTTCTACCTACGATGCAATCTACCACTAACGAACATTTCCTGCAACTTGCAAAAATCGTACCAGCTAGTACAAAACCCTGGTTAGTCTAACCAGCAAGCATCTACTTGTGCTATAAATCCTGCTGATTTCAGCACAATGAGTAATGTCAACCAAAATCTTGCAAAATCAGTACTTTGAAGCACTAAATAACGAACGACTTTGATGCCACAAGTCTCAAGGGAAAATGAACTCTCATTGTATTCATGTAAACGACTATGTGTGTTGCTCATGTTAGTAAATGCAACAAATCCAATTGACCCGTTGTGTTAGTTTGTAAAGAACAACTGGAAAAACTTCGACTTACTAAAAGATGTGTGTATGTGTGTTCATGTTTACATCATTGAGCATATAGCATAAAACCGAGAGTAAATAATTTTAGATTGCATTCTGTACGGTGCGGGATTTTGTGCTGTGTAGCTTTCCTTGAATGATTTTTTATGTATCCTTGTTCTCTACCAAATTTTCAAGACCAACTAAATGACTCATCCTATCTCTATCCTTCTGTTTAGTTAAAAAATTAGTTAAAAATAAAGTCATAGGGCATGGAGTACAATAATATTCATTGTATTATAAACTATAATGCTACTGTCAACTAACTGTCTCAGAGAAAACTAAAAATGGATTAAAAAGTGAAAACGTGCAAAAATACTGAATTTTCTGATATTACTTCCCTAAGCAAAATGAAAAACACAGAACAGACATTTCAATAGGAGAAACAACAACAACATATTATTCTTAGAAAGCACATTCTTGGCGTTTCTTAACAGCAGAAGTTTTCCAAGATTAGTCATCAGAACTGAAACTGACTAACCAGACAAACGTAAATCTCGGTCCTAATGATACAAAGTCTGATTTGAAACATAACGTGACTTAAGCTTATGATATTAATCCCTAACGACTTGGTGACTCCAGATTCGTAGATTAGTTAAAATCGTTTATTATATCGGTAGCTCGAAAATCCCGTTGTCAAATTATGAATCAAGCTATTCAAATCTGAAGCAAGTATATCATCAGACGAAGAATCAGAAGAAGAACAATCAATTCATCTGTGGATCAGTTCATCATACTAAAAAAGTGCATGGAATATCCGTCCGACAATCTAAAATAACATAGTTCAGTTCGTTACTCGTTACTAAAAATGAACAGACATTGTGTGTACGGTGTGTACATGCATTTTTTTCAGTTTTACCTACAGAACTGACTGAGAAGTCTGCCAGATTTCCTTCATGCACATATGCAAATATAAAATCAGGAAGACTAAATATACGATCGACGATGTGAGTCACCGTTGTTGTAGTGCGCCCTAAAGGCTTTTCGTCTCTCATTCTGTCTGTATCCAGTATAAAAAGTTCTAGCTAACTCCGAGTTACTCTACCACATACTACATGCACCGCACATTAAAAAAGAACCATCTAATAATAAAACAAAACGAGAAAAGCTCAGCTTCTATCAGTCAGTCATGTTGGCTGCAGTTGTATGAGTGAAGGATGGAGGCTACCAGCATTAAGGATGGTAGTACGATTATATTATGAGATGCAGGCAGAAAAAATATATGGATATAATTTGACATTGGTGAAAATAGTATGATGGGAGATGACGCGAGCATGTTATGCCCCCCTTTATGGTATCGTAAGGAATAACAATGCGAAAATCTTACCACGAAAAAACGGATCGTAATTATACATATCGCCTCCGGGGCTCTCAGTGAGTTTACTTGCATTTCCATCAGACGCAACCCTTCTATGACCACGACCTATGATTGGAAAAAATTAAAGTGAGCAGGCATATAAATTGAATGTAAGACTGTCAAGTCAATGCCAATATACACATAAACGGTACGCATGAAATTTTTCGGACCTTCCATATCTACCGGCCATTTATGTCCGCTATATCCCATTTCCATCGCACTACCAGAATTGCCAGATGGAAGAGGAGAGGGTTCACCCCAACCAATACTAAAGTGGTGTCTCACATCTGCCTGGTTCTTACCATCCACAGAATGCCTTTTTAGCTCAAACAGTCCATCTGTATTCTTAGGGGGGCCCAGAACTGTAGGTAACGGTTGAAGTGGGCTAGACGGAGTTTTATCTGAATCCGGGAACACGGCTTCGAACCCAACAGGAGAACGATGGGGGCCAACAGGAGTTGTATTCCCGATATTCAAAGTTTCAGGTCTAGAAGCAACCTGAGGCCATTGTGAGCTTTCATTTCTCTGAGCAGCCAGTACTTTAGGATTCCATCCAACAACAGAAGGTGCATTGACGGGTGTATTTGAATTTCGCATGGATGTGTCGAAAGATATTGACGGCTTGTTCTGATTTGATCCTTTCTGTTTGCTGCCACTAGGAATTTTCCTATTTTGAGCTATCAAAAAATCAGGTTTAGGTCGTACAGGAGGTTTAGGGGATGTGGGAGCAGGCGATGTTGACTTGGGCTGAGATGATATAGGAAGTTCAAGATTTCGACTAGATATTGCACTTGGAGGACTCTCGTGCACATTTGTTGAATGTTGAGCTGGTGGAAATTTCGAGGTTTCCATTTTTTGCTGTCTTTGAGTGACAGAAACTAAGTCTTCGCTCTCTCCAGCGAATGACCACGGATTCTAAAATATTTCATGGCTAGTTTAGTAACATAATAGTGGGGGATATCATAGCTGTAATGAAAAAATACATACCCGATCAACATCGATATGAAGCGGTTGTAAAGAATTAAAACTAGATTCGGGCTGGGGAAGACTTGGCCGATTTCCCAACGAACGTGTTATTGACTGATACGAATTAGAACGATTCTTGTCATCATGTTCTGAAAAGATCAAACACCCACATTTTCACACTTGAAAGCTTGGTTCAATACACTATGACATCCGAAAAACTGATAATACTTACTAATAGTAATTTTAATTTTAGTCAAAAAAAAAAAAATTACAACAATCAATATGACGTTTAAGTAGATACCTTGTTTGAGCTCGACATCTGAGTCGATGTCTTCGTCAATGGAGTCAGATGCCTCCGTTTCAACAGGAATGGTATCTATGAGAATTCATCATTTCAGGAAGCGCATTAGCAAGAAAGCAAATAATTCAAAGACAGCGAAACGTCTGTTTCATATAGAATGATCTTTAACATACCTTCTGCCCCAGGTTTAAGTATGCATTGCAATTTTTCATCAGCCCCAGGAAAGCAATCACTAATTACGGTCATTATTCGAACGACAGTCTCCATGTCTGGTCTTTTGTTTGAATCCATATCCCAACAACTAAAACCAAATTGAATTCATATTACATCGTGTGGAAACATAACTAGGAAGGAACTCTATTGTTGCCACAAAAATTAGCAAGTGTGAGTATATTTTATGAAATTATGAAAAAACTTACGCAGTCATCAGTCTTTCAACAGGGGGAGGACAGTTACTTATCAGCGGAGGTCGTTGACTGTGCACAATATAAATGATTGATTGGCATAATTAAAAAGTATTAATAAATAAAAACCGTTGGTAAAATATGAAAATCAATTGTACCCTTTATGAACAGCCCACATTATTCTAAAAGCTGGGCCACCAATCTCTTCAAAAGGCTTTCTTCTTGTCAGTACCTCCCATAAAATAATACCCCAGCTAAATACATCACACTTTTCAGTATACGATTGACCAGTGAACACCTACAAAAACAAGTACAAAAATCGTGCAATGAGCTACAGAAAATGCTTAAGCGCTAGCAAAACAAAATCCAAAAGTGATTCGTAGAAGAGGTAGTTGATAGCTTACTTCAGGACCTGCAATCACACAAAAAAATAAACATTAACATTGAAACATTGAATAACAGTCAATGCTGAGATTAAAACGTACCCATCCAGCTTGCGCTTCCTTTTGCATTAGTCATATACGTTTGTTTATCGCATGCAGTTCCGAAATCACATATTTTCAGCACAGTTCCTCCGTTAATTAGCAATAAATTAGGCGGTTTCAGGTCACGATGAATTAAAGGTTTGGGTTTCATACCATGAAGGTAAGCTACACCACGAGCAGTTTGTAAAGCCCAACTAAATGCATGAGCAGCAGTGTATGGAACTTGAGGTGTACCATGAAGGACTGAAAGAAATTCAGAAGGATATAATCTAGTTGCTTCAAGTTGTTTTTTAAGCTTTAGCTTTCACAGCAGCTTCTCAGTTCAAAAAAAAATTACCATTATACAAAGATCCCCCTTCAGCGTACTCCATGACAAGACACACAGGTTGAAAACAAGCCCCATACAATCTTACAATATTTGGATGAGAAACACGAGATAGCTGACGATACTCAACGACAAAAGCTTTTTTTTCAGCCTCTGATTCAATCCTTTTGACAGCCACATCCTGATCTTGCCATCTTCCCTTGAAAACGACTCCGAATGATCCTTTTCCAACAACCTGTATAATTCAATTTGAATCATATTCATGGGTGAAAAGATGAGAAACTACATACTGCATTAAGGAGTTTGGAAGCACTTACATTCATGAATTTGATATCTTCGAACTTAATTTCAGCTGCACCATCCTTAGAGATAGTTGAAGGATTTATTGGAGATGCAACAGTAGGGGCAGCCATTGTAGTTATCGACGTCTATTGTCCGTAATTGCTACTTAATCAGTTTGTGTGATGATGTTAGTTAAGAACCGGACAAAAATTCTTAAATCACAGCGGATCTGTATTGTTGCTTGGAACCCCTTTGTGTAACTCAGAGAACTCTAGTGGATTACATTGAGTACGGGGTGCGCTAAAATGGCTCCTGCATCACGAATATCTGTGTAAAAAAATTTATATTTATTGACACTGTCACAAAATTGAGGGATATTTGCGTAATGATAAGTAGTATTAAGTTCGTTGTGATATTTTACCTTATTTGCAATGCATAATCCTGAAATGAAAACATTCTGGCCTTCATAAAACGCCAAAGTGCCAGTATGGACCATCAAACAATTAAAACGACAATCGGATAGACAAACAATTAAAAACTTTACTTACACGTTCCTACAATTTTATCTAAATACTTTCCGATTTCGTCTTTTGTTGTCGTAGAATACGAAGAATTACCAAAAGCAAACTCCTATACTTTTCGCTCTTTCAGCACTCTATGGTGCAGTATCATGCATTATCAACTTTACTTGAAAGCGTTATAAAAATTGCAACATGGAGGACGACACAGAATACAAATATTCGGGATCAATAACTTTACTCTCTCTCATATGAGCAACATGCCTCAAGATTTCCTTCACATCACTCACGAAAGTGAAAATGTATCCATAGTTATCGCAATACTTTTGTTTTGGTACACATTCTTACCCCATGTAAATTCAGATTCATGCACGGACAAAATGGACGATACCTCTCTGTGATTTGGCTTTCACACGAGCGCCGATCTCAGAAGTCCAAAAGTATAGAGTCGCGCTAACACAAACTTGCATTAACTTGCATAGCACTTGCACACTTTTCAATAAATAGAACGCTTACTGACAAAAATAACTATAATTGCGTAGCAGCGTACGTTCAAAATGACTGATACGGATGCTAATTCCACCAAGGTTGTCGAAGCCAGTACTGCTGATATGAGTGGTGCATCCATCACTCGACAAAATTTGGCATCCAGTCGATTTTTCCAGAAAAACCATAGTCTCCTATCGACTCAAGTCGATTTTAAACATGTTTCCAAATCAGCTAAAATGTTGAAGGACTTGGGATGGACGAGTGGTTTCTATTTGCCATTTGCCAACAAAGAGAGTCGAGCTTTAGAGAGAAAAGTAAGAAAAAGTCAAACATCCCCCATTGCAGCAACAACTTAGTTAAACTAAACTGATTTGTCTGTTGTCGCACAGTTGGAAGAAAAGCAGAGAAAACTTTTAAACTTGAATGCTTCCATTCAAGACAATGTCGACCATATTAAAAATCTGGAGCAACATTTTCAGCGTAGTTCTGAAGATATGGTCGTTTATCAAGTATGTGTTTATGGAGTGACCAACTTTTAGCAATTTTTGCCATGTTTGTCCTTTAATTATTTCAATAAAATCTTGATTCGTTCAAAAGAAAGTAGTCAACGAAAAAAAGACTCAAATAGACCATGAAAAGAACTTTTACTATCTGGAACAAAGACAATTGAGTAAAATTAAACAAGAGAAAGGAAAAGTACTGTCAGAGATCAAATATGTCCTTGAACGAAATAGTTCAAAAGAGGTAGTATATTTAATTTATAATATCGTTTCTAATCAAAATGCCATTTATGCTATATTAATCAATAATGTTGGCTCCTCAAGTCCGAAGCGATCATTCGGGAAAAAAGAGTTCGAGATTTAGAGGCCACTGTTCTGTATGACGATGACATTTTGAAAGCTTATCAAAAGCAAGTAGATGAATTTGATGAAGAGATTGGAGCTTTGATCCACATAAAAGCACTGGATCAAAAGAGAGCTGAGGTATGCAAACAAATGCTAAAAAATGATGCATTTTAATTAGATTGGAAAATTTGGATATGGGGAAAATACCTTACATATCCGATCTAATGTAATATTTTTGTAATTCCCTGGTTAAATAGGAACTCGAATCAACTCAAGTAGATTTAGGTGCAAAACTAAAACAGCTGCGTTACGAACTGGATCAAGAGGCCATGAATTCCTCCAAATACCAGGAGCAGTTTGATCGCCTAAGTGTGGAATTTAGGAAAGTTCACAGGCAAAGGCAAGAGATGGTACTCATGTGGGCGGCTACGATCAAAGCCATGAAAAAAAAAGACATGGACATGAAAGAGATAGCAGATGTAATTAATTAACAGTATTAAATTATATTTCACTGAAAAAGAGTGTTACTCTCAACGGAATTTTCAATTCATTCTTATTCGGTATTTAATATTTCAAGTAACACACTAACACTTACATTTTGAAAACGGCAAAGGATTTTTATGAAGTAAGGGAAGGATTACGAAAAGTAATGGAGCAAATAGAAGAGAAAGAGAGGATCCTAAGTGAAGAAAACTATGGAATTCGGGCCGACGAGCTAAAATTATCTGATATAGATCGATCTCTTGGATCCATTCGGGACCGTTTAGCAGACGAAAGAGAAGATTCCGTCACATTGAAAGATGCCGTTTTGCTTTCTCAAGTTCAAATTCATTCTTTAGGCACGGCAGCTAAAATGGCTATGGAAAATTTAAAGAAAGTTCAAGGAGAAGTGGAAGAACTATTGAGGAAGGAACAAACTCTCCATGAGATTCTGGCCGTTATGAGACAGAAACTGGAAGATTTTCAAAAAGTTCGAAATAATTCAGACAGTCAAGTTTCCGGGATGGAAAAATTGATTGATGAAGAGGAGGTCAAACTAGATCGTCTTGTGAAAGAAATGGAACTTATGAAAAAATATTTTTGGGAACGCTCCAATGAAAAGGTTCTCATTGGGAAGGAAATTGTTTGGTTTGATACACGCATTTCCCGCTTCAAACACAGTTTATCAGCAATGGATGCCAGGGAATTTTCCAATATGGAATATGTGAGACTGAAAGCCTACCCATTCCTGTCCTAATTTTTCACTATTCATAGCACTAACTAATTATGCAAAATAATTTTTAAGCTTGCAAAAAAATCCAGTCAAATCTACAAACTAGATTTAGAAGCTAGTAATACGGAAATGCGAATCAATAGAATGCAAGATGAGTCAATTAACCCCCAATATTTTGCCATACAAGACAAAATTTCCGAATTGAACAAATCTGTGGAAACAATAAGAGCTGAGAAAAAATATGTTCACAAAGAATACAATCGATTGCGAGAATTATATGTGAGATATAGCAAAGATATTGGGCAACTGCACATGGAGGAAGAAGAGCTCAAGTCCAATGTTACCGTCATTGACACTGTGATCAACAGGTTGAATACTTGTAAAATACGTTCACATCTTCTGTAATCGATCAAAGTAATACAACGTTATTATTATAACTCCTAGAGTCATAAAACTGATTAAGAAAAATCAAAAAGACTACCAGGCAACACAAGTAGAAAACAGTTTAGAAAAAGTGGCTCTAAAACGAATCAATGATGAATTGAATTCGTCCAGAGATGAAATGTTTGGCTTAGCCGAGCAAAGAAATACCATCAAATGGGTAAAATACCCCTAATTTTTTTCGATACATACAACACTGTGCATTGAATTTTCACTGCCAAAAATTTATCATTCTCAGGCGGTGAAAGAACGCCAGGCCGAAATAGAAATGCACAAAGCATTCAATATTTCCAAAAGCAAGGCACTTCAGGAATCAGTTTCTAAATTAAAAGTTCAGGTCTCTGAGTTGGAATCTCGAGCGCAGAAATTAAAAGGAAGGTGGGTTTACAATGAAATATTTGTGCACATACACTAGAATCTGTAAAATCAGCATACGAATATGAAAGATCAAAAACTAACCTTCAAACGTATTCATCTAGGTTTGAATTAGTAACATTGTTAATGAGTGGACCCGGTACAGGTTCCGAGGAAGAAAAAACTTTTGCGTTCCAAGTACGAAAAGCTGCTCGAGAACGGGAATCATTACAAGCGTAAGTGAAAGCAAAAATACCCTCAAGTTATGCATGAGTATACAAAAAATACAAAAAAGGGATAAGCATTGGTACTAAACAACAAATTATGCTACAAAAAGTGAAAGGAAAGGCTGGGAAAACCGGATTGTGGAGGCGGAAACAGAAGTGAAAGGGTTGAAGCATGCATGGGAAGTTATGAAAGCAGCAAACAAAGAATTTAGGAACAGTCTTTGTCCTGCTGAGGAGAAATGTGAGTACATAGACAGAAGTTTTCCTATTTTTCTAGTCGGTACTTTTCCATTGGTATTTTTCATATATTTTACTCTTTCTTTGTTATTCCTACGTAAAATAACTCATAGCCCCAGAGATGATCCATTTGGAAGCATTAAATGATTTTGAGAAGACATTGATGGTGAGACGTTCAAAGGCAAAGAAAATCAAAGCACTGCTCAACGAGAGATTAGATGATTTGACTCAACAGGCTTCCAACAGAGATCAAACTATTCACAGCTTACAGCAACTCAGTGAATTTAAGACTCAAACAGCATTTAAGACAGACACTGAACTTATTCAACAGAAAGATAAAATCAAACGCTGGGATTTCATGAATAATAAGATCATCAAAGAGGTCAAGAGTAAGTTGAGTAGCGAACAAATGGCTGTCTTAGAAAAGGACTTGAAACTTCGTTTTACAATAGAAAAATTGGAGGTAAGAGTAAGAAAAATCTTGATTATTTCACTTGATACGAGATGATTCATAAATAGTATGCTTATGTAGATCGCAGTACAGGTACTAGAAAAGATTTTAAGCCAATGCCCAGCTGCTACATCTTTGGTATATGATTTCCTGGGAAGCGATACGTCTTTACAAGATATTTCCAAACGAATTCAGCGTAAAGTTGGACGAGTGGATACAATGACTAAATCTGGATTTGTGCGAAAATCGTTTAACTACCCAGAACATGTTCAGTACGTTTTAATAACACCAAGTAAACTTTCAAAGAATTTATAGAGATGTTTTATTCTTATACTTTTATACATCTTTATTAAAAGTTACGAACAACCTGAAGAAGAGTTGGCTAAACCTGAAATGAAGGAGTTAGCTCCAAGAACTGGCCGTAGCCAATGTGTTCTTGATGTGGAGCGTTGGGCTGAGGAGAAACGGAATAATATGTCATCACCGGCCTCCAGCTTGTAAAATTTATCTGATAGCAACAGACGATGATCCTAATATTAAAATGTTTAAGTTTGGGAAACGAGGGGCTACATAAAAGCATCTACAGATATATAAATGCAACGCAGCGCGCAATCAAAGCAACACAAGTATTTAGCACAATAAAAAGTATTTAACCTACAACTGAGATATCAATACATGAAACACGATCATGACTCAAATTTTTTTTAAACTAAAAACTATTGATACGAATTTTGTAAACCTCTTATAGAACTAATAATTACAACATTTTCTTCGAAATTCCGAGAACATTTTTCTAAAATGTAAGGATTAGTTTAGTTTCTATATTTTATTTTCGCTTTGTACATTAGAATGTAGGTTACGGATTGTATTTTTTAAGCTCCAAGTCTTCGGGCCATAAATGGGTTCAAGAATCTCTTATTTAGACGCATCACTTTATCCTCTTCCAGGGAAATCGGCTCATTTTCCCATGTTGATTCTATTCATAAAAATGTTTTAAATACATTACATCTATCAGACATATTGATCAATTTTTGCTTCCACCTGACTAACTAACTAAGCCACGGTCCCAAAATAAATTTCTCCTGTAATAATCTTTATTCTGCTTCTACCTAAATTATTCTCACTCCGCCCTGCTACAATGGGGTGACTGCGACGCCCTTTATGCTTTCGACAAAGTTGACGGGTGGAGCCCATCAAAGAAATAGGCTCATCAGGTCTCATCTGGGCTAGTCTTCTTCCGTAAACCAAATTCACTGGAGGTTCATCATAGTAGTCTTGTTCCGACGATAGAGATGGAGGCTTTGCTTTTGATGTCAAAAGTGAAAGCAAATGAGCCATTGCAGGATTCTCATTATCAGGTTGATAACTATGAGCCAGAAGCAAGTTCAGGGCCTCTTGGCTCCCAAGTTTGTTACCACCATCGTCATATTTTTTTCTATACAAACCGAGGGTGCAAATAATAATGAAGTGAATAGTTTTGAATGGATAGTAGTTAGTATAGTTGATATGCACAAATATAATATTCTAGTTCAAGAGGGGCATGGACATTTGAGATAAAAACGCATCTATAGACCGGCCATGAAAATACATACATATACATACATGGACATTTGAGACTTACATGAAATTATTTGATTCTCTACGCTCTACTGCTGAAGGGCTTGGAAGCACGTCATGTTGCCCTATAAAAAGAATGCGGGTGAGTTGAAAATACAATTTTACCGGGTTTCAATAGGGTGTTTCCAAGATGGAAAAATTATATGCACAAAATTGGATGGGGTGTAACACGTATTTAGTTTGAAATTCAAACTATATGGCTTGAATTGAACCAGGTGTTAATTTGAAAAAGTAGAGACTGTGTAGGCGGTAAAATTCAGCCTAAAACTTTGTACTTTTTTGCCCACACGGTGGCATATTTCGCTTACACAACGTGACCAAAAATTACTAGTAATTTTAAGTGTGTGGGTGTGAATACTTAAAGTTAAGATGACTATTACTTTACTTTTTTGAGTGTGTGTGTGCTGGAAATAGAAATCCTTAGATACGCAAGAACGCGTGCAAGGACAATTCAGTACACGTGAGACGCGACCGTTGTAGAAACTTCAGGTAGAGAAAGTTTTAGGCTCGAGTTGGCGTCAGTCAAAACAAATTTGTTAGAATATGTAATTTTCATAATGTAATTGACTTCATTGTGTAGAAAGTTATGATGTAATTGAAAATTAATGAAGCCAGAATTTATATGATTTGAATTGAACAGGACAAACAATTTCAGCGCAATTAGGTGTTTTGTGCTTTGTTTTCAACGAATTATGTAGGTTTTAATGCGTAATCTTAAATATCCGATAAATTGATATTGACTTATTTCAGATGCAGTTTGCTACCATTGTGATTGTGAGTAATTTCTGTACCACAAAAGTTTCCCATTTACTCACAAAAGTTGAATGCTTTTTATTGCTCTACAGCTGGTTTTAATGTCTGCAATACTATTTTTTAAAGCAAATATGGGGATAGGGAAATGGAAATAGTATGACGATTTATTAAATGTAAAAATAAAAGCGATTTCAAGCTAAAATTGAAGTATTCATCGTTAAAAATTGTTTAATCAAACCCGAATCTGCTTACCTACTGGTAGAGCTAACACGGCATGTTGACTTGTGAAAGCGAGACTCAAACAGAGCGAGAAACAAAATGCTACAATTCCGTTCATTGTTGCTCCTATTACTTTTTTTTGTTTGAATCGCAAGTTCGGGAACAACTTGTTGCTCAATCTGATGATCTGTAGACTGGGGCAATCCTGTAGGTGAAAATTGCCTTTCTAGCAACTAACTACTTCTCCTGTCCTGTTGAACTTTCACTTGGGGCTTGATGAATGCGGCTTCTGTAACGCTTTTATACTTACTACTTACTGTAAAAGGTCCTCAATTCATTGCGTAAGATGAGCGCATGTGGACTAAATATATTCCCATATATTGTGTGGCGTAACAAAATTAGACGCAGCAAACTGAACCAACAAACATTAAATTTAAAAGTTCAAAGAATCTCTTCGTTTCGCTTAATAAGTATAAAGGCTCCTTCAGGAAAAAAATGCAAAAAAAAACTGGAAACGAAACTTGAGTCGAGTGATTCAGCTTATGTGAATGTCTACCTATTATTAGTTTCCATAATCCCTGAATACAAAGTGTGCTCAAGCTACATAAGTGAAAAAATTATGAATATTATTTGCGCTTCTAGCTTCTAACACGTTTAGTTTCGTCCTTGTTTGCTTATAAAATACGGAAAATCCACTTTGCAAAAGCTAAATGAAAAATCATTTCCCGTGTGTAACAGCATCATCAATTTGACGGTATAGCTTTTGTTACATCTTGTCTGCGGTTGATGATTTCTTAACGCGTATTTAATTCAAACTGCGCTGCATTTCCAAGAATCACATCACATGTACCAACGTCTCAATCTTATTGTCAATAGCCTAGCAACTGACAGACAAACAGTGCCATCCTCCTCAAATAATCTGTTTCCAATGAAGACGAAAATTATCTTCATTTGCCTTCGTTAATCATGTAATAATAAACTGAAGAAACGGAGATCTCTGAAATGCGAGAAGGCTTATTAACCGTATTCCAAAGTCACTCTAACAGTCTTCTACGTTCGTACTAATATTTTTTTCCTGCTAAACTGTTTACTAATCTTATTTTATTATAAGCTGTCATATTTGAGCCCATAACATGTTTTATTGCTTCGCTTTCTCTGAAAACTGTCAATTACCCGCGTTCTTCTATATATTCTCGCACGTTAAAGGGCTTGGTTAGTTCAATCTAGTATGAAAATTGTGTTGACTATCAATCTTTTTTTATGTTGCAGAGCCAAATTTTCTCACAAAGGAATGGATCCCTTTGGCAATAAGTCCTTTAATCATTCTGCCCACCTACTTTTTCGCAATGTTGATCACCCAACGGCTTATGGACTGGCGTGAGGAGCAGCAGTTGCGACATACTAGACGAGTGAAATTAGTCTACTGCTTCATTGTGGTAGCTATCAATGGTCTAATCATAGTGGCTGTGTGTAACTTGGGCTTTCATTTGAACTTAATTATTGGATGTAGTATAGAAGGTGACTAATTTTGTATGGTCACTTTGACGTTCGTGACAATTATTATAGGCTTTGTATGATGGAAAAATATTGGAATACAACTGGGCTTGCCAGCCAGTGAATACGGAACAGGATGGAATCGTTGTACGGTATTTTTCAGAGGCTGAATTAAAAAAATGTTTGGAAACAGTTACAACGTTTAAAAAAATATTTTCTACTTAGATTCCCAAAATTATGTGGTGGTTCTACGTCTCCAAAATTTTAGAGCTATGTGATACAATTTTCCTTATTCTCAGGAATAATTCTTTGGGGATAACACAGATTTATCACCATGCCTGGATGGTTTTAATTGCTTGGCTTATCGTCATATATTTGCCGGGTGGAACAAGTAATAATTGTGAATGTAGATGATGTATAGAAGGTCTGTCTCGGCATTACATAGTTTTGCTGCTTGAAATGTTTTCAGGTGCATCGGTGATATTCATATCGGCTGTAGCACACTTTCTTTTCTACTTGAGACCTTTATTAGTTGCTGCGGAAGTTCCAATACCGCCAATACCTTGGTATAGACTCAAATGGAATGATGTTGTTCAAGTTGTAAGTGTAGGCTGCGGCTGCATAGCATCCTTTTGATACTTTGTGACCAACTCACCTAATGGCCATTTTAATTCTTTTAGGTTCAGTTTGTGGCTGTCGGTATTAACTGCATCACAGCTATTTACAGTGATTGTGGTTTTCCCAAGTCAGCCAGCTGGTTTGTACTGATTTTTCTGTTGAATTTAACAGCAATGCACATCTACAAGCTTTGAATGGTCGAGAATAAAATGGAGTTTGTATCTCACTATGTCCGACAGTTTGTATAGTTTGCTATGTCAACACACCGTTTTTCTTTAGAGGTAGTCAAATAACACGCTTGAATAATTTTGCATGGATCGTTGATAAGTACGAAAACGGACTAAAGATATGAAATATGGGAGATATCAATATTCCTTGCTGAGTTATTTTCTCAAAATTCTCAGTGGTACAGTAGTATATTTTGTTGCATATGCAATGAGCATAACAACAGGCATTGAATTAGAAGTTTCGTCTCAAGATTTGTTAGTCACAGCTCCAGATTCTAAATGTGACACAGGGATTAATGACTTGCCAGAGGAGGTAATGCAGCGCATTTCGATTCTTTGAGTAATCATACCAGCAGGGTTATAATACATAATTTACGATATGTATTAATTTGTATTTTCCCTGCAAACCACACTGGACAGCTACTGGTCCCAATTCTCAAAATTTTACCCGAGCGGGAGTTAGATTCCATTGCTGCTGTATCTAAAGCATGGAGAGCGATTGTTGATGATACAATTGGTCGTCAAATTTTTATTGGTTCTGACCCCGAATTCTCCCCTAGTTTCGTAACGGACGATTTGAACGACTCCCATTACCAAACTTTCAAGAAACTTTCACAAGTTGGAGTGAAAACGTGCTTTGTTGGAGTGCTTCTGGATCCATACAGTTCGTATGGCGTTTTGGAGTACCTATGGAACTCATTGTGGTACTGAAAATGTTCAAGTACAAACTCACACAGTAGTTCTCCATGTAAAATAGATAAAAATGCAATGACTAATTCAACGATAGGGAAATTTTGTTCGGATCTCAAGAAATGCCACAGTTTAAATCCCCAGAGCTAGTAGAAACCATTCATTTTTGTGATCGAGTTCATCCGCCATTTTTTCAAGCATTAATGTCACCTTTGAATACACTGAAAGAATTCTCAATTCATTTGGCTGCGCTGAATTCAATTACGGCAGAACATTTATCCCCACTCCAATTCCCCCATCTAGACAAGTTAGCAATTTGGGGAGGGATACAAGTATTTCAAGATCAATGGCGTTTCAAGGAAGAATGGAATATTGCTAGAATCAATGGAAATATTATCGCATTACTTCAAAAGCCATATCCTTCTCTGAAAATTTTGATGGTTGAGTTTCCATACGATTCTAGTTGTGATAAAAATATTACAATGGCTTTGTTGGAAGTTATATTAAGGACCAAAGCTAAACTTCAAACCTTGGCAATTGAATTCAATCTTCTGGTTGATCAAGATGTGACAAATCGTGATCTACCCACGGAAGATTTAGAAATAATCAATTTAGCATCACGAGCATTTCAAGATTTGCGACTGAAAAACTTGGAACTGGCACCTTATTGCTTGTATCAGCTTCCACATGCTGACATGTGGGAACGTTTTGTGCAGGAACAAACCCGATTGCAATATTTCATTGCAATGGGTGTGTTTTATACGCAAGAATCTTTGCAAGAAATAATTTCGCACAATTTTGTCACTCTGTCTCATTTGTGTATCTCAAGGATCAGCTTGTATGACAACGATGTTTTCAGACAGATTGATTGCGCCATCTTTGAGCCATGTGAAAACTTGACTCATCTTGTTCTCCGAGGGTGGACCCTAACGCTATCGGTTAAAGGAATGATTCATGTAGAGCGGTTGCCTAAAAGTTTGAAAGAGATTGATATTGGTGAGATGGCTTTACTGTCTGAAGATGTCAAATATTTGGCCTTAAGAATGCCACAATTGGAACATCTTGAACTCCGTTATGTAGGAAATAGAGATGAAATGGGTATGCGTTTGGAAACATTGGAAGAAATTATGAGAGCCAGAAAGTTGAAAACTATCTTGTTACAAAGGAGTTTTAATGGCAGTTTACCCAAAGATGGAATTTTTAACGGGGATGAGCAATATCCAGAATTTATTAAAGATTTGAAATTAGGATTTCTTACTCTAGAATTAAATGCGCGGGGTTACTACAAGGAAATGGGTTCTAATGCGAACTTCAGGCCTTTATGAAACCCTTTTCCTCTTTGTTGATGAAAAAATTGAGTTGGATTTACAGTAAAACAGTGCTGTACATTCTCAGAATATACCATATTTATTGGCAAAATAAAGAGTGATAAAATAACATTGGAATTGTAATTTCAGTAATTTGAATTTAGGTTCTCAACTAATACAGGTTTCTATAAATTATGATTACGAAAGGTGCACTGAAAATTATGGGATACTGAAAGAGGAAATGTAGGAAAAACAGAAATGGTATAGGCTATTAGGCTAGGAACTATCGGGTTATGTGTAATGGTGTGACAAAAAAGTATCCTTTTGGGATCGTACGCATTACCTAACGCTTCTATATAGCACTTTTGGCTTTGCAAAAGCCATTTAAAAAGACATAATCTGTGTTTCCGTTTCATTATATAGTTAATTTGACTGACTTCCGTTCTTTATATTCATTTTGGAATGCACGGATTTAAGGGAACTTATACAATTATCAGTCAAATTCAAATTCCTTGATTCATACCTATGAGAAAGAAGTAAGCAACATTGACTAAATATAAGTTATGCATAGTGCCTTACAGTATCAACATCAAACGCCCTTCAGACTTAAGCTAATTGTTTGCTTTCTAAAAATCTACTTTTCTACTTCGCTTCGGTTGCAAAACGTGAAAGGAAATGGAAGCTTGATTGAATAGTTATTCGTTTCTATTCACTTCGTCGGGCAACTCGCTAAATGAAAGAGTGCTGACCGATGAAAAGTATGTGTACAGGCCACCGAGACGTTGTTTGATCCGTTTTTGGTCTTCGGCTGTACAGCTTAGTACCGCTTCTTCGAAACTGAAATCTTCTCAAGAAAAATTAAAGAGTCGATTAGAGCAAAATGATGTCAAACGACAAAAATTGAACCAGAAAGTAAAAAAAATACCTTTTCCAACATGATGATCAAGCATTTCATCAAAACAAGAGTTTAGGAATGACATGCATTTGATTTTTGCGACTCGTATATCTGAATTCATACCCCGAATGAGTCCGTCGATCATATTGTTCACCTAAGTAATATTAAGGTCAAAGTACCATCTACGGCAAACCATAATAGCTGACGAATTGATAGATTATTACCAAATGCAAAGCCTCTAATTCAGACTGGGATCTGTCAGTATGTAGTTCAATATTTACGTCCGCACATCTTTCCACAATCGAGGTCAAGTAACGGGATATTTCTTCAAATTCATTTGATGATTGCAAATCATACATCATCTGGGAGTCCATCACACTTTCCAAAGACGCCAGAATTTTGTCCTTCTTTAGCTGTAGGTTTAGGGATTCAGCACGGAGATGACTAACCTACAACCGAACGGGATTCATTATTTACATCCATTTCATTTTGCATTGAATCCATCGCCTACCTAACTAATGATGAAAACAAACTACCTAAACCTTCACAACTTGATGTAGTATTGAACATTTACCTGCCCATCAAGATGATCCAAAATTTGAATGATCGATTTGCGTGTGGAATTTTCGGACGGCTCTTCTACACACGCTTTAAACGAGATAGTGGTCTCATCAGGAGAGGATTTTTCTTCTTCTGATCCTCCAGATTCTCGCCACCCCATCTCAATAATGGTCGTAGTGCTGACCATGCGATAAGGACTATCAGGCGAAGAAGCACTAGAACCTTTCGCAGTTTGCTTGTCCATTTTTCTTCGGATGTTAGTTAGTTACCAGCCAACGAAGCCAATTATCTGCTGTGGTTGATATAGGTCTATGCAGTAGAGTAGCAGTAGCTCCAACGTTGAACCGATGAGTTAATTTCAAAACTCGAGAATGAAAAAATACAGTATTCAAAAACAAAACTTGCTTTTTGCTGCCATTTTTATCAACATGAAAAACAAAAGTCAACTAGAGATAGCTTTTACACTTAATTCCCGCATCCGAGATTCGTATTTTTTTCATTGCTAGCATATTGTCACATTCTCTATGTTGATATTACAAAACCGTGTACGTGACGCTTAAACTCGTGCGACGCACATGCGTTAGCGTTACTACTACATGGGACATAAGGTGTTTCGGGGTATTTCGAAACCCTACCTTGTGTTATACTGAAAAAAGTGAAATATACAGAAGATGGTAGAATAAAATTTAGAAAAAAACTCTATTCTACCAGCTTGAAGTATATAAACAAAGATATGGTTAGGCAATCATGCAAGACGGTAGTGGTGTCATCAGCATTTTAATCCGTTTTAATTACTCCAACTCCAAGTCAGAAATTAGAAATTATTACTCACATTAATTAAATGGAAGCATTAGCCTTCTTGAGTCTTATAGTAATAACTCAACTCAAGATAATGATAGTTATTTAGTCGACAAACAAAAAATTATGATTGACCTGAACAAATTATTAGTTTTTTCAAACCTTTTGGCATTGAATTCATAAATTATGCTTAATGTTATGCAATCTTACAGCTTTTAGCAGTATATTATAAATTGCATACTCCCTGATAATCGATGCGAACTCTGTTTATTGCACGGATTTAATTAATTTTTCTATAAAACAATCATTATGCTTGGGAAGTAGAGATTTATTTTCGTACGGCTTACTCCCGTTCAACTCTGTGTTTGGTACTTTTATTCTGCTTATTTAGCTATTTAGTTATTGAATCATATTTAATACACTCCTTGTAAAGATGATGAGATCCAGCCTTCTTTGTCTTAATTTCTGTCCCAAGACCTTTTAAACTTGTCTATAATTTGATTCGTTAAATTTGTTTTGTATCCTTTATACTGTGCTGTACGAATGCAAGTATCAAACAAAATTTTCAGTTTTGTCTTTTTCTTATTAAAATGCACTATATAACTCAAACTCACTGACAAATGAGTGGGAGTTTATTGTTTTCGCATTACAAAGTCTTCTCTGCTTATTAGCGATTTCTATGAAGACCAAAAAAAGTAATTTTACGGTAACTCTGCTACACAATAGGTCCATTTACTCGAAGATTCTTAACAGAGTATTACCATTCTACATTAATTATTCTATTAAAAAATTCGTAATTAAGTACAGACAATTGTTTATCGTCATTCAAAGCTTACGGTTCCCAACATTAGTGGCTGGCAAGCTCTATACGCCCAACTTACATACACTGCTTATTAAAATCGAGGTGAGCGAGACGAGCAAAATTGTTAATGCATTCTCTTCATGCGAAATGTGTGAGAAACTACTGAACCTTTAAGGCCAAAACAAGACAATTCACCTTTACTATGCAAACAAAAGAATAAAAAATGTTGTTCAAGACTTCATCATGGACATAAATAGGCATAAAGTGTACAACTCGGCTTTACTGTTTCTCAGTTTGTAGGTGATTCCCGTTTGAGATTGACTGTGCGATTATTTTTGTTATCTAATATTTTGTGTCTGGTGTCTGGTCAGCTAAAATTTCGCTCAACATGTTCAGAATCGTAATTCATGACAGCACTTTCATTCATTTCCTTCATAGTTAGTTAGTTAGCAAGTAATGCATTAATGACCATATGATTTTCATTTTTATAGATCGCACTCCTCCTCACCGTGTTGACTGTCGTGTCATGTCAGTATGTTCTCGGTGGCTATGGCAGAAGTGATCCAAGTTTCCACAATCCTTATGCGTACAGCACAAACAGTGGAATCCGTCGTTTTGGCTCAACTGGAGGCTATATTCAACAACACTACTATGCAGCCGCCCCCGTTTTTGCTCAGCCAGCTTATTATTACTGATTGTAAAGTGAACATGCTCAAAATTAGTGTCACGAGAATTGTATTTAGTATGCAAGGAGTTTTTTTATGAATCAATTTTCATTTAGTGTATTTTACATTTTCTACAAGGAATAAATACATTTTGTTTACATTCTTAATTCTATGTAGGTACAAGGTTCAAATAAATATATTCCATTTCTACCATGCACGCCCGATAAAACAATTCAAAATGCAAGACATAGAATAGTATTTGTACAAGGTACAGCAGATCAAGCCAATTGGTTACGCAACGACGACAATGATACAATTTCGCATCCTGAAGAATGTTTAATTTTTCCCGCTGAGCTGGTGACTAAAAAATCAATTTAGCGACAGTTTTAACCGATTTGTTTGATTGTTAACAGAAATTTTCTTTTTAAAATACCATTTATGAATAATTAGGTAGTAAATGTAGCAGTAAAATTGAGTTCTTACAGTTTTTCAGACTTTAGAGACTAGAAAAACTTGGATTTGGACAATTGACTTGCAGTTGTGGTTGATAAATAAATACAGTCACCAAACTTACACTAGGCTTTTTTACAGCCTTAAAATAAATAGCAACGCCAGTATAAAATTTTTAATTGATTAATTAGGACCTTTTAAATAAAGTATTTGGGTTTTCAATGTTAAACTCTTATGCTGAAAGAAAGCTTGTCTCCGGACCGAAGACAACATAGTTTAGTTAGCAGTTTTTGCAAATTGCTAGACGATCTGCTCGCCCTGGCATATTGTAACATTACTTAAAAATAATCATTACTAAAATAGTCAATTACTTTGAATGAATGCATTCGGGTAGACTTATTTAGCTCTGACGCATGTCTCTGACTGAATGGCCGGACTGGCTATACAAAGATTACCATCTACAATGATAATTACAAATTATTTTTAAACACATAATAGATCACGAAAGTTTTATTCTACGCATATCTACTACTGTGACACATAAATAGTCATTGAAGTCGTCTCAGGAAATTTGAGACTTTGGAACTTTTAGCAAGCTACTATTGAGAACCAGTAAGTGATCTCCGATGTCTTAAGATTGCTCGAAACTCAGATGGGCGATAAAATGATCCGAATCGGCCTCGAGGGCTGTCGACAATTATTTTTGGATTGGGACCATAACGTTGGCCGATCCCATGAGTTTTAGCCTCCAATGCTCCAAAATGCACTGGTGTCGTATTCCGCCAGGTGCTTCTCTTTGTTTTCACGTCTCGGTGCAGAGACAATGGTTCGTCCCACCATGTGTCCTCTGATACATGAATAAAAAAGGAACGTGAATGTTACTTAAAGTAAAATATGTATGAATACCGGTGGAGATGCATAAAATTGACAACCACATTTCTCACCTCTGTCATCAGCGCGGGCCACTGGGAGTGAGCCAAAAGATAGGGTCGGAGTATTCACAATGTGGTGCATAAAAGGTGCAGGTGGAGCAGTATTCAAATGTTCACTAATATTAAACATAGTTTTAGAATCTAAAATTAACTAATGTATAATGTGGTTTCTTACTGTGGTCTTCCATAATACAGGTCCATTGGTTCATCCTCATAGTCTTCCAAATAGTCATAATGATAATGCTCTGGTGAACTACTGCTGGGAGCATTTTCAACGTGGACTTCTTTAACTGTATTTAAGAGTGCGATCAAATTCATGAAAACTTCCCGATCCTGTTCATTTTGTAGTTCAAATTCCAATTCATCTGGTCGAGTGAATCGAAATAGTGGCTTTACAGTTACTGGCCTGAAAGACAGGAAAATATTCTGTAGATTGATTGATATCATAAAGACGAAAAGCCAACAATATAATGTAACACAACAAACTGTGAGATTGAATTGCTGCGCCTGTGTCTTCCGTTTGGTCCATCTCTATAGCTAGGTTTCTGTGGCTCACCTACCAAAATAAAATAATCCAGACAATGAAGCTGTATTTTACAGCTAGATTTTATACACTTTACTAAACTTTCTAACCGTCGATAAAAAAATTCATTTGAGCCGCTATGCTTTCCTAACAAACTTATAAAATGTCTCAAACTGCCCCAAACAGTGTCGTGAATAAAGCCACAGCAAAAAAAATTGTTAAATATAAAGCAGAAAAAAGCTTGCTTTAAAAATTTCATCGCTTACTCCATCCAGCAGTTATCATTTTTCTGAGCATTACTCCATTCGTATTACCAGAAGAGTTAACGGGTCCTGCATTTTTTGTTTCGTCCGGAAATAGTCTAAAATATGTTTCTATTAATTTAAATTGTGTAACTAAAGTTATGGGAGTAAAAAAAACACAGTCTTGTTTTACCCATTTGTTGAATCAATCTTCATCTCTTGGAATTGAACCGACATATTCGGATTTCCTGCCGCACATAAAATGTATTTTATTTAGTTTGTGCAACAGACAGAAATAAACTCTCAATTCTTTCTAGTATCATTATTAAGTAGAATTTAGTTAACACTGATTTACTGATCATCGCTGAAAAATTATTTCACTTTACCCCAGCATTCCTAAATTTTAGTCTACAAAACATACAAGCCAAAATAAAGTCAAGATGAATCTTCCATAGGTAATGGATCCATTAGTTTATAGTTTTATAGTATAGTACTTTACTTAGTATATATGAAGTGTCTTGAGGTAAGTCCATTTCTTATGACTACTTTACTACTCTTAAAAACTATATTAAAAATGTACTGTTGTATTTGTTTTTCTCCAATCCATTGTGTTCAGATATACAAACATGCAATACTTGAAAGATCAAGTATCAAATTGACTCCCACTTGGTACGAATGTGTTGATGCAGTAAACATTGTGATTATTGACTCCTTCTAGTTACTTATAAAGTTAACTAACCACTTAAGTAATTAATGCCCTGCAAGACTCACAGTCAATAGTCAGTACACAAATGGAAAAGACGCTGGCTCAAATCGCAGCTAAATAACCCTAGGACAATGTGGTTGAATTTTGGGTACAAAAAAATAACGTTACCGCTCGTAGAAGTAGTTTGCATTGTCGTTCTGGCTGTACACGCTGTTCCAGTAATGACAAAGATAGTTAGCCAAAAAGATTTCCTAGTAAACTTGGTCATTTTGAAGTGTTTGTAGGGAGAATATCGTTGGAAAATGACTGAAAGACACAAGGATTAAGGGGAAATTGAGACAGCTAGTTTTAAGGACGGTGGAAAAGCTCTTACTCTTTGCTTGTCACAAACCAAACTGAAATGTTTATCGGGTAGGGAAAGCGTTGATATGTGATGATGCGGGAGCAGGATCCTGATGTGGAATGGAAAAGTTTGACGCCATACGGCTATTATAGACTGACAGCGAAGGCAAAAGCTTGCAATTTTGGAATGATGTGTCAGTTGACTAGTCTTTTGTTTAATCAGCTGCGCAGTATTAATTCAGTTAGGGAATTTAATAATAATTTGATTTAGTAATATTTATTTATTTAAGTTTTGCTTTGTCTTTATCTTTATCAATTCTGTGCTCTTATTATGGAGGTTTCAATTTAATGGAGATGGAGAGTATGTCGGGATAAGACTTTGTCTATTTGGCTTTTGCGGAACGAGATACAACATAATTGACTAGTGTGTGTGGGTGGGCCGCACTTGTCATTTCTGGAGTTTGGGAAAAGTTTTTTGCGCACAAGAGATCTCACAGTTGACTTGACTTGACACTTGACAGTCAGTAGCTAAGTAAGTTGAAGATGTTATTTTCACTAAATCGTATGGTATTAAGCGATTTTTAGGCGTTTCAAGAAGTCATGGAAGAATGGTTTCAACTCAATGAAATATAAATTGTACTATGGTCGTCGGAAAACTCACGAGCTGTCGACGTGTCTAGATGAGAGGTATTAGTGGTGGTGGCATTAATAGAAGACTTTCGATTTAGGATTAGCAATTCAGGAGTGAAGTGAGATTTAAATACTTGACTGCTATAGGTTGACATGAAAGAAAGGTGTAAATTAAATTATGGGGATCGAGGTTTTGAGTAATTATATCAAATGTAACTGATACGCTTGCCGACGCAATGCAATGTTGATTAATTAGTATGAGTCAATTGTCAAAGTTGTACAAGATGTTTTCTAATGAAATTGAATTTCCAACAGTTCCTATAAGTTAAAGTTTGGAGATCAGTAGTATTTCATTGCCTGTCTAACCTATAACTTCTATACTGTATATTAATTGAAGCCGCATGAAAAGCCATTTTGGTGTCTTGGCATTTTGTGACTTACCAACCACTCAACATGGATCTAACAATTTACCGTGTCTGTTCTAGCCCGTAGCTGGGCAATATAACCGTTCTGTTCTTGCTCTACTAGCTCTACTTTCTTTTTTGAAGAGCTGGTTACTTTTCATGGTACTTGCTTATCCATAATTACAGATGAGCATCTTTTATATGAGCATTCATGAAGTGTATTGTCTGCCGTTGGTATGGACATTTGGTATTTTTAGCTAGGCATAGATGAATTGATGTCAAGTACATGCATTAATGAACACTAAATTCATGTGCCGTGTCCCCTGGTGAGCTAATTGACTTAGAGAGACAATTTTGTGAGCATTTATTAGAGGTCGTAAGACCTCTTATAAAATCATCATCAGGGCAGCGAGAAAAAAAAAATTGTCAGGAGAGAGAGCGAGCAGAAGAAGAAGAAGAAGAAGATGGGTAAAAATCGTAGAGGTGTGAGTCGATGCAAACGTTGGCGGCGGCGGCGAAACAGTTGATTGATAATATCATTACATTTATCATAGATTTTTGACATAACTGTTGTTGAAAAATATTAAATTGATGCCTAAAAGGCTAAACAAGTAGTTGTTTTGATTTAGCTTTCCTGAAAGCATTATAATTTCAAATTTTGAGTAACAAAGAAATG
>Ga0210040_10001555_pt1 | contig 34284 bp, 57 predicted proteins | sample CryGeyCG12114_NA_FD_185462 | JGI IMG/M metagenome (GOLD analysis project Ga0210040, IMG submission 185462) | Groundwater microbial communities from aquifer - Crystal Geyser CG19_WC_8/21/14_NA (SPAdes) (version 2) | ecosystem: Environmental > Aquatic > Deep subsurface > Groundwater | place: USA...
GTGTCAGGGCCTTGCGCATGGATCCTCCAGGTCTCGTTGCGGGCAGCCCACCACACGGCGGGCGTGGTGTCATGCGATGGCCCGACGCACTCCGCCAGGCCGCATACCGTTGCAGCGCCCCGTCGAGTGACGCCACGACGCGGACGTATGTAACCCAGCGTTACTGGACCTCGAGCCCATCCAAGGGCTCAACGGACACCGACACCGGGCCGTCCTCTGGTCGATGCACGACCACCCGCGCAATCACCCCAGACATCAGGTCCCGCAGTGCCGCCGGCTCCTGCGTGTCCCACGACTCCAAGATGGCCGTCACCATCGGCGCCGCCGGCCGGTCCAGACTGCGCGACCGGGACTCCGCCTCCCGCGCGCGCGCCAACAGCGCAGCCTGCTCACCCTGCAGCTGATCGCGGGTCGTCGCATACGCCTGATCCGGCACCAACCCCTCCGTCCACCCGACGGTCAGCTTCGCCAAACGAGCCTCGAGGCGCGTCACCTGTCGGCGCAGCGCCGTCGCATCCGTGTGCGCCACCACCTGCGCCGCAGCCCGTACCGCCTCCCGCGCCGCCGACGACTCGATCTGCCCGGCCAGCACCGCCAGCCACTCCTTCACGACCCGCTCCGCCTTCGCCCGCGACACCGTCACGCACCGCCCCTCCCCCGTCTTCGCCCACCGGCCGCAGATGAACCCGTAGCCCGGCCAGCGGCCCAGCGCGGTGGCGTGCATCGCCGCCCCGCAGTCCCCGCACCGCAGCAGCCCCGACAGCGGGTACAGCGGCGGCCGCGAAGAACCCGGGGCGCCCCGCCGGGCCTCCCTCGCCTCCCGGTACGCCTCCCACACCCGCGCATCCACCACCGGCTCATGCACCCCCGGCACCCACGACGCCTCCCGCCGCGAACCGACCACCAGCTGCCCGGCGCCGAACCCCGAATCCAGCACGTCCGCAACCCGCTCCGACGACCACGGCCGGCCCGACAGGGTGCGGTGCCCGGCCGCGTTCACCTGCCGCGCGATCGACTGGAATCCGACCCCGTCCACGTAGGCCGCGAACATGCCGGCCAGCACCGGGCCCGTCACCTCATCCGGGGTGTACCGGTCCCCGTCGCGTACGTACCCGAACCGGTCCCCGCCGCGCGACGGCAAGCCCATCGACAGGCGCCGCGAGTGCGCCTCCTTCCACTGCTCCCCGATGCGCTCCGCTTCGAAGGCGTTGAGCTCGGCCAACATGCCGCGGGTGAAGCGGCCCGTCGACGTCGTGGTGTCCACCTGCTCAGTGGCCGACTCGAGTCGGCCGCCGGCGGCCTCCACCCGGTCCAGGGCCACGGCCCACTTCAGCCGGTTGCGCGCGGTGCGGGAGAACTTCCACACCACGATGACGTCGACCTCGCCGGCCTCCACCAGGCTGACCGCCTCGTCGAGGCGCGCCCACCAGCGCGACTTCGCCCGGGACCCCGACTCGTCGAGACCCTCCATGCGGTTGGTGATGCGGTAGCCGGAGCGCGCGCAGTGGTCGCCGATGGCGGTGTCCTGCAGCTCCGGGGACACCATGCCTTCCCGCTCCCGGGACACCCGCACCAGGGCCAGCGCCCGGGGCGCCGTCTGCGGGACCGGCCGCAGAGCCCCCCGGCTCACGCCAGCCACCGCTCGGACGCGGCGAGCCGCTCCTCGATGGCGTCCCGCTCGTCGGCGGCCAGCGCGGCGATGCGGGTCCGCAACGTGGGGATGTCGACCCACAGCTCGTCGGCGACGTCGTGCTCGTTGTCCGACCACAGGAGCGCCCCGATCAGGTCCCCCAGGGTGACGAGCCGACGGGCGGCCAACTCGTCCACGATCCGCTCCTCCCGTTCAGCGAGCCACGGGTCGGCCGGCACCGGGCCGCGGTGCACGTGCTCAAGTTCGTGGGTCAACGTGCACCGCCTCTCCACCTGCAGCAGGGATTGATCGAGGACGACCTCGCCGGTGGCGTGGTCGGTGTAGCCGAGCAGCCCGTCGGGCAGGTCGGCGAACCGCACGGTGACGTGCGGGTGGTGGTGGCGCAGGTGCTGCCACGGATGCCAGATCCCCCGTGCACTCATGCCAGCGGTCTACCGGCGAGCACCGACGAAACGGATCCGGGCTGTAACTACAACGTCAGGATTCGGGGAACCCGGGGTCCTCGTCAGGGACCTCGTTCTGCTCGTCCTGCACGGTCCGCAGCCGCCGCCCCTCGGATGGGCCCCGTCGGGCCGCAAGGGCGTAGTCGTGAACCGTGGCCGGCTCGGGGCCACTGATGGGCGCCTTCTCCTCAACCGGGTCGAGCATGGCCCGTACCACTGCCAGCACCGCTTCGCGTTGGCGACGGCCGAGGCGGTTCGCCTCGGGCGGCAGCTCAAACGGGCGTTCTTCGCCGCGGGCCGCCGCGGCCCACTCTCGGATGGTGGTGACCGGCAGCCGCAGGCTGTCAGCCACTGACGCGATGGTGCGCTCACTGGTCAGCTTCCGTCCGTAGATCAGATCCGACACCGTGCTGGTGCCGACCTCTGCTCGTGCCGCGAGGTCCCTGAGCGAGTAGGTCCCGGCGTTCTCCATGGCGTCGCGCCACGGGGCGGGGATCTCGTCTAGGGGGCTCACGGCTACAGACCTTCCGAGCGGATGCGTGCAGTTGTCCAGCGGCAGCGTAGCGGTGCCTGCTACAGACTCCACGCCTGTAGTTCGCCATTGAGCGTCAGTCCGCCGAAAAGTGCTACGCCCACATGTAGCAATCCGCCGCTACATGTCCTATCGTCTTGCCGGACGACAGGACGAGCCGCTACATTGAGGAGGACACGGTGAGAGCCACCGGATGGAGGGTCGAAGTGCAACTGGTACCCGGCGGAAGGCAGCTGCTCAGGTCGCACATGAAGGTGCGTGGCCTCAGCCAGATGGAGCTCGCTCGCCTGTGCGGCGACGAGAGGTACAGGTCGTCGATCGGGCACCTGGTGACCGGCGAACGAGACGGCTGCAGCGAGAAGCTCGCTGCGAAGCTGTCGAAGGTGCTCCTCGGGGACGCGGCGAAGGACTCGCCGTTGTTCGTGCCGCGGGTGTTCAGCGTCCAGCGAGACGGCAGGACGCCGATCGGATCCGAGACGCATCGGCGAGCGGCATGAGCAAGCACGACGAGTTGATCGCGGCGGCCGGCCGCAAGTGGGCGGAGGCCTGCGCACGACAGGCGGCTCGCACCCCACGCGAGGCCGCTGAGGCCGCGCACCGCCCCGGCGGTCCCAGCGTCGATGAGCTCGAGGCCCGGATCCGCGCGCAGCGCACCGCCCAGGCCGAACCCACTGCGGCCTGACCCACCCCTGAACGCGACGAAGGCGGCCCCACGCCCGGGACCGCCTCGCCAACCCGACCGACCGCGAAGGAGTCGATCGTGAACCGCAACCGTACCGCCAGCGCCCCACCACCGGCGGGTGTCGCCACCGCCCTGGGCCTCGCCCTCGCCGCCGCGCTTCTCATCGCCGCGGCCGCCGTCGGCGCTCTGCGCGACGCCTACACCGTCGTGTCCACCCCGGACGGCCCGGCCGTGGTCCGCGTCGAGGACCGGCCGTGAACCCCGAGGACGTCGTCGCCCCCGCCTGCTGGGCGGTCGCCGCCGTCGCCGCGCTCGCGCTCCTGCTGCTGCGCAACCCGAACAGCCGCCTGTCCCGCTTCGTCGACCGCCCGGCCGGCGACCGCACCCTCGAAGGAAACCAACTCTGATGCGTACCTCCACCCTCGTTCAGGCCACCGCCGACGTCGTCACCGTCCTGAACCTCCGCACCGGCGACGTCTACAAGCGCCTCGAGGAGAACAAGTCCGGCTACGGCGAGGCCTACACGCTCCAGTTCGGCGTCGTCCAGGACGTCATGCACAACGGCGAGGACGCCGTCATCACCGCCCTGGAGTTCACCGTCTCCTACAGCGGTGTCGAGCCCAAGCTCAAGACGTTCGGCACGAACGCCGACCTCAAGCTGTTCTCCGCCCAGCCCGACGAGGTGCGCAACCACTTCGCCGAGCTACAGGAGTCCGCGCGACTCGCCGTCGAGAAGGCCGAGGGCGAGGCGGCGAAGCAGCGGACCATGGCCGCCCGCGTGGCCTCGGTCATCGACCGTGTCGAGTCCGGCACCCCGCTCACCGCCGCTACGACGAGCACGCTGGCGGTGACGGTATGACCCCGGCCGTCGTCGCGCACGGCACCGCCGAGACCCTCGCCCGCGTCGCCCACTTCCGCCAGCTCACCGCCACCCTCCCGGAGGCGCACGAGCTCGACCCGGTCATCCGGTTCCTCATCGGCCGCGTCACCGACCCGGCCGAGGTGCTGGAGCACCTGCACGACGAGCTCGACCTGCTGTGGTCGCTCATCACGGAGGACTTCGACGTCGACCAGTTGGACGACATCCCCGAGCCGGAGTGGGTGCGGCACTCGTTCGCCACCGTCCAGCAGGAGACCGACCACCGGCACCTGCTGACCGTCGCCCGCCTCGTCAACGACATCGAAGGGCACATCCGGCTCGCCCGGGCCCGGCGCGTCGAGAACGAGCGGCCCGCCACGCAGGGGCGTGCAGCGTGACCGGCTTCCGCACCACCCGCATGGCCGACCGAGCCGCCCTCGAGCGGGCGGCTCAGCTGCCGGCCACCGCCCCCAGTTCAACCGCCGAGCCCTACAACCCCGCGTGGGACATCGACATGATCGGCGACTCGCGCATGGAGTACGACGGGCCGCGGTGCGACTACTGCGGCGACACGCAGACCGTCGACGACGGCGATCGGCTCTGCCCGGACTGCATCGGGACCGGTGCGGCATGAGCGGCTTCCCGAAGGTCTGCCCCGAGTGTTCGACGGCGTTCGTCGCCGAGGAGCGAGTGCGGAAGTTCTGCAGCCGCTCGTGCGGTGCACGGGCCCGCCAGCGGGTCCGCGTGCTGGACAAGAACTCGAACTGGCGGGGCGGGAAGACCAAGCACCCGCTCTACGCCAGCTACCTCGACATGGTCGCTCGCTGCTCGCGCCCGACACACCACGCCTTCGCCCGGTACGGCGGTCGCGGGATCACCGTCTGCGAGCGCTGGTCCCAGGACTTCTGGGTCTTCGTGTCCGACATGGGCGAGCGCCCGGCCGGCCACTCGCTGGACCGGGTCGACAACGACGGGCCGTACGCCCCCGAGAACTGCCGCTGGGCCACGCCGAGCCAGCAGTCCAAGAACCGCCGAGCCACGGCCTACGCGGGTGTCGAGCGGAACCAGTCGACCGGCCAGTACCAGGCCCGGAGGGCGTCATGACCTGGAGCACCGGACCGTTCCTCGCATTCGACGTCGAATCGACCGGCACTTCGGTCGAGTCCGACCGCATCGTCACCGCGACCACCGTGCTGATCCAGCCCGGCGCCGAGCCCGCCGTCACGTCGTGGCTGATCAACCCCGGCGTCCCCATCCCCGCCGAGGCCACCGCCGTCCACGGCATCACCGACGACCACGCGCTCACCCACGGGCGGGAGCCGGGCGAGTGCGTCGCGGAGATCGTCGCGGTGCTCACCTCGGCCGCGGCCGCCGGCGTCCCCGTGCTGGCGTACAACGCCAGCTACGACCTGACGCTCCTCGACCGCGAGGCCCGCAGGCACGGCGGCCTGGCGATGCCTGCCGGGATGCTGGTCCTCGACCCGTTCGTCATCGACAAGGCGCTGGACCGGTACCGCAAGGGCAAGCGCACCCTGACCGCCGCCTGCGAGCACTACGGCGTGAAGCACGGCGGGGCGCACGACGCCACGGCGGACGCGCTCGCCGCGGCCCGGGTGATGTGGGCGATCGGCCAGCGGCACCCCCAGGTCGCCGCCATGACCCTGCCCGAGCTGCACGATGCCCAGCAGCGGTGGGCCGCCGAGCAGGCCGCGTCGTTCCGCGACTACCTCGTGCGGCAGGGCAAGACCGACGACCTGCCCCACGGCGAGTGGCCCATGCGGGCGTGGGTCGAGCAGGGGCAGGTGGCGGCGTGAGCGCACCCACCGTCGAGCCGACCACGCGGCGCGCCGACCGGAACAAGGACCGGCTGTTCCACTTCGGGTGCGTCGCCGAGCGCCTCCGCGCCCTGACCGTCGGCAGCCCCGTGCGCTGCCTCTGCGGCAAGGTGCAGACCCGGGCGGCGGTCGGCACCAAGAAGCCCACCCCCCGGCTCCGATGCGTGGTGTGTGCGGACCTCGCTCCCGCCCACGTCGCCACGTGCCCGCCCTGCACAGCGGCGGTGAACCGATGACCGCCACCGCCCCCGCCGCCGTCCTGCTGCCCACGGTGGAGCCCGGGTCGGAGGAGTGGCTGCGGCGCATGTCCGCGTCGAAGATCGCCGCCGTCCTCGGGCTATCCACCTACGAGTCCCGGTTCAGCCTGTGGCACCGCATGGCTGGCCTCACCGAACCGGAGCCGGACGACGACCTCAAGCGCCGCGGCCACTACCTGGAGCCCGCGATCGCCGCCTGGTTCGCCGACCAGCACCCCGACTGGCAGGTCGACACCACCGGCACGTGGGTGCACCCCGAGCGGGACTGGACCGCCGCCTCCCCCGACCGGCTCATCACCACCGAGACGGGCGAGGTGCGGCTCCTCGAGTGCAAGTCCGCGGCCGAACCGTCCGAGTGGGGGGAGCCCGGCACCGACCAGATCCCGGCCGGCTACCGCGCCCAGGTGCAGTGGCAGATGGACGTCCTCGGCGTCCGCGTCTGCCACGTCGCCGTACTCACCGCCTACCTGTCGTTCGCCGAGTACGTCGTCACCTACGACCCCGACGACGCCACGTTCATGCGCACCAGGGCCGCCGAGTTCATGGCGTCCCTCCCGGGCGGGAAGGCGCCACGCCGGCCGGACATCGACGGGCACTCCGCCACCTACCAGGCGGTGCGCGAGCTCCACCCCGACATCGACGGCGGCGACTACGACGTCCCCGCGCCGCTCGCTGAGCGGTACTGCGCCGCCCGGCACGCCCTCAAGGCGGCGGAGACCAACGAGCGGGAGGCCCGCGCCGAACTGGCCGACGCCATGGGCACCGCGAAGCGCGCCGTGTTCGACGGCGACGTCATCGCCACCCGCGCCGCCAAGCAGGGCGGCACCCCGTACCTGACGGCAGCCAAGAGGCTGCCCGACCTCACCCAACCGAAGGCAGCCTGACCATGACCACCACGCAGAGTGTGTCCAACGCCGTCGCCACCCGCGACGGATCCGCGCAGGCCCTCGTCGAGCAGTACCGGGACGACTTCGCCACCGTCCTCCCCACCCACATCCGCACGGACACGTGGGTGCGCCTCGCCGTCGGCGCCCTGCGCCGCGACGAGAAGCTCCGGGAGGCGGCGAACAACGACCCCGCCTCCCTCATGCAGGCCCTCCTCCACGCCGCCCGCCTCGGCCTCGAACCGGGCAGCGAGGAGTACTACCTGACCCCGCGCAAGGAGCGCGGGCAGATGAAGGTGCTCGGCATCCCCGGCTACCAGGGGCTCATCGAGCTGATGTACCGGGCGGGCGCCGTGTCCTCCGTCGTCGTCGAGTGCGTCTACGCCAAGGACCGGTTCTCCTACACCCCGGGCAAGGACCCGCGGCCGGTGCACGAGATCGACTGGGACGCCGACGACCGCGGCGAGCTGCGCCTGGTCTACGCGTACGCGGTGATGAAGAACGGCGCCACCTCCAAGGTGGTGGTGCTGAACCGGGCGGCCATCACGAAGATCAAGTCGTCGTCGCAGGGTGCGAACTCCGAGTACTCGCCGTGGCAGAAGCACGAGCCGGCCATGTGGATGAAGTCCGCGGCCCGGCAGCTGGCGAAGTGGGTGCCCACCTCGGCGGAGCGAGTCGGGGTGACCCCGGTGCGGGTCGAGTCGGAGCGGCCGGAGCCGTCCGGCGCCCTGCCCCCGGCACCGGCCGGGCTGGACGAGTCCGAGGCGGCGGTGCACGCCGACCCGGACACCGGTGAGGTCGTCGACGCCGAGATCGTCGGCGCCGAGTGGGAGCCCCCGGCCGACTGGGAGCCGACCCGATGAGCGGCACGTTCGCGGCTCGCTACGGCGGGCCTTGCGCCGCCGAATGCGGCAGCCGCATCTACCCCGGCGACGACGTCGAGTACGTCGACGACGAGCTCGTGCATGCCGACTGCGCCGACGACCCACCAGCCGCGGCGCGGCCCGCCCCACCACCATGCCCGGCCTGCTGGACGGTCCACGCCGGGGAGTGCATGTGACCGCCCTTGCCGTCACCGTCCTCGGTGAGCCGATCCCGCAAGGCAGCCTGCGCGCCGTCGGCCGCGGCCGGCTCGTGTCCGACAACACCCGACTGCGGCCGTGGCGGGACACCGTCGCCTGGCACGTGCAGCAGACCATGCGCGACCTCGGCATGGCCGGGCCACTCGAAGGCCCGCTGTCGCTCACCGCCACGTTCGTACTGCCCCGACCACCATCCGCCCCGCGCTCGAGGTGGGCGCCACACAAGAAGCCCGACGGGGACAAGCTGCTGCGCGCCCTGTTCGACGCGGTCACCGCCGGCGGCGCATGGGTGGACGACGCCCAGGTCGTCACCTGCGCCTGGTCGAAGGTGTACCCCGTCCCGCCCGCGGTCCCCGGGGTCACCTTCACCGTCGCGCCCGCCGTCCGCGGAGAGCAGGTGGCGGCATGACCGCCGAGATCGTCAACCGGCGGAACGCCGACCCGGACCACGATGTCGTCACCGTGCACGGCGGCGAGGGCATGATGCGCCGGCCCTGCCCGGAGTGCCCGTGGCGGCGAACCAACGCCGGGGGCTTCCCGGCCGAGGCGTTCCGGCTGTCCGCGCCGACCGCCTACGACATGGCCACGCACACGTTCGGCTGCCACCAGTCCGGGACCGAGCGGCCACGGACCTGCGCCGGAGCGGCGGTGCGGACCGGGCACTCCCTCGCACTGCGGATGCGCGGCGCCGAAGCCGCGGAGGTCGAGGACGTCGGCGATGACCTGTTCGACGACTACCGCGAGATGGCCGAAGCCAACGGCGTCGACCCCGACGACCCGGTACTGCGGAGCTGTCGATGACCGCGGCCGACCCGACGCCCGTGTGGTCGGGCCACTGCGGCATCGGACGCCACCCCGCCTGCCGCGGCTTGTACTCCGGCCACCCCTGCCCCTGCGGGTGCCACCAGGAGCCCGAGGTTGCCCTCGAGCCTGAGCCGCCACCACCGGGCCTGCGCATCGGCTCACTGTTCTCCGGCTACGGCGGGCTCGAGCAGGGCGTGCAGTCCGTGCTCGGCGGCACCGTCGCCTGGCACTCCGAGATCGACCCCGGCGCCTGCAAAATCCTCGCCCACCGCTACCCCGGCGTGCCCAACCTGGGTGACATCACCGCCGTGGACTGGTTGCAGGTCGAGCCGGTGGACGTGCTGGTCGGAGGTTTCCCCTGCCAGGACGTGTCTCTGTCAGGACTGCGCGAGGGATTGCGCCCGGACACTCGGTCTGGGCTGTGGTCCCAGTTTGCCTACGCAATCAGTCGACTTCGACCCAGAATGGTTGTGATTGAGAATGTCCGGGGCCTCCTCAGCGCCGACGCCCATCATCCTGCCCATGACAACCTGGAATCGTGCCCGTGGTGTGTGGGAGACGCCGCGCAGCGCCCTTTGCGGGCACTCGGAGCTGTTCTCGGAGACCTGGCCGACATCGGGTACGACGCGAGCTGGAAAGGCGTACGCGCGTCCGACATCGGCGCCCCGCACGAGCGGTTCCGAGTTTTCGTCGTCGCCTGGCCTGCTTCCGACGCCGCTGACGACGACTGCAACCGGGGTGCAGGAGTTGGAGCGACGGGTGGGCGGCCGGGGCTCACTGCTGCCGACACCGACCGTCTCGGACACGAACGGGGCGGGTGCGCACGGCACGGGCGGCCTGGACCTGCGGACGGCACTGGCACTCCTGCCTACGCCCACGGCGACGCCTTACGGGAACAACCAATCGCCATCGCCTGGCGCGGCTGTGCGGCCGTCCCTGAACTCGCTGGCGCCGCTGTTGCTACCAACTCCGACGACGACGAATGCTCACGGCAACGGTCGGAACAGTCGCGGGGAACTACTGCTGCCCGGAGTGGTGCTCGAGCTATTGCCGACCCCGACCAGGGCCGACGGGGAACGAACCTCCGTGACCTACGCGCGGGGCAATCCGACCTTGACTGGGGCCCTTACGCACCTGCCATCCGGCGATGGGAACGACACCTAGGCCGTCCCTCGCCAGCCCCCACCGAGCCCGGTGGGTCCGGCATGACACGCATTCGCCAGTTCGCTCACGACTACCACATCGACGGCTACGCGGCCCAATCGATGCTCCGCTCAGGAAAGTGGGGTGCGCGCCTCGCCCCGCCCTTTGTTGAGTTCCTGCAAGGGCTGGTCGCCGGGTGGGTCACCGACGTGCCCGGCCTGACCCGCAGCGAGGCACTCAAGGCTCTCGGAAACGGCGTTGTGCCGCAGCAGGCTGAACATGCTGTGCGTGAGCTGCTCGCCGACGTCCCCGCACTGGACGCAGCGTCGTGACCGCTCAGACATCGCGCAGCCGGATGTGCTCAGCCCGCACCCACCCGCAGAACTCGGCCTCGTACCCGGGCAGGAACTCGCGGACGGCCACCACCAGACCGCGCAGGCCGTCGTTGGAGCCGTTCGGATTGGCCGCCCAGCCGTGCAGCTCCCCGGCCAGCTCCGTGGCGTCCAGGGATGTCCACGCCCACACCGGCACCGCCGGCTCCCGCGGCACCTCGACCTTCGCCAGCTCCTCCTCGAGGCGCCCCTCCGGCAGCCGCTGCACAAGCACGACGCCGACGGTACGAGGCCCACCAGGCATCCCGCCCCGGACCCGACCGACCATCCCCAGGGGGAGACCATGACCGACCAGCCAGAGCCACCACCACCAGCCGGCCGCAAGCCACCACCGCCACCACCCACGCCCGAGCACCGCCTGTACCGCGACATGTGGATCGCCGAGCTGTGGCCCACCTGCCCCGAGTACCACCACGGCGACCGGCCACGCCCCTACCGGACGGCCGCCTGATGCGCGACGACTTCTACTGGTTCCGGGTGCACGACCACATCGACGAGCACCCCAAGATCGAGCCCCTGTCCGACCCGGCGTTCCGGCTCCTCATCGAGACGTGGGCGTACTGCCGGCGCAACCGCAACGACGGCCGCATCGCCGACGCCGTGTGGAAGAAGCGCGGCACCGCTAGGCCCCGCCGCGAACTCGAGCAGGCCGGGCTCGTTGAACAGCACCAGGGGCACGTGCAGGTGCACGACTACCTCGACTGGCAGCAGTCCGCTGAGGAGATCGACGCGGCGAAGGCGAAGAAGTCGAAAGCCGGCGGCTACGGCAACCACAAGAAGTGGCATGCCGACCGCGGCCTCGTGGACCCCGAGTGCCAGCACTGCCCGACCCCACCTGACGACGACCAAGACCCATCGCTCCTGCGATCGCAGATGCGATCCCAGGAGCGATCGCAGAACGGTCGCAGCAGCCTCGCAGAGGTAGAGGGAGAGAGAGAAGTACCTACCTACGTTGAGAAGGGGGGGTACGTACCGGACGCGCGAGCGACCCCCCCTCCACGATTCCTCGACCGTTGCAGCCGCCACGGCAACGACCCCGAGCCGCCCCCCTGCGGCGCTTGCGCCGACGTGCGCAAGGCCAACGCCGCCCGGCCGCCGCTGCAGCTCGTCCCCCAGGCGCCTACTCAGCGGTGCCTCGTCCATGCCGAACCCGACGTCACCCATTGCCGCGGATGCGCCGCCGACCGGAAAGCCATCTCGTGACCACTGACCAGTCCCGCCTCGCCAAGTCCCGGCTCCTCGTAGCCGACGCCTTCGAACGGGACCGGGCCGCCGGCACGAAGCCCGACCCGCACGACTCCGCCACCTGGCTGCTCGACCAGCTGCAGGCCCTCGGCTGGAAGGCCCCACCCGACCCGGCCGCCGACATCCCGCCGCTCCGGCCCGAACGCGTCGCCGACCCCGACCACCGGGCCGCCTGCAAGGCCGCGATCGACGCCGCCGTTGCCGCTGCCCGCGCTGTCACGCGTCACGCTTGACAGCTGGACGCCCACCCGCCACGCTCAATCCACCGCCAGCCGATGCCCCGGCCCGACCGACTGGAGAAGTCGTGACCCACTCCGACACCTGGCAGACCGCCCGAGCGAAGCGCGCAGCACGACGCGCCGCCGACCCGCAAGTGCAGGCCCGCCGCGAAGCACACATCCGGCGCGAAGCCCAAGAGCAGCGGGCAGCCGCCAGGCGCGCCGAACGAGCCGCCGCCACCGATGCCGCGCCCGCCGCTCACCTGGACGGCGCAGCATGATCTCCCCCGGCCTGATCGGCCTCTACTGGGCGCTCGCCTCGTTCGCCGCCGCCGCCGCCTGGACGTGGGCCGTGCCCCGCTACCGCGCCGCACGAGCAGCAGCCACCGTCGTCGCCTGCCGGGCCCTCGGCTGCCCGTGTGGTGGACGGGCATGAGCGCGCCGACCCCCACGCCCGCAACACCCACCGACGCCGAGCGACAGATCGCGCATGAGGTCTGGAACGAGGCGCTGTGCAACCACGGCATTCCCGGCTGGAACCTCACCGACGCTTTCGCTCAGGCTCTCGCTGACCAGCGAGCCCGGTACGAGGCGCTGGCCACCAACCTGGCTCGGGAACCACGAGCCGTGAACGGACACATCGCCGCTGAGCGCATCCGGCAGGTGGGCACCCGATGACCGCCCAGGTCGCCGCCGACCTCCGCGCCGCAGCCGACGCCGCTGAGGCCGCCACAACCCATCGGGCCGATGGCCAGCGCTGAACCCATCGACGGCCGCTGCGGCGCCGTGGTGAAGCCCAAGCCCGAGCAGGGCCGCGAGGGCGGGTTCTGCGAGAAGGCCCCGCTCGTCGGCCAGCTGCGGTGCGGTACCCACGGCGGGAAGGCACCGCAAGCCCTCGCAGCGGCGGAGCGCAGGCAGCAGGAGGTCGCCGCACGCGAGGCCGTCGCCACCTTCGGTCTCCGCCGCGACGTCGGCTTCGACGAGGCCATCCTCGAGGAGTTCCAGTGGGCCGCCGGGCACGTCGCATGGCTCCGCGGGCGCGTCCAGGAGTTGACCCCAGATGCGCTGGTCTGGGGTGTCACCAGCGAGATCGACAAGGGCGCCGGCGAGTTCCCCGGCGTGGACACCACCAGCGGTGCCGAGCCGAATGTGTGGCTCGTCGAGTACCGCAAGGAGCGACAGCACCTGCTCGCCCTATACGTGGCGGCCAAGAAGGCCGGCGCAGAGGACGCCCGGCTGCGCATCGCGGAACGTGAAGGCGCCCGCATCGCTGAGGTGATCCGTCGGTCGTTCGACCGGATGCTCGACGGACTCGTCGCCCTCGGCTTGGGGCAGGCGCTGGTCGAGCGTTGGCCGGAGCTGATGCGCGAGGTCGTCGTCGTGGAGCTGCGGGCGCTGGGCACGGAGCCGGGCGCGTGATGGAGCCGACCGAGCTGACCGGACCCGTCGCCGGCGCCTGGATCACCTACTACCCCGACTACTCCGGAATGGCGCTGTTCTGCGACGAGCTGAACGCGCTCCGGTACGCCATGGAGCACTCGATGCAAGTCAAGTTCGTGCGGCACGGCGAGGAGATCCGATGACCCCCGACCTGCGGGCGCTGCTGGACGGCCTCGACGCGGCGCTGGCGAAGGCGACACCGGGGCCGTGGGCGCAGCAGAACGGGGCACCCAACTTCGTCTACGGCGACCCTGAGGTCGGAATCTTCGTCTGCGACACCGGCCACGACGTCCTCGCCGACGGTCAGCCCACCGCCGACGCCGCGTTGATCGTGGCCGCGGTGAACGCCCTGCCCGCCCTGCTCGCCGCTGTGCGGGCCGCCGCAGACCTCGCCGGCGAGCTGGACGGGCACGTCATGCCCCGCAGCTTCCACCCCGCTGGCACCCACAGCGACGGAGCCAGCTCGGCCTACGCCGATGCCGCCGTCCGCCTCCGCGCTGCCCTGTCCGCCGCCCTGCCCGAAGCCTCCGAAAGGGACGCCGAATGAGTGCGATCGCGGCTTTGACCTGCAATAATGGAAGCGGCCCCGACGGTGTTGGTAGCACCAGCCGAGGCCTGACCCACCCACTCGATTGCGGCGAGAAGGGGGCTGGCGTGAGCCTACCCATCGAAGAATCCTGGCGACCGATCCCGGGCTACGAGGGCAACTACGAGGTCAGTGACCTGGGGCGTGTGCGCTCACTAGACCGCGTCCTGACCTGCGGAAGTCAGCGGCGCAGGTTCACAGGCCAGATCCTCTCCCAGTTCCCGAACGGCGAGGGTCGGCCGACGGCCAGCATCAACCGTGACGGCCGACCTCGTCGCGTGCTTGTGCACCGGCTCGTCCTCCTGGCGTTCGTGGGCGAGCCCCCGGCGGGTCACGTCGCCTGCCACAACGACGGCGACTGCACCAACAACCGCCTGAGCAACCTGCGCTGGGACACCGAGAGGGAGAACCAGCTCGACATCGTCAGACACGGCAGGCACTGGAGCGCGCAGAAGACGCACTGCCCGCAGGGGCACGCCTACGCCGGCTCCAACTTGGTGACCGGAAGTCGTGGGGGGCGTGCGTGCCGAACCTGCCGTAATGCCGGGATGCGTGAGCGGTACCGCGCCCGCGTAGCCGCCGCCCGCGCCGCTACAGAGGAGACCCCGTGACCGCCTCCCCCACGGATCGCCGCGACGCCGACGACGCGACCGAGACGCCCCAGAGGGGCCACTTTGAGCGAGGTGAAGGCAAGTGAGCGAGAACGAGGGCCCGGTCCCCCAGGCATACGGCCCTCGCCAGGTGTTCCAGTGGGCCGGACCCAGCGACGATCTGACCACCGTCGAAGTCGTCGGCACGGTGGACGCAACCGAGTACGGCGGCGGCCACATCGTGATCACCATCAGCGGTGATGTCGCCAGGCCTCGCAGCATCGAGAGCGATGCGCCGGTGTCTCACGAGCACCGGTTGGATCTGGACGTCACCAACGCCCGCGCCATGCGTGACGCGTTCGTCGCAGCGATCGACTGGGTCTGCGACAACGCGGAGAACTACTCGTGACCGCCCAGAGGGGCGAGCCCGCCGACGACGTCCTGGTGCGCTACCTGTGCATCGGCCACCCGGGCTGGCCGGACCCGCTCGTGGTTCAGACGCCTGAGCGGGCACAGGAGTGGCTGGACGAGCACAGCGAACGCCACCCCGGTATCCGCGTGGTGAAGCGGACCGAGATCCGCGAGCCGTTTGGACGGCAGTCGTGACCGCCCAGAGGGGCCACTTCGAGCGACACCACTTCGCGTTCTCGCGCGACTTCGACGGCAACGGCCGGCGACGCTGCGGCACCTGTCGCCAGGCCTACGCCGACGGCGAGCACATCGAGATCACCGTGCTCAAGCCGTACACGTCCTACGTCTGCCCGACCGGCGGTGGGCTCGGCCACTCCAGCGTGTGGACCGGCGCCTACCACCCCGAGGGGCGCTCGCTGCGCGACGGGCACTGCTCCTGCGGTGCGGAGTACGTCGAGGAGGACCGCGAGCTCTGGCAGCTCAGCTTCGAGATTCAGCGACCGGACGGCGACGGCCACTGGACGCCGGTCACCACGACCAAGTCCAAGCACGCTGCCCAGCTGCAGCACGCGGGCCTGCTTGAGCTGGTCGACCAGGGCGAGCCGATCCGCAACGTCGAGCTCGTCCGACTGGTGGCTCAGCGATGAGCCGGCCGATGGAGTGCGAGGACTGCGGGCTGGTCCCGTTCGACCTCCCGGATGGCGTCGACCCCGAGCTGATCTTCGAGCGCGGGGAGGACGGCGTGATGCGCTGCCAGGGCTGCGAGGCCGCGCGATGACCGCCCAGAGGGGCGAGCCCGCCCAGGGCGAGGCGGTGTCCGGCTTGTACCGCCTGGTGCAGCGGCGGGGATCGGCAGTGGCGCACGCGCTCCCGTTCCTGGATGGCGGCCGGTCGACTACCACGCTGTGCGCGCAGAGCGCCCCGGGCCACTCGTCGTGGCCCGTCCAACCTGACGAGCTGCCGCTGTGCAAGCGGTGCGCGCGACTGATCGAGGCCCGACGGTGACCGGCGCTCAGAGGGGCGACTTCGACCGCCCGGTGACCGCCCCAGTGCCCGTGGACCGCACGGGCGCCGACGACGCGACAGCACTCAGCGCGCGAGCCGGTCGCCGCTACTGGCACGACGCCGAGTTCAGCGGCCGCGTGAAGGAGGTCGTGCAGATCGCCGAACGCGGCCAGCCCGACGACGGCTTCGACCGCTTCCACAAGGACTCGCTCATCATGGGCGCCGCCTTGGCCTTGGACCTCGCAGACCAGCTCGCTGCCCTCAAGCCCGCACCCGGCACCCCGCCCGCTGCCCGTACCGGGGAGGACGACGGGGCGGAGGTCGCCCGGCTACGCGCCGAGCTGGCTAAGCGGACCGCATCGCTGGAGATGTCGCTGGAAATCAGCAGGCACCGTGCTGCCGAGCGGGACGACCTGATCCAGCGCGTCGCCGCCCTGCCTGCCCGGCCGCTGGTGTCGGGGACGGCGAACCGCGACAACGTGGCGCGGTGGTTCGCGGCCCGCGAGGTGGCAGGCGGCTGGGACCGCACGCTGGGCTGGAGCGAAGGGGCCGAGATGCGCGCCAGCTGGCTCGCTGACGCCGACGAGCTGCTGGCTCTGCTCACCCCCGAGCCCGCACCCGGCACCGGCAGCGGGCAGGCCGTGCAGCGCGTGCTGGACGCGTGGGAGGACAACCGATCCCGAGGCTTCGACTGCGAACCGTGTCGAGGCACTGGTCGCGTGCCGCTTCTTGGGATGCCCGACGGCAGCGAGGCGGCCACGACGTGCCTGGATTGCGACGGCACCGGCCGCGCCGCCGTGGCTGGCCCCCAGCGCAGGCACGACGAGGAGGGCGTCTGGCAGCACTTCCGGTACATCGAGCCGCACGAGGCGGTGCCCGTACCCGGGACCGAGGTGCGCAGGTGGAAGCGGGACGTAGCAGCCTGCGCCAACTGCAACAACGGCGAGGCGATCCAGCGACCTCGCGACCAGGACGGGGAGTGCGGTGGCGTTAACGGCTTTCACGCGCACGACTGCGAGCGTGCCCGGTGACCGCCGCCTCGGGTGCCGACCCGGAGTGGATGCAGCAGTTGGGCATCACCCGCGCCGAGGTGGATGCGCAGAACGCCCGCGACCGCGCTGCCGCCTCGGGCGACGACCGACGCTGCCCCTCTGTGTGCGACCCCGACTGCGACGCCACCTGCCACGAGGCGCACCAGCCTCGGATCAAGCAGCAGCACGACCCGGTGACGTGCTCGGGCGCCGACCAGCCCACCCTCCGCGACCAGCTCGCCGAGGTCGCCCGAGCCCACGAGTTCGATCCCGTCGGCCGCATCTGCTCCTGCGGCGTCCTGTGCGGCGTGGTGTGCGACAACCTCACCTACGGGCAGCACCTGGCCGACCAGCAGCTGCCGCTGATCGAGGCGGACCGGGAACGCGCCGAGGCCGAGGCGGCAGCGGAGGCGCTGGCCGCCGTCAGACGACGGGTGGTTAACACCGTCGACCCGGCGCAGCCGGGCACCGCCGTGAAGGCGGACTGCCTGGCGCTGCTGCGCGCCACCACGGGGAGGCCGGAGTGAGCGGCCACCACCCGCGGCTGCTGCGCACCGGCCGTCACGGCTGCTGGGCCGAGTGCACGTGCGGCTGGCTGTCCGCGCTGTGGACCTCGACGGTCGGGGCGCACCTGGCGTTCGGGCAGCACCTCATCGACCGATGGAAGGCAGGAAGCCGATGACCTCCCCCGCCAGCCCCCAGCCCGGCAACCGGGACGAGCACCGATCGTCGGCCCCGGTAAGCGGCTTTGAGGATGAACAGGAGATCCTCCACCGCCGCGCCGCTGCGGCTGCCGCCCAGCCCGGCGCAGGCGGGGAAGCGGACGACGGGTCCGGAGAAAGTAAGCCCCCCTGGGCGTATGGCCGGGTCTTTCCGTGCACGGTCACCGACGAGCTTGCGCTCCCAGGGGGTGACTCCGATGCTACCTCGACCGCACCGTCGGCGGGGCAAGACACCGGCGGCCTCTGCGAGCACGGCGGCGATAACCCGATCTACTGCTGGGGCTGCAACCCGCCGCGGCCAGCCCCGTGGCGGGTTGGCCAGCACTACGGCCTGCACGTCTACGAGGGCGAGCGGCCCGTCGCCACCTTCCACCGCCCCGAGGACGCGGCACGGGCCGTGGACGCGGTCAACGGGGCCGCACCCGCGGGGCAGGACACCGAGCGGCTGCGGGAGGAGATCGCGGCGGCGCTACGGCGGCGCATGGACGGCGAACTGTGGGTCAGCGCCAAAGACGCCGACGACCTAGCCGACGCCCTGCTGCCCTCGCTCACCCGCCTGGTCGCTGAGCGCAACGAGGCCCGCGCCCAGGTGCAGCGGGTGCGGGACTTGTCGACCGAGCTAGAGCGCGAGGCGGCGCGAGGAGCGCATCCCGCCCGTCGCGAGGCCGCCGACCGCCTTCGCCGCGCTCTGGGCGGCACCACGGGGCAGCCACCCGAGGGGACGGGGACGTGAGCTGGCACTGGCACCGCTGGACGCGGTGGGAGGACTTCAACCAGCCGTACACGATGCAGCGCCGCTGGTGCACCTCCTGCGACAAGCGGCGCGATCGGATCGTCTGGTGAGCCGCCAGCAGCAGTCCGGCGCGCACCGCGACGTGCACGTGCCGTGGCGCATCTCCCTCACCTGCCGCCTGTTCGGGCACGCCGAACCGTTCGAGCACCTCACCAACGGCTGGGTGCTGTGCACCCGCTGCACCCCCCCTCTCGCCGAGGGCGACGTCATCGACCACCTCTGCCGCAACCCGCCGTGCGTCAACCCACAGCACCTGGACGTCGTCACCAACCGGGAGAATGTGCTGCGCGGCATGTCCCCCACCGCCGTCGTGCACAGGCAGCGCCGATGCGGCCGAGGCCACGCGATCGAAGGCAACAACGTCTACACCCCGGCGAAGTACCCGACGCAGCGCCACTGCCGCGAGTGCCGCAACCGGAACAAGCGCGCCTCTGCCGCCCGGAGCCGAAAGGCGACCGCATGACCGAGCCACCTTCCCCGCACCGGTGCGGGCGCGGGCCTCGCTGCAACGCCTCCGAGCCCAACCCAACCGACCCAACCGCCACGAAGAAGGTCGGCGCCACCTGCGACCGACCACTGTGCGGCGCGTGCGAAACCGCCGCCGCCCGAGTCCTCGCCCAAGCCCCCTGGCTGTACCGCGACCTGCGCGGACACACCCTGCTCACCACCGCAGCCGTGCGCTCCGAGATGGTCACCGCATCCCGCGCCAACCCCATGCCGCTCAACGCCCAGGCGTTCCACCTCGCCGAACAGGTGCACCAGCTCCTCACCCGCTGGGAAGACGAAGTGCGCACCACCGCCGGGCTGTCGGACCCCGTGCGTGACGGCAAGCGCGAGGGCCGGCAGGTAGTCGACGCGGCGGTGCTGCTCGCCGCCCATCTGCCCGCCTGGGTATCCGCCCCCGTCACCGCGTTCGCCGTGTCGCGGCAGGAACCCGAGATCGAGCAGTCCGGCGCCCAGGCCGTTGCCGAGCTGCTCGACTGGCGGTCGCACGTACGCAACCTGCCCGGCCTCGACCGGGACGCCAAGACTGCGGTGCGCCGTTACCGCGACTTTCGATGCCCCGCCTGCGGCATCCAAGGGGCCGTCACCCACCACGCCGGGGACGACCTCATGCAGTGCCAGAACTGCCAGGCCACCCATGAGTACCGGCCGCCGCTGCCCGACGACGCTGACTACGTGGAGGGAGCCGCGTGAACCCGTACAGCGGGGACGACTGCGTGTGCCCGAAGTGCCTTCACCAGGGCGCGGACACCGAGTGGCAGCCATCGAACGTCGAGATCACGACATGGGGCCGCCTATTGGACAGGGGCACCCTGTCGCAGTCCGCCGAGCCCGGCTGGCTGCTGCGCACCTGTCAGCGCTGCCGCTACCTGTGGGCCGAAGCCACCGAGGACGCGCAGGTGGCCGGGTGAACGGCCCGTGTGACCTGCTGGAGCGCCTGGAGCGAGAAGACATACACGACGCCGTCCTGACCGTCGCCGAGGCTGCCATCTACGCCCAGGTGACCGAGCAGCAGGTGCGGGACTGGAAGCGCCGCGGACACCTGCGGCCGTGCGACTACGGACCACGGCGCCGGCCCCTGTTCCGCGGCATCGACGTCGTACTCGCCAAGAACGCCGCGGAACGGAACCTGGCGCGCACGCAAGTCCAGAACCTGGCGACACGCGAGGCAAGCGCGTCGGCTTGACGGAGAGTGATTCGGCTGCCACGCTAGGTCCAGCGGATGACGTGTCTCCGCACCTAGCCCCGCAGTCGCCGTAAGAGCGCGCGGGGCTTCGTCGTCTCCGGGGGGCAATCCCGCGAGGCGACCGCGATCAGGTGCCTCATCCCGCGCGGGGCCAAGCTAGGCGGGACGGGCGTAAGCGCCTGGTGGCTCTTGACCCTCGGGTCCAACCATCGCGCCGCTACGCCTCGACCAGCGGCCTGATCGCCCCAACGTCCCAGCCGGAGCCCCTGGTTCACAGCTGGGATCGGCTTCGTCCAACAGCGGCGGGCCACCAGACCGGAGCCAGCTACCAACGGCCCGGACAACTGAACAGTGCGTGCCGCCCCGCAGCCACACGGCCGGGGCGGCACGGCACACACCGGGGTGGAGCAGTTCGGTAGCTCGCCAGGCTCATAACCTGGAGGTCGAGGGTTCGAATCCCTCTCCCGGCACTGAGGATCGGTCCTCGACAGCCTGCGGTGATGCGCAGCCGTGCTGGGACAGTGAGCCAAGTGGGAGAACCCCGGAGACCCTGCCTCCGGTTACGTAACCAGCCGGTCCTCTCTCAAGCCCTCACCGCGCGCCGCCTGGGGAAGAGGTGACCCGCGGTGAGCACCACCTGGCTCGACCACGCCATCGCCGCCTTCGAGCAGCCCACCGGGCCGCGCTGGGCCACGCCCGGCGACCTCGCCAAGGCCATCAACCCCGCGACCGTGCAGACACCGGCGCTCGACCTCATCGACCAGGCGCTCGTCGACGTCGCCAACACCTCCGACGGCCGGCTCATCATCACGATGCCGCCGCAGGAGGGGAAGTCCACCCGGGTCGCCGGCGACTTCCCCACCTGGTGGCTCACCCAGCACCCCGAGGCCCGCATCGTCGTCGCCTCCTACGGCCAAGGCCTGGCCACCCGCAACGGGCGGGCGATCCGCAACCGCATCACCTCCCACCCCGAGCTGGGCTTGGCCATCGCCCCCGACAACGGCGCCGTTCACGAGTGGACGCTGAACGGACACCGCGGCGGCGTCCTGTCCGTGGGCATCGGCGGTGGCCTCACCGGCCGCCCCGCCGACGTCATGGTCATCGACGACCCGATCAAGGACCGCAAGGAAGCGGACTCGGAGACGTTCCGCGGCAACGTGTGGGACTGGTGGACCGACGTCGCCTCCACCCGCCTCGCCCCCGGCGCCCCCGTCGTCGTCATCCTCACCCGCTGGCACGAAGACGACCTGGCCGGACGGCTCCTCGCCGCACCCGACGGGCACCTGTGGCGGGTCGTCAACATCCCCGCCCAAGCTGACCACGACCCGGCCAAGGGCGAGACGGACGCGCTGGACCGCGAGGTCGGCGAGTTCATGCGCTCCGCCCGCGGACGGACCCTCGAGCAGTGGGCCGCGATCAAGGTCCGCTCCGGGGCGCGTACGTGGGCATCGCTGTACCAAGGCCGACCGGCGCCGGCCGAGGGGTCCCTGTTCAAGCGCGACCAGTGGGCCCGCTACGAGGCCCCACTGTGGGTCGAGCGGAACGACGGTTCCTTCTGGGTACCCACCTCGCCCGGTGACGAGATCGCGATGTCCTGGGACTGCGCTTTCCGCGACACCAAAAACTCGGACTACGTCGTCGGTGGCGTCTGGCTCCGCCGCGGTGTCGAGCTCTACCTGCTGGACATGGTGCGCCGGCGCATGAACTTCACGGACACTGTGGGCGCTGTTCGGTCGATGTCGGCGAAGTGGCCGCAGGCGATCGCGAAGTTCATCGAGGCGAAGGCCAACGGCGACGCGGTGATCAATCTGCTGTCCCGGTCGGTGCCGGGCCTGATCCCGGTGGAGCCGGAGGGCGGCAAGGTCGCCCGCGCGAATGCCGCCTCGCCGTTCGTGGAGGCCGGGAACGTCTGGTTGCCGGCGTCGGAGCTGCTACCGGTCGTCGACGAGCTCGTCGAGGAGGCCGCCGCGTTCCCCAACGGCCGTTTCGATGACGCGGTGGACATGACCACTCAGGCCATCAACCGCATGATGATCAGCCCGTTCCTGTTCGGCGAGGGCGACGAGCCGGACTGGGATGAGGTCGACGAAGAGCTGCGGATCAGCAGCTACTAGACGTCTGACCAGCTAGGATGGGCAGCAAGAACCCCGGCGGAGGCGGCAACCTCCCCGGGGCGTGGACGACCTGGATGAGAGGCCGACATGGCGAACCGTACCTGCTCGATCGACGGCTGCACGAGACCGCATAGCTGTCGCGGCTGGTGTCACCTGCACTACTCCCGCTGGCGTCGGTACGGCGACCCCCTTGCCCTACGGCGCGCACCGGCCGGCGCCTCTGCTGACGAGCGCTTGCGGTTCATCGGCTGGACCGAGGTGCTGCGCCGTCCCGAACTCGGGCCCTGCTGGGAATGGCGTGGCGCCCGGAACCCAAAGGGGTACGGGAAGCTGGGCGCCATCGAGGGCAAGTCGCACGATGCTCACCGCTTGGCCTATTTGACCTGGATCGGCTCGCTCGAGCTTGGCCAGAACGCCTGCCATCGCTGCGATAACCCGCCGTGCATCAACCCGGCGCACCTATTCGCGGGGACTACTGCCCAGAACATGGCCGACATGGCCAGCAAGCGACGTAGTCGGAATGGCGAGCGACACGTCGACGCGAAGCTGTCCGACGCTGACGTAGCCGCCATCCGGGCCTCCTACACCGGCCGGCATGGCGAGAAGTCGCAGATCGCCCGCGACTACGGCGTGAGCCTTGCCCTCGTCAGCCTGATTGTCCGCGGCCTGCACCGGACCCGCCCAACGAATCCGCCGATCGCCAGCTGACTGACCGACGGGGGTGCGCGTGGCCCTCGCCGACCTGTTCCGCCGGCCCGCACCGGAGGCCACCGTGCCGCTGGCCGAACACGCCGCGCTCCGCAACGACTTCGAGCTGCTGTCCGAAGCCGTAGGCGACGGCATGGCCGCGCTCAGGCGTGAGGACGCCGGCTGGAAGAAGGTCGGCGGCAGCGACGCCGAGCTGATGACCCGCGCCGAGCTGATCGAGCTGCACCGCGTGTGCCTCATGGCCTACATCAAGGCCCCCCTGATCGGCCGCGGTGTGCGCCTGCGCAAGAACTACACGTGGGGCGGTGGCGTCGACGTCGCGGCCCGTGACGCGTCCCAGGACGACGGCGCCGACTCCCCCGTGAACGACTTGGTTCAGTCCGTCATGGACTCCGCGGAGTGGCAGCGCACCCTGGGCTCCGGGCAGGCCCGCGAGGAGCGGGAGGTCAACCTGCACACGGCCGGCGAGTTCTTCCTCCTCGCCGTGCACGACGAGATCGCGAAGACGGTGCGGCCCCGCTTGGTGCTGCCCGCGCAGATCGTCGACTACGTGGCGAACCCGGACGACCCGAACGATGTGTGGCTGTACAAGCGCACGTGGTCGACGAAGCGCACCGACCTGCGGTTCGTCGACCGCAACGGCCGCGTCCCGGCCCCGCAGACGGTGACCCGTACCGAGTGGCATCCCACCCTCGGCTATGCGCGCGCCACTGGCCTGCGTGACCGGGTAATGCTGATCGGCTCGGACCCGGTGCGCTGGGACCAGCCCATCCAGCACTGCGCCATCAACTCCGTCGGCGAAGCCCCGTGGGGCGTGCCGACCGTGTACCCGGCGATCGACTGGGATCGGGCGTACGCCGACTACCTGTCGGGCTGGGCTGGGCTGATGAAGTCGCTGGCCCGGTACGCGTTCAAGGCCACGGCCCCGGCGAAGCACGGCGCGAAGGTGGCGCGGGCGCTGGGCAACGGGCGCGGCACGGACCCGATCACCGGTCAGGCGACGGATCCGACCGGGCAGACGGCGGTCATGTCCCCGGACGCCACGATGGCGCCGATGCACTCCTCCGGGGCCACGATCGACTCCGGGTCGGGCAAGCCGCTGGCCGGGATGGTCGCCGCCGCGCTGGACGTGCCGCTGACGATGCTGCTCGCAGACCCGGGCACCTCCGGCGCGCGCGCCGTGGCGGAGACGCTGGACCGGCCGCTGGAGCTCACCACCGGGTCGTCGCAGGAGCTGTGGACGGACTGGCTCAAGGCGTTCTTCGACCACGTCATCGCCGTCGCCATCGACGACCGGGTGCTGGCCGTCGGCGAGGACGCGGACACGACGGTGGACGTCACGTTCCCGCCGATCGCCGACCTCCCGCTCGACCAGCGCATGAAGGCCCTGGAGACCGCACGCGACTCCGACGCCCCACCGCTGCTCATCCTGCAGCTGATGCTGGAGGCCCTCGGCGTGGAGGACGTGGACGAGCTGCTCAAGGACCTAGTGGACGAGCGCGGGCAGTTCCAGAGCCCGCGCGCGATGGCCGATGCCGCCGCACGGCAGCGAGAACGGGACGGGGCGGCCGGATCGCAGGCAGAGGAGGCGTACCGGTGAAGGCGAAGCTGCCGACCATCTGGGGCACCTACTGTCCGCGATGCCGCACTGCGCGGCTTCGCGGGGCCTCGGTGATCTGCACCGGCGCCGTCGGCGTCGGATCTCATCCGCCCCAGGTCATCCAGGTCGTGGGGCGGTAGTCGTGCCGGTCACCGCCAAGACGATCCGCCTCATGAAGGCCCTGGCCATCAACCTCGACCAGGTGATCGACCGGCAGCTGTCTGAACTCGGGCGCGCCTACGGCCTCGCCTGGGACACCGTGTCCGGGCAGCTGCTCGCCGCCCTGCTGGAGCTCGCCGACGAGCCGATCACCCGCGCCCGCGTGGAGCGGTCCTCCCGGATCGCGTCGGCGCTGCAGATTATTGCCGACCAGCTCGACCAGCTTGCGGCGCAGTCTGCGGTGGTGATCACCGACGCGCTCGGGCAGGTCACGTCGATCAGCGTCGCCGCGCAGGCGGCGATCGCCGGATCGCAGCTGCCCGCGGCCGGCTACCCGCTGGTGGACGTCAACCCGGACGTGATCGGGACGATCGTGGCCAGGACGAGCCAGCAAATCGTGAGCCGCACCCGGCCGCTGTCGCAGGCCGGGCAGGTCGCGGTCCGCACCGCACTCGTGCAGGGCGCCGCGGCGTCGGACAACCCGGTGAAGACGGCGCGCAACATGGTGCGGCTGGCCAGGGCCGGTGCCGTGGACCTGCCGCTCACCCGCGCCGAAGCCATCGCGAGGACCGAGCTTCTCGATGCGAGTCGAGCGGCGACGCAAGCGTGGGGGCAGGCGAACGCTTCGACGCTGCAGGGCTGGGAGTGGCTCAGCAGCAGGTCGGCCACCACCTGCCCCGCGTGCTGGGCGCAAGACGGCACCATCCACGAGCTCGACGAGACCGGCCCCGACGGGCACGTCAACTGCCGGTGCACCCGAATGCTGCGCACCAAGACCTGGCACGAACTCGGCATCGACCTCGATGAGCCGGCCGGGCTGCAGCGCATCTCCGCTGAGGACCACTTCCGCACCCTGGACCGGGAGCAGCAGCTCGCGATCATGGGCCCGGCGCGACTGAAAGCGCTGGACGACGGCGCCCCGTGGTCGTCGCTCACCGTCGAGAAGCCGAACGTCGACTGGCGGCGGTCATTCGCCGTCCGGCCCGTCCGGGATCTCGCGCAAGTCGCCTGACGCCTTCACCTCGCCGAACGCGACGCCCTGCCGGAACCCGGCGGACCAGGCTCGCTGAGTGGCGTCAGCATCGAACGAGTCAAGCGCGTCGATGACCAGCCAGGCGGCGTAGTCACTCACCTCGCTACCCATCCCGGCCAGCGCGCCCTGGTTGATGGCGCGCTTCGCCACCTCGATCCGCATGTCCCCCTCGCGGGCGGCCAGGAACCGCTCCCAGTAGCCGGGGTCGTTGTCGTCGATGAACTCAGCTGTCGTCACACCCTGTATGACGACGAACCTCCGTCATTCGTCCGGTCGCCTGACGCCGGGGTCACTGCGATCACCCCGCACACCCGGCAGCGGTCCACCAGCAGCGCACCCCGCCCGTCCAACACCATCCGGGCCAGCCACCAGTCATGCGGGCAGTCGGGATCGTCAAGAACGCCCAAACCGGCCTCCGACCTGGCATAATGGCAGCAAGAGACCCCCGCGACGGCTGTAACCGCCCGGGGGCATGGTCAACCCGGGTAGGGGTCAACGTGCTAGATCGTACGTGCTCAATCGACGGTTGCGACAGCCTCGTCATCGCCCGCGGATGGTGCAGCAAGCACTACCAGCGGTGGATGAAGCACGGCGACCCGCTCGCCGTGCCGCCGCGCAGAGCCCCGAAGCCGCGAGCACCTCGCCCTGTCCGTCTCTGTTCCATAGAGGGCTGCGGCGGCAAGCACGCCGCTCATGGTCTCTGCAACAAGCACGCCATGAAGAAGTGGCGAGACGAAAACCTCGACGCCGCCCGCGAGAGGGCTGCGATGCATCGTGCGCGCCCGGAGAACCGGGAAAAGGCGCGAGCCAACGTGGCGGCTTGGCGCGACGCCAACCCTGAGCGAAACCTAGAGGCCCAGCGCCGCTGGTACGCGGCCAATAGGGATCGGGTGCGCGAGTACCGGCGCCAGTACCGCGAGGCCAACCGCGACGCCATCCGCACGGCGAACAACAAGCGCAAGGCAATGCACCGCGGCGCTGAGGTCAACGACCTGACTGGCGCCGAGTGGACCACGATCAAGGCCGCCTACGGCCAACGCTGCGCCTACTGCCACATCAAGCCGAAGCGGCTCACTCAGGACCACGTGATCCCGCTCGCCAAGGGCGGCCACCACACCGCCTCCAACGTCGTGCCCGCCTGCCAGCCCTGCAACAGCCGCAAGGGCGACCGCGCGGCACCCATCTACCAACCACTGCTCATGTAGCACCAGGAGGTCTCGTGCCTGTACCGATCAACGAATCAGTCCAGGTCCAAGAGGCCGAATCGCTCGGGAACGGCCGGTACCGCGTGGTGGCCATCACGGCCGGGGTCGGAAGCTCCGGTCGCTATCCGGTCGAGACGCTGCGCGAGGCCGCGAACCGCAACCTACTGTCCCGCGGCACGCATTCCTTCTGGGACCACGACACCACTTCCGGCCGCACCGAGCGCCCCGAACGCTCCGTCCGAGACCTCGTCGGAGTGTTCACCTCCGACGCCGTCTGGGACGAGAGCTTGCAGGGGCTGGTCGCCGAGTATCAGGTGTTCAAGCCCTACCGCGAGCTGTTCTCCGATCTCGCCGAGCACGTTGGCCTGTCCATCGTGGGCGACGGCGACGTGGTCATGGAGAACGGCGAGAGGGTCGTGAAGTCGCTGGAGCACATCCACAGCGTCGACCTGGTAACTCGCGCCGGCCGCGGCGGCAAGGTGCTGTCCCTGCTGGAGTCCGCCCGCCCCGACACGGTGAACGCCCGGGCGGTGGCGAACGGCGTTGCCGAGGCCACCGCCAACGAGCGCCGCGAGCTGCTGCAGGACGCCCTCAAGACCGCGTTCGGCGCTGAAGACACCTACGTGTGGGTGCGCGACTTCGACGACACCAGTGTGTGGTTCGACCTCGACACCCCCGACGAGTCGGCCACCTGGCAGCTGACCTACACCGCAGGCGACAGCGGCGTGGCCCTCTCCGGCGAGCCCACCCGGGTGCGCGCGGAGACCCGATACGTCCCGGTCGACCCGGCCGCGGATACCCCCACCCAGGAGTCCCAGGAGGACACCATGCCCCAGATCGAGGAAGCGCAGCTGCGCTCGCTCGAAGAGGCCGCTGGCCGGGTGCCCACGCTCGAGTCCGAGCGTGACGCCGCCGTCCAGCGCGCCACCACCGCCGAGGCCAAGCTCGCCGAGACCGACGCCCGCGCCGCGGCCCGGCCGACCGTCGCCGCGAAGGTCGCCGAGTCCAAGACGCTGGGCGCGCGTACGCAGCTGCGCCTGGTCGAGTCCATCGTCGGCTCGCTGCCGGTCAAGGACGGTGCCATCGCCGACGAGGCGCTGACCGCGGCCGTCGAGTCCGCCGTCAAGGCCGCCGAGGCTGAGATCGCCGACTACGCGCCGGCCGCGCCCACGTCCCTGTTCGGGACGTTCGGCTCCGCGCAGGAGTCCGCCACCGGTGAGGGCGCCCAGCTCACCGAGTCCACCGTCGACGCCAACATCGGCGCCGCCTTCGGCCGCACCGTGAAGGAGGCCTGACCATGGCCCGCAACGAGGTCTTCCGCGACGCCGACCACCTGTCGCTGCCCGTCCCCGCCGACACGGCCGCCGGCACCCCGGTGATCGTCGGCTCGCTCGTCGGCATCACCCAGACCGCACGCGGCCAGGGCGGCAACACCGCCGAGAACGCCACCGTCTGGCTCAAGGGCGGCCACCGCGTCGACGTCACCGGCGCCATCGCCGCCGTCGGCACACCGGTCTACATCCCGGCCGGCGGCGGCGCGCTGACCGCGACCGCGACCGGCAACACCGTCTGGGGCTACGCCCTGGAGACCAAGGGCTCCGGCACCGGACCCATCGTCGTCAAGATCGCCCAGGTCTGAGGAGACACCCGACCATGAACAGCTTCGTCAACGAGTCGGCGTCCCTCACCGGAGCCGACGCCACCAGCTTCGGCCTCGGTGGCCGCCGACGCCTGTCCCCGCAGCGTCTCGCGCTGGTCAACGAGGCCGCCACCATGTGGGGCCGCGTCTTCGCCGGCGACCGCCGCGCCGCCCTGGACGTGCAGGAGGCGCTCACCACCTCGGACCTGTTCGTCTCCGCCACCGGTGACGTCCTCGACCGGGAGCTGCTGGCTCGCTACCAGGACCTGCCGGCCGTGTGGTCGCAGTACGCGTCCCGCACCACCGTGCGCGACTTCCGGCCGAAGAAGATGATCGACCTCCTCGGCGGTCGCGCCGCCCTGGACCGGGTGCCCGAGCTCACCGAGTACCCGGCGCGCGACATCTCCGCGAACGAGCGAGAGATCTCGGTCGGCAAGTTCGGTGGCCGGTTCGCCATCAGCTGGGAGTCGATCATCAACGACGACATCGACCAGCTGCGCGACCTGCCCGGCAACCTGGCCATCGGCGCCCGCGACACCGAGTCCCGCACCGCCGCCAGCGTCCTCGCGAAGCGGGGCAGCGGCAACGACGTGCTGTTCAAGTCGGGCAACAACAACCTGCTGACCGGCAACCCGACGCTGTCGATCAACTCGCTGTCCGCGGCGCTGACCACCGTCGGCACCCGCAAGGACTCGCAGGGTCGACCGATCGTCGTCACCGCCGCAGTCCTCGTCGTCCCGCCGGCGCTGGAGGTCGTCGCCAACAACGTCGTCGGCGCCCTTCAGATCAAGACGACCGACGGCGACCAGGAGGTCACGGTCGCCAACTGGCTGGCGCGGCGGGTCACCGTCGTCGTCGACCCGTGGCTGTCGGTGGTCGACACCAGCAACACGGCGAACAGCACCTGGTACCTGCTGCCCGCCCCGACCACGGCCCGCCCCGCCCTCGCGGTGGCGTTCCTCCGCGGCCACGAGCAGCCCGAGCTGCGGGTCAAGGCCGACACCGGCCAGGCCGTCGGCGGCGGGCAGATCGGCGCCGAGGAGGGGTCGTTCGACATCGACGACGTGCAGTACCGGGTGCGCCACGTCCTCGGTTCGGCCCCGATCGATCCCATCGCCACCGCGATGAGCACGGGCGCCGGCTCCTGACCCACCGCCCGGCCGTGACGCGACCACGGCCGGGCCCCTGACCTGACGCCGGGGCGACGCCCGGTCCCCCAAGGGCCTCGCTCCCTGCTGTTACCGGTAAGGCCGGCGGGCCGGGTCCACGGGGGTACCTTCCCCGGCTGCCATCGCCGCGTCCTGCGCCCCGGCGTCACCCCCTCCGACCGTGGCCAGGAGGCACCGTGACTGAACCCAGCCCGTCCCGGGCGGCGGTGCGCACCCTCACCGGCCTGCTCGCCGCCGACATCGACGACAGCGAGATCGACGCGCTGCTCGAGATGCACGGCGGCGCGGTGAAGCTGGCCGCGGCGGACGCCCTCGAGGTGGTCGCCGGGCAGCTGGTCACCGCCGTGTCCTCCGACGACATCAGCCTCGACGGGTCGAAGCGGGCCACCGTGCTCATGGCCCGCGCCCGCACACTGCGCGCGCAGGCAGCCGACGAGGCGGCCGCGTCCGACGACGGGTTCTTCTTCGACGTCGTGGGCGGGGTCGGCTCCCGCCCGGAGCTGACCGAGCGGGGCCAGTGGTGAACGTGGCCGACCAGTACGCGGCGGCCATGCAGCAGCTGACGGCGGCCCGTACCGCGCAGATGCTCGACGCCGGCGTGGCCACCCGGCCGACCGACCCCGGCCAGACACCGGATCTGGACGCCGACGGCAACGTGGCCGGCCCGCCCGAGCGCGAGGTGTACGCGGGCCCCGGGATCGTGGCCGACCCGTCCAGCGGGCAGAAAGCCCCCCAGGGCAGCGTCAACGATCAGGGCGGGGTGCCCAACGCGCGTGTGCTGCGTCTCCCCGTCGACTCCCCCGACCTGCGGCCCGGCGACACGTGGACGGTCACCACATCCATGGCCTCGCCGAGCCTCGTCGGCGACCAGTTCGTCGTCGTCGGCGAAGAGGAACGGTCCTTCGCCACCTACCGCCGCTACCTACTGAAGGGGTCGTCGTGGCTACCTCCGGCAGATGGCACGTCGACGGAGCCCGAGAGCTCGTCGCCCGCCTAGAGCGAGGCGCCACGCAGGTCGATGACCTGATGCCCGTGGTCGTGGAGAAGTCCACCGCCGACCTGGTCGCCCTCACGCAGCAGAACGCGTCGGGACGGCCGGGCCCGAACGCCCCCACCGGGGATTACCGCGGGTCGTGGGAGTCGAGCAGGGTCGACGCCGCCGACCCCAACTCGGTGTCGTGGTCGGCGGGTACCGACCGGGTGCAGGCGAACCGCCTGGAGTACGGGTTCGTGGGCGTCGACTCGATCGGCCGGCACTACGCGCAGCCGCCGTACGAGCATCTGGCCCCGGCCGTTGACGTCATCGAGCCGGTCTTCGAGGCGGCCATGGCGAAGGTTGCTGAACGGGCGGTCGACTGGTGACCGACCCTCTCGCGTCCCCGCCGCTGGACCTGGTCACCACCGCCGTGCTGACCCTGCTGCGCGGCGACGTCGCCAAGGACCGGCCCCGCTGGGTGTACGACGCCGGGTACGCGGGCGACCCGCTCAAGCCGCCGTACCCGTACGGGCTGCTGTACCGGCTCACCGGCGGCTCCACCGACCCGTTCCCCACCCTGGATGACGACCCGCGCGAAGTGACCGTCCCCTACCAGGTCACCGCCGTCGGCCAGTACCGCAACCAGTGCGAACGGGCCGGGCAGCACTACCGCGACCGGCTCCTGGCCCGCACCGCAGACGGCTACACGCACCCGCTGCTGCTGCCGGACGGCTGGCAGTGCATCCGCCGCCGACCCGACCCGGCCATGCCTGGCATCGACCGGTCCGGCGCCCACCCCAACACCGTGTTCTCCCTGCCCGCCCGCTACCTGCTCACCATCGCCCCAGCCTGAGGAGACCCCGCCCATGTTCCGCATCGCGCACCCGAACGTCGAAGGCGACGCCGTTATCGGCGAACGGGCCCTCGCAGCCGCCGCCGCCAAGGGCTGGGTCCTGGTCGGCCGCGTCGACGCCACCGCAGTCGCCGAGCCCGGCGCCGAGCTGAAGCAGCCCGCCAAGTCCGCGTCCGCCGCCGCGTGGAAGACGTACGCCGTCGCCACCGGCATGCCCTACGACGACGCGATGGCCCTCGGCCGCGACGAACTCGCCGAGCTGTACCAGCCCAGCCCCGCCCCCAAGGCACCCGCCAAGGCCGCGCCCGCGGTCACGAACACCCAGGAGTCCTGACCATGACCGCACCCGTCGGCCCGTACTTCGTGCGCGGCGTCACGAAGTTCATCGCCTGCCCGTCCATCGCCGACCTCAAGAACCCCACCCGCACCGAGCTCGACGCCGGGACCCGCCTCACCAACATCGTGGGCATCGGCGGCTTCCAGATCTCCACCGCGTTCATCCCCACCCCAGACCTGGACTCCTCGTTCACCGGCAACGTCGCCGGGGAGCGCACCGCTGGCGACGCCAGCCTCACCTTCAAGGACGTGCGCGGCGACACCACGAACCGGGACGTCCTTGAGGAGGGCACCAACCTGGTGCTGGTCAAGCTGGACTACGGCGACATCCCGGGTGAGCGCTGCGAGTGCTGGCCGACCATCTCCGCCGGCGTCAACCAGCAGCTCGACCTGTCCTCCTACGGGCAGTTTCAGGTGACGTTCTCGGTCCCCGAGGACCCGGAGAAGAACGCCGTCGTGCCCCCCGCCGCCGCCTGATCCACACCCCCTGATCGGCTGAGGCGGGTGCGGGAGTCGCGCCCGCACCCGTCTCGGCTTCCCCTCCACCGCGACCACTGGAGCTACCACCATGATTCAGACCGACACCGGACCGCAGCAGCTCACCTGGAGCCAGGTCAAGGACCGCAAGAAGCGCCGCGAGGCCACGTTCACCCTCGTCACCGACGACGAGGCAGCTACCGCCTACCGGCTGGCGAAGGCTCGCCGCGACGACCTGCCCTTCGGGGCCACCGCCGACGATCGGGCCGCAGCGCAGGCCGCAGTCGACGACGCGGAACGCGCCGTCCGCGCCTCCGCGCTCACCATGCGGCTGCGCGCCATGCCCCGCAAGGGCGACGGCAGCTTCGACGCCCTCAAGGCCGAGCACCCGCCAACGGAGGACGACAACAAGTCCGTCCAGCAGTCCAGCGGCAATGCTAAGGCCAAGGCCCTGTGGCACGCCGACACCTTCTACCCGGCACTAGTGGCCGCGTCCCTCACCGAACCGAAGGTCACCGTCGAGGAAGCCGCCGAGATGGCCGCCGACTGGAACGACGGCGAGTGGACCGAGCTGTACCTCACCGCCCTCGACGTCAACCAGCGCAAGACGGACACGGCCGGCCTGACTTTCAGCTAAGGGCGGACCCGCAACTGCGGGCCGAGCTGGACTACTGCGTCCCGCTCGGCATCCCGCACAGCAAGTTCCTGGCCTGGAGCGACGCTGACCGCGGGTACGCCCTCGCCTGGACGCAGGACAAGAAAGCCACCTGCCGATGCGGCACCCGCGCCGACGAGTGGGTCGAGGACGAAGACGCCTACATCTCCTCGCACTACACCTGCCCGGGGTGCGCCCGGCTACAGGAGCACGCGAAGAACAACCTCGACCGGACGGCCGGTCCGAATGGCGAACCCGTAGTGCTTCCCGGGCAGCACCCGTACCTGGAACGCCGGGACGTGTTCGAGGCGCGGCAGGAAGCCAAACGGAACCGCCCACTCGAAACCGACTGACCTCATGGACGGGGGTGTCGCGTGTCCCGCGTCCTGGAGACCATCCTCACCGGCACCAACCGACTGTCCCCGGTACTGCGGGACGCCGCCCGCGACGTCACCGCCTACAACGCTGCCGTGGAGGGCGCGCACACCCGCGCCGGCACCACGGCCACCACGTCGGCGGACAAGCAGCAGGCCGCCGCGCAGAAGGTGGTCGCGGCCAACCGCAAGGCCGCGGACTCGGCCGTCACGTCCATGGGGGATTCGGCGCGGCGCAACGGCGACAACGCCGGTGGCGCGTTCTCCGAGGCGTTCCAGAAGCAGGTCGCCCGGGCGCTCACCGCCCTCCCGGACGTGGCAATCGGCGCGGACTCCACCGACGCCGACCGGGAGATCTCTGCGATCCGGCAGCGGCTGGCGGAGCTGTCGGGCAAGACGATCGGCGTCGACATCGACGCCGGCGCCGCCAACTCCGAGCTGCAGCAGCTGCGGACCCGACTGGCTGAGCTCGGGTCGTCCAACCCCGACATCCGGGTGCAGGTCGACGCGGCCGCCGCTGAGGCCGCGCTGGGGAAGGTCAACGCCGAAGTCGCCCGCCTCGACGGGCGCACTGCCAACGTCACCGTCAACGTGGACGACCGCGGCTCGTTCGGCCGCGCCAACAACGGGATGCGCACCCTGACGTCGGCGGCGCTGGCGCTGTCCCCTGCCCTGACGGCGGTCGGGGCGG